>ENA-ORLM01000910-ORLM01000910.1-human-gut-metagenome-genome-assembly--contig:-NODE-910-length-22163-cov-3.034230_pt1 | contig 22163 bp, 19 predicted proteins | sample MGYA00243063_ERZ508815 | MGnify/ENA primary metagenome ERZ508815 (study PRJEB26277, sample SAMN04329768) | human gut metagenome | biome: human-associated habitat | host: Homo sapiens | place: USA...
AAGGCGGATGCCACCATGGAGGCACCTGAGGGCTTTGTCTATGTGGCCGTCAAGACCGGTGTCAGCGATGATGATTACACCCAGATCGTCAGCGGCATCCAGGAGGGGGACACCATTGGTTACGACCCCAACTCGGTCAGCAGCGACAGCTACTATGACGATGGCAGCGGCATGATGATCTTCTGATGGGAGGATGGAATGAGTGCTCTGATCGAATTTGATGCGGTCTGCAAGTATTACCAGATGGGCGACACCACGGTAAAAGCTGCCGACCACATCACCATGAAAATAGAAAAAGGCGAGTTTGTTGCCATTGTGGGCCAGTCCGGCTCCGGCAAGTCCACCTGCATGAACATCATCGGCTGCCTGGATGTGCCCACGGCGGGCACCTACCGGCTGAACGGCCGGGATGTGGGCAAGATGAGCCGGAATGAGCTGGCCTCCATCCGCAACGAGATGCTGGGCTTCATCTTCCAGCAGTATAATCTTCTGCCCAAATTAAACTTACTGGAAAACGTGGAGGTGCCGCTGGTCTATGCGGGCATCCCCCGCGCCGAGCGCCACCGCCGGGCCCGCGAGGTGCTGGAGCAGGTGGGGCTGGGCGATAAGCTGAAAAACAAGCCCAACCAGCTTTCGGGCGGCCAGCAGCAGCGCGTATCCATCGCGCGGGCGCTGGTGCGCAACCCGGCGATCATTCTGGCTGATGAGCCCACCGGCGCGTTGGACAGCCACACCGGCCGCGAGGTGCTGGGAATGCTGCAGGACCTGCATGGGCAGGGCCATACGGTGGTGCTCATCACCCATGACAACTCCATTGCCGTGCAGGCCGACCGCATCATCCGGCTGGAGGATGGTCAGGTGGTCTACGATGGCGACTCCCGCGCGCCGGAAGCCATCGTCCAACCGACGCTGAACTTTGAACCGGCAGAACAGGAGGGGAACAAATGATCATTGAGACCTTCCGTCAGGCCCTCCAGAACGTGTGGAGCAACAAGCTCCGCACCTTTTTGACCATGCTGGGCATCATCATCGGTGTCATGGCGGTCATTGTCATCGTGGGTCTGGGCAACGGCATGACCCAGAGCATGCGGGACAGCTTTTCGGCGCTGGGCACGAATGCCCTGTCCATTCAGGTCTGGGGCTACGGCTCCCGCACCGCCTCGGTGGAGGATGTGTATAAGATCGCGGATAAGAACAAGGAGCTCATCTCCGCAGTCTCGCCCCAGATCGATTTCAGCAACAACACCCCCAAGGTGGGCACCACGACCTACCGCTACGGCACCAGTGTTTACGGTGTGGACGAGCACTACGCCGAGATGAAAAACTATACCCTCGCCCAGGGGCGCGGCCTGCAGTATATGGACATCAAGGACAACAAGCAGGTCTGCATCATTGGTGATTACCTCAACCGGGCGGCCTACGGCGGCAACGCGGTGGGCCAGACCATCAAGCTGGGGGCCTACAAGTTCCGGATCGTGGGCGTGCTGAACGCCAAGGTGACGGACAAGAACCTGCAGCAGGGCTCCGACGATGACTGCATCTATCTGCCCTACACCACGGCCATGCGGCTCTCCAACCAGTCCAGTGCCAAAAACTTTGTTGCAATTATGACGGACGAGAGCCGGGCCAACGAGGCCAAGGCGGTGGTGGAAAGCGGCCTGTACGACCTGCTCAAGAGCGACAACGCTTATTACATCTACAGCGCCAGCGAGTGGCTGGAGGAGATGAACGAGATGATCAACATGGTCATCATCATCCTTACCGGCATTGCCAGCATCTCGCTGCTGGTGGGCGGCATCGGCATTATGAACATCATGCTGGTGTCGGTGACCGAGCGCACCCGGGAGATCGGCATCCGCAAGGCACTGGGTGCCAAGGAGCGGGTGATCCTGTCGCAGTTTGTGGTGGAAGCCGCCACCACCTCCGCACTGGGCGGCGTGCTGGGCATCGTCCTTGGCTATATCGTGTCCATGGCGGCAAACCGCATCCTGCCTATGATCTCCAGCAGCATTGATGTGACCGTCAGCCCCTCGTTCAACTCCATCGTGGTGGCCTTTGGCATCTCGGTGGGCATCGGTGTGCTGTTCGGCTACCTGCCCGCCAAGCGCGCCGCAAGGCTGAACCCCATTGAAGCGCTGAGATATGATTAAACCTCTTACCGCTTCGGTCTGGCTTTGCCAGCGCCTTGCGGAGCTCCCCTAATAGGGGCAACAACGACGACCGCCGCCAGTGGCGGATGAAGGGAGGAGTTGTTGGGGCCGCGGCCAGCAGGATGCAAGTGCAAGGCTTTGCACGAAGCAGATGCTGGGAGCCGCAACCCGGAATACATTAGAAACTATTTTAAGGAGGATTTTCCATGAAAAAGCGAATCCTTGCATTTCTGCTGGCGGTAAGCATTGCCGTGTCGATGCTGGTGCTGCCGGCATCGGCAGCGGGCAACGCCAACACGGCGGTCCAGCTGTCCATCACGCTGAACGCGATGGACAGCAGCCAGCAGGCTGCTCTGAACGCTGTGGTCACCCGCGGTGCGCTGGCCCGGATGCTGGTGTCCTACTCCACCTACCGCGAGAGCGTGGGCTCTCAGGGCACGGTGGGCACCCTGTTCACCGACCTGCCCGGCACTTCGCCCTATGCACCCTATGTCCGCATTGCGGTGCAGAACGGCTGGATGAACGGCTACACCGACGGTTCTTTCCGGCCCGACAATGCCGTGACGCTGGAAGAAGCGGTCACGGCCATCCTCAAGCTGATGGGCTATAAGATGACCGACCTGAGCGGCTCCTTCCCCAACGCACAGCTGAACAAGGCCAGTGAACTGGGCCTGCGCAATCAGGTGGACCGCAGCCAGGGCGAGGTGCTCAACTACGAGGAGTGCGCCCTGCTGTTCTACAACACCCTGACAGCCAACGCCGCCAGCGGCAGTGCCTACGGCAGCAGCCTGGGCTTCACGGTCTCCAATGGCCAGGTGGATACCTCCAGCGTCATGCTCAAGAGCCTGAAGGGCCCCTTTGTGGCGGGCGATACGGTCCAGCTGCCCTTTGTTCCCAAGATGGTCTATCGCAACGATAAAGCGTCGGAATCTGCGGAGCTGAACAAATACGATGTGTATTATTACAGCGAGAGTTTACAGACGCTGTGGGTCTACACCCGCCGTGCCGCTGGCCGCATCACGGCAGTTTCGCCCAGTGCCAGCGCCCCCACCAGTGTAACGGTGGCAGGCACCAGCTATACGCTGGGTTCCTCTGCGGTGGCCTCCCAGGTGTCCTCCCTCAACGGCGGCGGCGTGGGCGAGGTCGTCACCCTGCTGCTGGGCATGAACAATGAGGCTGCCGGGATCGTGACCGGCGAGGAAGCCGACAGCGTGTTCTACGGTGTCGTGCAGACAGCCACCCGCAGTCTGGTGGAAGAGAACGGCGCGGATGTTCTGCAGAAGGTCTCCGTCATGTGCACCGATGGCATTGCCCGCACTGTGAACGTGGACAAGAGCCTGAACTTTCCGCAGGGGTGGCTGGTAGAGATCAAGGTCACCCCGGAGGGCGAGAGCGTGGAACACATCGATGACCGCCGCGTCAACGGCACCATCAATACCAATGCCACTGCGCTGGGCGCTGCCGCCCTGGCCGACGATGTAGAGATTCTGGATACAACTTCGGAGGGTGTGGCTGGGACGGTTCGTCCCAGCCGCCTATCGGGGGTAACACTGAGTGACCTCGATGTCCGCTACTATACCGTCAACGATGCCGGACAGATCGACCGGCTCATCCTGAACGATGTGACCGGCGACCTGTGGAGCTACGGCGTGCTGGACGATGTGAAAAATCTGGCCATGAATTATTCTGACCTGAAGAGCCTCGTCACCGGCATTGTGGCGGGAGACTCCGCCTCCGGCACCACGACCACGACAGGTTCCACCACCGGAGCGGCCACGGGCGGCACCGACAGCTCCGGCTCCACCTCGGATACCACCACCACTGTGACCGGTGCCACGGCGGTAGACCGCCTGTCCAACCTGCTGGTGCCCACCACCAGCGAGATCCTGTGGGGCATCGTCTCGGGCGATATCCTGAGCACGGCCTGGCAGAAGCTGACCAGCAATACCGGCTCCCTGATGAGCATTGGCTTCCAGCAGATCGCGGAGATCACGGGCACCCCCTTCAAGCAGATCTTCAATTACATCGGCGGCGGGGCGACCTATATCTGCTACGTCAACGGCGCGGTGGCCAGCTACACCACGGCCATCAAGTATCCGGTGCTGGCGGGCGGCATTGCCGTGCGGCAGGAGACCACCGGCTCTGTCAAGGCCATGATGCAGCTGATGCCCCTGAAGATCGACAAGGTCGGCGCGGCCTCGGTGCTCTCGGGCAATGAACGCTACGAGATGGCAGACAATGCGCAGGTCTACCTGTGGTACAAGGGCCAGTATTACCCCACCAAGCTGGCTCAGGTGGATGCGGACGGCTACCAGCTGACCGGCTGGTACGATAATTTCGGCTGCGCTGCCGGAAAAAAGGTCCGCGTCATCATTGCGGTCAAGAACGACTGATGCTTTATTACAGCGGCCTGAGCCGCACACTGCGGCAGCTGCGCTGGGTGCTTTACCCGCGCCGCTGCCCTTTTTGTGACCGGGTGCTGGGGAACCAGCCTGCCTGCCCGGACTGCGCCGATGGGCTGGCAGAGCTGCGCCGTGCACCCTCCATGCGGCTGCGCGGCTCCGAGCACTACCTGGGGCGGCTGGATGGGGCAGCCGCGCCCTACCGATACACCGGCCTTGTCCGCCGCGCGGTGCTGCGGGCGAAATATCAGGGCGCGCCCTGGGCAGCTGTGGAGCTGGGCGTGGAGATGGCCCGCCTGCTCTTTGGCAGCGAGATCAGAATGTGCGGCTCTGAGTCCCTGCCCGAACCGGTGCCGGGCCTTGACCGGGGTTACGACTGCATCCTTCCGGTACCGGCCTCCAGCAAAAAGCGCGGCTACAATGTGCCGGAGCGGATGGCACAGCCCCTTGCCCGGGCGGTGGGCGTGCCGGTGGTCACAGACGCGCTGACCCGTGCCCGCTCCACCCGGCGGCAGGAGGGACTTTCCCTTGACGAGCGGCTGGCCAATGTGGCGGGTGCCTTCCGGGTGGCCCGGCCGGAGGCTGTGGAGGGAAAGCGCATCCTTCTGGTGGACGATGTCCTGACCACCGGAGCCACGGCCTCGGCCTGCGCGCAGGCTCTGCTGGATGCCGGTGCGCAGAGCGTGTTCGCTGTGGCGCTGGCCACGGTGGAGTTTCCGCAGCCGGTGGGCAGCACAACGGCCATTGCCGAAAATGAAGAAGAAATTTGAAAATAGTGCTTGACAAAACACCATTCTTCGGGTATACTGATTGAGCTGTGAGCGACAAGCTCGATCAGATGTCCGGGTGTAGCGCAGTTTTGGTAGCGCGCTTGAATGGGGTTCAAGAGGCCGTGAGTTCGATTCTCGCCACTCGGATTGAAACAAGACCGACGATTTCAAAAGAGATCGTCGGTCTTGATTTTTTATTCGGCTGTTTCTGGTGCGCTGTCCCGGAGGGGCGGGCACCGCTGCAAGGAGGGCGAGTCTATGAATGCTGCACTGCGCCGGGATGCGGATGTGATCCTTCGTTCCAGCCTGAACGCTGTTCTGCCGGATGAGGCGGTGCGCCGCGCGCTGCGGGATCTCCGGCCCGGGAAGGGCCGGGTGCTTCTGGTGGCGGCGGGCAAGGCGGCCTGGCAGATGGCACACGCGGCGGTTGAAACGCTGGGCCGGGTGGATGGCGGCGTGGTCGTGACCAAGTACGGCCATGTGAAAGGTGAGATCCCAGGTGTGACCTGCTATGAGGCGGGCCACCCGGTGCCGGATGCAAACGGTTTTGCGGCCACCCAAAAGGCGCTGGAGCTGGTGCAGGGGCTGACTGCCGGGGATACGGTGCTGTTCCTGCTTTCCGGCGGCGGCAGTGCGCTGTTCGAGCAGCCGCTCGTTTCCGGGGCAGAGCTGCAGGACATCACGAGCCAGCTGCTGGCCAGCGGGGCCGACATTGTGGAGATGAATACCATCCGCAAGCGGCTCTCCGGTGTGAAGGGCGGGCGGTTCGCGCAGCGCTGTGCCCCTGCGCAGGTGTTCAGCATCGTGCTGAGCGACATTCTGGGGGACCCGCTGGATATGATCGCCAGCGGCCCGGCGGTGCCGGATACCTCCACCTGCGCCCAGGCGCTTGCCGTTGCCGAAAGGTATCATCTGGCACTCTCAGCACAGGCCCGGGCCCTGCTGGCGCAGGAAACGCCCAAAACGCTGGACAATGTGACCACCCGGATCACCGGCAGCGTGCGGGAGCTTTGCCGTGCCGCGGCCAGTGCCTGCCGGAATCTGGGATATGAACCGGTTCTCCTGACCGACCAACTCTGCTGCGAAGCACGGGAAGCAGGCAGCTTTCTTGGCTCCATTGTCCGCACTCAGGCAGGGCAGGGAAAAAAGCTGGCCTACATCGCGGGCGGCGAGACCATCGTTCACCTGACCGGAAAAGGGCTTGGCGGAAGAAATCAGGAGCTGGCCCTTGCGGCTGCGCCTGCCATTGCCGGGCTGAACGCGGCGGTGTTCTCTGTGGGCAGCGATGGCACAGACGGCCCCACCGATGCCGCCGGCGGCTATGTGGATGGGGATACCCTTGCCGCGCTGGAGGCCGGGGGCTGGAGCGGATACGCTGCTTTGCAGAACAACGATTCCTACCACGCCCTGAAAGCAGTGGATGGCCTGATCATCACCGGGGCAACGGGCACCAATGTCAACGATGTGGCGGTGGCCCTGATCGGGGAAAAAACACCGCCTGTGAGCCCGGAAGTTTCCCCGGAGTGGTGATTGCATTCCTCCGTTGAGTATGTTATACTGAACAGCGAACTGAATAGAAAACAGCAGGTGCGTACCGCCCGCGGCTCTGGCCGGAGGCAGGCACGTTAAAAGGGAAGCGGGTGCAAATCCCGCACGATCTCGTCACTGTGATAAGGGAGTTTACCGCCAGGGTGCAGCTGCACCGGTCACTGGAACGTATGTTCCGGGAAGGCGGCGGTGGATGTTGAGCTTTCAGCCAGGAAACCTGCCCGCTGTTGGTACGGGGGCGCAAGCCCCAGATCACGAGGAATTGGTTGTACCCAAAAAGCCTGAAAAAACTGAAAAGGGCCTTTTTGCTTTGCCGTCCCGCAAGCAGAAAGGCCCCTTTTGTTTTGCCGGGCACTCTTTCCTGTACCTTCTGTTCAGCAAAAATCATGTTCAAAAACAGGAAAGGAACGAACAAAAATGAGAAAACGCACCATCCACAAAGCAGCGGCCGCTCTGACCGCTCTGGCCCTCTGCGCCGGTGTACTGACCGGCTGCGGCGGTGCCGCAAGCAGCACCACTGCTTCCAGCACGGCAGGATCTGCTGCCAGCAGCGAGGTTTCCGGCGAGGAGGCTGACGAATTGGCCGCAAAGAACGTTGCAGACCTGATCGATGCCATCTATGTGCAGGAGCGCACCGATGACACCGATGCCCAGTGTGAGGCCGCCAAGGCCGCATGGGATGCCCTGACCGATGCCCAGAAGGAGCTGGTCGAGGGCGAAGAGGCTGACCCTGACTACTTTGGCCGCGACACCGGCGATGCTTCCAAGGACGACAGCCGCAATCAGGACGACATCGGCGAGAATGAGCTGCTGGTGGTCTCCTTCGGCACCTCCTTCAACGACAGCCGAGTGAAGGATATCAAAGGCATCGAGGATGCGCTGCAGGCCGCTTATCCCGATTGGTCTGTCCGCCGCGCCTTCACCGCACAGATCATCATCAACCATGTTCAGGCCCGCGACGGCGAGAAGATCGACAACATGCAGCAGGCTCTGGACCGCGCTGTGGCCAACGGCGTGAAGAACCTGGTCGTCCAGCCCACCCACCTGATGCACGGTGCAGAGTACGACGAGATGATGGAGATGATCGACGAGTACAAGGACAAGTTCGAGAGTGTCGCCGTTGCTGAGCCCCTGCTGGGCGAGGTTGGTGCCGACGCTGCCGTCATCAACGCCGACAAGGAAGCTGTTGCCAAGGCCGTTACCGCTGCTGCTGTGAAGGATGCCGGTTTCGACAGCCTGGAGGCCGCTGCTGAGGAGAAGGTTGCCTTTGTCTTTATGGGCCACGGCACCTCCCACACCGCAAAAGTGAGCTACAGCCAGATGCAGACCGCCATGCAGACCCTGGGCTACAGCAACGTGTTCATCGGCACGGTGGAGGGTGAGCCCGAGGAGACCGCCTGCGAGAACGTCATCGAGGCTGTCAAGGCCGCCGGTTACACCAAGGTCATCCTGCGTCCCCTGATGGTCGTTGCCGGTGACCACGCCAACAACGATGTGGCCGGTGCGGATGACGATTCCTGGCTGAGCCAGTTCCAGGCCTCCGGTGACTTCGCGTCCGTGGAGTGCCAGATCGCCGGTCTGGGTGAGATCGAGGACATCCAGCAGCGCTACATTGAGCACACCAAAGCCGCCATTGATTCCCTGAACGGCTAATATTCCGCATTCCAATGCCCGAAGGGAGAGATCTTTTCGGGCATTTTTTATGGAGAGCTTCCCCGCATGAGGAGAAACACTCCCATTTCAAATTCTGAATTTTTGAGGTATTTTGTTTATGCAATGCAAACAGTTTGTTTCCCTGTCCGTTGCTTCTCTGATGCTGGCCGCCGTCCTCACCGGCTGCGGCGGGGCTTCTTCCACTGCTTCCTCTGCTGCCAGCTCGGAAGCCGCTTCTGCCGTGAGCGCTGCCGCATCCGAGCCTGCCGAAGCCGCCCTGCCGGACGGCGTGTACACGGCTGAGTTCGACACCGACAGCGGCATGTTCCACGCCAACGAAGCCTGCAATGGCATGGGCACCCTGACCGTGGAGAACGGGCAGATGACCTTCCATGTCAGTCTGTCCTCCAAGAAGATCGTCAACCTGTATGTTGGTATGGCCGCCGATGCCGAGGCCAACAAGGCAGATTGGCTGCTGCCTACCACCGACACCGTCACCTACTCTGATGGCACCTCGGAGGAGGTCTACGGCTATGATATCCCCGTGGCCGCTGTGGACCAGGACTTCCAGCTGGCACTCCTCGGGACCAAGGGCAAGTGGTATGACCACACCGTGAGCATCCGCAATGCGCAGCCCAAGACGGAAGAAGCCGCCGAGACCCCTGCGGACGGTGAATACAGCGTCAATGTGACCCTGGAGGGCGGCTCTGGCCGTGCCACCGTGGAAAGCCCTGCCGCCCTGACCGTGGCGGACGGCAAAATGACCGCTGTCATCCTGTGGAGCAGCCCCAATTATGATTACATGATCGTGGACGGTGAGAAGTATCTGCCCACCAACACCGAGGGCAACTCCACCTTTGAGATCCCTGTTTCTGCACTGGGCACCCCGCTGACTGTCACTGCCGATACCGTAGCCATGAGCACCCCCCATGAGATCGAGTATACGCTGACCTTTGCGCTGAACTGATGAAACTGACGAGACAACAATTCCTGCGCGTTCTGCCTGCTACAGTACTGGCCCTGTCGGGCTGCGCCGCCTCCGAAACGGCTCCCGCCAGCACAGAAGAACTGGTCTTTGAACATGCCTGCCCGCTGGATTACGCCACACAGTTTACTGCCGACTGCTATGAGGGCGGCTATACCATGCTGACCCTGACCGAATCGGGGCAGCAGTTCCTTGTGACCCCGGAGGATGCCGCTGCGGTGGAAGGCCTGCCCGAGAGCGTGACGGTGCTGCGTCAGCCCGTCCGGAACATCTACCTTGTCTCCACCTCGGTGATGGACCTGTTCCTCGCGCTGGATGGGCTGGACAGCGTGACCCTTTCCGGCACCCGGGCGGAGGGCTGGTATCTGGATGAGGCCAGAGCCGCCATGGAGGCCGGGCGCATTGCCTATGCGGGCAAGTACAGCGCCCCGGACTACGAAAAGATCCTTGCGGCCAACTGCGGCCTTGCCATCGAGAACACCATGATCTACCACACCCCGGAGGTCAAGGAGCAGCTGGAACGGTTTGGCATCCCGGTGCTGGTGGAGCGCTCCAGCTATGAGAGCGGCCCGCTGGCCCGGCTGGAATGGCTCAAGTTCTGGGGCATCCTGCTGGGGAAAGAGGAGCTGGCGGAACAGGAATTTGCCCGGCAGGTGGAGCGCCTTGCACCGCTGGCCGGGCAGGCTCCCACCGGCAAGCGCTGTGCCTTTTTCTCCATCACAGCCAACAACCTTGCCAATGTGCGCAAGGGCGGCGACTATGTGGCCCAGATGATCGAGATGGCGGGCGGTGACTATGTTTTTGCGGACCTGACCGACAACGGCAACAACCTTTCCACCATGAACCTGCCGCTGGAGGATTTTTACGCCGGTGCAAAGGATGCGGATGTGCTCCTTTACAACAGCACCATTGAGGGCGTGGTGCACACCACCGAGGAACTGGTGGCAAAATGCCCCCTGCTGGCCGAGTTCAAGGCTGTGCAGTGCGGCAGTGTCTGGTGCACCACCCAGAGCTTTTTCCAGCAGAGTACGGCGCTGGTCGATTTTGTGCTCGATCTGCACCGTGTCTTTACGGAGAACGACCCCGCCGACCTGCAATTTTTGAGGAAAGTAGAGTAACCTATGACCAGCAAAAAGCGCCTGATCCTTTCTTACGGCATCCTTGCCCTGCTGCTGGCGGTGCTGTTTGCCGCCAATCTGTTCTGGGGCAGTGTGTCCCTGACACCGGGGGCAGTGCTGGCGGCCCTGACCGGCCGCGGGCAGGACGCTTTGAGCGTGGGTATCATCACCCAGCTGCGCCTGCCCCGGGCCGTGATGGTGGTGCTGCTGGGGGCGGCGCTCTCGGCGGCGGGCTACCTGCTGCAGACCTTTTTTGCCAACCCCATTGCAGGGCCCTTTGTCATGGGCATTTCCAGCGGGGCCAAGCTGGCCGTGGCACTGGTCATGGTGGCTTTTCTGAACCATGGCCTGCTCACCAGCTCCCTTACCCTGATCACAGCCGCCTTTGCGGGGGCCATGGCCTCCATGGCCTTTGTGCTGGCGGTCTCCCGGCGGGTGCAGCGGATGAGCATCCTTGTCATCTGCGGCGTGATGATCGGCTACATCTGCTCGGCCGTCACGGAGTTTGTGGTGGCCTTCGCCCAGGACAGCAACATTGTCAACCTCCACAACTGGTCTCAGGGCAGCTTTTCCGGCATGACCTGGGGCAATGTGCGGGCGGCGGCGCTGGTGGTGCTGCCCGCTCTGGCGGCGGCATTCTGCCTTTCCAAGCCCATGGCCGCCTACCAGATGGGGGAGGCCTACGCCCGGAGCGTGGGCATCAATGTCAGAGCCTTTTCCCGGCTGCTGGTGCTGCTTTCCAGCCTGCTGGCCGCCTGTGTCACGGCCTTTGCGGGGCCCATCTCCTTTGTGGGCATTGCGGTGCCCCATCTGGTCAAGCAGCTGTTCGGCAGCGCAAGGCCGCTGGTGGTGCTGCCCGGGTGCTGCCTGGGCGGGGCGGCCTTCTGCCTGCTGTGCGACCTCATCGCCCGCAGCATGTTTGCCCCCACCGAGCTTTCGATCAGCGCCGTAACGGCAGTGTTTGGTGCACCGGTGGTCATCTGGCTGCTGGTGCGCCGGGGTCAGGAGGGTGTGCGATGAAATACCGCTGTGAAACGAAAGAGCTGGACATCGGCTATGGCGGTGCGCCCCTTGCTTCCGGCATCACGCTGGGGGCGGTGCCGGGGCAGATCCTGGCCCTCATCGGGCCCAACGGTGCGGGCAAATCCACCCTGCTCAAAACGCTGGCGGGCCAGCTGGCCCCCCTGGGCGGGGCTGTCCTGCTGGATGGCCGCAGCCTGACCGATTACACCGGCCCGGCCCGGGCCCGGAAGCTGGCCCTGATGCTGCCCCACACCCGCCGCACCGAGCTGACTTCCTGCTTTGAGTTTGCCGCCGCCGGGCGCATCCCCTATACCGGGCGGCTGGGCGTCCTGTCCGATGCCGACCGGCAGGCCGTGCGGGACGCGCTGGAGCTGGTGGGAGCTTCCCCTCTGGCGGGCCGGGATTTCAACTGCATCAGCGACGGCCAGCGCCAGCGCGTTCTGCTGGCCCGTGCTATCTGCCAGCAGCCCGGAGTTCTGCTGCTGGACGAGCCGACCTCTTTTCTGGATATCAAGGGCAAGATCGAGCTGCTGACCATCCTGCAGAAGCTGGCCCATGAGCAGGGGCTGGCCGTGATCGTCAGCCTGCACGAGCTGGACATGGCGCAGAAGATCGCGGATGCGGTGGTCTGCGTGTTCCCGCACAGCGTTTCGGGGGTGCTGACCCCAAAGGAGGCCTTTGCCCCGGAGAATATCCGGGCGCTGTACAGCCTGACCAAGGAGCAGTACGAGGCCGTGTTCGGCCCGGAAAAGCCTGCCGGGCCGAAATTTGAACATTACGTCCGCAGTGGGCAGAAGCTGCTCCGCTGCGGGTACACCACCGGCACCTGCGCGGCGCTGGGTGCGGCGGGGGCCGCGCGGCTCCTGCTCACCGGCCATGCTCCGGAGAGCGTTGCCCTGCGCACGCCGAAGGGCATCGTGGTGGAGGTGGCTCCGCTGTACTGCCGCCCCGCCGGAGCCGGAGCCGAATGCGCCATTGAGAAGGACGGCGGGGATGATGTGGATGTGACCACCGGCCTGCCCGTGATCGCCGCCGTAGAATTGCTGCCCGATACCACCGGGATCCGCATCTCCGGCGGCAAGGGCGTGGGCCGGGTGACCAAGGCCGGGCTGGATCAGCCGGTGGGGGAAGCCGCCATCAACCATGTGCCCCGGCAGATGATCGCCGAGGCCCTGCAAAGGGAAGCCGAGAGCGCCTGCTACACCGGCGGCTTTGCCGTGACCATCTCCATCGAGGGCGGGGAAGAGGTGGCAAAGCGCACCTTCAACCCCCACATCGGGGTCGAGGGCGGGCTTTCGGTGCTGGGAACCAGCGGCATTGTGGAGCCTATGAGCCAGCAGGCGATCCTGGACACCATCCAGCTGGAAATGAACCAGGCCGCTCTCCGGGCGGGCAGCCCCAGGCGGCTCATCCTGGCCCCCGGCAATTACGGGCTGGACTATCTGCACGAAAGATACCCGGAGTTTCACGCTGTTCCGGTGGTGAAAACCTCGAACTTTATTGGAGACACGCTGGATATGGCTGCTGCCGCCCGCTTTGAAGAGGTGCTTCTGGTGGGCCATGTGGGCAAGCTGGTCAAGGTGGCGGGCGGTATTATGAACACCCATTCCCACACTGCCGACTGCCGCACCGAGCTGTTCTGCACCCATGCGGCGCTTTGCGGCGCTTCCCGGGAAGTCTGCGCCGCCCTGATGAACGCTGCCACCACCGATGCCTGTCTGGAACTCCTGGACAGCGCCGGCCTGCGGGCTCCGGTGCTGGAAAGCCTGCTGCGGGCAGTCCAGCTCCACCTTGACCGGCGGGCCTGCGGGGCGTTCCGGGTGGGGGCGGTGCTGTTTTCCAACCAGCACGGCCCGCTGGGAGCCACCGACACTGCCGCACAACTGCTGAACGAATGGAAGGAGCATTGAGATGGTACATTTTGTAGGCGCAGGCCCCGGCGCACCTGACCTTATCACCCGGCGGGGCGCGGCCCTGCTGCAGGAAGCCGACTGCATCATTTATGCGGGCAGTCTGGTCAACCCGGCCCTGCTGGGGCTGGCGAAGCCGGAGTGCGCCGTTTACAACAGCGCCGAGATGACGCTGGAACAGGTGCTGGACGTGATGCGCCGGGTGGAAGCCGCAGGCGGGACCACCGTGCGGCTACACACCGGCGACCCCTGCCTGTATGGGGCCATCCGGGAGCAGATGGACGCACTGGATGCGGATGGCATCCCCTACGATGATACCCCCGGCGTGTCCAGCTTTTGCGGGGCGGCGGCGGCGCTGAACGCCGAGTACACCCTGCCCACCATCAGCCAGACCGTGATCATCACCCGGATGGAGGGGCGCACCCCGGTGCCGGAAAAGGAGAAGCTGGCCAGCCTTGCCGCCCATGGGGCAACCATGGTGATCTTCCTCTCCATCGGCCTCATCGACAAGGTGCAGCAGGCCCTGCTGGCAGGCGGAGCCTACACGCCGGAGACTCCTGCCGCCGTGGTCTACAAGGCCAGCTGGCCGGAACAACAAGTGGTGCGCTGCACCGTGGGCACGCTGGCCGGGAGCACCCGCGCCAACGGCATCACCAAAACGGCGCTCATCGTGGTGGGGGAGTTTCTGGGCACCCGGTATGAGCGGAGCAAGCTCTACGACCCAACCTTTACGACGGAGTTCCGCAAGGGGGCAGACCAGTGACCCGCGCCTATCTTGCCTTTACGGAAAAAGGACTGGCGCTGGCCCAAAAGCTGGCCAGTGCCCTGCCCGGCACCGTGGCCCGCTGCGGCCATGGCGGGCCCGGCCTTGCCGATTGGACTGCGGAGCAGTTCGCCCATGCGGATGCCCTGATCTTTGTGGGGGCTGTGGGCATTGCGGTGCGGGCCATTGCGCCCCACTGCCGGAACAAGGCGGTGGACCCTGCCGTGGTGGTGCTGGACGAGTGTGGTCATTTTGCGGTGCCGATCCTTTCGGGCCATCTGGGCGGGGCCAACGATCTGGCCCGGGCGCTGGCGGCGGTCTGTGGTGCGGTGCCGGTCATTACCACGGCCACCGATGCCAACGGTGTGTTTGCCGTGGATGCGTGGGCCAGGCACCAGAACTGCGCCGTGCTGGAGCCGGGGCGCATCAAGCGCGTCAGCAGCAGGCTGCTGGCGGGCGGGCCGGTGCGGTACCGGTCGGAATTCCCCATTGCCGGGCAGGCCCCTGCCGGGGTGGTCCCGGCGGGGGAGGCAGAGCGCGCCGACTTTGCCCTGACCCTTTTCCCGGCGGGCGATGCGCTGCACCTGATCCCGAAGATCGGCGTGCTGGGCATCGGGTGCAGGCGGGGGACCAGCGCCGCACAGCTGGAAGCGGCCTTTGCACAGTTCTGTGCGGCCCACGGCCTTGCAGCAGTGTGCATCACGGCGGCAGCCAGCATCGACCTGAAAGCCCATGAGCCGGGCCTGCTGGAATTTTGCAGAGCCCACGGCTGGCCGGTGCAGTTCTATTCTGCCGCACAGCTGCAGAACGCCCCCGGGCAGTTCACACCTTCGGCCTTTGTCCGGAGCGTGACCGGTGTGGACAATGTCTGCGAGCGGGCGGCGGTGCTGGCGGCAGGCGGCACGATCATTCTTCCCAAACAGGCGGGCAACGGCGTGACCTTTGCGCTGGCGCTTCGTCCCTTTGCCCCGGATTGGAGGTGGCAGGATGCCTAATGTTGTTTTTGTTGTCGGGCTTGGGCCCGGGGATCCCCGGTTTCTGACCGCACAGGCGCAGAGCGCCTTAACGCAAGCCGAGGTGCTGTGCGGCTATACGGTCTATCTGGATCTGGTGCGCCCCTACTTCCCGGACAAGCTCTATTATTCCACCGGCATGACCAAGGAGATCGACCGCTGCCGCTGGGCGCTGGAAACGGCCCGGAGCGGCAGGGCGGTGGCGCTGGTCTGCTCGGGAGATGCCGGGGTCTACGGCATGGCAAGCCCTCTGCTGGAGCTGGCTGAGCACTTCCCGGATGTGACGGTGGAGGTGGTGCCCGGCCTGACCGCCGCCCTGAGCGGCGGTGCGGTGCTGGGTGCCCCGCTGGCCCACGATTTCTGTGTGCTCTCCCTCTCTGACCGGCTTACGCCGTGGGAGGTCATTGAGCGGCGGCTGGCGGCAGCAGCCATGGGGGATTTCTGCATCGCGCTGTACAACCCCTCCTCCAAGGGGCGGCCGGACTATCTGGCGCGGGCGGTGCGCATCCTGCTGGCAAACGGCAAAGCACCCGGAACGGTCTGCGGCATCGTGCGGAACATTGGCCGGGCGGGGCAGGAAAGCCGCGTTCTGACGCTGGCTGCGCTGGAAACCACCCCGGTGGATATGTTCACCACCGTGTTTGTCGGCAACGCCCAGACCCGCCAGCTGAGCGGGCGGATGGTCACGCCGCGGGGGTACCGCGCATGAGGGCCGTAATATTCAGCGGCACCACCGAGGGCCGTGTGTTTTCAAAGCAGCTGGCCGCACTGGGAGCCGAGGTACTGGTCAGCGTGGCCACCCCGCTGGGGGCTGAGGAACAGGGCGAAAGGTCCGGCATCACCGTCCACTGTGGGCGGCTGACCCCGGAGGAGATGACCGCCCTGCTGCAGGGGGCTGACCTCTGCGTGGATGCGACCCATCCGTATGCAGTGGAGGCCACCCGGAACATCCGGGCAGCCTGCAAAACAGCAGGCACGGAGTACCGCCGTCTGCTCCGGCCCGAAAGCCCGCTGCCCGCCGGGAGCATGGTGTTTGCCTCCGCGGCCCATGCGGCGGGATTTCTGGCCCGGACGCAGGGGAATGTCCTGCTTGCCACTGGGGCCAAGGAGCTTTCTGCCTTTGCTGTGCTGGAACCGGCACGGCTTTTTCCCCGTGTCCAGCCCACCCGGGAGGGCATTGCCGCCTGCGAGGGGGCAGATATCCCCCATAAGAACATCATCGCCATGCAGGGGCCGTTCTCCTATGCGCTGAACCGGGCGCTGATGGAGCGGTTTGCCATCCGCTTCCTCGTTACCAAAGACGGCGGCGCGGCGGGCGGCTTTGAAGAAAAAGCCCGGGCAGCGCAGGACACCGGGGCACAGCTCATCGTCATCCGCCGCCCGGCCGAGCAGGGCGAAACGGCGGAACAGATCCTGACACATTGTAAGGAGATGCTGCAATGATCACACTCATCGGGATGGGGTCAGGCACGCCGGAAAGCCTGACCGCGCAGGGCCTTGCCGCCCTGCAGAACGCCGGACTGATCCTGGGGGCAAAGCGCCTGCTGGAACAGCTGCCGCAGGGCTGCACGGAACACCGGAAGGCCCTGTATCAGCCTGAGGATGTCCTTGCCGCGCTGGCGGCTGACCCGGAGGTGGATGCTGCCCTTGTGTACAGCGGCGACACCGGGTTTTACTCCGGTGCGGCCCAGCTGCTGCCGATGCTGCGGGCCTTTGGCATCTCCTGCCGGGTTCTGCCGGGGCTTTCCAGCGTTCAGCTGCTGGCCGCTGCGGTGGGCCGCTCCTGGCAGGAGTGGAAGCTGGTCTCGGCCCATGGCTGTGCCTGCGACCCGGTGGCCGAGTGCCTGACGGCCGGGGGAAAGCCTGTGTTTTTCCTGACCGGCGGGGCAGAAACGCCTGCCTCCCTCTGCGGCCGGCTGACTTCTGCCGGGCTGGGCGATGCCCATGTGCTGGTGGGCGAAGAGCTGGGCCGGGCAGAGGAGAAGATCCTGTTCGGCACGGCGCAGGAGTTTGCGCAAAAGCAGTTTGCAAGCCTGAGCGTTCTGCTTGTGGAGCACGTTCCTCAGCCGCCCCGGCGGGTGCCCGGCTTCCCGGATGAAGCCTTCCACAGGGGAGAGGTGCCCATGACCAAGCAGGAGGTGCGGGCGGCGGCGCTGGCCAAGCTGGCCGTGCAGCCCGGCGATACCCTGTGGGATGTGGGGGCGGGCACCGGCAGCGTGAGCGTGGAGCTGGCACTGGCCGCACCCCGGGGGCATGTGTATGCCGTGGAGTGTGACCCGGAGGCCTGCGGACTCATCCGGCAGAACAGGGAAACGTTCCACGCCTGCAACCTGACACTGGTGGAGGGCCGCGCCCCCGCTGCGCTGGCTGACCTGCCCGCCCCGGATGCCGTGTTCATCGGCGGGACCAAGGGGGGCATGGAGGCTGTGGTGGACACGGTGCTTGCCCGGAATCCGAACGCCCGCATCTGCATCTCTGCCATTGCGCTGGAAACGCTGAGCGCCGCCGTGGCTGCACTGACTGCCCACGGCCTTGCTGCGGAGGTGACGCAGATCGCAGTCAGCCGCACCCGGCCTGCGGGCAGGCTCCACCTGCTGATGGCCAATAACCCCATCTTCCTTATCACAGGAGAACGCAAATGATCCAATTTCTTGTGGCCGCGCCCTGTTCCGGCAGCGGCAAAACCACACTGACCTGCGCTCTGCTGGCGGCGCTCAAGCGGCGGGGGCAGGACCCCTGCTCCTTCAAGAGCGGGCCGGACTATATCGACCCCATGTTTCACCGGGCCGTGCTGGGGGTGGAGAGCCACAACCTCGACCTGTTTTTCTCCGCGCCGGAGACGGTGCGCGCGCTCTATGCGCAGGCCGCCGCCGGGCACGGGGCAGCTGTGTGCGAGGGTGCCATGGGCTTTTACGATGGACTGGGCGGCGTGAGTGATACCGCCAGTGCCTGGCATCTGGCCGATACGCTGGGCCTGCCGGTGCTGCTGGTGGTCCAGCCCAGAGGGGCTAGCCTGACGCTGGCGGCCCAGATCAACGGACTGAAGCAGTTCCGCACCCCCAGCCATCTGGCGGGCATCCTGCTCAATGACTGTGCCCCCCATCTGTATGCTCTGCTGGCTCCCATGCTGGAACGGGAGACCGGCCTGCCGGTGCTGGGCTATCTGCCCCACCTGCCGGATGCCGCCCTTGAGAGCCGCCACTTAGGCCTGAAAACTGCCGGGGAGATCGCGGACCTGCAGCAGAAGATCAGCCGGATGGCCGATGCGCTGGTGGTGGATTGGGAGAAGCTTTTTGCCCTGACCGAAGGCGCAGCGCCTTTGGTGCACACCGATCGGCTCCCCCCTGCGGGAGAGCTGCCGCCCCAGGGAGCAGAGGAACAGCGCCCCCGCGTTCCCATTGCCGTTGCAAGGGATGCGGCGTTTTGCTTCACCTACGCCGAAACGCTGGAAGCACTGGAGCGGGCGGGGGCGGAGCTCTGCTGGTTCAGCCCCCTGCAGGACCCCGCCCTGCCGGAGCAGATCGGCGGGCTCTATCTGCCCGGCGGCTACCCGGAGCTGTATGCCGGGCAGTTGAGCGCGAACCGCTCCATGCTGGCCTCTGTGCGCCGGGCTGTGGAGCGCGGTCTGCCTACGGTGGCCGAGTGCGGGGGCTTTCTCTATCTGGGCCAAAGCCTGGAGGATGCCAACGGGGAACGCTGGCCCATGGCAGGCGTTCTGCCGGGGCAGGGCTTCCGGGTGGGGCGGCTGGTGCGGTTTGGATACGCGGCATTGACTGCCCACGCCGACAGTATGCTGTTCCGCGCCGGGGAGCGTCTGCCCGTGCACGAGTTCCACCACTGGGATTCCACAGACAACGGCACCGGCTTTACCGCCGCAAAGCCCAACGGGAAACAATGGGACTGCGGCTTTGCAAATGAGCATTTCTATGCGGGCTTCCCGCATTTGTATTGGGCGGGCACGGCCCTGCCCCGGCGGTTCGTGGATGCCGCCGCACACTATCATCAAGAGGAACAGGACCAATGACAGAGCTTGAACTGAAACAGCTTCTTTCCAAGATCACCCGGCCGGACGAGACCGCACGCACCGCCGCCCACGCGCACTGGGCCAGCCTGGCCAAGCCGCTGGGCGGGCTGGGCAGGCTGGAGACCATGCTGGAGGATGCCGCCGCCCTGACCGGTACGGCAGAGCTGGCGTTTTCCCGCCGGGCCGTGCTGGTGCTCTGCGCCGACAACGGCGTGGTGGCGCAGGGCGTGAGCCAGACGGACCAGAGCGTGACCCGGGCCGTGGCCGAGAACCTTGCCGCCCGGCGCACCAGTGTCTGCCAGATGGCAAAAACGGCTCGCTGTGAAGTGGTGCCTGTGGACCTTGGCATAGCCGGGGAGCCTGTGCCCGGGGTGCAGAACTGCCGCATTGCCGCCGGGACGGCGGATTTCACCACCGGCCCTGCCATGACCCGCCAGCAGGCGGTGGATGCCATTGCGGCGGGCATGGGGCTTGTCCGGGCGCAGAAGGCGGCGGGGGTGCAGCTGCTGGCCACGGGCGAGATGGGCATTGGCAACACCACCACCTCCAGCGCCGTGGCTGCTGTTCTGCTGGGTCAGCCCGTGGAGCGGATGACAGGCCGGGGCGCGGGCCTTTCCGACGCAGGGCTTGCCCGCAAGCTGGATGCCATCCGGCGGGGCATTGCGCGGAATCAGCCCGATGTTGCTGACCCTCTGGACGTGCTTTCCAAGCTGGGCGGGTTCGACATCGCCGGGCTGTGCGGTGTTTTTCTGGGTGGTGCGCTGGAAGGCCTGCCCGTGCTGATGGATGGCTTCATCAGCGGGGTGGCGGCGCTGTGCGCGGTGCGGCTCTGCCCCGCAGCAGAAAAGGCCGTGTTTGCCAGCCACTGCTCCACCGAACCGGCAGCAAGGCTGGTGCTGGAAGCGCTGGGCAAAGTGCCCCTGCTCACCGCCGGGCTCCATCTCGGCGAGGGCACCGGAGCGGTGGCAAGCATCCCGCTGTGGGATATGGCACTGGCCGTTTACCGCGATTGCTATTCCTTCACGGAGGGCGGCATCACGCCGTACACCCCCCAATGCTGACGCTGGTATTGGGCGGTGCCGCCAGCGGCAAGAGCGGGTATGCCGAGAGCCTGGTGCTGAAAACCGCGATCCCGCGCTATTACATCGCCACCATGCAGGTGTGGGATGCCGAGTGTGCTGCCCGGGTGGAAAAGCACCGGGGGATGCGGGCGGCAAAGCAGTTTGAGACCGTGGAGTGCCCCCTGCATCTGGAGAACATCCGTCTGCCTGCCCGGGGAACTGCGCTGTTGGAGGATCTGGGCAACCTGACCGCCAACGAGCTCTACGACCCCGCCGGGGCGGGAGAAAATGCCGCTTCGGCCATTTTGGAAGGACTGGACCAATTGGCCGGACAATGTGCGCACCTCATCGTGGTCTCCAACGAGGTGTTCAGCGGCGGTGCCGACTACGCAGGTGACACCGGGCGCTACCTGAAAGCGCTGGCGCAGGTGAACAATGCCCTTGCCGCCCGGGCCGACGCCGTGGTGCGGGTGGTGTGCGGCATCCCGGTCTATTATAAAGGAGTGGAAAAATGATTGGATTGCAGACCATTGCAGTGGCCTTTGCCATGTTTTCGGCCCTGCCGGTGCCGCAGTTCGCGTGGAACCAGAAAAACATGCGGTATGCCATGTGCGCCTTCCCGCTCATCGGGGTGGTCATTGGCGGGCTGTGGTGCCTGTGCGGCGCTCTGCCCCTGCCGATGCCCGCAAAAGCGGCGGGGTTCTGCCTGATCCCGGTCTGGGTCACGGGCGGCATCCACCTGGATGGTTATGCCGATACCTGTGATGCCCTTTCCAGCTATGGCGACCGGGAAAAGAAGCTGGAGATCCTCAAAGACCCCCACTGCGGTGCCTTTGCGGTGATCCGGCTGTGCAGTTATTTTGCGGCCTACCTTGCCCTTTGCGCCTGCGTGGACTTCACGCCCCGGGTGGGCCTGTGCTGGACACTGGCCCTTGTGCTGGAACGGGCCCTCTCGGGCCTGGCCGTGGCATCGTTCCCGATGGCAAAGAACACCGGCCTTGCCCACACCTTTGCCACGGCGGCGGATCGAACTACTGTCCGCCGGGTGCTGATGGTGCTGGCCGCTCTGCTCAGCGCCGCCCTGCTGGCACTGGGCGGCTGGGCGCTGGTGCTGGCGGCGTTTCTGGTGCTTGCACGCTATCATATTGTTTCGGACAAGCAGTTTGGCGGCATCACCGGCGATCTGGCCGGGTGGTTTTTGCAGAAAGCCGAGCTGTGGATGCTGGCGGCGCTGTGTGCCTGCCAGTGGGGAGGACTGTTATGATCTTTATCACCGGGCCGCTGTACAGCGGCAAGCGCACCTTTGCCCAGCGCCTGCCCGGCACCCGCATTGCGGAGGTGCAGGCCCTGGCCGCAGAGGCTGAGGATCTGGAAAAGCTTGCGGAGGAGCTCTCCGCTTATGATATCGTGATGGCCACCGAGGTGGGCGGCGGCGTGGTGCCTATGGACGCAGGGGAGCGGGCCGCCCGGGAAGCCGCCGGGCGGCTGGCCTGCCTGCTGGCGGCCCGGGCCGGGTGCGTGGTGCAGATGTTCTGCGGCATCCCCACAGTATTGAAAGGAGAACTGCCCCCATGCTGATCTATCTTCTGCGCCATGGCCTGACGGCCTACAACGCCGAAAAGCGCTATCAGGGCCAGCGGGATATCCCCCTGAGCCCTGCGGGCCGCGCCCAGCTGCGGCGGGCGGATCTCCGGCCGGAAACGGTCTATATTACCCCGCTCTGCCGCACCCGGCAGACCGCTG
>ENA-ORLM01000924-ORLM01000924.1-human-gut-metagenome-genome-assembly--contig:-NODE-924-length-21870-cov-3.778415_pt1 | contig 21870 bp, 22 predicted proteins | sample MGYA00243063_ERZ508815 | MGnify/ENA primary metagenome ERZ508815 (study PRJEB26277, sample SAMN04329768) | human gut metagenome | biome: human-associated habitat | host: Homo sapiens | place: USA...
GGCTTCTTCTTGTTAATCTTCTGGCAATCTAATTGTTTGTTCTTCTATAAAGGCGTCTCCTTTGCCTGCGGCAACTCAGAATTTTTATTCATAATCCTGTCCATCAAATTTTTCATCCCCTGACAGGCGGTTAATAAACTTTGGATGGTATTTAGAGTAGACAATAATCTGTTCTTTGTACAAACCATGATAGCCGGAAAGCATATAGCTGATGGAGATGGCAATTAAGATATAGGAAACACCTTCAAATCCAAACAATTCAAATCCAATAAGCATTGAAGCAATCGGACAGTTTGTCACACCGCAAAATAAAGCGAGCATTCCGGTTGCAGCGCAAAGAGAGGGAGATATGCCAAAGATATGTCCAAACAGACAGCCAAAGGTTGCTCCGGTGAAGAAAGCAGGGACAATCTCGCCGCCCTTATATCCGGCAGCAAGCGTGAGTGCAGTAAGAAGCATTTTTATTAAAAAAGCATAGGCCGGGACATTTCCCGCGATAGCTCTTGCAATCATGTCAGTTCCTGCTCCGTTGTAATCATAATTGCCGATTAGGAGGGTGATTGCAATAACAAGCAGACCGCCGACAATGATTCGCATGTAAGGTTTTTTAAAAAACTTATTGTAAAATAAACCAGCTCCCTTTAAAAATATACAAAATACAACGCTTAATCCAGCACAGAAAATGCCGAGCAGTACGATTTTAGCGCAACTTGTGAAGGTGAGTTCTGGTATCCCGTGGATAGTAAATGCTTCCGGGTTGATTCCCATATTGACAGCAAAACGATTTGCTACAATAGAAGAAAATACGCAGGGAACTAAAGCGGCATAATGCATGATTCCGACACTGATCATTTCCATTGGGAAAATAGCTGCCGCAAGAGGAGTTCCAAATACGGCAGAAAAGGCGGCACTCATTCCGCTCATGACAAGAAGCTTTCGATCCCCCTCGTCAAATTTGAAAAGCCGTCCGATTGTATTTCCAATACTTCCTCCCATTTGGAGAGCCGCTCCCTCACGTCCGGCAGAGCCACCGAATAAGTGAGTGATAATTGTTGCTGCAAAGATAAGTGGAGCCATATATGCAGGCACATCCTGATTTTTTCCATGTACAGCAGTCATAATGATGTTCGTTCCCTTATCCTGCCTTACCCCACAAAGATGATATAAAAATACGATAACGACACCACCAATCGGCAGAAAATATAACAAAAATGGATATTGACCGCGAAGTGTGGTTACTTTTTTTAGGCAAAAAGAAAAGGCACTACTAAATGCCCCGACAGCAACCCCGGTCAATACTGCCATAAAAAGCCATAATGCACAAGTCTTTAAATTGTAGTAGATCTTTCTTAGATAGCGTTTTATGATTTCTTCCATGATATTTCTCTCCCTTGTGTATTTCAAAAAAATTTTTGTCATTTTCAAATGTTTAGAAAAAGCATTTTTTCATTCCTTCTTAATATCAGAAAAAATTACGAGATTTATTTGGTTGCATCAAGAATGCCGGGGCATTCTTGAAACCATATTAAGAAGAGAGAAAATTCGATTTCTTTAGACATTGGATTTCTTTGTACATTGGATTTTTGAATATATTTTGTTTCTTAAAAAGAGTGTACTCTATTCGAATTCATATTGTCAAGTTCTGCCGAAAAAAGAATTGACATCCTTTTTATTTCGTGATAAATTAAATGCTGTAAATGCGATGAAGAGGAATAGTAGAATGATGAAAACATCCAGAGAGCTGCTGGTCGGTGCGAAGCAGTAGTGGACATGATTTGAACTCGCCTCTGAGCAGCCTGTTGAACCGCATGATTGCAGTAGGCAGCGCCGGAAACCTGACCGTTACAGCAGGAGGATATAAGGCTTTTTAAGTCCGTATCTGTAATGAGTGCATACCTTACTTTTTATGTATCGTATGAATAAGAGTGGTACCGCGGAATTATTTTCTCCGTCTCTTTTCGGCATCTGCCTTTTGGTATTTGCCATTAAAGAGACGGAGTTTTTTATTTTACAGGATATATTTCCTGTAATATGTTGTTTTTAACTTAAGGAGGATTTTCTATTATGAAGTATGCAGATAAGTATAAACCAATGTATTTCCCAGCTCCAGCTGGATATAATAAATGGATGGAGAAAGACCATATCGAACAGCCGCCTATCTGGTGTTCTGTTGACTTACGTGATGGTAATCAGGCTCTTATCATCCCTATGAGTTTAGAAGAAAAAATCGAATTCTTTAAATTATTAGTTGATGTTGGTTTTAAAGAAATCGAGGTTGGTTTCCCAGCTGCTTCTGAGACAGAATATGAATTCTGCCGTACATTGATCGAACGGAATCTGATTCCGGATGATGTAACGATTCAGGTTCTGACTCAGGCAAGAGAACATATCATTAAAAAGACATTTGAAGCCATTGAGGGTGCTAAAAACGTAATCGTTCATCTGTACAACTCCACTTCTGTTGCACAGCGTGAGCAGGTATTTAAAAAAGATAAAGAACATATTATTCAGATTGCTGTAGAAGGTGCTGAATTATTACAGAAACTGATGGAAGAAAATGGAGGAAAATACCGTTTTGAATATTCTCCAGAAAGTTTTACTGGAACAGAGATGGATTTTGCATTAGAAATCTGTAATGCTGTATTAGATGTATGGAAACCAAAGAAAGAATTACCTGCCATCATCAATCTTCCTGCTACTGTTTCCCACTCTCTGCCTCATGTTTACGCAAGCCAGATTGAGTTTATGAGCGAGAACTTAAAATACAGAGATAATGTTGTGTTATCTGTTCATCCTCATAACGATCGTGGAACAGGTGTTGCCGATACAGAATTAGCTGTTCTTGCAGGAGCTGATCGTGTGGAAGGAACATTATTTGGTAATGGAGAACGTACAGGTAATGTAGATATCATTACATTAGCTTTAAATATGTATGCTCATGGTGTAGAGCCAAACTTAGACTTTACAGACTTGCCACATATCGTAAAAGTATATGAAAAAGTAACAAGAATGCATGTATATGAAAGACAGCCATATGCAGGAAAGCTTGTATTTGCTGCCTTCTCCGGTTCTCATCAGGATGCTATCGCCAAAGGTATGCTGTGGCGTGAAACACATGACTGCGATAAATGGACTGTACCATATCTGCCAATTGATCCAAAAGATCTTGGAAGAGAATACGAAGCAGATGTTATCCGTATCAACAGCCAGTCTGGAAAAGGCGGTATCGGATTCCTTCTGGAAAAAACATATGGTATTCGTATTCCAACTAAAATGCGTGAAGAAGTTGGTTATTCTGTAAAAGATGTTTCCGACCATACACATAAAGAATTACAGCCAAAAGAAGTATTAAAAGTATTCAACGAAAAATATGTTAATATTTGTGATCCAATTGAATTACTCGAAGTACACTTCAAACAGGAACACGGTGGAATTTCAACAGAAATTATCCTGAACAAATATGGTGTACACAAAGTATACCACGGAAAAGGAAATGGTCGTCTTGATGCCGTAAGTAACGCATTAAAACGCCACTCCAACTTAGATTACACAATCTCCACATATGAAGAGCATGCTCTGAAAATGGGTTCAAATTCCCAGGCATGTGCTTATGTTGCTATCTATGGAAGCGATGGAAATACATATTGGGGAGTTGGAATTGATGACGATATCATCAATGCTTCAGTGAAAGCGCTGATTAGTTCTGTAAATCGCTATGAGAGGTGCGAAGACGGCAAGGAAGATTAATTTCTGATTTGCCGCAGGCAACGGGACGCCCTCAAAGAGAGCCTATCCCCTATATTTGTGACTTTAGTCGCGGCGGTTTGAATACTCGCTTATACATGCTCGTATCCAAATCTTGCTCCGAGGCCACAAATATAGGGGATAGGCTTTCTTTGAGGGCTGTTTATTGGATGCAAGAGCAAAATCAGGCTCCTTTATTACACTCTCCACATTTTACGCAGAAAAACTTACAAAACGATTCTTTATCCAGTTCTCATCCTTGCTGACACAGGAGATTTCATTAAAAGAGAACATATTCGCTGAATCAGTTATCAAATACTAAGAAGCTATCTTGTTTTCATAAAGGGGCAACACATCTTGATTTTATAAAAAATGGAATGGCACTATCCTTTTATAAAAAGATTTATAAAAGAGAGAGAAGCACTTTAAAAAAGAAAGTTTTGTTTCAACAATATGACCAATTAACGAAACAGTACTTATAAAAAATCAGTATATTTCAGATATTGACAGTAAAAAAATAATTGTGTAAAATAATGTTAGACTAAGAGGGATTTCCTATTTGATAAATAGTGATAAATATATTAGAGCGTGTTTTAAATATGCGCTGAAACATAAATTTTATATTTGGGTAAAACTGTCGAAAGGCAGCGACACAAAGCCAAATGGGTCTAAGGTTCATTTTTTAAGAGAATTATGACAGCCGGTTGCATCAAGTTATTGATTATTTTAATGAGTAATTTCTGCTCATTTTATGCCGTCTGTGTAAGGGTTATCTTCACAGGCGGCTTTTTTAATGCTTAAAAAATGGAAGATTCTAAAATTATAATTGGAGATAGAAAATGAAGTTAAAGTGGAGAGGGTTACAATTTGAACATTATATATTGGGAATTTTACTGGCAGTAGAGTGGATTATGTCATTTACTTTTTTGGGATATATTCATATACCTCCTATTTCCATTACTACAGCGCATATTCCTATCGTAGTTATCGCATGCCTTTTCGGGCCAGTGGAATCCTCAGTTGCAGGATTATTTTTTGGACTGGGAAGTATGTATAAAGCATCCGCATTGTATGTTATGCTGGGTGACAGAATATTTTCTCCATTTCAGACAGATTTTCCGATAGGAAGTATCTTGTTAAGTGTAGGAACAAGAGTATTATTTGGATTTTTAATGGGATGTATATTTAAAATTGTAAATAAAAGCCGTTATAAATGGGCCGGCAAAAGCCTTGCAGCATTAATAGCAACTCCGTTACATGCCTTGCTTGTGTACGGAGCAATGGGAATCCTTTTCCCAGAAAGTGGATTTAATTATAAGTCTTCTTTTAGATGGGGAGTAAATGATTATGCTATAGCCGCAATCTGCATTTTGGCGGTAATACTATCAGATATTATTTATCATAGCTCTTTTGTAACACATTATAAAAATGTGATCAATGATTCAGAATTAAGACAGCACTGGTCAGTTAAAATGAAAATGAGTTTGTTCATTATTATAATATTTGTATTCTGCATAGCAGCTTTTTCCACAATATATTTTGCAAGCCGGACAGAATATATGTTTGGTGTATATGGTGTCAAGGTAACGAAGAAAATAGCACAGGACATTCTTCATTTGCAGGTACAATTTCTGGCAGCTATGATTTCACTGAACTTTATTCTGATAGTTATCATTTTGATGATCTATAATTACATGAAACATAGAGAATATATGGGCGAGATGGATGCCCTTACAAATGTTATGGGAAGAAGACTATTTTTAAATTATTGTACGAAATGTCAGAATGATAGAGATGATATAGATAACAAATCGAAAAGAAAAGGCTGGTTTTTATTTATAGATATTGATTGGTTTAAGCAGATTAACGATACATTGGGCCATACGGTCGGCGATGAAACATTAAAGCAGATTGCAGAAAGCTTAAAAAATATATTCAGCAGCTATGGAGCCGTTGGACGGGTAGGAGGAGACGAATTTGCAGTAATCATCAATGAGAAAATGACGAAAGAACAATTAGAGGAACAACTAAAAAAGTTCCTCTTAGATATTTCAGCCATTTTACCAGAAAGAACCGTTAGCTGTAGCATTGGTGTTTATCATTTCGGATTTCCCAAAAGTCAGAAAGAACTTCTTACGAGAACAGATGATGCATTGTATAAGGCAAAAGAAAAGGGAAGAGCCTGCTATGTGATATTGGATGAATAGGAATTTGCCGGAGGCAAAAGAGGGGATAGAAAGTAAAAGACAATCTGGTATTGATCATGGTGTTTACGGAGCAAAATATATTTATGATTTATCAGGAAAGTACGGACCGAATGGAAGGATAGTGGGTGAACTACTCGCAAATGTTATTTGCTATCATCATGGAGGACTCCCGGATGCAGAAGATTTTAATGGAGACAGCCCATTGTTGATGAGACTTCAGGATGAAAACAGACTTACTGATTATGAGCAGGTAAAAGTAGCTTTTTTTAAGGATTTACAGATTACGGAACAGGAGATAGAACAGCTTTTTAAGAAATCTGTTGAAGAGATAAAGCTGCTCATTCTGAAATCTTCTACAGGAAGTGAGGCAAAAAATAAGAGAAAATCTAATTTCGTCTATCTGTCTGTCCACCCAACGAATTAAATGGCAAACACCCCATCAAATAGTCTCTTTTGTATAAAAAAATTAAAATTATCGTGAATGTTGCAAAAAAATACAGTCCATGATAAATTTTTGCAAAAAAATGACGGAAAAATATAGCATTTTTTATTTATTTGTGCTATACTCATATTGCGCGTGAGGAAAGCGCATAAAGTAATGTTGATAGTTAATTGAAGGAGGAACACAACAATGGCAAAATGGGTATATCTGTTTACAGAAGGCGATGCCACAATGAGAAATCTTCTTGGTGGTAAAGGAGCCAATCTGGCTGAGATGACAAATATTGGATTACCTGTACCACAGGGATTCACAATTACAACAGAGGCTTGTACTCAGTATTATGAAGATGGTCGTGAGATTAACGATGAGATTCAGGGACAGATTAATGAGTATATCGTAAAGATGGAAGAGATTACAGGAAAGAAATTTGGAGATAAAGAGAATCCGCTTCTTGTATCAGTTCGTTCAGGTGCCCGTGCTTCCATGCCAGGTATGATGGATACTATCCTTAACTTAGGTCTTAATGAGACAGTAGTTGAAACTATTGCCGCTAAATCCGGAAACCCACGTTGGGCTTGGGATTGCTACAGAAGATTTATTCAGATGTATTCTGATGTAGTTATGGAAGTTGGTAAAAAGTATTTTGAAGAATTAATCGATGAGATGAAAGCTAAAAAAGGTGTAAGTCAGGACGTTGATCTTACAGCAGAAGATTTAAAAGAGCTTGCATCTCAGTTTAAGGCTGAATATAAAGAGAAAATCGGCGAAGATTTCCCAGATGATCCTAAGAAACAGTTAATGGGAGCTATCAAAGCCGTATTCCGTTCATGGGATAACCCACGTGCTAATGTTTACCGTCGTGACAACGATATCCCTTATAGCTGGGGTACTGCTGTTAACGTACAGAGTATGGCATTTGGTAACATGGGAGATGACTGTGGTACTGGTGTTGCATTTACTCGTGATCCTGCTACAGGTGAGAAGAAGCTTATGGGAGAATTCCTTACAAACGCACAGGGCGAGGACGTAGTTGCCGGTGTTCGTACACCAATGCCAATCGCTCGGATGGAAGAGAAGTTCCCAGAAGCATTCGAGCAGTTCAAACAGGTTTGTAAAACTCTTGAAGATCACTACAGAGATATGCAGGACATGGAGTTCACTGTTGAGAATAAGAAGTTATACATGCTTCAGACACGTAATGGTAAGAGAACGGCACAGGCTGCTTTAAAGATTGCCTGTGATTTAGTAGATGAGGGGATGAGAACAGAAGAAGAGGCTGTTGCAATGATCGACCCTCGTAACCTTGATACATTATTACATCCACAGTTTGATGCTGCTGCATTAAAGGCTGCAACACCAATGGGTAAAGCACTTGGAGCTTCTCCTGGAGCTGCTTGTGGTAAGATTGTCTTCACTGCTGAAGATGCTAAAGCTTGGGCAGAGAGAGGGGAAAAAGTTGTTCTTGTTCGTCTTGAGACATCCCCAGAAGATATCGAAGGTATGAAGAGCGCTCAGGGTATCCTGACAGTTCGTGGTGGTATGACATCTCACGCAGCAGTAGTTGCTCGTGGTATGGGTACTTGTTGTGTATCCGGTTGTGGTGACATCGTAATGGATGAAGAGAACAAAAAATTCACATTAGCTGGAAAGGAATTCCACGAAGGAGATGCCATTTCTCTTGATGGTTCTACAGGTAACATCTATGATGGAATTATCCCTACAGTAGACGCTACAATCGCTGGTGAGTTCGGTCGTATCATGGCTTGGGCAGATAAATACAGAACAATGGGTGTTCGTACGAACGCTGATACACCTTCAGATGCTAAGAAGGCTCGTGAGCTTGGAGCAGAAGGTATCGGACTTTGCCGTACAGAGCATATGTTCTTCGAAGGTAACAGAATTGATGCATTCCGTGAAATGATCTGTTCTGATACAGTAGAAGAAAGAGAAGCTGCACTTGATAAGATTCTTCCATATCAGCAGGGAGACTTTGAGCAGTTATTTGAAGCTATGGAAGGTAATCCTGTAACAATTCGTTTCTTAGATCCACCACTGCATGAGTTCGTACCTCAGACAGAAGAAGATATTAAGAAACTTGCGGATGCACAGGGTAAATCAGTAGAAACTATTAAAGCTATTATTGAAAGCCTGAAAGAGTTCAACCCTATGATGGGACATCGTGGATGCCGTCTGACAGTAACATATCCAGAAATCGCTGTTATGCAGACAAAAGCAGTTATCCGTGCAGCATTAGCTGTACAGGCTAAACATGCTGACTGGACAATCGTTCCAGAAATCATGATTCCATTAGTAGGTGAAGAAAAAGAATTAAAATACGTTAAGAAGATCGTTGTTAAGACAGCAGACGAAGAAATCAAAGCTGCTGGTTCTGACATGAAATACGAAGTTGGTACTATGATTGAGATTCCTCGTGCAGCATTATTAGCTGACGAAATCGCTAAAGAAGCTGAGTTCTTCTGCTTCGGTACAAACGACTTAACACAGATGACATTCGGTTTCTCACGAGATGATGCTGGTAAGTTCTTAGACGCTTACTATGATGCTAAGATTTTCGAGAACGATCCATTTGCTAAACTTGACCAGAATGGTGTTGGTAAGTTAATGGATATGGCAGTTAAATTAGGAAAAGGTCAGAGACCAGAATTACACTGTGGTATCTGTGGAGAACATGGTGGAGATCCATCATCCGTAGAATTCTGTCATAGAATTGGATTAGATTACGTTTCCTGTTCACCATTCCGTGTACCTATCGCAAGATTAGCAGCAGCACAGGCAGCGATTGCGGAAAAGAGGAAATAGGAATAGACAATCATATATTTACCTCTGTACGCTAATGGTAACTACAGCAGATGTGCAGGCATTTATGGCTGAACGTTCAGAGTATACAAAAGCGAACAGATTTGAAGATATTGAAGTAAAAGTCTATATATAAAGTTCTGCGAGGGAAAGCAACATTGCTTTCCCTCGTTTCATGTTTGGGAATAAACCCTAATTATCAGGGTTTGTTCCTTTTTTATTTTCATTATAAAGGAGGTTTATGATGAACACCATAACATTAAATTTAGAAAACATAAAAACCTAGAGTTAAATATATTTACATATTATATAAAATTTAACTCTGAAAAGATAAAATTAAGGAGAGATTGATTATGAAAGTATATGTAGTAGCAAATTTAAAAGGTGGCGTTGGAAAAACCACCACAACAGTAAACGTAGCTTATACATTTTCGGAAATGGGTGGAAGAGTATTAGTTATTGACCTGGATCCACAATGTAACTGTACAAGATTTTTTGCAAAGGTAAACGGATACAGTAAAACGGTAAGAGATGTTCTTGAGAATCCTAAAGGGATAAATAGTGCAGTCTATCGCACAAAATACCAGGATATAGATATTGTGAAAGGCTCTGTTAAGATCACAGAGCAAAAAACTCCGTGGAGACTGAAAGAAGCGTTAGGATATTTAAAGAAAGACTATGATGTCTGCCTGATTGATACCCGCCCTGTATTTGATATGCTGACAATGAATGCATTGTATGCTGCGGATGTGTTCCTTACCCCAGTGAAATTTGATAACTTCTGCCGGGATAATCTTACAATGGTGGAAGATGCTTACCATGAGATCTTGGAAAACAATCCAGATCTGGAGTGGAAGATATTCGCAAACATGGCGTCGAACACCAAAGCACAGAAATTATCTTCAGAGGATCTGATCGCTAAGCATGATTATCCGTTTTTACAGTCATGTATCAGCCGTACAGCGATTGTTGATAATGCGTTATCCCTTTATAAGCCGGTGGCAAAGCATCGTGTTATGAGTAATGTAGCACAGGATTTTGTAGATCTGGTGGAAGAACTTCTTGAGGATTAGGGGGTATCGGTTATGGCAAAGCTTGGGAATATATTTAATAAGGAAGAGATAAAAAAAGAAGAGCAGCATCCACGCAGAATAATCAAATGGATCCATTACTCAAAATTAAAAGAAAATGTAGAACAGTATTGTCCGGCACGTGATAAGGAAGAGATAGAATCACTTGCAGATTTAATTCAGGCTACAGGAGAAGTGATTGAGAATTTATCAGTAAGCAAGCTAGATACAGATGAGTATAAGATTATTGCAGGACATAAGCGCTGTCAGGCTTGTAAATTGCTTGTTGAGGAAAGGGGATTAAAAGAATTTGCTTTTCTTCCATGCATTGTTAATAATGTCAGTGCGGTGCAGGAAAGTTTTCGTGTAATGGCTTCAAATGGATACCACACGAAAAAACCGTATGAGTTGATGCATGAGATCACAGAGATGGAAAAACTTTTAAGAGAGCATCCAGAAGAATTCCCTCCATCTTTACAGAAAGGAAGGATGGTAGAACGCTTATCAAAAAAAATGGGGATTGCAAGGGCTACAGTACAGGAATATCAGCAGATCTCCAGAAATTTACTTCCAGAGGTAATGGAAAAATTTAAGGAAGGGGAGATAGAAAAATCTGCCGCACTCACTCTGGCGAGGTTGCCGGAAAAGATGCAGAAGGAAGTGATCGAACAGGGGATCACAAAAAATGTGGATATAGAAGAATATAAACAGAAGAATTTAGAACCGGGTGCGGTAGAGATACGGGTATCGTACCGGCTGTTGGGTATAGATGAATATGACAGATCTACTGTCTCCAGAAAAGCACTCGTAAAGTTCTTAAGAGGGAGATATGGGAGTACATCATATGAAATATCACAAGGGGAGATCAGGATCTCCTGCTCGGATAAAAACATCAGTATCTCAGAGAGATCCATTACATGGGAACGGTATGTGACCCTGCTTGACCAGTACTGCCCAAAAGAAGAAAAAGAAGAGCCAGAGCTTGTAGAAAGGAGGGAAGAACAAAGAGATATGGTACCAGAAATAGAAACAGAAGATACAGACTGCAAAGAGCCTGCCGGAAAGCTGGACAGGGAAGGAAGGGAAGTTTCTGTCCCGATGGATGAGTTAGTGGAAGAAGGAAGGGAAGAAACAGCAGGATTAACCCGTCAGGAATATATGAATTCTTTAGATATAAAAGAGGTTTCCAGTTATATCAGCCATTTTCTTTCCGAAGAGATTCTGCGGTGTCCGGCATTGATTGAAAAATGGCTAAAGGACTGCGTAAACGAAGAAGGACAGTCCGTATAAAAAATCAGTGTTACATACATTCTGCCTGCCGGATGGAGAAGACCATGCCGTAGCTGCAAAAGCACAGGCAGAATTCGCACACTATTTGTGTGCAGCATATACTTTCATGTAAGGGGGATCCCTTTCCAGGATATTCCCCTTTACATTGGAAAAGAGAAGAGAGGAGAAAAAAGATGAGATTGGACTATTTTTACAATACAGAGGGAGAAAACTTCCGCTTTTACCAGATTCCGGCATTGCTTTTGGAGGAAGAGGAGTACAGGGGGATCAGTGATACTGCGAAAATATTATATGGAGTATTATTATCCAGGCTGGCATTATCAAGAAAAAATAGCTGGATTGAAAAAGATACCGGCCGCTTATATATCACATACAATCTGAAACAACTGGTAGAAAAACTGGGACGCAGTGATCGTACAATCAGCAAAGCAATGAAACAGCTTTCCGAAGTTGGACTGATCGAGAAGAAAAAAAGAGGCCAGGGTAAGCCAGACATTATTTATGTGATGAACTTTACGGCTGTCCATAAAGAAGGTGCAAAAGAGGTTGTCCCTGAAGAACAGATGGAGCAGGATTCACATGTGGATAAGATGCAAGGAAATACAAGAGAAGAAATTATAGCAGAGACAAGCGTTACAGGAAAGGAAGCTCAAAGGGGAGATTCCAGAAGCGAAGAAATTACGATTCTAAAGGCGAAGAGATTACGTTTCCAGAAACGAAAGAGTTACCTGCAAAATATATAGAGCCAGATATATAAAATAATATATATAATAACCTATCCATCTATCTGGTTTGATGTGGATAAGATGGGATAAAAAAACAGACCGTCTTTGAAACGGTCTGCGAGATTGGATCATGCTGAAAACTTTTCAGCAAATCCAGTATAGACCACATAGAAGAATCATGTCAATAGCTCTGGCGGGGGAATTTTATAAATATGTGGTGTTATGTTCATGATATGTGAAATGTACTGAAATCCAGCACAAAAATAATAAGGAGAAAAATACAGTATGGGAAAGATAAGGGAGTTTTTTTACTTACTAGCCATTGCCGTATTGATCAGTCTGTCAATGATCTTTATAGGGGCAGCATTCAGGGAAGAATATCCATTATGGAAAAATCAAAAAATATTAGAAGACCTGCGATCCGATGTAAAAGCAGAGGAAACAGGTGATGGAAATCCCGGCATAGACTGGGAAAAATTAAAAAAAATAAATCCAGACATTGTTGGATGGATAAAAGTTCCGGGAACCAGGATTGATTATCCTGTTTTACAGGGAAGCAGATGGAATGAATATCTCCATAAAGATTATAAGGGGGAATACTGTTATGCCGGTTCCATCTTCCTTCAGCCAGAAACATTGTTTGAGGACAAGCATTTGATCCTTTATGGTCATAATATGCGTACAAGATCTATGTTTGGTTCGCTTCATGAGTTTGAATCAGAAGATTTTTATAAAAAATATAACAAGATATACCTGTATCAGCCGGAAAAAGTAATGAAATATACAGTATATAGTGTATATGACTGCCTGGATAAAAGTACAACATACCTAACGGATTTCACAGGGAACAAGAAGGATAACAGATGGCTGGATTGGTTATCTATGACGATAGAAAAAAACGCTTACTACCCTATTAAAAAGAAACCGAAAAAAGATGGACAGATTCTTACGCTGTCTACTTGTTCCGGAAAGAAAAAAGGGGATGATTACCGACTGGTAGTAAATGCTGTTATAAAATGATCATTTATAAGAAAAATTAAGAGGGATACCTTCAATGTAAAGAAGAAGTATCCTATTTTTATGCCCGCCTGCGGAGATGGTGTATTCCCCGGCATCATTGTCCGTTGCTTCAAAAGCACAGGTGGGATTTGCACAGCAAAAATCCCCAATCATTGTTGTGCATAAGGAGTATCTTGATCCCCAATAGAGATACTCCTTTTTATCAAAATAAATGGATCAAATCATCTGAAAATAGTGTGGAAGTAAAAAGAAATACATGATATAGTAGACAGGCAGAGGAACATTGTAAAATGTAGACCTGCTTTATGACCGGCAGGGTAGTTGCCTCCTGTTCTGGAGAATACCAGAAAGGGGGCGTATATTTATGACTACATATGAAGAATTAGAGATCATATTAACGGTTGCGTTATTAATAGTTGCGATTCTGAATTTGAAAAATAAATAAGCTGCCCTTTGTTCTTGGCGGAATAGGCAGCTTATTTATTAACTGATATGACCCCCAGAATGGGAAGCTTAAAAGCACCCTGCTGGTTGTTTGTTAATAATATAATAGCAATTATATAATGTAATGTCAACTACTGTATAAAGAAGCCTAAAGCAACATGACTTTCTAAGTTTTTCTGCTTTTTTAACATAAATATATATAATCAAAAATGAAAATAGGAGAAGAAAAAATAATGAAAACAAGATTAACTAAAAGTGAATTTGCTGTGATGGAAGTTTTATGGGATGAAGGGGAGGAGTTGACTTCAGCAGAGATCATTCAAAAGTCGAAAGAGAGAGAATGGAAAGACAGCTCTATACATCTGATTATAAATAGTCTGCTTAGAAAAAAAGTTGTAACAGTAGCAGGCTTTAAAAAAACAACAAAAAATTATGCCAGAACTTTTGTACCTGTAGAAACCAGAGAACAGTTTTTGGTAGGGCAGATCATAGATGATAAGACACCGGCTGAGGATAAAAAGAGAATATATTCGTATATCATAGGAAAAGAAAGTGATCCAGAACTAATAAATTATATCGAAGAATTACTTAAAGAACGAAAGAAAGAACTGAAAATTAAATCTAAATGAACGTACCGAATTTCGGCACATGACAAAAAAGCAGGAGAATAATATCTACCTGCTTTTTTTTGTGCAGATTGGAATGGAAGGAGAAAGAGAATGACACTTGGAGAAAAAATAAAAAAGTACAGGGAATTGCGGGGGCTGACTCAAAAAGCATTGGGGGATAGAGTAGGATTTTCTATTGGAACACAAGATTCCCGTATAAGAAAATATGAAAAAGACATGATGGATCCTAAAGAAGATATACGGATTAAAATTGCAGAAGCTTTGGATATAGATATGTCAGCATTAAATGATATAGATATTCAGACAGAAGAAGATGCTATTAGAATATTATTTTATCTTGAAGAAAAATATGGATTGGAAATAACAAAGACAAGAGATGAGCTTCTTCTAACTTTTGATAGTAATAATACAGCTATAAGGAAACTGATGGTATATCTTGAGTTATGGGCGGCTAAAAAAGAAGAATATACAAGGAATAAAGGAAATGCAACAGGAGAATTTGAGTGGAAGGTTTATGAGAAATGTAACGGAAAAAAAGAGCTAAAGGCTGGTTTTGTAAAAGAAATAGAGGCAAGGGAATATGCCAGTTTTTTAGAAAGCTGTAATAAAGTTGCCGGATATAATGAGAGTAAATTTAGAGTGGAGTATGTACCTCTGGTATCTGAAGTACAGGATGAATATGATATATGGAAAGCACAGTTTCCCAAGAATTTAGAATGTGCCGAAATTCAGCACGCATAAAAATGAAAAAAGCTGACGGGGATACTGGAATAGTAAAAGAATTATGATATATTAAAATCAAATATAACAGTTGGAGATGGATTGATATGATGTATACATATATCGAAGATCTCTGATAAATTTACTTATAAAATGTACCGAATTTCGGCACGAAGAACAGGAGAAAGTTATGAGAGAAAAAACGATGAAGAGAGGACATTTGTTACTGACATTACTTGCTTTTGTGAGTTTGCTGTGGTTAGGAACAATCCATGCCAATGCCGCAACGGTAAAGGCAAAAGTTGATGTAAAAAAATTCTATGGGATGGCGGAGCAAGTTCTTCAGGAGATTAATAAGCAGAGAAGAAGTAATGGATTGTCAGATTTAAAAATGGATGCAAATTTTACAGAAGCAGCAATGGACATAGCATTGCAGGTACAGGGAGGAGATGCATCAGCAAGCAATCCTGATATTTACAATAATAAATACATAAGTAAAGATGCTATGGAAATAGATAATATAGATGGCTATGATATGTATGATGATAATTTATGGAAAGAGAATAGGAATGGAACACAAAAAGTATTAAATCATATAAAAAAATAGGAAGTTATTCATATCAAGATGATGACATAACTTCAAGGGTAGGAATAGTTGCAACAGATATGCCTAAAATTGTACCAAGAGAATTAAATAGGGGATATTTTTGTAATGTGACTTATTGTTTTGTGAGCAATAGAACAGCACATGATAACACAAATTATAAAGTCTATGTAAATAGTGGAAAAACCATTTGTACTCAAATGGATTTGTTTATTAATCCAGAGGATACTTATTTAATTATTAATGCTAATGAAAATTGTTTAACACCAAAAATACTTATGATGTGATTAAAAAAAGTGAGGTAAGAAAAGTACATCCGGCTGTATGGCAGCATCCAGTAATATTTGGTAAAGTTCATAACGAGTTATGCCGTTTTAAGTGTAAATTATCGAATACTGGGGCTACATGGAGCAGTTCTGATCCATCTATAGTTTCTGTAGATTCCAATAGAGAACAATGGGACTTATCAGGAGACATTATTGATTGCTTTAGACGATATTCTAGTGAGCTATCACCAGAAGAACAGGAAGAGATTATAAAAGGCGTTGAAGAAGGTTTGACTGATCAGGATGTAAAACGATACTTTACACTGGTAGGAGCAGAAAAAATGCGACAGTATCGGAGAGTTTTGATGGTCGCAAAAATAAGAGATGAGGATAATTAAATATTATTTTTGCATCAGGTATCTATACCTGTTAGGCATAATGCGTGGACTGAATTAAAAAAATATAGTATAATCTGTATTAGAAATGATGTCGTGAAATCGGAATTTGTCTGCGAAAAGTCCGTAAATAAGCGGATGTTAATATGTGTTGCTTGTGGCAATGGCTCTTTTGAATGTAGAGTTGAATTATCAAAATCAAGGAGGAAAAGATTATGTTAAGTAATAATCTTAAAAGAATTAGAAAGTCAAAAGGACTATCACAAGAAGAACTTGCAATTAAACTGAACGTAGTAAGACAGACAGTATCAAAATGGGAGAATGGTTTATCAGTTCCAGATTCGGATATGTTAATTACATTGGCAGATGAATTGGATACTTCTGTAAGCGTATTGCTTGGAGAAACTGTAATGGAGCCGATGACAGATGACCTAAAAGCAATCTCTGAAAAATTAGAGGTAATTAATTTACAGCTGGCAAAGAGAAATATGTTCAAAGTAAAAACGATTCGTTGGATACTTATCACGTTATGTACGTTTATAGTGCTTGCTTTTATTGCTTTTGCAGTTATGCAAAGTTTTTATCTAAGGTGGGATTATAATAACCCAGAGTTTGCAGTTGCAGGAACCATATTACATGGATTTGAATTTGTCTTTGTGAGATTAGCACCACTTGCTTTTATTGCTTCTATTATTGGAATCGTAATTACCTATAAGAAAAGATAAATTCCAGTTTGATGGAGAAAGCAAAAATCAGTCATGCCCTTTATCATATAGTTTCTGTATATTTTTTGGAAGTTTGTCAGGCAACATGGCATTTATAGCATCTTCGTTACCATCTTTCATTGCTGTTTCGTAATACCAGCACTTGAATTTTAAGAGGGAGAGAGTTTTTTGAAGTTCCTGAATTTCAGTTTCAACAGCTGATTTTCTGGTTTCAAATAATTCTTTCCTTTTTTCATAGCTGGAGCTGCCTTCAGATACCCAGATAAAAAATTGCTTTATATCTTTTATCTCAAGACCTGATTTCTTCAGACATTCAATGATACGAAGTGCTTCTAATTCATTATCGCTGAAATAACGGATATTTGCTTTACGTTCCAGATTAGGGAAAAAGCCTTCCTTGTCATAATACCTTAATGTAGAAACAGGAAGATTAAACATTGCAGAGACCTGACCGATTGTATACATAAAAAACCTTCTTTCAAATTTATGCTTGACCTAAAGTTAACTTTAGGTTGTAAGATATTTATATCATATACTATTGTTAGTGTAATTACAAGAAATTTTGCATATGGAGGATGTTAAATATGTTAAAAACAGAAAAATTAAAGCTGGTATCTGAATGGGATAAAACTTTTCCACAGAGTGAAAAAGTAGACCATAAGAAAGTGACATTTGTAAATCGTTATGGAATCACACTTGCTGCAGATTTGTATAAACCGAAAAATGCATCTGGGAAATATCCTGCGATTGCCGTAAGCGGACCATTTGGGGCAGTCAAAGAACAGTGTTCCGGATTATATGCACAGACAATGGCTGAAAGAGGATATTTAACAATTGCATTTGACCCTTCTTTTACGGGGGAAAGTGGAGGCTATCCAAGATTTATGGCTTCTCCAGATATTAATACAGAAGATTTTATGGCTGCTGTTGATTTCCTTTCTGTTCGGGAAGATGTGGATCCGGATAAAATAGGAATCATTGGAATCTGCGGCTGGGGTGGAATGGCTCTTAACGCAGCTGCGTTGGATACAAGAATAAAAGCAACCGTTGCTTCTACCATGTATGATATGACAAGAGTAAATGCGAATGGATACTTTGATTCTGAGGACAGTGAAGAAGCACGTTATGCAAAGAAACAGTCACTGAATACCTTCAGGACAGAAGAATACCGTAAAGGCGAATATTCAAGAGGCGGTGGTTGTGTTCCCCTTCCGGTTCCGGAAGATGCACCTTTCTTCGTAAAAGATTACAGTGAGTATTATAAAGGCAGATGTTATCATAAAAGGAGCCTGAATTCAAATGATGGCTGGAACAGTATTGGATGTATGTCATTTATGAATCAGCCAATATTAAAGTACAGTAATGAAATCAGAAGTGCAGTCCTTATCGTTCATGGAGAAAAAGCACACAGCTATTATTTTGGAAAAGATGCTTATGAAAATATGATCAAGAACAGCAAGTACACATCTAATAAAGAACTGCTGACAATTCCGGGAGAGATCTATACGATAATCCGGATGTGATCCCATTTGACAAAATTCAGAAATTTTTTAAAGAAAACGGAGTTGGTTAATTATGACGTGTGAAGAATATTTGAGTAATATGAAGCCCGGATATATCGTAGATGGTGGAAGTGAAGAACATCTGGTTATGCATGAGCTGTCTCAAAGGGCATTAAAGATAACGATGGAGCTGAATAACAAATATCATACAAAAGAAGAAATTATACAGCTTATGTCGGAACTTACCGGACAAAAAATAGATGAAAGTTTTGGAATGTTTCCTCCGTTTTATACAGACTGCGGGCGAAATATCCATATAGGTAAAAATGTTTTTATTAATGCAGGATGTAAGTTTCAGGATCAGGGTGGTATTTATATAGAGGATGGAGTCCTGATTGGACATAATGCAGTATTGGCAACGATCAATCATATGGAAGATCCCGAGAAAAGAGCAGGTATGATATTTCAGCCGATTCACATCGAAAAAAAAGTGTGGCTTGGAGCAAATGTAACGGTTCTTCCGGGGGTTACGATTGGTGAAGGTTCGGTCATTGCAGCCGGAGCAGTTGTAACAAAAGATGTTCCAGCCAATATAATTGCGGCAGGAGTGCCTGCGAAAGTTATACGGAAGGTTAAAAAAGACACTGAAAAAGGAGAAATTTAATCATGGCAAAAAAGTATTGATCATATCGACAAGTCTTCGAGGAGGCAGCAATTCTGATATACTTGCAAATGAGTGTGCAAAGGGAGCAAAAGAAGTCGGGCATGATGTGGAACTTCTTTCTTTGAAAGGAAAAGATATCAAATATTGTATCGGTTGTCTATCCTGTCAGAGGAATGGGATGTGTGTACTGAAGGATGATGTTGCAGATATTATGGCAAAAGTAAAGGATGCGGAGGTTATTGTCTATGCAACACCAATTTATTACTATGAGATGTGTGGCCAGATGAAAACACTTCTTGATAGATTGAATCCTTTATATTCGACAGATTATTCATTCAGAGATATTTATATGATTGCAACTGCCGCTGAGAATGATGAAAGTGCATTTGAAAAAGCTACAATGGTCTGCAAGGCTGGGTAGACTGTTTTGAAAAGGCTTCCTTGAAAGGCATGGTCGGTGGCGGTGGAATTGATGCTGCAAATATAGCTGCAAGCCATGTTGATGTGATGAAAAAAGCATATGAACTTGGAAAGAAATTATGAGTTTGAAAAGAGTACTGTTATTTAGTCTGTGTATATTAGTTTTATCTGGGCTTGTAGGATGTAGAGAAACAGAAATTACCGTCAAATCGGAATTGTGCGCCCAGATAAGGGCGAGTAGTCTAGCAGGTGGAATGCCTGTCTGGTAAGGTCTAACCAACCGCCAGTAGCGAGTCTTGGGTGACTGTCAGTAATGATAGTTGCTAAGCGTAGACAGCGAGAAAATAGAGAGTGTGATTGAGCCTCGAAATTTTGACATTTAGAAGGCTGACGTTCTAATTTCGACGGAAAGCAACACAAATCAATTCGCATTGGTGAGAAATGGTTTGCTTCTGCGGGGTCAAAGAGCACTTTATGTTTTACATTGTGATTATTCAGTCAACTGGGGAGAGCCTATTGTTTCTTGCCATTGCAAGTATGGCAAACAACTGCAAAACAGGAGAATGTCAAAAGAACAGTAGGCAGTCGGATAGCTTCATAGTACTGAAGAAGTTGGGTAATGCCAACGGAGGAAAGGGAGCTACATAATAATGGTCTTTCTGAGGACACATCAACCGTACTCAGGGACGGAGGTATTGATGGAAACGAAATTAGAAAGAATAGCAGAAATATCGGCAAATTCGCCGAGACCAGAGTTCACATCGTTGTATCATCTAATCAATAAAGAAATGCTTTTGCAATGTCACAAAGAATTAGACGGAAACAAAGCAGTCGGTGTTGATGAGATTACTAAGAAAGAGTACGGGAGAAATCTGGAGCAAAACATAGATGACTTGGTAGAAAGACTGAAAAGAAAATCATACAAACCACAGCCATCAATTAGGGTATATATCCCTAAAAGCAATGGAAAACTTCGACCATTAGGAATTGCGTGCTATGAGGACAAAATAGTCCAATTAGCATTAAAGAAGATATTGGAAGCTATCTATGAACCGAGATTTCTGAACTGCATGTACGGATTCAGACCAAATCGAGGATGTCATAACGCAATAAAAGAACTGTATAAGAGATTAAACAACACGAAAATCTGCTATATTGTGGATGCTGACATCAAAGGATTCTTCGACCATATGAAGCATGAATGGATTATCAAGTTTCTCAAACTTTATATTAAAGACCCCAACATAATTGGTCTTGTCAAGAAGTATCTTAAAGTGGGAGTGCTGGATAATGGTGAACTTATGGTGAATGAAGAAGGTTCAGCTCAAGGCAATATCATAAGTCCAATCCTAGCAAACATATATATGCACAATGTATTGACACTATGGTATAAGTTTATTATTACCAAAGAATGCAAGGGAGATAACTTTCTAATTGTATATGCAGATGATTTTGTTGCAGGATTTCAATATAAATGGGAAGCAGAGAATTACTACAAGCTTCTTAAAGAACGAATGGAAAAGTTCGGTTTGCAATTAGAAGATAGTAAAAGTCGTCTCTTACAAAGCGGTGCTTATATTGCAAGGGCAAAGCAAAAGAGCGGTGAGTGTATCAGATTACAAACATTTGATTTTCTGGGATTCACATTCTATTGTGGGCGTTCACGCAAAGGCATGCCATATATAATGCCAAAGACAAGCTCTAAGAAATTCAGACAGAAAATTCGAGACATCAAGGTATGGTTATATCCGAATAGAGACCAACCGCTAAAGAAACTAATGGGTATGCTAAATCTGAAACTAATAGGTCATTATAGGTACTATGGCATAAGTTTTAATGGCAGAATGATTTCAAACTACAAACAACAAGTGAGAGAACTTCTGTTTAAGGTGCTGAATAGACGAAGTGACAGAAAGAGTTATACAAGAGAAGGATTCATTGAAATGCTGAAATATTATCCATTGGCAATGCCAAAGATTTATGTCAGCTTGTTTTGAGACTGCAAATATTATTATGAAGAGCCGTATGCGGGAAAGCCGCACGTACGGTTCTGTGAGGGGCTTACATTGTGAGGTGTAAGTCTACTCGACTGCTAAAGGAGGTGGTAACTATGTGGTGGTCTATTGGTGGTGGAATCATAATCTTTGCGTTAGGTATGTTTATCTTCTTAAAGCCGGGCTTAATAT
>ENA-ORLM01000948-ORLM01000948.1-human-gut-metagenome-genome-assembly--contig:-NODE-948-length-21398-cov-4.310023_pt1 | contig 21398 bp, 25 predicted proteins | sample MGYA00243063_ERZ508815 | MGnify/ENA primary metagenome ERZ508815 (study PRJEB26277, sample SAMN04329768) | human gut metagenome | biome: human-associated habitat | host: Homo sapiens | place: USA...
CATGCCGGAAATCCAATCGGCTATACCGATTTGACCTCTGCCTACTGGCAACAGCACATCATTTGTGCCGGAAGAATTAAGCAATAGAAAGGACTTGAAATATGTTTAAGAAGAAAGAAAAAACAATGAAAGAACCCAAAGAAAAGAAAGTGCGTACCATGAAAGTCGGGACACACAAGAAATCTGTCCTGCTGTTGTGGGCGGTACTTCTTGCAAGCACCAGCTTTGGCGTGTACAAGAACTTTACCGCCATTGATACCCACACAGTACACGAAAAAGAAATCATTCAGTTAAAGTTGAACGACACCAACGGGATTGAAAATTTTGTCAAGAACTTTGCGAAAGCCTACTACTCATGGGATACCAGCAAGGAAGCCATTGAAGCAAGGACAACAGAAATCAGTAAATACCTTACCAAAGAATTACAGGACTTGAACGCCGATACTATCCGAACAGATATACCAACCAGTGCGACTGTTACAAATGTGCTGGTCTGGAATGTAAAGCAGTCTGGAACGGACGATTTTACCGTTGCCTACGAAGTAGATCAGCAGGTAAAAGAGGGAGAACAGACACAGGCAGTCATAGAAAACTATACCGTGACCGTTCATGTGGATAAGGGCGGTGCAATGGTCATTACTCAAAATCCTACCCTTGTGTTACATAAGGACGATAACTGGAAGATTGTAGAGTAAGAGAAAAGGCTTGCTGTCGTAGAAACTACGCATAGCAAGCCTAAATATCACATTAAATGTATATCACTCCATTTTTTCATATCTTGAAGAATTGGCACAAAACTTTTTCCTAACTCAGTTAAAGAATATTCTACTTTCGGTGGAACTTCTTGATAAACATATCGTGAAACAAATCCGTCTTGTTCCAACTCTCGAAGTTGCTTTGTCAGAGTGGACTGTGTAATATCGCCTAATCTTCGGCGAAGTTCTCCAAACCTTTGTACTTTATACTCTGCTATATACCATAAAATTGTTATTTTCCACTTTCCACTTAAAATATTTTGAATACGAACCATAGACGCACATTGAGGAAGTGGCGATTTCATATTACTCATAAAATCCCTCCTTTAATGACATTATATCTTCTTAAAATCATTATTACAAGGTACTGTTATTTTTTATACCTAGTATTATTTTTAGCACTATAAACGAAAAAAGACAGTACTTTTCAATTTTTATATACTTGGTATAATTTGAAACAAGAAAGGCGGTGATACCAATTAACACATCAATCAATATTGCAGGAATTACTTTTAAAAATCCGATAATGCCTGCGTCTGGAACATTTGGTTCAGGACAAGAATATAGTGAATTTGTAGATTTGAACCAACTAGGTGCAGTAGTTACTAAAGGCGTTTCATTAACTCCATGGGAAGGAAATCCAGCCCCCAGAATCATGGAAACAAGCAGTGGAATGATAAATGCTGTTGGATTACAAAATCCTGGAATTGACGTATTTATAGAGCGTGATATTCCCTTTCTTCAAAAATTTGATACTAAAATAATTGTTAATGTGTGTGGCAATTCAGTGTCTGATTACTTACAAGTTGTAGAAAGACTATCTGAAACTGTTGTCGATATGCTGGAAATCAATATTTCATGCCCGAATGTTGAACATGGTGGCATTGCATTTGGGCAAGAGCCAAAGATGGTGGAATACATTACCAGTGAAATAAAAAAGATAACCCAAAAGCCTATATCCATGAAATTAACACCTAATGTAACTGATATAACAGAAATAGCAAAAGCGGTTGAAGCAGTTGGAGCAGATTCTATTTCTCTAATCAACACAATTACAGGTATGAGAATAGATGTACAGAAAAGGAAATTCTGTGTTGCAAATAAAACAGGTGGTTTATCCGGTTCGGCAATAAAACCGATTGCACTAAGAATGGTTTATCAAGTCTGTCATGCAGTTAAGATTCCAGTAATCGGTATGGGTGGAATTGCTACAATAAATGATGTTTTGGAATTTATCATGGCTGGAGCTACTGGTATCGCAATAGGAACAGCAAATTTTAACAATCCTTTTGTTATGCCAGAAATCATATCAGAATTAAGTAAATATATGGAAGAAAACAACATTGAGACCTTAGATGAAATCAGAGGTATTGTTGGTTAAAAACTAGGAGGAAATTATTATGCATTACACAGGAACAATATGGCGTCCACCATACGAAGCATACTCATTGTTAGTTCAAGTAACAGCAGGTTGCACACACCATTCATGTAAATTTTGTACACTTTATGAGGATTTGCCGTTTAAATTCAAATTATCTCCATTTTCAGAAGTTAAAGCTGACTTGGCAGAGGCAAGTAAATATTATAGAAAAATACCTCGTATATTTTTTACTGGTGCGAATCCATTTGTATTAAGTACAGAAAAGTTAAAAACTTTAGCAAAAATGGTCAAGGAATATTACCCCTTTTATAAAACAATCGGGTGTTTTGCAAGAATTACCGATATAATGCCAAAAAGTCTTGAAGATTTAAAAGAATTAAGAGCCTTAGGGTATGATGGTATTACGATTGGTGTGGAAACAGGTGATGATGAATCTCTTACCTTTATGAATAAAGGCTTCCAGTCGAAAGATGTATTAGAACAATGTAGAAAATTGGACGAAGCCGGAATCAGCTATAATTTCTTTTATTTAACAGGAATTTATGGAGCTGGTCGTGGAGAGGTCGGTGCGAAAAAGACAGCAATGCTTTTCAATCAGTTAAATCCTAAAATCATTGAATCTTCTATGTTGACGATTTATAAGACATCTGAATTGTATCAAGAAATTCAAAAGGGAAACTGGAAAGAAGAAAGTGAAATAGAAAAACTTATTGAATTAAAGACACTTGTTGAAAATCTTACAATAAACACAAGAATTGTGACTGATGGTGCGTCTAATTTAATACAGGTTCGGGGTAATCTGCCAGCCGACAAGAAGAAATTGATTAAGCATTTGGAATATCAGATTTCCAATGCCGATGAAGCATCTTTAAGAGAATATCGTGTGAATCTGCGACATTTGTAAAATTGAAAGGATCCTTTATGATTGGAATAAATAGAAAAGACATACAAGCAATCTTAAAAGCCGGTGCAAAAGCAAAAGGAATGTCCACATCGGAGTTTAAGGCAGAAATACAAGCGACTATCGACAATATTATAAATAGTTCGGACATTGAAGAACAAAAACGTTTTAAACAATACTTTGGGAACAGAATACCTACACCAGAGGAATATATTTATACGATTACAAAAAAGACAACGATTAAATTTTAAATACTCGTCAACAGATATATTGAACATGGTAACTAAATCATGGAATAACTGAAAGCTAGGGTGTTTCCCGATATTTTCGATATCTGCGATATGACGTTCTCCGTAAAAGACTTTATCGCCTAAATCATTTCTGGAAAGCCCTGCTTTCTCTCTGGCTTCTCTGATTGCCAGTCCTAAAGGACGAAAATCAAAGCTGTGCGTATCTTTCTTTTTTCTCATTTTTAATCACCTAGCATGAGTTTATACTTCATGTTATGTGATTAGAATGTGTTAAAAACTCATATTATATGCATTGTGAATTCAAGTAAAAATATTACCTCGTTCGGTAAATAAAAAAAAACCGTTCTGTGGGTAATCTCTTTTATAATGTCCAAAAATATAGGGACGGTTTTGGTATAACCAGAACTGTCCTTTTTCTATTTTCACAGGCTTGCTCTGGTCAAGGAGCAATTTGTGATTCTAAGTAAAACAGGCAGTCTATACCGACAACCGAATTTATTTCCTCTTTTTCTTAGTATATCATCAGCCCTTGAACATGAATTAAAAACTCATATATCAGGTGTTTTAAAAAGTTTTTCAATCCTGCAACAAATCACACCCTGCCGTACAGATATGGTGCGGAAAGAGGGATACATACTTTTCACTTCATAGCGAAAGGGGGTGTGATTTTGAAACCATCAGACTTCCAAAAGACAATACAATGTCAGTTTGACTGTAAGCTCAAAAAGGTTGTGAAAGGCATTGTCCGTAACTACCGCAAGGAATTAGCCAGACGACAGGCAAAGGAAGTATCCTTTTGTGAGCTTCCAGAGATTGTTGTTGAGAAATTGATTGTATGGGACGATTACGAAAGTGAATATACAACGTTCGATGTGTGCGGTACAGAAATCCGTGTACTTGATGAAGAACTTGCAGAAGCACTGAAACAGTTGCAGGAGCAAAGCAGGAACATTGTATTGATGTTTTTCTTCTTGGATATGAGCGATTCGAAGATAGGCGAAAAGCTGAATATCAACCGAAGCACATCATATAGACACAGAAGAAATTCACTTGAAGAAATCAGAAAGCAGTTAAAGGAGAAGAAAACAAATGAAGAATAAGCAACACACACTTCCATCATTTTTTCTCATATCATCAGCCGTGGACGGTAACGAAAACGCCATAGAAAAGCGGTTGCTGTTCTATGAAGCCTATATATCAAAATGCTGTTTACGCCCGTTTTACGATGAATACGGCAACGTATACATTGTGGTTGATATGGAATTAAAGGGACGTATCAGAGAAGCCCTTTTGAAAATGATATGTGAATTTGAAATAGACGAACATTAAGTAATATTTGAGCGGAGCATGATTTAATAAACTCCCCTCTTTCCTGTTCCGCTTTTTCTTATCATTCTGTATCAGTCCATTTTTAAAAATGAATTGATACAGGCTGACAAGAGCCTAACAGTTCTTTGACAAGTGAATAAAGCAGTCAGATACGTTTGTGCTTGCAGTGAGCCATCAGAGGTTGTACGCCGTGACTTTTCCAATCGGGAGATAGCGATTCATGCAATGATCTGGGAGCGACCGTTGGAAAAGTCGTTCTGCCATGACCTGCAACACAGGATAATGATACACCCGTATGACACGGTTCAGCCCACAGGAATGGGAATGGTTGAGATACCAGCGGAGCTTGCCGAAGCCGTCTGATTGCTTGTAAAACTATCTAACAACGATTTTGCAAGAAAAAATCATCTTAATAGAGCTTTTTTGCTCATCATTTGATATACTGATAGACAAGATATTGAGATTTCCTTATCTGGTCTATGGAAAGGAGGATTATGATTACCGTAACAAAAAAAGACCTCATAGCACTAGGTTATGGAACTTCTTTCTCGGCAGACATCATAAGAAAAGCAAAAAAACTTATGATTGAAAAAGGTTATAGAAGAAACCTACCTGCCATGGTATAAAACACAGGTAAAAGAAAGCACTTATCTTAATCGTGCTACTACCATCAAGAAACATTTTTCCTATTTCTACAAAATGGAAACAGACGAAATCGAACCTATCCATGTTCAAAACTGGCAGTTGAAACTTGCAAAAGATTTTAGCCCTAATTACATTCGTATCGTACAGGGAATGCTTTCTATCGCATTCGACAGAGCTATTGTTCTTGGAATTGCGAAGAAAAATCCTTCTCGTATGATAGGCAATATCAAAAGCAAGAAAACCAAAGTTGATTTCTGGACATTAGAAGAATTTCAAAAGGTTATTTCCTTACTCTGTAAGAAAGACTATTATGAACATTATCTGTTTATATCGTTCTGGTTATTATTTATGACTGGTATGCGAATTGGCGAAGCGTCAGCATTACATTGGTCAGACATAGATTTTGAAACAGGCTTGCTTAGCATTACCAAGACATTATATTACCGAACAATGACGGACTATAAATTCGTTGAGCCGAAAACACAGGCAAGTATCCGTACTATTTATATTGATTCAGATACACTCAATGAGCTAAAGGCTTGGCAAAGTGTTCAGCAACAGGTTCTTCCCGATTGTCCACTTGTACTAAGTTATAACGGAACTCCAACCAGTAAAACAACGCTTCTCAGAGATTTGGAAAATTTGTCAAATTTAGCAGGTGCTCATCGTATTAAAATTCATGCCTTGCGACATTCACACGCTTCATTGCTTATCAGCATGGGCGAAAATCCTTTACTTATCAAGGAACGTTTAGGACATGAAAAAATACAGACAACACTCGGCACTTATGGTCATCTGTATCCAAATACGAATCTTGAAGTTGCTAAAAAGCTGACTGGAATATTACAAGTACAATCTGCTACTGAAAGCATTGCTAATTATACCAGCAATCAACATACAGCAATCTATCACAGAACAGTTGAAGAAAAATAATGCAATGAAAATGCAATCCTATAAAGGAAAAGCTGTAAAACCCTTGTAAACAAAGGCTTTACAGCTCAGCTTCAACTATTCAAACTCGCAAATAAAATCTCACCACTATACTTTTTAGTATTAGTATTATGGTTCTATTTGGTTTTATATGTGTTCAACTGTCCTAAATCCATAGGCTGTACTGAATGGTGTTATCAATTTGTTATCACTATTGTGTTATCAACTATTACGTTATACAAAATTTCTTTCTAAATTACTAGCTAAAAATAACACTAAATGGTAGATTTTTCTGTTCTTGGTACAAATTCTATACCCAATTTTTCTTTCAAATAATACTTAAGAACAAAAACTTCTATTTTCCGTCCACTTCTCATCGAATCTAAATAATATCTTGTATAATCACCTTCATGCTCCGGTTGAATAATTTTTAGTGTTCTTCTCTGGTTTGCAATATCAATCACTTCATCATTATTTTTCAAATCCTTCAAATTAATATCCCAACAAATTATACTATGTAAATTTTCAAATGAATGATTGAAATCTTTTGTTAAATAGTTTTTGAATTCAACATAATATAATTTAGAACTTTTAATAGGTATATCATCCTTAGCTTTAACAATTACATCTATTCCTGAATGTGTATCATAATCTATTATGGTAAATGGAAACAAGCCACTATCATAACTACTCAATTGCATAAATATGGTGAAAACGCCACTTTCTCTTTGAGGTTCAATCAGATGGATACCATTGAAATCTGCTACTTTAGCCCGATTTACTTTATCAATTCTCCACTCAAAATCTTTTCTTTCCTTCTCTGCTGTATTATATGCTGTCACTTCACTTTCAAGCCACTCTATATCCATCCAATCTGCACTTTGAGTTATATTAATATACATTTCTTTAACAACATCCATCAAATCTTGTAATACTTCTGAAGGTGTATTTTCGATTGAACCTCTATTAGCTGTTAATCTTAAATCTTGACAATTAATGAATGCATGAAATTTAGTATATTCTGACCCCTTTGTTGTTATCCACTCATTCTTTCGCTGAATTGGCATAAAATCTTTACACAGCCATAACCCATATCGTTCTTGTATGGTATACGCTCCTGCTGGTGCATTATAACCACTTCTCCTTATCATAGGATTATAGCCATATTTGACCTTTGTTCCCTCTATCACAAAAATTGCGTGATATTCTATCTCCGGCATATTTTTTAAGCTACCCGTCTTTATAAATTTTTTACAATACCATTTTGGTGCTTCAACTATGTACTTATCAAATAAGTCTGATACTTTTTTACTTTCTTTTGGAAAAACATGCCCATATTCCAACTCTTCAAAATCTCGTCTGTCAATTCCTTTAAATTTAAGTTTAACATTAGAATTTTTTTCTATGCCAAATTCTCTTTCGATTGATCCAAATTTTGTAAACCATAAAATATAGTCTTTCAATTGATCATGTGTAAATTTATCTCTTCGATTATTATTATATCCCCAAATACAAATGCTTGTACCAGAAGGAACTGTTTCGTCATCATCAATCGTTACTTTTACTTTAGGTATTCTCCTTTCAAAAAGTTCTCGACTAGGTTCATTCATAACCGCATGATACTTTTTCTCATCTTTAACGGTAATAACTTCAATTTTTCGACTATTAAAAAATACTTTTGTTCCATGTCCTTTTTCGCCGATACTATTTTCATCACCTCTCCGAAGAGAATTCCCTAAATCAAAAAATGACGCAAGACCTTTTTCGTCCATTCCGGTTCCATTATCTTCTATTTCAATCTTTAATACTTTTTCTCCATATTCCTGTATTACACTAAATTCCAAAACAATATTATCCGCTTCGGCATCAAAAGCATTACTTATCGCTTCCCTTACCAGATCAAGTGGATTTGAAAAATCCAATGCAATTTCTATAAATTCTTGTGCACTATCAACTTTAGGTTCAATCGTTATCTCTTTTGTCTCCATTCCATTTTCTCCACTTCAAATATTGTTTGTATTTTTGCACCACATATTAATGCAAAATCACAGATAATTACCCCAGTATCATATCTGCTATTTCATTAGCAATTTCTTCTACCGTTTCTTGACTGGTATTTCTTGCCACTTTATCTGCCAAAGAAGGACTATAATCAATAACTTCTTGCTTTGTAATATCATGCCAAATAGGAAGTAATGTTTGTTGTCCTGAAATCGCTTTTGTCATCAATCCATCTAATTCATAGTTTGTCCAGCCTTTTTTAATAAATGATCTTGAAATAACAACAATACCAAATCTACTTTTTGCTAGTCCTTGATCTATCTTTCTTCTTAAACTATCACCAATTTTTAATTCAAATTCATCATACCATACATTAAGCCCTTTTTCTTTTAATGCATTTGCCAATGGACGAACTACTGCCTCTTTGTCTTCTGATGCATGCGAAATGAATACGTCATAATCCTTATTTGCCTCTGGTGCTTCTACATATAAATTAGGCTCATTTGCAAGAGGTATCCGTGTCCTTGCAGCCGGTAAAACACCTGGCAATACCTGAACACTATGCTTTACTGTACCAGAATATCCGCCTAAGTCAATTTTAATATACCAATGGCCGGAATTGGGAACTATTATTCTATATTGACTTTTTTTCACATATCCACCATAATATCTATGGCGTCTTCCATTTTTATAATTACTGTAATTTGAAGAATCTAATAATCTAACATTCGCAGCCGCAGACAAACAGACTTCAACTACTTGTCCTTTACTTAAATGACCTAAATCATAATACGAAAATTTCATAATAACTCCCTATCCAATCGCATTTTTAACAGCTTGATAATCCCAATAATACTGACCATTTTCATAATAACACATAGCTACATGGGTTCCAACATTTTTAATGACATCTGGACATTTCGACTTGTTCACTGTCGCCGCATTATATAGCACAATGATTTCCAATCCATCTCTGATTGCTTTTTCACACTCATATTCAACATAGCTTCGATAATCTAAACTGTGACCACGAGAGCAAGTATATGCATAACTTTTATAGCTTCCACAATACTGACAGCTTCCACTTCGTACCGATTTCGTATTATTGCCAACAATCAAGATAAATGTTCTTGATGCATCCATTCTTTTACTTAGTGAAGCTTTAATACTACAATTCAAACTATTATCACGCGCTTGCATCAAATCATGAGCGTCTGTAAAAGATAAACTCCAATATTTACTACTATTCCATTTATGTAATTGTTCTACTGCATCATAATCCCCTGACCAATCGGCTGCAATATATGTTCTTGTTCTGTAATACATATGTGTTCTCCTTCCTTATAAGTCTGTAATCGCAATACTTTCTTTTCCATTATCTCTGACAATAATATGCAAATCATAATTTATCAGTTCTCTATTCATTTTTACTAAGCCAATAATATAATTCAAAATATCTTTTTCACTTTTTTTCGTCCGAGACAAACCCGCACCTATTAATGGCATTACTACTGGAAACTGTTGTGAACGTTCATTACAAAATTCTAAAAGTCTCATCATTGCCAAAACATATTCTTCTTCTGATGTAGACGCTTTTAAATTCTTATCAAACTTACTTAGCCCTAAAAAGAAGTATGTACATTGTTCGGAGATTTTAATTTCGGCAACAGTACCTGCTGAAAATCTCCTTAAATTTCCTTTCCTTTTATCATTAATCGAAAGCTTATCATATGACACTTCTTGAAGATTCAAATTATTTTTTATGGCATCTTCAAGCGTATTTGGATCAAACCCATTTTCACGGTACAGCCTATTCATTGCTATGCCATGCAGTGTACTTGCTGATACCAAATCATTATCTACAAGTGTATCAAAACATCTATTTACTGGTATAACTATATTTCGCCTTTTTTGTGGCTCTAACACTTCGGCTTCCGAAAAAACGTCTCCATATTGAACATAAATATGATGTCCATTATTTAACTCAGCAACTTCAATCCGCCGCCTTCTATATGTATATACTGCACATAACCAAAAAGAAATCACCCATATCCCGGCTAAAATCCCAATACTAATTCCTATTCGACACTGTATAGATAAAGAAGAATCTAACAAATCACTTAATGAAGCAAATGTTCCTATTAATCCAAGGAAAGCAAAAATCCCCGTTGTCCAACGTGTAGCAAGTTTTACTATATATTTTCTATTCAATATAATACGACGCATGTTTTCCTACTTTCTTTTACACTGCTAGGTCCAAGGGCAAATCCGAAATATCTTTCAATCTTTTTCCACTTACAAGTGTATCTAATAATTCAATTGCATCTTCCGAGCCAACCTCTTTTACTGCTCTGAGCAGCTCGTATAGTGCAAAATGATATACACAATCAATATCACCCGTTCCAAGAGCCAAAGACGCTAAACGATTTGGCATCGGTTCAGCAGTAACAACTACTATATGTGGCAGATGTCCTTTTCTATTACGAATCAGATTTAATGCCTCTGTACGACTGTTTTGTGCTCTATCACTTCTCATAGTATATTTAGCTGATACACTGGCATGCAGCAAAGGTTTTCCACCATTGACTTTTCTTATATCTGCCATTTTGCTCACATCGTTATCTACAATACATTGATTTTGATTTATTTCATCATCTTCAAAAAGTTCACGATATACAACCACATCTGGTGCTACAAGATAATCATTTCCCAATGCAGCTGCTAATTGTGCATTTTCTGCTGTCAATGCACTTAAATATGCTAAATGCTCATATTGTTCAAAATCACTTGTCTTAAGTTTATTATTATTGCCTAATTGCAATATTGACCATTTTCCCGGATATAAATTTTGTAAATTTGGAAATGTAGCCTGCAAAAACTCCATTGTAAGCATCTCAAATTGCTTTCCAAGCGTTTGCCCTGAGATTTTTTCCACCATATTAATTTTATGTTGCTGTTCTTCAACCAAAATGTCTACAACTCTTTTTGCTATTGCTTTTGATCCCCGGCTACTTGTATCTGCATTCGAAGCCACCCCAGCCTTAGTCAATGTTAATGTATTAGTCTCAAACAATCTTTCGTGAAAGTGATACCGCTCTTTCGCAATCAATGCATTCATCTTCTAAACACTCCTTTATCTTCTCTCCTACAGCTTTTGCCACTGGCGGAGGAAACGCATTTCCAATCATACGACACGCAGCTGTTTTCTTTTTGCCAAACGTCCATGTATCAGGGAATCCCTGGATTCTTGCCAACATTCTGCTTGTTAATCGTGGCATTCCCTCAAAGTCTGGTTCTGGAGCCATATTAGCCACACCACGACCATCTACCCCTAATTCAGCCCATGCATTTCTGGCTCTTACCGGTCCTAAATCCGGTCCTCCATGTTTCTTTGAGCCACCAACCAACGTTGGTGCAATTTTATTTGCATTTTGAGCCCACTTTTTTGCACCTTTCCATTTATTTTCTGCCATTAAATCATATAAGGTATTTCCAACTGTTGGAGCTATTTGAGAATCTCCTTGTGGATACGTAAAATTCCTATTTTCTTCCCTTCTTATTCCCACAATAACAACTCTTGGTCGAAGTTGTGGAACTCCAAAGTCTGAAGCATTCAGTAACTTAATCTGTGTATCATAACCTAATTTTTCTATAGATTTTAAAATGTACTGTCTATATTCTGAAAAGCCGTTATCCAGAAAACCTCTCACATTTTCCAACATAACAGCCCTTGGTTTTATTTCTTTAATTAACCTAAGTGCTTCAGGAAATAAATCTCTTTCATCATCTTTTCCCAACTGTTTTCCTGCAATTGAAAATGGCGGACATGGAACACCTCCTGCCAATAGATCTACTCCCTCGTATGGTTTTCCATCGAAATTTCTTACGTCTGCACATATTACATTCCATTCAGGACGATTCTGTTTTAACGTATTACAATAATCAGCTTCATACTCAACAAGTGCTACATGAACAAAACCTGCCATAGCAAGTCCTAAAGCCTGACCACCGGCTCCTGCACATATTTCAACACAAGTTAATGGTTTTTGCACAAACATATCCTCCTCTATTCTTACATAATATCAATTTTTTCATCAGAAAATTCTATAATATCTCCAATGTCACATTTTAATGTTTTACAGATTTTATGAAGACTTTCTAAAGAAACAGACTCTCCCTTTCCCATTTTAGCAAGTACATTAAAGCTGATTCCTGCTTTATCTTTTAAATCTGTTTTATTCATTCGTTTATCTATCAACATTTTCCAAAGTTTATCGTAACATACTGACATTTCCAATCTCCCAATAGTATTTATTTCTATGAGTCTCATTCAGTATAACATTATTATTAATTCTTATCAAGAATTTCTCACGAAACAATGAGTTTTTTTCGAACATGTATTCTTTTTTGACCCATAGTCTATTCTAAGAGCAGCCATTCGACTGCCCTTTCTATTCACACATATACACTCTCTTTCAGTACAATTTCTTCTGCACAGTCTTTAATATTATTCATCAAACAAACCCATTTCATCTGATCCTGCATTTTCACTTGTTCTGTCACACCCTGTTTTTCTGCCATCTGCTTCATTAGGCTTTCTACCTGTTCCCTAGCTTCCTGATCAACTCGATTTAAATGTACTATCAATTCTCCCGTCATCAATAAATACTGATATCGTGCCGGTCTATGCACTTTCAGAAACTGTTTTCGCAACATTCCGTATTTACCATAGGTCGATTCTTCCTCATTCACTGCCAGATCCGGCAGGTAATAATCTCCATGCAATGTGTAGCTCAATCCATTACTTTCATCATAAATGTGCTTTTTCATCGTCTTATCTCTCCATTCCTCTGTTTTGTGTTTTATTTTTCTTACGCTGTTGATTCTCCATTTCACTCTTTCGGGCACCCCAGGCCAATCTTTCGTAAATACTTCCTTTGGGCATTTGCTCCATTTGTCTTTTTTCTTCTAATGCTTTCTGCTCTCGTATATCTTGCTGTACCGCATCCTCTACAACATTTTCCCCAAGAACACGCACTACCCGGTCATATCTGTCGGAAACACCCTGCAATTCTTGTTTTTCCTCAAATAACTGCTGTTTTTCTTCACGCACTGTATCTAACACTCTCTGCACTCGGTTATATGCCTGCTTGGTTTCCTGATATTTGTGTTTCCAATTTTCTACTTCTTTTGTAAGTTCTTTGATCTGGGCAGCCATTGCAGCAATTTTATTTTTCATCTGAGTAAACAGTGGTTTTATTTTTTTATCCCGGTAAGTTGCTGCACGTTCTAATGCACCAGCTTCCGGAAGTAAAGTCTTTACTGTCCCATATTCCTTTATTTCTTTGCTGACATTATCCATTACCGGTTGTAACCGCTCTCTACGTTCTTCCAGATTGTGCAGATCTTTCTCAGCTTTTTCCGCACGCTTCTCAGCTTCCTCTTTATCTTTAACTGCCTGCTCCTTATCATCTTTTAAAAGCTGGATATCAGCTCTTGCTTCCGCAATCTGTGCAGTCAGTCCTTCATTCTCAGCAGTGAGATATTCTTTCTCCTGTTCCAGTGTCTGTACTTCCTTTTTACGCTCTTTCTTCTTAAAATTATAAACATCAAGATGCTCCTCATGTGTCCCTTTCTGCTCCCATTCAATTCCATGCTGCCGTGCAACCTCTGCAAGCACTTCTTTTTCATGGTTGATCCACTGATTCAACTCTGTATCGTGTTTGTTCCCGCCTTGAAATCCCAGGCTTTTTAATGCCTGCTTCAGTGAAACCCGGGTATCCATTCCTTTCCCTTTCCAGCCAGTTACATAAGGAACAAAATCAATATGCAGATGCGGTGTAGCTTCATCCTGGTGCAGATAACAGCTAAATACATGAAGTGTTGGATTTCGTTGCTGAAAATTCTTTACATACTCATCCAGTACTTTTACCGCCAGGTCTCCTTCTGTCGTTCCCACAGCCATATCTTCTCGATTTCCAATCTGGAAAATCACTTCATGGAACAGCTTTTCCTGCTTTCCCTGACGAATTTTTTCATAGTAATTTGTAATCTGCCGGTCCTTTCTTTTTCCCACATTGTACCGTTCCACAGAATCATCAAACAACTCTTTATATACTTCTTTCAGATTTTCATTCTGGTAACAGATATTCAGGTGTACTCTGTCTGGGTCTACATTTTCAGCTACAAAATCCCGTCTGTTATGAGCCAGCGATCCAGCTCCAATCATGCCGCTGATCGTTCTTCTCATCATTATGCTCCTCACCTCTCCTTCTAAAAAGCGTGCCAGATATGGCACATAATTTGTATTTCCGCCAACTATGGCGATTATAAGAAATCTTCGCCGGATACAATATTTCGGAACCTTCTCGAACATTAGTAGTTCGAGAAGTATCGGGGACAAGCCCCTCTTTTGTTACTTTTGTCAAAAGTAACGCAAAAGCACTTTCGACAGCCGTACCGCCTATCAAAAGTACCCTTGCGCCCTGCCGGGGGCAAGACGTCCGGAGGACGTCTGTTCTGCACCAACCGGAGCGGAGACCATTATTTCTCCCGCTAGTCGGATTGCTTCTGCGTTACTCACTTAACTAATCTATTACTGTATTCTCGCCCGTATATATTCCAGATCTCCGCAGTACGGTGTTCCTACCAGATACCATTCCCTTGCCGGATTCATCTCCATTCTGGTCTGCACCCACTGATCATCAATTAGTACTTCCAAGCATTCCCCACAATGAAATCCTGTATCAATCCATAAATCTGATGACAATAAACCATATCTATCGTTACTGCTGTTATATCCTAATCTTCCTTCTCTCATTGCTGTATGCTCCTTTCTATTGTCCTACTGTAAGGACGCCCTGATTCAGGGCTCCCTTTCGCAGCCTATAATTTACCGATAAATAATCGGGTAATCTATAACCTCTCGTCTGTATCTTACCGGCTTTCTCCTTGTCTGATATTTACAGGTGCGTGACACGCTCCTGTTATAAAGTGATCAGCAAGAATCTCTACCAACGAAAGTTTTCCGGTATTCCCTTCCTTTCCAGGTATTCCTGCCTGGACTTTTCTCTCTCTTCCTCTGTCGGGGCTGTTTTGTACTTGCTGTATAACTCCCGATCTACCATTGCATTCAATTTCTTTTCTAACTCTTTCCTTATGATTTCTTCGCCCTCATAATTCTCCATCAGGAAATATTGCAACAGTTGAAAGAATAACTCATATGGTATCTGCACATTTCTATTTTTCATCTGATCTCCTTTCAAGGTGGCAAGATACCCTATTATTAAGATATGGTCATCTTGCCATCTTCCTTTTTCTACTCTGACAACATCCAATACCACTGATTTCCACGTTTTACGGAATCTATTCCCAGTTCCATTTTGGCATTTCTCAGTGTTTTCTTTTTAATTCCCAGTTTTTCTGCTTCTTCCTCAATTTTCTTTTGTGCCATACCTCCATCAGCCAGTATCTCAAGCAGAAATTCTTTTGCTTTCCGGGTTTTCTGTCCTTTTCCCTCTCCATTGAGCAATTCATCTGCACTAATGTCATATTCACCAATCCATTCAAATCCGTTGTTTTTATCCAGACGGAACGCAATAGCTTTACCTTCCGGTGCCAGGGAACTCTTTGTATGGCACACAACTCTTACTTCCGGTTCGTCCTTAATTCGTCCGACAATCAAGACGCTTCTTGCAGCTGCCTGAAAATCAATAGAACCAAGTCCCCGGTAAGAAGATTTTCCGTTACTGTTCTTGTTCATGTGTCCAATCAGAATAATCGCACAATGATATTTTTCTGCCAAGACTGCTATACGTTTCATCAAAGGACGGATTTCATTAGCCCTGTGCATATCCACCTCTGATCCAAGGAAGCCCTGAATCGGGTCAAGCACAACCATTCTGGCTTTTGTCTGCACAATTGCTTCTTCCAACCGGACATCTGCCATCGTCAGCGGTTGCTCACTGTCATCGATAACCATGACCTTTGTGCAGTCTGCACCTGCAGCAAGTAATCTTGGTTTTATCGTATCTCCAAGACCATCTTCTGCAGTCTGGTAGATTACATTTACTGGTGCCTCCAAATGCTGTGTTGACGCATTGTTTTCAATATTTTCTGCATCTACCATATCGCTTTCACTATCAATATCTATCCTTTTATCTTTTGTTGAATCAACTGGAAGAATAGACTCTCCTCTGGTCAGTTTTGCAATAATTTGAAGCACCATTGTCGTTTTTCCTTCTCCCGGATCTCCCTGTATAATTGTTACTTTTCCATAGGGAATAAATGGATAAAGCAGCCATTCAATCTGCTCCACTTCCACCGTATCCATATTGATGAGTTTCAGTTCCGGTTCCAGCCTTTTCTGTACTGTTTTATTTGTTTCTGTTCTTTTGTTTTCCATCAAATCCTCCTTATTTTCCCGTTGAAAGAAAGAGTGGTTTTTGATAGAATACTCATAGAAGTTTTTTGGAAGAGTATTCTACCAAATCCCTGCCTTTAGGTGTTTGCCGACACTTAAAGGCTCTTTTATTCCGCTTTCATTCCAGCCATTGTTATTGTGATAAGCCGAATCACTTCCAATAAATCCTCCGGCACATCTTCTCCCTTTTTCAGACGTTTCAGCTCACCCAGTACCTTTTCAAGTTCCTTCTTCAAAGCTTTATACACCCTGGGATTTCCTGTAACCACAACTTCTTTTTCCTGCAATCTTCGGATAATATATTCTTGTTTGGTTAATCCCGATAGCCGTACTGCCGTCTCCAGAAGTTCATCTTCTTCCGGTGACATCCGAAATGCTACAACTTTATTTCTCCAACGTCCCTGCTGATCCAGACATTTAGCCGACATTTGCAAGTCCTCCTTCTACTTCATTTAATTCTTCATCCATATTTTCCGCATCCAGCTGCTCTGCCATGTCCTGCTGTACCGACGGAAACAGATGTGCATACCGGTAAGTAATCTTTTCTGCTGAATGTCCAACCCTTTTTCCGATTGCTAGTGCGGTATACCCCATATTAATCAACAGGGATACATGACTATGCCTGAGATCATGAACTCTGATTTTCTTTATCCCACTCGCTTTACAGCCTCTTTCCATCTCATGATTCAGATAATATTTTGTTACCGGAAAAATGCGGTCGTCAGGCTTTAAACTGTAATATAATTTCAGGCAGTCCTGCATTTCATCACACAGAAACTGTGGCATTATGACTGTCCGTACACTGTTCTTTGTCTTTGGCGTACTGATTACATCTTCTCCTTTCAAACGCTGATAGGACTTATTGATCCGAAGCGTTTTCTTTTTGAAATTAAAATCTGCTGGTGTTAAAGCAAGCAGCTCGCCCGAACGAATTCCACACCAGTAAAGCAGTTGAAAAGCATAGTAGGAAAGAGGTTTGTCCATCATTTCTTCTGCAAACCGCTTATATTCTTCTTTTGTCCAGAACAACATTTCCTTGCCTTCTTCTTCTCCCAGTGCCCCTGCTTTTCTCGCCGGATTAGTGCTAAGGTCGTAATATTTCACTGCATGATTGAAAATGGTGCTTAACTGTCCATGTATCGTTTTAAGATACGTTGGCGAAAGCGGTTTTCCTGTCTTCGTTTTCAGTTTTCTCATCTGGTTATGCCAGTCCATCACATCTTTAGCTGTAATTTCCGATACCTTACGTTTTCCAAGATACGGAAGAATCTTTTTCTGAATAATATTTTCTTTTGTAAGCCAAGTACTCTGCTTCAAAGAAGGTCTGACATCTTCTTCATACATAGTGCAAAAGCTTTCCATTGTCATATCCACGCTTGCTTTCTTCTGTAATTTGAATTGTAATTCCCAGTCCGCAGCTTCTTTTCTTGTAGAAAATCCTCGTTTGCATTTCTGTTTTCTTGCACCTGTCCAGTCCTGATAACGAATCATTACATACCAGGTGCCATTGTCATTCTTGTAAATTGCCATTCCTAATTCCTCCCATCATTCGATCTTGTTCCATAGAACTGCTCATAAAAATACTTCCGGTCAACTTTTCCTGCGATTGTCTGACATCCCATTGCCTGCAATTCCCTGTTTAGCCTTTTCATCAGCTTGTATGCATAGGACTCCGATACTTCCAGGACTTCCATGACCTCTTTCACATTCATAAACATTTTACTCATAGAAAATTTCTCCTTTCTTTTTACTATACTATTTTGTATGGGTTGAATTATACTATACTATTTTGTATGGGTCAAGTACTTTCAATACATTTACCCATACTTTTTTGTATGGATTTTCTTGTCTCTACCATTTGGATATGCTATACTCAACCTATCAAGAAAAAGACAGGAGATATAAACATATGGCAATAGGCGAAAGAATCCACCATTTCAGACTTCTGCGTGGTTTCACGCAGAAATATTTGGGTCAACAGCTGGGATTCAGTGATTCACAGGCTGATGTCCGCATTGCACAGTATGAAAAAGGGGCACGCAGTCCAAAAGAAAAATATCTGAACGCATTGGCTGATATTTTTGAAGTATCCCCTCATGCTCTTGCTGTCCCGGATATTGACAGTTACGTTGGACTGATGCATACCTTATTTACCTTAGAAGACCTTTACGGGCTTCACATTGATGAGATTGACGGAGAACTTTGTCTCCGGCTGGACAAGGCCAAGGGAACCACCTACCTTTCCATGTTCGATATGTTCCATGCGTGGCAGGAACAGGCAGAAAAACTCAAATCCGGCGAGATTACTCAGGAAGAATATGATCAGTGGCGTTACAACTATCCAAAAAACGCAAAATAAAAGCCGACGAAAAAAGGCCTTACCAAATTGATTTCACTCAATTCAGTAAGACCTTTTTTGTCGGTTTCACACATATTACTCGATAACCACAGGATACCTGATAAATAATGCCAAAATATCCAGTGTTATCATTTTGTTATCAAATAGAACTTTATCTGCCCGAAAACGCCCTGTTTATAAGGCTTTCCAGAAATTTTTAATTACTCAAACTCTATCGTTCCTGGCGGTTTGCTCGTCAGATCGTAGAATACTCTGTTTACGCCTTTGACTTCGTTGATAATTCGGTTCATAACTTTATTAAGGACTTCGTATGTTAACTCAGCGGATTCTGCAGTCATGAAGTCGATGGTCTTTACGGCGCGGAGTGCTACTGCGTAGTCGTAGGTTCTCTCATCGCCCATTACGCCAACAGAGCGCATGTTTGTGAGGGCTGCGAAGTACTGGTTGATTTCCTGGTCGAGGCCGGCGTTTGCGATTTCTTCGCGGTAGATGGCATCGGCATCCTGGACGATGCGTACTTTTTCAGCGGTTACTTCGCCAATGATTCGGATTCCGAGTCCTGGGCCTGGGAATGGCTGACGGAATACTAACTTTTCAGGGATTCCGAGTTCGAGTCCGGCCTTTCTTACTTCGTCTTTGAAGAGGTCACGAAGTGGCTCGATGATTTCTTTGAAGTCAACGTAGTCTGGGAGTCCTCCTACGTTGTGGTGGGACTTGATGACTGCGGATTCTCCGCCAAGGCCGCTCTCTACAACGTCTGGGTAAATGGTTCCCTGTGCGAGGAAGTCTACTGCACCGATCTTCTTAGCTTCTTCTTCGAAGATACGGATGAATTCTTCTCCGATAATCTTACGTTTTGTTTCTGGTTCTGTAACGCCTGCTAACTTATCGTAGTATCTCTGCTGTGCGTTGACACGTATGAAGTTCAAGTCAAACTGGCCTTCTGGACCGAATACACTTTCTACTTCGTCACCTTCGTCTTTACGAAGAAGGCCGTGGTCTACGAATACACAGGTTAACTGCTTTCCGATGGCTCTTGATAATAAGCCGGCTGCTACGGAGGAATCTACTCCACCAGATAAGGCAAGTAATACTCGTCCATCACCAACTTTTTCACGAATTTCTTTTACAGTGTTCTCTACGAATGCATCCATCTTCCAGTCGCCTGCACATCCACATACGCCTAATACGAAGTTAGATAACATCTTTGTTCCTTCTACTGTATGAAGAACTTCTGGATGATACTGGATAGCATATAAACTTTTTTTTGCATTCTCTGCGGCTGCTACCGGACAATCTGCTGTGTGTGCACTGATTTCAAATCCTGGTGCTACTTTGGAAATGTAGTCAAAGTGACTCATCCAGCAAATAGTTTTCTCGGATACGTCTGCAAAGATTTTAGAATCTTTTTTATCTACTAATACTTCTGTTTTTCCGTACTCACGTACTGGAGCTGCCTCGACCTTACCACCAAGGATATGCATCATAAGCTGTGCGCCGTAGCATAAACCAAGAACAGGGATTCCCAGTTCAAAGAGTTCCTTTGTGTAAGTTGGGGAATCTGGCTCATAACAGCTGTTTGGTCCGCCAGTTAAGATGATTCCCTTTGGATTCATGGCTTTGATTTTTTCGATATCTGTTTTATAAGAATAGATTTCGCAGTATACATTGCACTCTCGGACACGGCGTGCAACAAGCTGATTATACTGTCCACCGAAGTCTATTACTATAACGGTTTCTCTTTTCAAAGATGTTCCTCCTGTCTTTTATGATTTATCTTTTATTCTACAACATTTTCCGTGTGCTTTCTACCCCTAATAAGAAAAAGTTTTTTCTTTTGTTCGGATAAAAGCAAACCACCGAGTACCAGAACGATTCCTAATCCAGAAAGAAAAGTTATTTTCTCATGTAAAACGATGACGGATGCTGCCGCTGTGACCACCGGCGCAAGGTAAATATATACACTTGTCTTGATTGCTCCAAGGATTCTTACTGCCAGATCCCACGTCACAAAACAGATGGCGGATACGCCAAGTCCCAGATAGAAAATGTTGAATATGTATGCTGGTGTGGAGAATCGGTACAAGTCCCATTTGAAGTCAAAGAAATATAATGCAGGAATCATAAATAAGATTCCGTAGAAAAAGGTTCTTCTCGTTGTCTGGATAACTGAATAGCCAAAGGCTCCCATTTTCTTTGAAAGAACTGCATAAAATGACCATACCATCGCCGCACCAACGGACAAAATATCTCCAATTGGATTTAAATGCATCGTTGTCCCGCTAAAGCTAATGATGGAAATGCCAATCAATGCAATAACGCATCCTGTGACATCCTCCCCCACCTGTAGGACGCCACTGAAAAAGTGGTAAGTTTAGTATCACAGGGCGTCAAATATATGCCAAAATGTTCCTTGATAATAAA
>ENA-ORLM01000956-ORLM01000956.1-human-gut-metagenome-genome-assembly--contig:-NODE-956-length-21289-cov-2.666180_pt1 | contig 21289 bp, 15 predicted proteins | sample MGYA00243063_ERZ508815 | MGnify/ENA primary metagenome ERZ508815 (study PRJEB26277, sample SAMN04329768) | human gut metagenome | biome: human-associated habitat | host: Homo sapiens | place: USA...
CAGGATGTTCAGACCGGCGTCGATGGTGCGGCCGAAGCGCAGCTCCTCGGTGCCGATGACCTTCTTGATATAAGACTCATGCTCGCGCAGCTCGGGGTAACCGGCCTCGCTGGACTCGATGACCGTTTCGACCAGCTCGGTCAGGAACGGGCGGTTGATGCCCAGCATACGGCCATGGCGGGCGGCGCGGCGCAGCAGACGGCGCATGACGTAGCCGCGGCCCTCGTTGGACGGCAGGATGCCGTCGGAGGCCATAAAGACGGTGGCACGGATGTGGTCGGTAATCACGCGGATGGAGATGTCATCCTTCTCGTTCTCGCCGTACTTCTTGCCCGCGATGCGCTCGACGTGGTGCAGAACGGCGGCAACGGTATCGACCTCGAACAGGTTGTTGACATCCTGCATGACGACGGCCAGACGCTCCAGGCCCATGCCGGTATCAATGTTCGGCTTGGCCAGCAGCTCATAGTTGCCCTTGCCGTCGGCATCATACTGACTGAACACGAGGTTCCAGATCTCCATGAAGCGATCACAGTCGCAGCCGACGCCGCAGGTCGGCTTGCCGCAGCCGTACTTCAGGCCGCGGTCATAGTAGATCTCAGAGCAGGGGCCGCAGGGGCCGGAGCCGTGCTCCCAGAAGTTGTCCTCCTTGCCCAGGCGGACCATGTGATCCTCGGGGATGCCGACTTCCTTCGTCCAGATGTCGTAGGCCTCGTCATCCTCCTGATAAACCGAGATGTACAGGCGGTCAGCGGGAATCTCGAGTTCCTTGGTCAGGAACTCCCACGCCCAGGGAATGACTTCCTTCTTGAAGTAATCCTGGAAGCTGAAGTTGCCCAGCATCTCAAAGAAGCAGCCATGGCGGGCCGTGATGCCGACGCGCTCAATATCCGGGGTGCGGATGCACTTCTGGCAGGTGGTCACGCGATGCCGCGGCGGCTCCTCCTGGCCGAGGAACCATTTCTTCATGGGGGCCATGCCGCTGTTGATCAGCAGGAGGCTGGGGTCATCCTTCGGAACCAGCGGGAAGCTGCCCAGACGCAGGTGGCCCTTCGTCTCAAAATAATGCAGGTACTTTTCGCGAAGCTCGTTCAATCCGGTCCATTGCATAGGTATTGTTCTCCAATCCATAAAATTGCGATGCAGGGTCCGCCACAAAAAAATTACAGCCCACGCCCCAATACAGGGACGAAGGCTGTTATGCTTCCGTGGTACCACCCAGTTTGCAGCGCCGCAAGAATATCATACAACAGCACTGCCGCTTTCTGTCTGCGTAAACGCCGCAGGTACGCTCGGCTCTGCACCGAAAGCTCCGGGGTGGCTCTGCCGTGCTTCCGCGTGAAAGCCTTGCACCAAACGGCTTTCTCTCTGCGGGACGGAACGGACGGCATTGGCCCTTTCATCGCTATTTTCCTTTTTACAGGCTTATTATATGCCGTTTTGCGCCGCTTGTCAACTGATTTTTCCGCATAAAAGGTCATAACTGCGCAAAAGCTAACGCAGAGAGGAGTGTTTCTTATGGCTGACGTTTTTCCGGAGGTCGGGCAGGTCGTGCTGACGAGCCTGCTGTCGCTGGCCGCGATGTTTATTTTCACCCGCGCGGGCGGCAAGCGGCAGATTGCGCAGATGAGCCCGTTCGACTACCTGAACGCCGTCACGGTGGGTTCCATCGGCGCAGAGCTGGCGACGAATCTTGAGCAGTGGTGGCGGCCCTTCTCTGCGCTTGTGGTCTATGGGCTGGTGACGTGGTTCGTGCACTACACTGCCTGCAAGAGCAACGCTATGCGCAGCCTTTGGAGCGGACGCAGCCTGATTTTGATGGACGACGGTGTTATCCTGAAAAGCAGCCTGCAGCGCGCTGCCATCGACGTGAACGAGTTCCTGGGTCAGGCCCGCGTGGCCGGGTACTTTGACCCGAACGAAATAGAAACGGCAATTTTAGAGACAAACGGCCAGATCAGCTTTCTGCCCAAAAGCTGCAGCCGTCCCCTGACGCCCGACGATATGCAGCTGCACCCGGACGCCGCCAGCGCCTGGTATGACCTGATTATAGACGGCCATCTCATGCGGGACAATTTAAAGGTTGCCGGCCGCGACGAGCGCTGGCTGGACGCTCGGCTCCACGCGCAGGGCATCGGCCAGCATGGCGAGGTGTTTTACGCGGCGTGTGACAAAGCGGATGGGTTCTTTGCATGCAGGGTGCGCTAATAATCGAATATGTAAAAAAAGACCTGCCAGAATTCTCTAGCAGGTCTTTGTGGTGGAGAATACCGGGATCGAACCGGTGACCTCTTGCATGCCATGCAAGCGCTCTCCCAGCTGAGCTAATCCCCCATAGCTGGCGTCGCCTCGATGCGTTCGCTCCTGACGACGTCTGCTATTATAGCAAACCTTTTTTCAAATGTCAACAGGTTTTTACAAAAAATCTTATAAAATCTTATAAAAGCCGGGTTACGCTTATAAAATATTTCAGAATAACAAAAAGGCCGCATTCCCTGCGAAATGCGGCCCTGCAAGCTATACTTTTAGATGGAAATCGCTTTGGCGATGTCGATCATATCGCGGTCAATCGTCTTGTGCATGGACAGTGCAACGTTGACATCGTAGTCAACGATCTTGTCGCCGGAGACGGCAACAACACGGTTGTAGATGCCCTTGTCCAGCAGGTCAATGGCGTGGTAGCCCATCAGCGAGGCGTTCACGCGGTCACGGACCGTCGGGGAGCCGCCGCGCTGGATGTGGCCCAGAACGGTTGCACGGGAGTCAACGCCGGTGGCCGCCTGGATCTGGTTGGCCAGCTCCTGCGCACCGACAACGCCCTCGGACACGATGATAATGAAGTGCTTCTTGCCCGTGACCTGGGTCTGGCGCATACGCTCGAGAATATCGCGCTCAAAATCAAACGGGATCTCCGGCAGCAGAACAGCCACAGCGCCGGTAGCGATACCGACGTTCAGGGCAATATAACCGGCATGATGGCCCATGACCTCAACGACAGAGCAACGGTCATGGCTCTGGGTGGTATCGCGCAGCTTATCGATGGCCTCGACAGCGGTATTCATAGCTGTATCGTAGCCGATGGTGTATTCGCTGCAGGCGATGTCGTTATCGATGGTGCCGGGCAGGCCGATGCAGGGAATGCCCTGGTTGGCCAGCGCACGGGCGCCCATGAAGGAGCCGTCACCGCCGATGACGACCAGTGCGTCGATGCCCAGCTCCTTGCAGCGGGCAAGACCCTTGGCCTGGCCTTCCTTCGTCTTGAACTCCAGGCAGCGCGCGGTATACAGAATCGTACCGCCGCGGTGGATGATCTCCGATACGCTGCGGACGTTCATTTCATAAACTTCGCCGTTGATCAGGCCGTTGTAACCACGCTGGATGCCCATCATGCGGTAGCCCTTGCTGATGCCTGCACGAACAATGGCACGCACAGCGGCGTTCATGCCAGGTGCGTCACCGCCGCTGGTGAGCACACCGATCGTTTTGATTTCCTTAGCCATAAAGCGAGCCCCTCCTATTTCGGGAACTATGGACCCGCCTGAACCATTACGATTTATTCAGGCGTGGTCATCACGTTACAATAAATTTTTAACAATCTCGCGACCATACACATTATACCACACTTTGCGCCCTGAAATTATGGATAAATCGCGCAAAACGTATGGATTTATTTTGCAGAGTGTTCAACATCCTGAACTTTTACACAGTCCTTGCCCAAAATGCGCTCCAATTCAGCGCGCAGAAGCGGGTCATCCTTTACCGCCATGTGCCGCGCCAGCATGGCCCTGCCGGTATCTTGGAAACGGAAATACACCCGCACCGTGCCCCCGTCGAAAATGTTGCAGAGCAGGTTTTCTACCTTGTGCATCTGCGCACTGTCGCGGGAGGGCACGGTCAGGAAATACCCGGCGGCCCCTCCCCCGCTTGTCTCACGCTTGACGCGCTCCACGCGGTTCATGCCAAAGTTTTTACCGGGGTCGTAGGTCTCGATGGGCTGCACGCCCTCGACGATCAGGCGGGCGGCCTCGTCCTCCTTGACGGAGACGCGGCCATTGGCGACCACAACGGCGTTTTCCTGCAAGGCCGCGCGGCACTCGGCCAGGATGCGCGGGAACACCAGCAGCTCCATGCTGCCGGTCAGGTCCTCGACGGTGGTAAAGGCCATCAGCGTGTTGGACTTGGTGGTCATGATCTTGTTTTTGACGATTGTGCAGACAAGCGTCACCGTCTGGTTGTCAAACTGCTTTGCGTCCTCGCCCAGCAGCTGAGCAATCGTGCAGGTGGAAACCTGCGCGATCTGGGCACGGTAGGCGTCCAGCGGATGGCCGGACAGGTACAGGCCGCTGACATCCTTTTCCTGCTGCTGCAACTCCTTGTCGCTATATTCCGTCAGCTGTTTGATCTCATAGATGTCCGCAGATGCTTCATCCTGCGCTTCCCCGCTCATGACCGAGAACAGATCCAGCTGGCCGGACAGATAGAGGCCAGAGACCTCCTTCTCCATTTTCAGCAGATCAGAGGCGGAATATTCCGGCAGGTTCGGGACCTTATAGTCGTTTGCTGGTTTCTCGTTCTCCCCTCCGCCCATCAGGCCGAACAGGTCCATCTGGCCGTCCAGATTCTGGCGGGCGTCGGTCTCGACGCTTTTCAGAATACCCTCGACGCTCTCGAGCATACCGTGGCGGGTCGGCTCCAGAGTATCGAATGCACCGGCCTTGACGAGGTTCTCCAGTGCGCGGCGGTTGAGACCCGTGCCGTGCAGCCGCTTGCAGAAGTCATAGAGGCTGCTATAGGGGCGCTCGGCACGCTCCTTAATGACGGCTTCGATCAGGTCGCGGCCCACGCTCTTGACAGCGTTCAGGCCAAAGCGGATCCGCTCGCCGTCCGCTGTGAAGCCGCCGCGCGACACGTTGATGTCAGGCTGCTGGACCTTTATTCCCAAGCGCTGGCACTCCGTCGTGTACTCAATGACCTTGGATGTGTTGTCGAGCACGCTCGTCAGCAGCGCCGCCATGAACTCATGCGGGTAGTGGCATTTCAAATACGCAGTCTGGAACGCCACGTAGGCGTAGCAGGCGGCGTGGGATTTGTTGAATGCATACGACGCAAAGCTGATCATATCGTCGTAAATTTCGTTGGCAATATTTTCCGGCACGCCGTTGGCAACACAGCCTGCGCACTCCTTGCCCGGCTCCTTGCAGCCATGGACGAAGTGCTCACGCTCTGCCTCCATGACCTTGAGCTTCTTTTTACTCATGGCGCGGCGGACGTTATCAGCCTGGCCGAAGCTAAAGCCGGCCAGCTCGCGGCAGATCTGCATGACCTGCTCCTGATAGATGACAACGCCGTTCGTGACATCGACGATGTGCGCCATCTGCGGCGTCTTATAGGTTACATGGGACGGGTCCTTGCGGTTGCGCAGATATGTCGGAATGGAGTCCATCGGGCCGGGGCGGTAGAGCGAGATCAGTGCGATAATGTCCTCGAGGTTTTTCGGGCGCATGCCGACAAGCACCTGCGTCATGCCCGTGGATTCAAGCTGGAAGATACCCTCGGTCTCGCCCTTTGCCAGCATCGCGTAGGTGTCGGGATCGTCATAGTCGAGGTTCGCAACGCGGAAATCCGGGTCCTTGCGGCGCACGGCCAGCTCGGTATCATGGATGACCGTCAGCGTGCGCAGACCCAGAAAATCCATTTTCAAAAGACCCAGACGCTCGATCTCCACCATGTTGAACTGGGTCACGGGCAGGCCGTCGTTGGTGGACAGCGGCACATACTCGGTAGCGGGGTCACGGGTGATGACGACGCCCGCCGCGTGGGTGGAGGCGTGGCGCGGCATGCCCTCGACCTTCAGCGAGGTGTCGATCAGCTCATGCACCTGATTGTCTGCATCGTACAGCGTCTTTAAGTCGGGGCTGACCTCCAGCGCCTTTTTCAGCGTCATTTTCAGGTCTGTGGGGATGAGCTTTGCCACACGGTCCACGTCCTGATAGCTCATGCCCATAACGCGGCCCACATCGCGCACGGCGGCGCGGGCGGCCATCGTACCGAACGTCACGATCTGGGCCACATGGTCGCGGCCATACTTCTCGTTGACGTAGTCAATGACCTCCTGACGGCGCTCGTAGCAGAAGTCAACGTCAAAGTCGGGCATTGAGACGCGCTCGGGGTTCAGGAAGCGTTCAAAAATCAGATTGTACCGGATGGGGTCTATGTCAGTGATGCCGACGCAGTAGGCCGCCAGACTGCCCGCGCCGGAGCCACGGCCCGGTCAGACGGGGATGTCGTGGCTTTTGGCGTAGTTGATAAAGTCGTAGACGATAAGGTAGTAGTTCGTGTAGCCCATCGTCTTGACGACATTGATCTCATAGGTCAGACGCTCCTTCAAAGTGTCCGTGACCCTGCCGGGATAGCGGCGCTCGAGGCCGTCCCAGCAGAGCTTTTCAAAGTATTCCTGGTTCTCCATGCCGTCCGGGGCCTTGAAGTACGGCAGCTTTGTCTCGCCAAAGGTGAACTCGAAATTGCACTGCTCGGCAATTTTGTTCGTGTTCTCGCAGGCCTCCGGCACCATCGAGAACAGGTCGTACATCTCGTCGGTGGATTTCAGGTAGAACTCGTCGGTCTGAAACTCCATGCGGTCCACATCGTTGATGGTCTTGCCGGTCTGGATGCACAGCAGAATGCTCTGCATCTTGGCGTCCTCTTTCGTGATGTAGTGGGCGTCGTTCGTTGCGACCATCGGGATGCCGGTCTCACGCGCTAAGCGGATGAGCTGCGGCAGCACGGCCTGGTCCTCCTCAAGGCCGTGGTCCTGTAATTCGATATAGTAGTTTTCCGCACCAAACAGGTCACGGTACCACAGGGCCGTCTGCCTGGCGCGGTCGTAGTCCCCCGCCAGCAGTGCCTTGGGGATCTCGCCCGCGAGACAAGCAGACAGGCAGATCAGGCCGTCGTGGTATTTTTCCAGCATCTGCTTGTCGATGCGGGGCTTTGAGTAAAAGCCCTCGGTAAAGCCGGCGGAGACCATCTTGATAAGGTTCTTGTAGCCTGTCTCATTTTTGCACAGCAAAATCAGGTGGTTGTTGCCGTCGATGCGGTTGACCTTGTCAAACCGGGTGCGGGTCGCCACGTAGACCTCACAGCCGATGATCGGCTTGATGCCTGCGGCCTTGGCGGCGTCAAAAAACGCCACACAGCCGTACATGACGCCGTGATCCGTGATGGCACACGCCGTCTGCCCCATCGCCTTCAGTCGGTCAAACATCCGGTCAATGCGGCAGGCACCATCCAGCAGGCTGTACTCGGTATGCACATGCAGGTGGGTAAATTGTCTTTGGGTCGTTTCAGGCATTCGTTGCTTCCTTTTCGGTAGGCTCCGGGGCAGCATCCAGACGGGCGGCGGCCTCCTGGATCTTCTTCATGCGGTGGGAAAGCCCGGCCTTGCTGACCGGCGGGTCAAACTTCTGCGCCAGCTTGGCCAGCGGCAGGTCTGGGTACTGCATCCGCAGCCTGGCGGTGTGGCGCAGGGTCTCGGGCAGGGTGTTCAGCGCCCCCGCCGCCTGCAGCTTTTCAATCGCCAGCTGCACCTGCACGGCGGCATTCACGCTTTTGCTGATGTTGGCCGTCTCGCAGTTGGAAAGGCGGTTCGTCTTGTTGCGCATTTCATTGTACATGCGCTGGTCCATGATACGCATGGCCGCGCCGCCCGCGCCCATAAAGGTCAGCAGGTCCTCGATATGATCCGCCGCCTTGATGTAGATCGTGTTCGCGCCCTTACGCAGTGCGCGGTGCGGGTGGAAGTTATGCTCCGCCAGCATGGCCTCCAGCTGTTGGGAAAGGTAATGCCGCGTGGAGAGGAACTCCAGATTATAGCTCTTTTCGGGGTCTGTCATCGTGCCACAGCACAGAAACGCCGTGGCGATGAACGCCTGCATACAGTTTTGGCATTTGAAGTTTTCCGGGCGGATGCGCAGGGTCGGCTCCTTGCCGGTGTGGCCAAAGAGCGCCAGCATTTTGGCGACCTCGTCAGGGTCCTTCACGCTGAACTCATACACGGGGCCGGTGGGGCGCTCCTTACTGATGACCGTCCCCTGCACGCCGCAGCGGCGGTAGAGCTTTTGGGCAAAATGGGCCACGCCCTCATTTTCGGTTTGCAGAACAACGCCGCGGTCATCAAAGTATTTGCCAAAACAGGCCACCGCATACGCGGCGGCCATGTTGCAGCAGGGCTTTGAAATTTTGCGGCGCAGTATTTCGTTTTTCACTTCTTGAGAAAAGCTCAAGGCGGTGTTCTCCCTTATTATAGACTTCGGTTCACGTCGCGGTGCTGTACGCTGGGTGCGTAGCCGAGCTTCTTGCAAAATTCACCGATCTTACGCGCAAAGGTGATGGAGCGGTGCTTGCCGCCGGTGCAGCCCACCGCGATCATCAGCTGGCTCTTGCCCTCCTTCACGTAGAGCGGCAGCGCGTATTCGAGCATATACTCATAGCGGTGCAGCAGCTCCTGCGACTCCTCGGAGGCCATGACGTAGTCAACGACCTCCTGATCCAGACCGGTCTTGTGCTTGAGCTCCGGCACATAGAAGGGGTTCGGCAGGCAGCGCACATCGAGCACGAGATCTGCCTCCTGCGGCAGCCCGTACTTGAAGCCGAAGGATACGACCATCAGCTCCATCGGGCTTTCGCCCTTGTCCAGGAACAGGCTGCACACCCGCTCCCGGTTCTGCGCTGCCGAGAGCAGCGACGTGTCAATGACATATTTTGCCTTATCGCGCAGCGGCTGCAGAAGGCGGCGTTCCCGCGCGATGGCCTCGGTGATGGGAATTTTCTCGGCGGCGGCCAGCGGGTGCTGGCGGCGCGTCTCCTTGTAGCGGCGCTGAATGGCTGCATCGTTGGCATCCAGGAAAAGAATATCGTAGTCGATCTTCTTTTCATCAAGGTCGGTCAGCGCCTCCTGCAGCTTTTCAATGCTGCGCACGCCGCGCACGTCCATGACGACGGCAACGCGGTTCAGCTGGTTTTCGCCCTGCAGGGCGAAGTCCACGATACGCGGCAGCAGCGCCACCGGGATGTTGTCAATGCAGAAAAAGCCGATGTCCTCCAGTGCGTTGACAGCCATTGACTTGCCCGCGCCGGAAAGACCGGTCACGATCAGAAAATTCATCTTCCCCACCGCTCTCTTATTTTACCACGCGAATTTCGCGTTCCAGCACAAAGCCGGTCCTGGCCTCAACAATTTGTCGGACCTGCTCGGTCAATGCGACCACGTCGGCGCAGGTCGCGCCGCCGCGGTTGATGACAAAGCCGCAGTGCTTTTCACTGATCTGTGCGCCGCCCACGGTAAAGCCCCGCAGGCCGCAGTCCTCGATCAGCTTGCCCGCAAACGCGCCCTGGGGCCGCTTGAAGGTGCTGCCGGCACTCGGCCATTCAAGGGGCTGCTTTTCCCTGCGCTTGCCCAGCAGCTCCTGCATACGGGCCAGCACAGCGGCTCCGTCACCGCGGTGCAGCACCACCGTGGCCGATAGGATGCACCAGTCGGGGTTCTGCTCAAAGATGCTCGTGCGGTAGCCCATGGCCAGGTCTGCCGCAGGCAGTGTGCGCAGCTGCAAATCACTGTCAAGGAAGGTCACGCTCTCCAGCACGTCCTTCAGCTCACTGCCGTAGGCACCGGCGTTCATATAGACCGCACCGCCCACCGTACCGGGGATACCGCAGGCAAATTCCAGACCCGTCAGGCCCAGCGTCTGCGCCTTGCTGCACAGCCGCCCCAGCGTCTGCCCGGCCCCGGCGGTGATGCGCACCGCGTCCGTATCAAGGCCGGAGTTTTCCATCCCGGACAGGCCGCGCATGTCAATGACCGCGCCGTCAAACCCGGCATCGTCAAACAGTGTGTTGGAGCCGTTGCCGAGCAGGTAGACGCGGACACCGTTTTCCCGGCAGAGCTGCAGGGTGCGGCGCAGCTGCTCTGCATCCCGGGGCGTACACCAGAAGGCTGCCGGGCCGCCGATCTTAAACGTCGTGTGGGGGGCCAGCGGCTCCCCCTGCGCAAAGGGCAGCTGCTGTGCCGTCAGCGCCGCGCAAAGAGCCGTGATCGTCTGTTCCTGCATGGAAACCTCCGTAGTATCAGCGTTTTATCAAATAGAACTGCCCAGTGCGGCAGCGCCGATCACACCTGCATCGTTGTGCAGCTGGCAGGCGCAGATGACCGGGAACTTGCCGGTGGTGATGTTCCGGGTCTCGTTCTCCGCATAGGCGCGGACGGGGGCCAGCAGGACCTCGCCCTGGTTGGACACACCGCCGCCGATGCAGATGACCTCCGGCTCGAACGTGTTGATGACGTTGGCGATGCCGACGCCGACATACTCGATCCAGCTGTCGATGACCTTCCGGGCGGTCTCGTCACCCTTGGCAGCGGCATCAAAGGCCAGCTTGGCGTTGACGTGGTCGATGTCCTGGGTCATCTTCCACATAATGGTGTTCTTGTCGGCCTGCATGGCGGCCTTCGTCTCGCGGGTCAGCGCACTGGCGGAGGCGTAGCGCTCCCAGCAGCCCCTGCGTCCGCAGGTGCACTGGATGCCGTCCTTGACAATGACGTTGTGACCCATTTCACCGGCGGCGAAGTTGAAGCCGCGCAAAATCTTGCCGCCCAGGATAATGCCGCTGCCGATGCCGGTGCCTAAAGTAATGACGACCGCATCGTTGTACCCCTTTGCACCGCCCGCAATGTACTCGCCGTAGGCGGCGGCGTTGGCGTCGTTCTCGACATAGACCTTGCAGCCGAGCAGGGCCTCGAGGTCAGGGCCGAGGTTCCAGTCGTAATAGCCGAAGTTCGTGTTGAAGCCGACGAAGCCGGTGGTAAAGTTCACGCTGCCGGGCGTGCCGATGCCGACATATTTGATGTCGGCAAAATCGACCTTATTATCCTGGGCCACGGTGCGGCACAGGTCGGCCAGTGCCTTTTCCAGATCCTCCGCCGGGCGCGGCAGACGGGTGGCCCAGGTCAGCTTGCCGACGATCTCATAATTTTCGTTGACAATACCGGCGGTCATTGTGGTGCCGCCCAGGTCGATACCAATCGTGTATTTGCTCATAACAGAATTCCTCCTACTTCTTCTGCACAGGGCTTGCCGTGCAGTTGTAATTCCTGTACCAGATTTTCCCGCGTCGCGTTCACGATCAGCTCCTGCGGGAACTGCATTTCCTCCAGCATGGCGTAGAGGGCCGTCAGGCCGTGCTGCAGCTGGTGGGTGCTGTGGGCATCACTGTCCACTGAAATATGACAGCCGTTGGCAAGGCAGGCCCGCAGCAGGGCGCGCATATTGGGGATGCCGTCCCTGCGGACGTTGAACGAGTTGCCGTTCAGCTCCACGACCTTGTGATTTCGGGCAAATGCCTTCGTGACAAGGTCGTAGTCATAGTGGTAGTTTTCCTGCTCGGAGTGACCGATGATGTCGACATAGGGGTTCTCGGCCACAGCCAGCCAGAGGCGGTTAGCCTCCCTGCGGGTCAGCAGACCCGGCACGCAGGAGCTATGGATGGATGCGACGACCCAATCCTGCGCTTTGAGCTGGCTTTCCGAAAGGTCCAGCCCGCCCTTGGTGTCCATGACGTTTGCCTCCGCTCCGTAGAGCATGACGACACCGCCGATTTCCCGGGGCATCGCGCTCCAGTTCTGGAAGTGCCAGGCGTGGGGCGAATCCGGCATGGCGGGCGCATGGTCGGTCACAGCCAGCGCGCAGTAGCCGATCTCCTTAGCGGCTGCGGCCATTTCCGTAAAAGTATTGTATGCGTGCGTTGCGCACAGGGTATGCGTGTGCAGGTCTGCGATCATCTGCATGGAACGGAAAAACCTCTTTTATTTTGTAATGTCGTCTGCCAGGCCCAGCTGGGTCAGCAGTTCCTTGGCGGCGTTGTAGCCCATCTCCTTCTGGCGGTTGTTGATGGCAGCCGTTTCCAGAATGACGGCCAGGTTACGGCCCGGCATAACGGGAATGAGCATGCTGGGCACCTTGACACCGAGGATGTCGTAATACTCCGTCTCCAGGCCCGTGCGGTCATAGTTCTTGGTGCGGTCCCAGGGCTCGAGCTGGACGACCATCTCGACCTCGACGCTCGAGCGGACCGAGCCGATGCCGAACACCCGCGCCACGTTGATAATGCCGATGCCGCGCAGCTCAATAAAGTGGCGGATGTTGGCGGGCGCGGTGCCCAAAATTTTGCGGTAGGATACCCGGCGCAGCTCAACCGCATCATCAGCGATCAGGCGGTGGCCGCGCTTGACGAGCTCAATGGCCGTCTCGCTCTTGCCGACACCGGAGTCGCCCAGAATCAGGATGCCCTCGCCGTAAACCTCGACAAGCACGCCGTGGCGGGTGATGCGGGGGGCCAGCTCGGTGTTCAGGGTCGTGATGAGCTGCCCCATCAGGGCGGACGTCATCTCGGTGGACATCAGGATCGGTACACCGTACTGCTTGGCAAACTGCATCATTTCGGAAAGCGGCTGCATGCCGCGGGTCAGCACGATGGCCGGTGGCTGGAAGGAGAACAGCTTTTCCAGATGGGTGTTGCGCAGTGAGGTGGACAGCTCATCCAGATAGGACATCTCGGTCAGGCCGATGATCTGGATGCGTTTGCTGTCAAAGTTTTCGTAGTAACCGGCCAGCAGGATGCCCGGACGGTAGACCTCGGTGGCTGTGACCTGAATTTTATCCAGCTCACAGGGGGTGTAGGCAATCGTCAGGTTGGCTTCCTCGGCCAATTTTGCAAGGGAAACAGAGAATTCGGACACAGTGGAACGCCCCTTTCCTAGTTTCAAACATTATTTTCTATTATACCGTACCCGCCCGTTTTTGTACAGAGGGCGCGGGCGCACAATGTTAAAAAAATACCCGCTGTTTTTGTGGAAACAGCGGGCGGAGCTTTATATTTGGGGGCACAGGGCGGCAAGGCCGGTGCGCAGCGTTCTTTGCAGCCAGAGCAGCGCGTGCGCTGCGGCAAATGTTGCGGCCAGATAGACGACAAACAAAAACGCCGTGTCCCGCCGGGACAGCACCGCCAGATCAAAGTGCGCGGCCAGCTCCTGGATCAGAACGTGATGCACAAGGAACACCGCGTAGGATATTTTGGCAAGCTGTGCGCCCACCGCGCGGGGCCACGGGCGGTCCAGCAGCGGGGCCGCCAGCGCCAGCAGGATGAACACCCCGGCACCGGCCAGCGCGCAGGTGATCTTACCGTCCCAGGGCTGTGCCAGCACGGCCCCCGCCAGCAGCAGCGGGGCCAGAATATACCGTGTGCGTCCGGCGAGCGTTAAAAACGTCATGCCGAACAGAAATTCCGGGATATGCACGGCCACAAGCCGCGCGTCCCAGCCCAGCAGGTGCACCGGGATGCAGACCGCCAGCGTCAGCGCCCAGGTCAGCCACGGCCTTTTGCGCAGCCCCCGCTGCAAAAGCGGGAACAGCAGGTATAAAAACAGGATGCTGCCGAGGAACCACTCGCCCACACAGGCAAAGTCTGTTCCGACCCAGCCCGCGGCAACGGCAAAGTTGTCGAGACCCAGAAGCGTCAGCACCAGCGTGACGGTCCTGGCCCCGCCGAAGCTGCCGGGGTGCGCCACAAACCGATAGCTGAACACGACGAACCACGCGAGCCAGAACAGCGGGTAGACAGCCCTCGCGCGCCTTTTGTAAAACTGCGCAGGGTTCTGCTCCGCCGGGACGGTCAGCGCCAGCGATGCGCCGGACACAATGAAAAACAGCGAGGAGCCGAAATCTCCCAGATAAATGCCCAGCGGCAGCGTGCTGGTAAAGAGCTTGTGCGGCAGTGTAAAGTACCCCGTGACCGTCGCGTTGAAATGCACGATCAAGATGCAGATCAGCGCTGCGGCACGGACAAGATCAAGATAAAACAGTCGTTGCTTTTTGATGGGTGGTCTCCCCTTTTACTTTTGCAGTCTGTGCTTGACGAGCCGCCCCAGCTGCTTGGCTACTGCGGCAGGCTGAGCGGCGGCGGTCTCATACTCATTTAAGATATCCGCCCGCGCCGCAGACCGGGTCAGCGGCTCAAAGGCGGCGGCATAGGCACCGTTTTTCTGGGCGGTCAGGGCCAGCTTCCAGGCGTCACGCTGGCTTGTGCAGGCTGGGATGCCGTCCGGGAAGGCAGACTCCCGCACAAGCACCCAGCCGCAGTTGGGCGCGGGCGGCGGGTCACTGCCGACGGGCACGGATACCTCCTGTGCCAGTGCGTCCTTCTCCCGCATCCAGGCGGCGCGGCGGGCGGCGGTGCAGCCCTGCCACAGCGGCAGAGAGGGGCTTAACACCCCAAGCATCGGATTTTTTTCAAACAAAGCAGCAGCTTCTGCCAGCAGTGTGTCCGCGTCGGCGGCTGCCTGCCGGTTATACCAGTCGGTCACGGGGTCCGCGGCGGGCTGTTCGTAATGAAGCAGCCGCAGGCCCAGCTCGTTCAGGTCGGGCGTTTCCCCTGTCGGTGCGCCGACAGGATAGCACCAGTGCAGGTTTTGGGCAAGGGCTGAAAGCGGCTGTGCTTTTAACAGCGAGACCAGCAGCAGCTCCAGCGGAAAATCCGTATAGGCCGTCACATAGTCGCATAGCTCCCGCGCGGCGAGGCCGTCCGTGCGGCGCAGTTCATCCGCATAGGGCGTGAACAGGCTGCGCCGTTTGAAAAACGGGCAGCCGCGGTTTGCCAGCAGCTCCCGCGGGCAGGCCATAATGGGGTTTACAAAAACCGGTTTCAGGTCGTCCGTCTGCACGTAGGTATCCCAGGCATAGCCCCTGGCGGCAAAATACGGCGTGAACCGCGTTTCGTGGCGGATGATAGACTGCTCGTAGCTGGCCGGCAGTGCCATTTCCTGCCAGTAGCTCCAGAAATCATCACTGTTGAACAGCCGCGGGCGCACCGCAATAAAATGGGATTGCAGATGCTCGGGCACTGCGCCGCCAAAGCGGCGGCTCTGCATGGCGTAGTGGCGGGTCAGCCCCCAGAAGTCCAACTCCGGGCGGGCGTCCATCGCGGTGAACATCGCCGCCAGTGAGCAGACCGGCCCGGCCAGCGTGTAGTTCATCAGGACGATTTCCTCATACTCGGCCAGCTTCTCCCGGCCCAGAGTCAACAGAGCCTCCCTGTATGCGCCGACATCGAAACCGACGTTTTCCCGTTCGATGCGGCCCGCACCGGACTGGCGCACCCAGACGCGGTCCGCCGGGGCAAGCGTGCCGTTGGTGACGAATACGACCCTGCCGTATTTCTGCACAGCCTGTACGGCAATGCGGCAGGCCGTATCGATGCAGCCTGCCGGGTCATAGTGAAAGTAGATGACCAGTCGTTTCATGCGTTGTCAGTCCTCATAGGGGCCTTCGTGGGGGCCAAAGATAGCGCGCTTGGTGTTGATGATGACCTTGTAGGAGCCTGCGGGCAGATTGTCCCGCAGCCAGTTGCGCGCGTGACGGCGGCGGCTGTCGGAGTACGGGCCGTAGTGGCTGAATAGGTGGTGCTTTTTGTAGGCAAAGCCGGTGGCCGAGCTGACCGCACCATAGAAGGTCGTGCAATCAAACACGCGGGCCAGCGGGCGGATCACGCCGCCCGCGTAGGCCTGCATCGTATCGTTGTGGGTCACGACGTAGCTCTTGCTCATGACCACTGCCGGGTAGTAGCCCGCGCTCTGGGCCACAAACGGATAGATGCGCTCAATGGCATGGCTGATTGTGCCGTCTTGGGGCAGCGGCTCGGGCGGGAAGTCCGAGTGCTGCCAGCCGTGGTCAAACAGCGGTGCCAGTGCCTTAGGGCGGAACCAGAACACACTGCCGTAGGGCGCAATGGGCGATTTTTCACCGGAAACAGGCGCATCGATGCCAAGGTCTTTCATCAGCTTTTTCGTGTTCTCAAAGTTCGGGCCCCAGCCGCCGGAGCACATATTCATGAAGTAAAGTCCGTGCGTCGGGTACGGCGGGCAGAGAATGCCGAGGTACGGGTCCTTCTCAAACTCGCACAGCACATTCAGCACATGAGCAGCGTTTTTGCAGACATTCTCATTGCAGACATAGCCAAAGCTCGCGCCGACGCTGCCGGGGCGGGTCTGGATGGCTTTTTTGTCGTGCATGAAGCAGGCGTAGTCATAGTCCCGCAGCTGCGGGGCCAGGTCACAGAGGAAGGCGCCGACGTCGCGGCCCTGGTTCTCCACCACGGTCACAGTGACGCTGCGGACGTTCAGGTCCGCAAAGGCGGCCTCGATCTGCGGCTTCTTATCAGCACTGCTCGTCGAGATGAAAATATCCGTCTCTGGCGGGAACTTTGCCGCAAACGCCTTGCTGGAATCCAGCATATCCATGAAATACAGGTGCATGGCCAGCGCAATGCGGCGGTTTTGGCGGATGCTCTGTGCCGTTGCCTCGTCCAACACCGTCGGCTCGATGATGCGGGTCAGCGCGAGATTGCGGGTAAAATCATGCGGGTGCATCGTGCGGATCATGTTCTTCCAGATGAGGTCCATCGGATAGTCCGTCTCGTCCCGCAGATAGTCGTACAGCTCCTGCACCGGCTCACCTGCCGTGTCGTTGAGATAGGCCTCCAGCTCGTGCATAAAGCTGCGGCGCTTGAACAGCGGGCATTTTTTCTCCCGCAATAAAAGCGTCGGGCAGACGAGCAGCGGATAGTCTGTGAAGTCCTTCAGGTCGTCGGTTTTCACATAGACATCCCACTTGAAGCCCTTATCCTCAAACTGCTTGGTGAACACAGCCTCGTATCGCTGCACCGAGTCGGTGTAGCTCTCGATCATCGGCATGTTGTCCCAGTAGGCCTGCAGCTCCGGGTTCTGCACAAAGCGCTGACGGTAAACGATGAAGTGAGACTGGATGTGTACGGGCAGATAGTTATACAGGTGCTTGCCCTTGAAGGGGTTCGACTTGGCACCGTGGTGGATGGACAGGCCCCAGAAATCGAGGTCCTGATTCTCACACATGGCGTCGAACATCTCTTTCTGCGGGCGCAATGGACCCATCAGGGTGGAGTTCGTCATGACGATCTCGTCAAATTCCGAGAGCTTCGCCCAGCCGTAGGAATCCAGCGCGGTCTTGTACGCCCAGACGTCAAGACCCTTGTTCTCGCGCACGATGATGTTGTCGGTAAACTGCGAGAAGGCCGCGCGGCCCTGCTCGCTCAATTTGCCGTTGCAGACAACGACCAGCTCGGTCAGGTTCTTATTCAGGTCGGCAAGGTAGTAGGTGATAAAATCATCCACGTCGCCGTTTTTTTCGTAGAAGAAAAAGATGCCCAATCGTTTCATTGCGTTTTTCCTTTTTGTATGTTATGCACGCTTGCAGGTATCGTTTGCCAGAATGCGGTTGATTTTTGTCGGGTCGCCCCAGGTGCCCGGGCTGTCATACGGACGGTCCGGGAACGCGCCGTAGTCGAGCTTGATCTTGTAGTTCTTGTCGCGCAGGAACTGCTCCACGCGGTCCGCCAGACTCATCGGCTTGCCGGTGCAGACATTGATGATGCCGTTGATCTCCTCCTGCACACTGGCGGCCACGATCATGTTGGCCAGCTCGTCCACGTCGATGAAGTCATAGAGGTTGCTGCCGCTCGTGAACGGGAAAGTCTTTTTGCCGTCCTGCTCGGCCTGGGTGATCTTGGCAAAGATCGAGCTGCCGTGCACCTCGTCACCGGTGATATAGTATGCGCGCAGCCAGTGCAGCTTGCAGGGGGAATCCGCCAGCGTCAGCATCATGCTCTGGCGCAGGGCGTTCTTGGCAATGCCGTACTGGCTCTGCGGCTTGCAGGGCGTGCTCTCATTGATAGCACCCTCCCAATAGCCGACCTCATGCATCGTGCCCATGACGCTCAGGTCCTTCAGGCCGCCGTCGATCAGCGTGTTCAAAAACGTCACATGGCTGGAGAGATCCTTCATGTGGGCGGCGGAATTATGGCGGAAGCCGTCGCGCCAGGCCAGATGGATGCAGACATCCGGGCTGCCCAGCTTGCGGTACAGGTCGGCGTCACCGCCGAACAGCGGCACATCGCAGAACTCGGCGCGCTCGTCGACGCCCTTGAAGTTAAAATCCGCCGCAATGACGCGGTAGCCGCGGTCCAGCGCATTTTTTACGACATGGCGGCCAATGTAGCCCGCTGCACCGGTAACAAGAATCGTTTTCATAACTGTTCCTCTCTGACCGGCAGCAGATCGTAGAGCTTCTGCAGCCGCATCTGGTATAAAAGCAGTGCCATTGTTTGTTTTTTATTGTGCCCTGCGTCGTGCAGGGTGTCCAGCAGACTGCCCGGGTACGGGGCCAGGGCCTCCCGCAGCGTGCGCCAGGCCTTGCGGCGCAGCACACCCGGGGCGTGTGCGTCGCGCAGCTGGTGCATCAAAAAGGTGACGGCCTGTGCGCGGCGGTCCTTCCAGACGGCCTGCAGCTCCTCCGGGCCGCACCAGCGCTGGGCGGCGTGGAATTCAGCCTCCATCCATGGCTCCAGCGCCCGGATGCGGCCCAGAAGTGCCTGCGCCGTGTGCGCGCAGGAGGTGCTCTGCGCACTCTCAAAATGGCGGTAGACGACCTGCGGGATGTAGACCGCCTTGCCGACGCGCCGATAGGCTGCGGCGTTAAAGACAAAGTCCTCCAGCCCGTAGCTGCACCGCTCATTGAAGCGCAGCCCCAGCAGCGCCGTGCGGCGGTAGAGGGCGTTCCATACAAACTGCGGGCCGCTGTTCTCCAAAAAAGCACCGTAGCTGCCGCCGCGGCCCAGCGCTATCGTGCAGGGGCTTCCGGCAGGGTGCGGCTGCTCGGCAAAGGTACCGTCCGGGCGCTGGCGCAGCAGCTCATAGCCGCCGCGCACAAGGTCGGCGCGGGTGTCCTCTGCCGTCTGCAAAAGCAGGCGCAGCGCTCCCTGCCAGAACAGGTCGTCATCGTCACAGAAGGTGATGTACTCCCCGCTCGCGGCCTCCATGCCGCGGTTGCGGGCCGCGCAGATACCGGCATTCTTCTGGGTGATGACGTGGATGCAGGGGTACTCGCTCGCCAGCGTGTGGCAGAGCCTGTCCGTACCGTCCGTCGAGCCGTCGTTTACGATGATGATCTCGAGCTCCGGCACCTGCTGGGAAAGGATGGATTCCACGGCGGTGCGCAGGGTCGTCTCGGCATTGTACGCCGGGACGATCACGCTGATCTTGGCCATGGGGGTACCTCCTTTCGCATTTCGCATTATTTTTTCAGTTTCAGATATAATTTTCCGTAAGGCAGCGGCAGCGGTACAGCACGCTGCAAAAAGCCGATCTTCCAGCGTGCCTCTGCAAAGTCACGCCTTGCCTGCCGCGGGTGGGTCAGGTAGTGTGCTGTGTGCTGCGGCGCGGCCAGCGGATAGGTGCCGCCGTCCTCAACCGTCAGGTCACCGAGCAGATCCAGCTGTAAAGCTGTCGGGCTTTCCACCAGCCGCAAAAACGGGGCAATGGCCTGCTGCGGCGGGATGGGCTGGCCGTTCAGCACGCTGTCCTGCCAGGCGGCGGCAAAGCGGCGCACGCCGGATTGGATCTGTGCAATGCGCGGCTCGGCGGGCTGCCTGGCCGTGCGCACACGGACGATGCCCCCCTTCTCCGCGCAGTAGCCCAGCGTGGCCCCGACATCCTGTGAGAGCAGGCGTTCGAGCATCGGCTGACCCGCCCAATACAGGCGCGGCGCGGGCTTGCCGTCAAACAGGAATACTTCTGTTTGGTCGGGCGCAAAGCGGGTGCGCAGCCGGTCATCCGCCGAGAGCTGCAGCCCGTGCAGCGGAAATTGCAGCAGCCGCTCTAAGAGCAGCTGCGTTGTACCGCCGCTGCCGATGTCAACAAGGAAGTCGCCGGGGCGGATACCCTGCGCAGACAGATAGGCTGTGACCGCGTCGGCGGCGTCCGGGCGGGGCAGCTGCCGCAAAAAGGCGTGCAGCGTTTCCCTGTCCGGCTGCTTCAAATCAAACTGCCTGTCCGCCAGCTCCGGTGGGCAGGTCGTGCCGCAGTATTCGGCGATCTGCGCACCGGTCAAAGTCTGCCGCGGCAGGGCGGCCAGCACTGTGGCCCAGTCCCCCGCCGCCAGAAACGCCGGAGCCAGGCTGCGGCGGGAGACTTGTAAATAGCCAGTCTCCTCCTGCGGGTAGAGCGTGTGATAGATGTCCCGCATCAGGTACATATCGCGGGCGAGGAAATACAGCCGGGCCTCCGGGCGGGCGGCACGGCGCGCGTGCAGCCATTGGCAGAATGCCGCCGCCAGCGGTCCCAGCACGGAAAAGCCGAGGGACTCACCGTCAGATCGCTGCTGCGGCAGACGGTTCTCCACAAAAGCCGCAGCGTCATCCGCAGGTGCAGGCGGCGTCGGCAGATGCCAGGCAGTGATACCCGCCAGCGCGGCCCCGGCCACATCGGCGCGCCAGCTGTCACCGATGAAAAGCAGCTGCCTCGCCGTGAGGCCGGTTTCCTGCAAAAAGCGCTTGAACAGTCTGCCGCTGCGCTTCTGCACACCGTAAGTACAGGAGACAAAGCCGCCGTCAAAGCAGGGATAGCCGCAGCGGCGCAGCATCGCGTCGATCTGCGTCTGCGGCAGGTACATATCGGAGATATAGTAGAGCTTTTTCCCCTGCTTTTTAAGCGTTTGCACCGCATCCAGCACGGGCTTGTTCGCCGCACAGGCGGCCAGCTCTGCAGCACACTCCGCCGCCGCGTCATAGCGGGCAAGGCAGGGGCGGGCGTAGATTTCAGCCAGTGTTACCTCCCTGCTCTGGGCGGCGCGGGCCTCACGCTCGGCCCGGATGCGGGCAGCGTAAAAATCGTCGCCCATCAGGCGGAAAAGTCCTGTCGGCACAGCAACGTCGCGTTTTATAAGCGTGTCAAACACGTCAAAGGCGACGGCGTCAAAGTGCGCAGCTTTATGGCAAATTTGTTTTGTCAGATTCATGGCAGGTACGGTATCTGCGGGCGGAACCGCACCCCGGCGGCAAAGCCCTTCCAGATGATTTTTATGCGCTCGGCGCGGCAGCCCTGCCTGTCGCGCAGGACCTGTACGGTGTGCCAGCTGTCCTTGGCCAGCAGCCACAGCCAGCCGGACAGTCCCTCCCGGCGGTAGAGCACCACATCGTTGCGGTAAAAATAGCGGTAGCGTGCCCAGCGGGCGGGCACATCCCTGGCAATGTTCACGACGCCGGGGTTCTGCATGGCGTGCACGACCCGGCTGGCCGGGATGACATAGCAGGGCTTTGCGCGGGAAATGCGGCGGGTGTACTCCCAGTCGTCGGACCAGATGAAGAACTCGGCAAT
>ENA-ORLM01000968-ORLM01000968.1-human-gut-metagenome-genome-assembly--contig:-NODE-968-length-21087-cov-4.970490_pt1 | contig 21087 bp, 29 predicted proteins | sample MGYA00243063_ERZ508815 | MGnify/ENA primary metagenome ERZ508815 (study PRJEB26277, sample SAMN04329768) | human gut metagenome | biome: human-associated habitat | host: Homo sapiens | place: USA...
GGCGCTCTGTGCCACAGTCTCGCCGATGTGGCCGTATGCGCCGTAGAGGTATTCGTTTGCCATCTGCTTTTCCTCCTTTGCATAAAATTAGAGCAGCCGGCCGGCTGCCCTTAAAGCAGGTGTTGGTAGTCCTTCGGCGTGCGTGTCAGGGGCTCCTCGGCAGAAAACTCCACCCACGCGAACCAGTAGGGGTAGAAGTCCGGGACGGCGTCCTGCTCAGACACAGGGCCGAAGGTGATGCCGTCCTCCTTCATGACGCGCAGCGGGCCGATGTACTCGGCGTTCTCGATCATGCGGAGGGCCGTGTCCACAAAATTCCATGCGTCGCGCCAGCCCTCGCCGTTTTTCTCGAAGAAGGCCGCGGCCTCCTCGTTTTGCCACTGGACGTATGCGCCGCTGCCGTCGTTTTTCGGTTTGAAGATGTCGCGCCCGTGGTAGCCGGGATCCCACGCAGAGAAGCAGAGCCGGATCTTGATGCTCCTCGAGCTCATGGTCAGGCTGTCGGTGCCCTCCACGATCTGCACGCAGACCGATGGGATGGGGGCCGGCACCTTCGGGGGCAATCTGTCCTTCGACGGGACGAAAAGCGAGAACGCGGTCGGGTTGACCAGCTTGTAGGGGTAGGAGGCGTCGGTCGCGCTGTCGTCGGGGAGCTTGAGCTGCACCATCGGGCAGACGGTGGAGCCCAGCCACTCCCGGACGGTCTCGATGCTGTTGACTATGGACACGGCTGCACCTCCTTTACATGGTCACGGTCTGGCCGAGCGCGATGGTGGCGACGCCCATGTCCTCGCTCCAGTCGTTGACGATATACTCGCGGCCGTCGATGTTGAGCCCTTCTCCCGCCGGGCGCCGGGGCGGCAGATCCTCGACTGCTGCATACAGCATGAGGGACGACTCTGCCACGCCCAGCTCTTGCCCCCCTTGGCGTTCTTTCAGGGCGTTGTCATCCAGCACGACGGTGATGGTCTTTCCGTCGACCTTGTGCTCCTCGCCGAACTCGGCGAGGTTGAGGAACACGAGGCGGCGGTCGTCAGCGACCATTTTCTTGAAGTCGAAGGCCATTAGACGGGATCCGCGGCGCCGATCTGAGGGGGCTCCTCATTGTCGCCGGTCTGGTCGTCGTCGGCCTCGTTGGCCGCTGCCTTCGCCTCCTTGATGGCGGCGATGACATCGGCCTTCTTGCGCATGGCAGAGGCGTCCACGCCATAGGCGGCCGCCACTTCCTTCAGCTCGTCGAGCTTCATGTCCTCGTCGTACTCAGGAGCGGCGGGCGTGTCGCCGGTCTCGGGTGCGGCCTCGGGCTCCTGCTCCGGCTTTGCGGCCGGGGCAGGGGCCACGGGCTGCTCGTCGACATACTTGGCGACGCCCTGCTTGACCAGACGGGCCTCGAGCTCGGGGTCGAACTTCTGAGGCCCGTCCGCGTTGGTGATGGGGACGACCTTGCGGCCGTTATAGTAGCCGAAGGTGCCCGCGATGATCTGGATCATGTTCATGCTCCTTTCTGCCGGCTTAGTCCGAGGTCAGGACATCGGCGACGATCCACGGGTTTTTGTTGTTGGGGATCAGCAGCGGGCGGCTGGAGATGGTCAGCGTGCGGGTGTTGCCCTCGGCGCTGGACACATACTTCGGCACGCGGCGGCCGGCGTAGGTGTGGAACTCGCCGTCGGCCTGCTCCACCTGAGACACGGCGCCGTAGCAGGTGCGGCCCGCAGCGGGGGCGGTGAGGATGCACTTGCCGCTCGGGATGTAGAGCTGATCGTTGCCGTCGTCGTCGGTGTAGGTCTCGTCGTAGGAGATCACGCTGATGATGCGGCCGTTGATGTTCAGGCGGGCCATGATGGCAGCGCCCGGCGCCAGCTCCTCGGGGGCCACAGAGCCCAGCTCATAGCGGCGGTTGTCGAGCATTTCCTTGATGTCGGGATCCTCGATGATAGCGTCGGCCACGTCAGGGGAGCACACGAGGTCGGCAGCGCGCAGGCCGCGGCTGGTCAGCATACGGGCCATCGCGCCGAGGTCGGCGCGGATCTTGGCGCCGCTGGCGTCCCACTTGGTAGTCGGGGTGTAGGTGGCGGGGATGGCGCCCTCAGAGTAGAAGCGGATCTCCATCTCGTCGCCCTTGTCGACGTCGTCGGCGATGTGCTTCATGATGCAGCCGTTGGTCAGCATGGTCTCGGCGGCCATGGCCTCCTCGCGGTTGGTGATAAGGTCGCCCAGCTCGTCAGCGTCCCGCACAATGAGCACCTGCTGGCGCTGCTCGGGGGTGAGCTGAGAGTACAGAGCCTCACCGAAGCCGCGCTTGCGCAGCTCGTCGAGGGTCAGGGTGCGGCGGGGAGCCACGAAGGGCGGGGTGTACCGCTCCATGGTGTAGCCCTTGCGCAGGATGGTGACGCCGCCCTTGCGGGGAGCGACGAAGGGCGCGAGCTTGCGCACGCCGTCACGGTACTCGACCAGCACATCCTCAGTGGCGAAGATGTCGCTCGCGTCGTTGGTCGGGAAATAGCGGTCGCGCAGGAAGGTCGCCGCAGGGGCGAGCTGCTGCACGGCCATGAGCAGCGTGTGGGTGTCGTAGAAGTTAAAAGGCATGATCTTGTCCTCCTTCTCTTAGTAGTCCAGCGCGTCGCTCAGCAGGATGCCGGCAGCGCGCAGAGCTTCCTCGTCGGCGGGCTTCAGGGTGTAGCTGGAGCCGCCGAAGATCAGCTTGTTGCGGGCGAAGTGGCCGGTGCGGTAGGCGGTGGCCTCCACGTCGGCGTCGGTGCCGACCTTGGTGTCGTCGCAGAGGATGGCGTTGGCAGTGAGGGTCTCGTTGCTCTTGGCCGTGGTGCCGAGGGCGACCATCTTGCCGTCGCCTGCGGTGCCGCCGGACAGGGCCAGAACGGTGCCGCGCTTGAGGGTTGCCTCGGCGCTGGCCTCCTTGCGGATGGTCACGGTGAACACGTCAGCGACGGGCTCGTTTGTGACGATCAGGCCGTCGTAGTCCACGGTGCCGAGGTTTTCATCCAGTCTCTTGCTCATTACTTCTTACCTCCGTTCTTGGTGGTGTTGTAGATGCCGACGATGGCGTCGACCTTGGCCTTGTCGTCGGCCTCGCTGCCTTCCTCGCCTCCGTTGGGGGCGGCTCCGACATCGGCGGCGCCGGACTCGGCGTTGTCGTTGGCGGCGTCCTTCAGGTGCTTGGCTCCGAGGGCCGCCTGCTTCTGCATGGCCTTGAGCGCGAGCTGCTCAGCGGTGCAGGTGTTCTCGCCGTACTTGGCGTCCCTGACGAGCTGAGCGTCGCCCACGCTGGCGGCGATGCTGTCGATGGCCTCGATGCGGGCCCGCTCCTGCGCGATGGCATTTGCGACGGCCTGCTGCTCGATCTGAGCGACGAGGTCGGGGTGCTGTGCTCTCATTTCTTCGAGAGTCATGGGCTCATCTTCCTTTCTGTTTTCGCCGCCGTTCCCGGTCGGCTTATTTCCAGCCGCCGGGGCGGCGTGGATGCTGTTGATGCGGATGGTGCTCGGGATATTGTGCAGGCCCTTGATGTTGTGCCGGATCCCGGCCACGAGGAGCACCTGCTTGTCGGCGCTCACGCTGACATCGGGGCCGTCGCCCTCGAGCAGGGTGTCGGCGAAGCCGTTGTCGATGGCTTCCTGCCCGACCATCCATGTCTCGCGGGTCATCATGGTGCGAAGCTGGTCAACTGCGAGCCCGGTCTTGGCGTGGTAGATCTCGGCGATGGCCCGCTCGCTGGCGTCGAAGTCCTTCTGGAGTTTCTTCAGGTCTGCGAGGGTGTAGTAGTCCATCAGCAGGCCTGCGACGCCATGGATCATGACCATACTGCCGGGGTAGACCTGCACCTCGTCGCCGGCGCAGGCGATGACGCTGGCTGCGCTGGCCGCGATGCCCTCCACGATGACGACCTTGTGGCCGCTCAGGCCCTTGATGGCGTTGTGGATGGCGATGCCGGTGTAGAGGTCGCCGCCGGTGCTGTTGATCTTGATGGTGATGTTGCTCTTGCCCTTGACGGCCGCGAGATCCTCCATGAAACTCTCGGGAGCGATATAGAGGCCGGGCTCGGGCTCACCTGTCCACCAGTCCACAGGCTGACGGGCGACGACATCGCCATAGAGGACGATCTCGCCCGAGTCCTCGCCGACGCTGGCGATGTTCCAGAACTTCGTCGGCGTCTGCTGGACGACCTGCGGCCCGGCGCACAGGCGCGGGGTGTTACTCGTTTTCATGCTTGTCCTTGTCTCCTTCCTTGATGGTCTTTTCCACCTCGGCGACGATGGCAGCGCGCCGCACGGCAGCCGAGAGGGATGCGCCGGCCACTGATGTGCCGCCGGAGTCGCCGGTGCTGCCGGTGTCTCCCTGAGCCGCCCGCAGCTTCTCGTTTTCCCGGGCGAGCTGGTCGATGTTGGCGTCCCACTGGCCGCCGTTGAGTCGGATCGTGGCCTGCTCGCGGGTGGTGATGCCCTCGCCGATGGCGAGGATCTCGGCCGTGATCTCCTTGGTCGGGTCGAGCTGCCCCTGCGAGGGGCCGATCCACTCGGCGCCGAGGTAGGCCGCCCGGGTTGCCGGGTCAGAGAAAAAGCCCGGGGCGCTGATGCGTCCGCGGGCCACGGCCTCGGCGATGAAGATCTCATAGATGGGGGTGCAGAAGTCATCGACAAACCACTTGCGCCTCATGCGGAAGGCTTTCCACGCCTCCAGCAGGGCGGCGCGGCTGGCGCTGTACGAGCTGTTGAACGCCTTGAGGAGCAGGTCGGCCGGGATCTCGAGGGCTGCGCCCACCTGCTCGCAGATGGCGCGCAGGAAGCTGTCGAAGCCGCTGGCCGGTCGCTTGGGGTCGGCAAAGGTGACATCCTCGCCGGGCTCCATGATGTTGATCTGCCCCGGGCCCATCTCGTACTCGTTGGGATCCCGGCTCACTTCCGGCAGGCTGCTCCCCACCTCGTTGAACGGGTTGTCGCCGGCGCCGGCCTCGGTTTTGATGAAGGCCGTGAAAAAGCTCTCCACGACGGCCGCGGTCAGCTCGCTCTCGGTGTAGCGCCGGAGCTGGAGCAGGGGCTCGATGACCTGCGCGAGGTAGCTGACGCCTCTGTACTGATCCGGGCGCTCGCTCTCCATGATGTGCAGGATGTTCGGGAGCCCTGTGCGCCGGCCGTATGCCTCCACGCGGGCCCACTTGGTCGCCGCTGCGCCCAGCTCGAAGGGGTAGGTGCTGCGGATGTGGTAGGCGACGATCTGGCCGTTGCCGTCCACCTCGACGCCGTCGAAGATGGTGTTGCCGTTGGCCGCCTTGCCGGTGGTCAGCAGCATGGGGGTGACGATGCCGGAGCTCGTCGGGGTTGCCACGCGGTCGGCCTCGATCAGGTGGATGCGCAGCGAGTAGGGCATGAGGGGCGTCGGGTCGTACTGCTTGACGACCGCGAACACGTCGCCGCTGACCAGCCACGAGGCGAGGGCGAGCTGCTGCATGGCTGCGAAGTTATTGACGCCGGTGGCGTCGCACGCCCTTTTATTGTTGGCCCACAGGTTGAACTCGCGCTCGGCCTGCGCCTGCCATGCGTCTGCGGCCTCCTGTGTCATGCCGAGCGCCTCCCGGTCGATCCGGCTCTTGAGCTGGAGCCCGATGCCGACCACGTTGGTGCGGTTGGTGCGGATGGCCGAGGTGGCGATGGGTGCGGCCATGTAGAGCATCCGGGCTCTCTGTCGGAGCGTCCAGTTGTGGGCGTCGATGTCCTCCTTGGGGCTGCCGCTGAAGGCCCTGAAGCCCTTGGTCGACCGCTTGTGCCAGCTCGCGCCGGCGTCGCCGTAGCCCTTGTTCACGGGGCGGGGGCTCTGCCGGCCGCTCTGCGGTCGGCTTCTGTTCTTTCGTCTGCTGATGGTGCTCACCTCCTTCAGGTAAAAATGGCCGGCGCCGGGAGAAAAGGAGCGAAAACTCCCGACGTCAGCCTATGAAAAAAGCCCCTTTCGGGGCTTCTTTCACCAGTCACGGGGGACGACGCCCACGGCTTTGCGGGGGCGCTGCCCGTTGAGTAGGGCCTCGAGGGCTGCGATGTCGTCCTCGAGCTCCTTGATGGCCGCCCGGATGGCGGCGAGGTCGGTGTTGTAGCGGGACAGGTTGCGGGATCCGATGCCATAGCTCTGCACGCCGCCGCTCAGCATTTCGGCCTCCCGCTTCAGGTAGAGCTCGAGCCGTTCCCGCTTGCCGGTGAGCTCGATCTCGATGGTCTTGCGCGTTTTCATGTGGTCGTGTCCTCCTTACCAGTCGTCGAAGGCGCTGGAGCTGCTGCGCTTGGTGCGCGCCCGTCGCTGCGGCGCCGGTTTTGGCTGCTCCTCGAGGCCGCGCAGGCGGCGCTCGACTGCGTCCATGTCGGGGTTGATGATCTTGAGGCCGGCGTTGGCATAGTCCCGGCAGTCGAGAGCCTCGTTGCGGTTATGGCCGGGCAGCTTCTCCCACGCCCAGCGGTCGCCCCGCCGGGTGCTGGTGAGCACCAGCTTCTCGGAGAGCAGGCCGTTAAAGTAGTTGAGGTCGTAGCCGGCGTCGGGGTGCCGGTTGAAATGGGAGTATTTTGGGCCGGGCTCCTGCACCTTCAGGCCGGCCATGATGGCCGCCTTGCCGGCGTCGACGCCGATGGTGTAGAGCCAGCAGGTGATCTTCTTGTTGTCCCGGATCGGCACCTTGGTCGGTGGGGAGACGTAGGGGATCCCGTCGCCGCCCTTGCCCTTGATGGCAAACACGCGCTTGCCCTGTCGGGCCCGGCACGCCTCGTACACCTCTTGGGTGAAGTGGCCGCCGGAGTCGACGCAGGTGATGGAGATCTTCAGGCCCCGGCCGTTCTTGAACTTGTAGACATGGTCGACGACATCGTCGAGCCGCTGCCAGACCTCGGGGGTGTCCGGCCGGCCCATGATGTAGCCCTTGACGATGCCCCAGTTTTCGCCGTACTTGCCGTGGCCGACGACCTCATACTCGAGGCGGTTGTCTTGCGTGTCCACGCCGCAGGTGAGCACCAGCACGCCGTCGGGCAGCTCCACAGGGGTGCCGTCCGGGCGTGTGCCGTAGTCCTCACGGCGGGCGAGCATGGTGTCCTCGTCCTCGAGGTCGCCGCGATCCTCCCATAGCTGGCCGAGCAGGGTGTTGTAGACCACCTTGAGCCGCTGCGGGTCGTTCTTGGCGTCGAGGAACTTGAGGACGATCTTCTCCCATGGTGTCCACGGAGAGCTGAAGGCGTTGAGCCAGAACGAGCGGACGCCCTTCTTGTAGGCGTCGGGATTTTCTGCGATCCACTTGGCCGGCTGCCGGCGCATGGTCTCCTCGGGGATCAGGCAGCCGCAGGCGGGACAGGCCCACGAGACGCCGCCCTTCAGGCTCCAGACCTTTTTGCCGCGCACGCGCTTGGCCTCGGGCTCAAAGTGGATGGCGTCGAACACGATCTCGCTGTACTCCCCGCACTCGGGGCAGCGGTGGCACCAGCGTTCCTGTGTGCCTTGGTAGAAGCTGGTCTCGATGTTGCTGGCGCCCTTGATGGTCGGGGTCGAGACCTCGACGGCCTTGGCGTTGTAGAAGGTCGCCTGACGGGCCTCGGCCAGCGCCCACGGGTCGCCCTCGGTGCCGGCGCTCGTGGCCCAGCGGTCACGCTCGTCGCCGATGATGTAGCGGGCGGGGGTGGATGCCAGCGCCGAGGCGCTGTTGGAGCCGGTCAGCGTGAGCATACCGCCCGGGAAAGACTTCTGGAGGATGGTGTTGCCGCTGTCTTTGGCTTTGACATCGTGCACCTTTGCCTTCAGGGGCTTGCTGTCCCGGATCATGGGAGCGACACGCAGCCGGCTGAACTTCCGGGCGTCGTCGATGGTCGGGTGCACATAGAGGATGCTGCCGGGGTCTTGGTCGATGATGTAGCCGATGATGTTGAGCTCGAGCTCCGACTTGCCGACCTGCGACGCGGCGACCATGACGATCTTGTGCACCTTCGGATCCGTGAAGGCCCGCATGGGCTCCTCGAGGTACGGGGTGCGCTTGGTGCGCCACGGGCCTGCCTCGGCCGAGCTTTCGGGGGAGAGGCGGCGGTGCTTGTCGGCCCACTCGTCCACGGTCAGGCTCTCAGGCGGTGCGAAGCGTTTGATCGCCCCCGAGATGGCGGCGTTGAGCTTCGCGGCGGCCTTCTTAGTCGTCCGCGTCATCGGAGAGCTCGCTCCATCCCTCCCGATCCCTTACCCGCCGCGCATAGACCTCGGGATCGTATTTGTAGCCGGCCAGCTCCTCGAGGATCTTGTAGACCTCGGCGCGGATGATGTCGGACGCTTCCGCAGCGGTGGCCGCGCTGGAGACATCCACGGCCAGACGCCCGGGCAGAGCCACGAGCATTGACCTGATGCTATACACGAGATCAGTCATGACGGCCTCGACATCCTCGCTACGGTGCATGGTGCCCTCGAGCTCCTTGAGCTGGAGCGCGGCGATGTCTGCCTTGCTGCGCTTGAGGTCGGCCTCGGCCTCGAGCCGGCGCCCTTCGATCTCGGCGTCCTTTTTGGACGGCTCCCGGCCATTGGCCTTGGCCGTCAGGTATCTGATGTACTTCTGGATCGTCGGCAGCAGGTCGTAGCGGTTGGCGTTGCCCTCCTTGGTGGCCGTGATGATGCCCTCCTTGGTGAGCTGCTGGATGCGGCGGGGCGTCAGCTCGAACAGGGCCGCGATGGTCTTGCTGTCGACGAGCTTGGTGTTGGTGTTCGGCATGGCGTCCCCTCCTTTCTGTCGTGCTGCCGTGCCCCCACCATTTTCGTGAGGTCAGGAAAATGATCGGCGCAGGCCCCCGGGCGAAGCGAAACGGCCCGGAAAAACTTTTTGGAGTCTGCGCGTTTTTTGGGCTCGCCAGCACCGCAGGCGTTAGGGGTGCGTCACAGTACCTTCGGCCGCTCTGCGTGGCCGTGTGGGGCCTCTGTGTGCCCTTTGCGGCGCGTTTTCCTGCGCGTGTGTGTTGGCTGCCCTCGCGTGCCCGGCCGCCTTGGCGGGCGTCCTGCTGGCCGTGGCGGCGGCCCGTGGGTCACAGGCCGAGGGCTCGCTTCATGTGGTGGTCGAGGCGCTTGGCCGTCTCGGTGTTGAGCCTCAGCATGATGGCCTCGTTGGTGCGGTCGCTGGTTATCATCTGCGGCACCGAGATGGTGGTCATCTTCTGGATGTCGGTGCGGGTCTTGCTCATGCGCTGGAATGGGATCCAGCTCGTGCCGTCGGCTTTGGTGTTGCCTGTCCCCATGAGGATCCAGTGAGACCGCTGCGAGTATGGCCCGCCCTTGGTGCGGGTGTTCTTGTAGCGGCCGATGACCTTCTTGCTGCCCTTGAGGATCTGCGCCTTCAGGGTGTAGCTCCTGCCAGCCGGCGGGGCCTTGGGTGTCATGCCGAAGTGCACAGGGGTCAGGAGCCGGCCCTTGTAGACGAGGGTGAGCTCCTCGATGGTCTCGCCTGTGATGCGGATGCTGCCCGCCATCTTCTTCGGCTTGCCTCCGCTGGACGGCGTGATCTCTCCCTTCTTGATGTTGTAGACTGCCGTGACCTCCTGCGCTATCCAGCCGGGGGCCCGGGCCTTCACGTCCTTCACAGTTCTGCTGATGGCCTTGCGGCCGCCGGCCTCGATGGCCTGCACGTCTGCGACGAGCTGCCGCAGGTTTTCGATCTGGATGGATATGCTGCCGCCCGCCATGGTTGTCACCTCCTTCAGGGGAAAAGAAAAAAGCCGCCGGGCTTCTTGTGGTTGCCCGACGGCTTTCTCGCTGTCGTTGTTCGGTTGTTGGGCGGGTGTCCGTCGGACGGCCCCCGGCGTTGTCCGGGTGTCCGGCGGTCTTTCGACATGGTACAGTGTAGCACAGGGCGCTACTGCCGTTCAATGGATTTTACTGCCCTTTACTGCCTTTTACTTCCCTTTACTGCCGGGGCCTCTGTCTCCTTCAGGATCTCGGCCATCCGCAGCAGGGCGCGGCCGTGGGCCTTGTATGTCCTGTTCTGGTAGCTGTCTATCCTCTCGAGGTAGTCCTGCCGATCACTGAACAGGACGGCACAGATCCCGTCCCAGTCTGCCCGGTCGAAGTAGCGCAGCCGCAGCACGGCGCGCTCGTCAGGGTTTTCCACCTGCCGGATCATCGCCTCGAGGGCAGCGCGTTCCTCGCGCTCCTCGGCGAGCCGTTCCTCGATCTGCTCCTCGAGCTCCATCTTCCGCAGCACCATCATCCCGGTGCGGTCGGTCGGTGTGCCGGAGCCCCGGGGCATACCCGTCATGTCAGGGCCGGGCGGCGCGGCCATGGAGATCTCCATGCGGCCGAGGCGCTCGTACTGGTTGTCTATTTCACGGAGCAGGCGGGTGTACTTCCCGAGCCGCTCCTTGATGTCGTGAGTGATCGGCTTGTCGCTCATTTAGGTCAGGGCGTCACTCCTGTCCACCTCCTTCCTCGTCAGGGTCGAAGATCCCGGCGATCTCCTCACGCGAGAGCTCCCGGCCTTGACGGACGCAGCGCACGTTATTGTCTCCAGTGGTTTTGATGTAGCGCCGCACGATCACGTCGCACCATTTCGGTTCGAGCTCGATCATGGCGCAGGTTCGCCCGGTGTTCTCGCAGGCTATGAGCGTCGAGCCTGAGCCTCCGAAGAAGTCGACCACGAGCTCGCCCGGCCGGCTGCTGCTCAGAATAGCCCGCTCGCACAATGCTATCGGCTTCGGCGTTGCGTGGCCGCCTGCGTCGTCTCTTTCTGCTGTGTTTGTGATCGGGAAACGCCACACATCGGTCATTATGTCGTGCTCGTCGCTGTCGTTGTGAGTGTTGTCGAAGAAGGCGCGCAGCTCCATCGCTTCTGCCTTCATGTTCTGGTATGCCTCGGACGGCTTGTTGCGCAGCTTCATCACTTGATCGTGTGGCAGGCTGAAGGCTCGGCCCTTAAATGCCTGCTGGAGCTTTTTGTAGTGCCACTCCGGGATCGGTGTGAACTGCGATTTGCTAAACCAGTGCCCCCACATTTGAACGCCGGTGATCTCCGTGAGCTGCTTGGCCTTGAGCCCGACCTTCTGAGCCTCTCCGATCATATAATCGAGGATCGCCTCGTATGCGTCGTTGAAATGGTCTTTGTTATTGTTGAAGCCTTCTACGCCGCACATAACAAAGAGGCATTTCTCGGTTTCCCTCGGGTAGCTCCGCATGAGCTCGCTGTTGACGCCGAAGGCTGAGTGCTTCGCCCATGTGATGTAGTTTCTGAACGTGATCTGGTTCGCGGCGATCATCGGCCGAAGGATGAAGGCGTAAATATCCATGAGCGGCTCGTCGATGCCCCAGCAGTACCAGCTCCCGTTTTCCTTCAGGATCGAGAAGCTGAGCGCGATCCACTTCTTGTTGAACTCGAGGAGATCGTTCTGGTTCTGGTTGTCGTTCTGGACGCCGTCGCTCTCTTTTCCCATGCCGTATGGCGGGTCGGTGAAAACAAGGTCGGCGCGCTGCCCGTCGGTTGCCTTCTGAACGTCGCCCATCTTCAGGCTGTCGCCGCAGTAAAGCCGGTGGTCTCCCAGCAGCCAGAGGTCGCCGGGTTCGGTGAACGGTTCCTCCGGCGGCGCCTCGGGCTCGGTGTCGCCGTCCTCCTTTTCCGACTCGTCATCGTGCAGAGCTTCGGACAGAGCCGTGACAAGATTGCCGTATTCTTCTTCAGTGTAACCGCTGAGCATGAACGGGATCTCGCCGGTGTCGATGTCGGCGAACACTTCCGCGAGGAGCTTGTTGTCGGTGGTGGCGAGCTCGGCGATGCGGTTGTCGGCCGTCAGGTCGGCCAGCTCCTCGGCTTCGCTGGCGTAGTCCTGATAGTCGACCGGGGCCTCGGCCATGTCGCCCAGCTCGGCGGCCATCATGCGGCCGTGGCCCTTGACGATGTAGCCGCTGCGCTTGCTGACGGTGATGGGCCCGCGCCAGCCGGTGGCCCGGATGATGGAGGAGAGGAGCTTGATCTGCTCCGGCGGGTGCTGGTTGGGGTTTTTCGGGTTTGGCCGCAGATCCTTCAGCGGGACGATGGCGTCGTGGGCGCAGAACACGGGGACGCCGCCGGCGTAGGCTTTGGGCTGTGCGGCCGTGGTGTACTCGGCCAGCTCGGGGCCGGCCTGCGGTTGGGGTTTGTCTTTTGCCATAGGTTTCCTCCTTTACCTGTTGAAGATCACGAGGAGGATGTGCCAGTTGTTCAGCATGGTGTCGAGGGACGAGTAGGGGCACTTGAGGCCGTCGTCCGGCGCGATCAGCACGACCTCGCCCTTGCGCTTCACGATGGTGACGGCGTAGAAGCGGCCAGCCCGGAAGCCCATGCTCCCGTTTTTGCCGGTGAAGATCGCGCTCGCCTTCACGGTCGGCCGGATCCGCAGCTCTTTCTCCAGTAGCTCGCGAGCCTTGTCTCTATTCATGGTGGCGGCCTCCTCTCTTGAAGCGGCCGGCCTGCGGGCAGGTGGCCCAGTGTGGCCGGTAGCCGGCGTCGGTTGCGTTGGCCCCCGGGACGATCTCGCAGCTCACGACCTCGCCCCGGGTGGTGACGACCTTGTCCTTGCCGTCCGGCGTGGCCTTGTAATAGACCGGCGCCGGGTCGCAGGGCATGGCTTTCCCGGCGGGCGTCTTGATCCACACGATGGGAGCGCCGCAGCCGCGGCAGGTTGCCTTATTCATCCGGGGCACCCCCTTCGCGGGGCTGAGCGCCAGTGTCGACGGCCGTGCGGTTCCATACTGTCGAGCCGCGGGCTTTGTTCAGCCATTCGTGGAGGTTGGATTCGGCGTAGCTGTTGAGCCGTCCGAGCAGCCGGCGCAGCTTGTCCTCCTCGACCTCCTCGGTGCTGCGGGCGAATATGAGCCGGAGCTGGTCGAGCATGATCTGGACATCTGCGATCTCCTCGATGACGTTGGCGATGGCTGCGGTGGTGGTGGCCCCGGGCGTCGCCCGTTTGACCTTGCAGAGGGCCTTGGTCAGCTCGGCCATCTCCTCGACGGCCATGTCGATCTGAGCGGCCTCTCCATAGCGGTGAATGGCCCGCAGCATAATGTCGCGGCGTTCTCTTTCGTCCATCATCTGTTCCCGGCCCTCCTTTCGTCCTGCTTGAGGAAGGCGATGCGCTTCTTCAGCTCGAGGTCGGTCTCCCCGGGCTGGCGCTCGAGGCCGTAGTGGCGGGCCTGCTCGTCGATGCCGAGGCTGCGCTCTTTCTGGCGCTGTTTCTCCTCGGTCTGCTTGACGCCCTCCTTCACGAGGACGACGATCAGGACGACCAGCAGCACGGCGAGGACGATGGCCGCGGGGATCCAGATGGGGGCCAGTACCCACAGCCAGCTCCACGAGATGACGCCGGTGAGCTTCAGGACGATGAAGGCGATGGTCAGCAGGCCGCAGAAGCCGATCCCGCCGGCGGCGCTGCCGTTGTTGTTGCTGTTGTTGTTCATTGTGCTGCTCCTCTCTGAATGGCCGAGCGGGCCGCAGCCCGCCCGGCCGGTGTCCTTACTGCATGACGACGACCTTGCCGGCCTCGATCAGGTCGGCGAGGTTGGTGTTGAAGTAGTCGGCGATATTCTTCTTGGCCTCGAGCTTCCAGATCCCGCCGTCGGCCTCGAAAAAGCCGATGCCCTCCTCGGGGTGCACGCGCAGCAGGAACTCGCTCTCGGGCTGCTCCACCTCGAGGAAGGTGCGGAAAGGCCGCAGCAGGACGCGGGGCTTCACATCGACCAGAGCATTGAGGGCCACGCCCTGACGGGCCTCCACAGTCTGCGTGACGCCGTTGTCGTTGGTGCTGACGCTTTTCTCGTCGGTCATCCGGCCGAGCAGGTCGAGCAGGTAGGCTGTGCCCTCGTTGGGGATGAACAGGCTGCGCAGCTCGATCAGGGCGACCTCGCGGCTGCGGAAGCCGGTGTAAATGCCCGGGGCGTCTGCCTCGGCGCGGTAGAGGATATTGCGGGAGAAGTCCGGCAGGTAGGTGGTCATGACCTCGACGCTCTTGTAGTTCTTGGCCTGCACCATGATGGTCGTGCCGACCTTCTCCAGCTCGGTGCGGATCAGCTTGCAGACGCCGTCGAGGCCGCTGACGCTGATTGCCTCGGGCCGGTCGACATGGGGCGGGATCCGGGTGAGGTGGCCGTCCGTGTAGGTCTGGCCGCCGATCTCGAAGGTCTTGGTCTCCTTCAGGCTGACGATTTTGTCGATCATTTTGGCGAGCATTGTGTTGTCCTCCTTGTGAATGAATATTTATGCGCTTATGCGTGAGTGACGAGCTTGAGCAATTTCGGGGCTTCCTGCTGCGTGCCGTCCATGTTCAGTTGCCCGGGCACCTGCGGCACCATCTCGGCCACGACGAGCTCGCCGTTGCTGTCGCCGGTGACATAGAGCGAGGTGGCGACCGGGTTGGTGGCGGCGAGGGTGCTCTTGGCCGTCACCGAGACTTGGATCTGCCGGCGCTCGTCGTCCGGCGTCAGCTCGATGGTGAGGGTGATTTTGCGCTTGGCGGTGGCCTTGGTGTTGGGGTCGAGGATGTTCTGGATCACCTTGTCCATCTCGTAGTCGACGCGCTCCTCGAAGGCGCCGCGGGCCATGCGCATGATGCTGTCTCGGTTTTCGTTCATAGGGTTGCTCTCCTTTCTGTCAGGCTCCGGGGCCGAGGAGCGTCATCTGCTCCGGCCCGGTGGCGGGATTGTTGGCCGGTGCGGCCGCGGTCTGGTCTGTCGCTGCGGTATGTACCCGGGCCCACACGGCCTCGGTGGCGTCCGAGCGGGTGGCCTTCCTGCGGCCGACCGTCTTGAGGATCCCCATCTGCTTCATCTCGGTGAGGCGTGGGGCCACATAGTTGCGGTTGAAGTATGGGATCTCGCCGGCGGCGACGAGCTCCTCGGTGATCTCGCTGGCGGTCATCTCCCGGGCCCCGAGGGTCTCGAGGATCAGCCGGCAGCGTTTCTCCCTCTTGGGGAGCACGGCGTCATAGCTCTGGCGCCGGGTCTCCCGGGTCGTTCTGTCCATCGGTTTCCTCCTTTCTGGCGTCGGGTGCCGGGGCTTCGTCTCCCCATGCGTCCCATCCGGGAGCCGCCTCTCGGGCGAAAAGCTCGATCCGGGGCAGGTCGCCCATCAGCTCGACGATCCTGTCACGGGCCTCGGCCGGCTTGCGGCTGTGCTGCTGGACGGGCGAGAGGATGACGCTGTGCACGCTGGCGCTCATGCGCTTCGGCTTGCCCTTCACGGCGAGCAGGCAGATCTCCGAGTTGCTGCGCGTCCAGTTGCCGAGGCCCCAAAACAGGCCGGCGCCGGTTTTGTTCTGCTTTACCCAGTTGAAGGCGACGGTCTTGTAGGTGAAGCCCCACGCCTCGATCACCTCGAGGGCTTCGCGCAGCATGGGGAAGGTCGCCCACATAAAGAGGGCGCAGTCGCTGTTAGCAATACCCCCCCCCCGCAGCTCCGACGTCCATTTTCTTGAGCTCCTCGACGGTCATGGTGCCGTAGTGCTTCGAGGCGGCCGCCCGGGTGCCCCTGTTCTGGTAGCCCCACGGCGGGTCGGCGTAGATGATGCTGTACTTCTTGTCAGGGAGCGGGATCATGGCTGCACCTCCCCGACGATGATGGTGCTCGGCTGCTCTCGGATCATCTGCTTCAGGCGCTCGAGCTCCTCGGGGCTCAGGTCTTTCACGGTGATAGCCTCCGGCGGCAGCTTGTCGAGGAACTTCACGAAGCCGGCCACGACCGGCACCTTGTAGGGCTTCAGCTCGTCGCGGGTCATGTACTTGCGGCCGTAGGTGGCGGCCATATCCCTCCAGACGGGCCACGGCACGCGGAAGCACTCGGTCAGGCTCATGGAGACGAGGACGAAGGCGACGGCACCGAGCTTGTGGTGGTGTTCGAGGTCGTCCCGTTGCTCCTTAGTCAGGCGGTTGAACTCGATGCGGTCGTCGTCGGTGTGCTTGGCCTCGAACACGACGGCCCGGCCGCCCTTGAGTGTGCCCTTGTAGTCCGGCTGGGCCTGCTTGGTGTAGCAGGCGAGGAACTGGCCCTTGTAGTTTTTCGGCCCGAGGGGTTTCATAGGCTCCGGCGTCTTTTCAATCTTGGCGAGCCCCCGGTCGAGGTAGTAGTCGCAGGAGCCGGAGATCATCGCCTCGAAGTAGCTGCCGGCGAGCCGGGCCTGCTTGCCGCGGATCTGCGCCCGGATGTGTTTCTCGGCCTCGTAGGGCGTCGGATCGTTGTAGCCCTCGGCGTTTTTCTTGGGGTTGTCTGCCATGGCAATCACCCGCCGATCTCGAGCCGGCTGCCCGGGTTTTCCTTCAGGCGCTTAGCGAGGTCGAAAATGATCCGGCCGTCCAGCTCGACGCTGATGGGCCCGTGGTTGAGGTGCTCGTTGCAGCGGGCCATCGCTCGGAAGGCCGGCACCCGGATGATGACGCTGCCGGCGTCCTGCGGATCCTCGTCCTGCTTCTCGGTCTCGGGGATCTCGCTGATGGCCTTGAAGCCGTTGAGCACGGGGATCCCGCGCTCCCGGGCCAGCTCGATCTCGGCGGCCATGCCGGCGGTCGGGCAGTCGAGGCCGAAGGCCCACAGCTCGTCGCACATGAGCACCAGCTCGCGGCCGATGCTCAGGCCCAGCTCGCGCTCGGCCGGGACAGTGTCGTCCATGAACTGCGTGAGGTAGATGTGCGGGGTGATGGGGATGCAGCCGCGCTCCACGGCAGCCCGGCTGAACTCCTTGGCCCGCTGGATGTTGTTCTCGTAGTCCCCGCGGCACGGGGAGCAGATGTAGACCTTTTTCATGTGGTTATGTCCTCCTTATGCGTGAGCACTTTGGCCCATCGCTTCTTGTACTCGGCCGGCGGTTGCTTCTCTGGAAAGAGTGAGAGCTGCGTCGGCCTTCCTGCGTATCTCTGCTTGTTCCACCTTGGCTTTCCAGCCTTCTCGGCCTCCAGCGTCCAGCCCGCTGCCTTCAGGCTTGTCCCGGGCTCACTCTGGAGCGTGAAGGTGATGATCTTGCCGTAGCCCTCGCGCCTCGCCCGGCGGGCACAGGCGGCATATAGGGCCGAGCAGGCGTTCCTCGTTCCATCGGTGCAGAGGCGTGTCACCTCGAGGGTGTTGCCGTCATCCAGCCGGCGGCCGGTCGGGCGCCCCACGATTGCGACGCCACAGAGGCGGCCGTCCTTGAAGGCTGCGAGGCTCCACTTGTGCCCGACGACTCTGCCATGGTGGCGGTGCACGGCCTCGACATAGGCGTTGGCCTGCTTCAGCGTCGTGGGCTTGATCTCGATCACCTGCTGCGCCAGCTCTGGCCGGTGAGGGTGATGGCCCTGCACATTTCCATGAGCCGGTCGATGGTGGCCCGGGCGGTCATGTCGTCCCGGGTTTCCCGGGGTGTCATGCGCTCGATCAGGGCCTCGGTGTCGTAGTTGGTGGTCACTATGGTCGGCAGGTATGCCTCATAGCGGCCGTTGATGATGTTGTAGACCGTGGAGATCGCCCACTCGGTCGGCGGCTCCTTGCCGATGTCGTCGATGACGAGCAGCGGGACGGTCTTGTAGATCTTCAGCACGCTTCCCTCGTCGGTGTCGCGCTTGGAGAATGTGCGCTTGATGCGCTCCAGCAGGTCGATCATGGTCATGCAGACGACCGGCCGGCCCTGCGCGATCAGGTGGTTGGCGATGGCTGCGGCGAGGTGTGTCTTGCCGGTGCCCGGCGGGCCAGCTATAAACAGGCCGTTTCGGCCGGGCTCGGGAGCCCCGGGCCGGGGGAGCAGGGTGTCGAAGCTGTCGGCATACCTGCGGGCCGCTGCGGCTGCGCGCCGGTTGTCGTCGGTGAGCTGGAAGGTGTCGAAGGTGCGCCGCAGGAAGCGGTCGCCCATGCCCGACTCGCCGATGATGCGGTTGATGCGCTCCCGCATTTTGCGCTCGGCCTCGGCCTTGCGCCGGGCCTCCTCCTCGGCAGCCTTGGCGGCCTTTTCCTCCTCGTAGGCTTTCACAGCCTGCGGGCAGGTGCACCTCTCGGCCCCGTAGGGCGGCCAGATGATGCGGTCGCCGAACTTGAAGCCCTTGTGGTAGCGCATGGCCCCGCAGAACTCGCAGGGGACAGGATCCGGGGTGTCTGGCAGGTCGGCGACGCGCTCGTCGCTGCTCCAGATCCAGCGGTCGCCGTCGTCACTGGTCTCCGTCGTCGTCTGCCGGCTTGAAGCCCTTGCCCCAGTTTCGGCCGGCGTCTGCATCCCGCTGAGGATCTCGCTGATAGCCTTCACCTGTGCTCACCTCCTCGCCGTTCTCCCAGTAGCCGCCGTTGAGCCATGTGGCCGGGTTGGGGATAAAGCGGCCATTGTCCCGGCGCCACTGTTCGGAGTGCTTCTGGGCGTTGACGGCCTGCATGATGGCCTCATGCAGCTCGGCCGTCGGCTTGATCTTCCTCCACGCCTTGAGGGCGTACTGCTTGCCGACTTTCTTGGGGTAGGCGTTCCAGAACTCGTCAAACCTGACCTCGATGGGCGACTTCTTCCCCGCGCCATCCCCCTCGTCTGAGGGGGTAGGGGGTGTTACTCTCCCTTTCTTTTCTCTACTCTGGTCTACTCTACTCTTGCCGCCGGTCGTTGGCGTGGCGTCCGGCGGTTGTCCGGCGGTCGGCGTCTGGTCGTCCGGCGTATCGTCCGAGGACGAAGCGGCGGCAGCACGGCGGCGGGCCGACCGTTCTTTCTCGGCCTGCCGTTGGTCGATCAGCTTGCCGGCGTACTCGTACCAGTCGTGGATCTCGAGGGTGCCGTCCTCGTTTTCGTCGATCCAGCCGGCCCGGATCAGCGTCTCGGCCAGCTTTTCGGGCTCTCCGTCCCACTGTGCCGCCCGGGCGATCATGCGCGGGGTGATGCCGGCGAGGTCTCCCTTGGGGGCGTTATCGAGGGCCCACAGCCAGAAGGACACGAGCAGCCCCATCATGTGCGGCGGGGTGATCTCGAGCTCGTCGGCTGCGTCAAAGAGCTTGCGGTGGTCTTTGAGTGTTTGGTGCACTTGAAGCCATGCCACGGTCGTCACCTCCTTCTATGCGGTCGCGTGCCTTTGGCTCGTTTTCGGTCGGCCGCCGGTCGCCCGGCGGTCGTTCAGAATGGCAAGTCCCCATTGTCGTCCACCTCGGTGAAGTCGCCGGAGCCGTCCGGGTAGTCGGCAAAGTCGCCGCCGGTGTCCTGATGGCCGGCGCCTGCCCCGTCCTTCTTGCTGTCGCAGAAGTGGACAGAGGAGACGGTGATCTCGGTGGCCTTGCGGTGGTTGCCGTCCTTGTCCTCGTAGTTGCGGCTGGTGAGCTCGCCCTCCACGAGGACGAGCCGGCCCTTGGTGAGGTACTTGCTGACGAACTCGGCCTGCGCACGCCACGCGACGCAGTCGATGAAGTTGGTGATCTTCTGGCCGTCCTTGGTCTTGCGGCCGGTGTCGCTGGCGAGCCGGAAGCTGGTGATCGCCACGCCGCTCGGGGTGTGTCTGAGCTCAGGGTCGGCCGTCAGCCGCCCTTGCAGTCCTGTGTGGTTATACATCAGCCTTGACCTCCTTGCTGGTTATGCTGCGCGGCAGCAGCGTCGAGGGAGTTGCAGATCTCGTCGTACTCCTGCCGGGTCAGGGTGGCCGGATCCTGCTTCTTGTACTTCTCGAGGATCCGGGCGATGGTGCGCTCCTTGGTCATGCCGGCGGCCTCTGCCTTCTTGTAGAGGCGGCTGAGCTGCGCCTCGGACAGGCGGCCAGAGCCCTGCCCCTGACGCTGCTGGCCCTGTCTGGAGCCGCCAGAGCCGCCCCCGGGGCCTTTACTCTGCGCGCCGAAGTCGCTGTTGTCGGGATCGTCCTCGCCTTGGTCGATGCTGAACTTCTCGAACAGGTAGTATTTCAGGGCGTAGGTGTGGGCGGCCCCCTTGGCCTTGGCCGGGTCGTCGTTCCAGCCGAGGGCGTGGACGACTGCCTCCAGCGTCTCGTCGTCGTTGTCGAGGTTGATCCAGCGGATCGTCAGGTCGGCCTCGTAGAGGAACATGAGCTTGTCGCCGTTGTAGGTCTTGGTCTGCATGGTGATCCAGTAGACCGGGTCGCCGTTCTCGGCGTAGCGCGTGGCCTTCTCGCCGATGACCTCGAAGTCGACGCCGAGCTCGTTCATGATGGGGGTGATTTTCTCCCACACGTCGTAGATCTTGGCGTACTTGTATTTGACGCCTTCGCTGTGCTTCTTCTTGACGATCTCCGGGCAGGCTTTTCGCATTTCCACGAGCTTCTGCCGGAGCGTCAGACAGCGGGCCTCGATGGGAGGGGCCGCAGCAGCGGCCGCCTCCGGCTTTTTGGTCTCAGTTGCCATGTGGCACCTCCTTTAGATGTCGACCGTGAAGGTGGCCGGGGTCTCGTAGGCCGTGACGCCCTCCACGATCTCGCCGGTGCTCTGGATGGTGGCGATCTCGCCGGTGTAGGCGAGAAGCTTCTTCAGCTCGCCCCACTTGGCCGACTCCTCGACCTTGACGAGGTCGCCGTAGCCGTTTTCGCGCAGCCACGGCACCAGCTTGGAGTCGTCGACCGTGGCCTTGACGGTGCCCTTCTTGAGGGTCAGGGTGCCGGAGAGCAGCCGGTATTTCTCGGTCGTCTTGGTGGTCTTGTGTGGCACGGTGTTGAAGAAGTCGGCGAGGCAGGAGGTCAGGAAGGCGGTGCCGTTCTCCATGCGCCGGCGGGCGGCTTCGACCTTCTCCTCGATGGCCGCCTTCTGCTGGTCGGCCAGCTCCTTCAGGCGGTTGTACTCGCTGCGCTCCTCGGCGATCTTGCGGATGGCCCAGTCGGCGCAGCGGTCGTCGGTGATGCGGAAGGGGGCGCGCTCGCCCTGCTCCACGGTGCCGAGGTCGACCTGCTCCAGCTCGTCGAGGGTGATGGCCGGCAGCGCCTCGGCCGGGGCCTTGGGGGCCTCTGCCTGCTGTTCTGCGGCGATGGCCGCGGTGGTTTTATCGCTCATGGTGATGCTCCTTTCGTGCGTTTAATATCAGATTGCACTCTGCGGTGAGTATTGCGATCTGTTCGATTTTTGCCGCGAGCTCAGCCTCTATCTCGAGTGAGTGGCATCTGGCCTCGGCGGCTTCTCGTCCGAATATTGCGTCCGTAGTTACT
>ENA-ORLM01000980-ORLM01000980.1-human-gut-metagenome-genome-assembly--contig:-NODE-980-length-20953-cov-5.375120_pt1 | contig 20953 bp, 19 predicted proteins | sample MGYA00243063_ERZ508815 | MGnify/ENA primary metagenome ERZ508815 (study PRJEB26277, sample SAMN04329768) | human gut metagenome | biome: human-associated habitat | host: Homo sapiens | place: USA...
GAATTTAAGAGCATTGTATTAACAATTACGAGGGCGTTTTGTACTACGTTTTTAGGAACGTAGAACTGGACACCCTAATTATTTATATTGCTGAATGCAGAGAAAGTAGCTCTCTGGTTAGGAAGTTCGTCGCGTCTTCTCCCTCTGGCCATAGAATATATGCATTGGTTTGTACCCTTTCTGGCATTCAGTACCTTGCTGAGTTCCGGAATGTTCTTCCTGCGTCTGGACGGTTCACCCAACTATGCCATGGTGTGTAATGTGATTCCTGCGCTGATTAATATCGGGCTGGACTATTATTTTATCTTTGAATTGGGATGGGGGATGTTTGGAGCAGCTCTGGCAACCAGCTTGGGATACATTGTTGGTGCGTTGATGATTCTGGTTTATCTGTTTCAGCCTCGTCATGAACTTCATTTCTGCAAGATAAAATGGAGTATGAAAAGCCTCAGACTTACGATTCGAAACGTTGGGTATATGTGTCGTCTGGGCGCTTCCAGTTTTTTATGCGAAGCAGCCATTGCTACGATGATGTTTGCCGGAAACTATGTATTCATCCGTTATTTGGGCGAAGATGGAGTCGCTGCATACAGCATAGCCTGTTACTTTTTCCCTATCGTATTTATGGTATACAATGCTGTCGCACAATCGGCACAGCCTATTCTCAGTTATAATTACGGGGTAGGCCATCGTGACAGAGTACGGGCTGCTTTCCGTCTGGCACTGATTACGGTCGTCTCCTGCGGGCTGCTGGTCTTTATACTGACTCTTTTGTTCGCACACCCTATTACGGAAATGTTTATTTCCTCCGAATATCCCGCTCATCATATAGCAGCCGAAGGTCTCCCTCTGTTTGCTTCCGGTTTTGTATTCTTTGGAATCAACATTGTATCCATCGGTTACTTTCAGAGTGTAGAGCGCGACCGTCCGGCAATGGCTGTTACCTTGCTGAGAGGGTTTGTGCTGGTGCTGATTTGCTTTGCAGTTCTTCCTCTATGTTGGGGAGTACCCGGTATCTGGCTGGCTGTTCCGGTATCGGAGTTGCTGACTTTTCTGTTTGTCTTGACAATTTATTGCCGGGGTATACAGAAAACTCACTGAATAAGGCTATTTTTGTTCCGAATAAAGTAGGAAAGCAATGGAAGATTTCGTAGCACTGTTTTGTCGCAAATATCAGTGGCCTGTACAGACGGTAATGATGCTGATGGAAAAAATGGAAAGAGTGGTATACACCCGTGGTGAGTGCCTGGTAAGAGAAGGGGAGCTGAATACCGATTTCCATTTGATAGCCGAAGGTATCTGGCGAGGGCATTATCTGCGCGATGGAGTCGACCTTTCCGTATGGTTTGCTTCTCGGGGGGAAGCGTTGTTCTCTACATGGGGATACGTAGCAGGGCGTCCTGCCAGAGTGACGATTGAAGCCATGAGCACAAGTACCATTTACCGGATTCCAAAGGCAAAGTTGGAAGCTTTCTTCTCTTCGTCTGTAGAGTGTGCCAATTTGGGCAGACGACTCTTTGAACACGATTTTATGACTTTTGAGGAGGAATTGATAAATGGTGGTGCTACACAGGCCAAGGAACGCTATCTGGCTTTGCTGGAGAGAAATCCCCAGCTTCTTCAGCATGTACCGTTGAAGCACATTGCTTCCTATCTGTATGTCACACCTCAGTCGTTAAGCCGCATCCGGTCGGAGTTGGTGAAAAACAAAAAGTAAAACTTGTGGCTTTGATTGTTGGAAGATTTTGTATGAATCTTTACATTTGTGTCCGATATTCTAAAATATACAATTTTTTATTCTATGGAAACTATGAAAACACGTACATCTCGTTGTTTGTGGGGAATGTGTCTTGGTACTTTCTTGGGCGTTTCTTCCCTGTTTTCACAAAACGAAAGCGCTGTATATCAGCCTGCACCGGAGAATCTGCAGGCGCGCGAAGTCTTTAAGGACAATAAATTCGGTATTTTCCTGCATTGGGGTATCTACAGTATGTTCGGTCAGGGCGAATGGTATATGCAGAACGAAAACATCGACTGCCATGAATATGCCAAGGCTGCTTCCGGATTTTATCCTGCAAAGTTTAATGCACACGACTGGGTAGCTGCAATCAAGGATGCCGGTGCGAAATATATCTGTATTACTACCCGTCATCATGATGGATTCTCGATGTTCGATACCCGTTATTCTGATTATGATATTGTAGATGCTACTCCTTTCAAGCGCGATATTCTGAAAGAGTTGGCAGACGAGTGCCACAAGCAGGGTATCAAACTGCATCTGTATTATTCGCATCTGGACTGGACCAGAGAAGATTATTATCCGCTGGGAAGAACCGGACATGGTACTGGACGTACCGGACATGGAGAGTGGAAAACATATTATCAGTTCATGAATAATCAGCTCACCGAATTGCTGACAAATTACGGTGAAATTGGAGCTATCTGGTTCGATGGTTGGTGGGATCACGATATACACCCGGATTTTGATTGGGGACTGGACGAGCAGTATGCACTGATTCACCGTCTGCAGCCGGCTTGTCTGATAGGTAACAATCATCATCAGACTCCGTTTGAAGGTGAAGATTTTCAGATGTTCGAGCGCGATTTGCCAGGTGAAAACAAGGCGGGGCTTTCCGGTCAGGCAATTGGCTCTTTACCATTGGAAACATGCGAAACCATGAATGGTATGTGGGGATACCGTGTAAAAGACCAGAATTATAAGTCTGTTCCTACGTTGATTCGTTTGCTGGTGCGTGCGGCTGGTAAGGGAGCTAACCTTTTGATGAATATCGGCCCGCAGCCGAACGGGGAATTACCGGCAGTAGCTGTAGAGCGTCTGAAAGGAATGGGAGAATGGATGAAGAAATATGGAGAGACTGTGTATGGAACAGAAGCAGGTGATGTGATGACTGCCGATTGGGGTACGACTACCCGAAAGGGAAATACTCTTTATGTACATATTCTTTCTGACAAGATGCCCAAGTTGATTACGCTCCCCTTAAATGATAAGGTAACCGATGCCTATCTGTTCGATTCCGGTGAAAAAGTAAGCCGTGAAACCGTCAAGGGAGGTATCGTACTGCATACAGCTTCGCTTACTCCGGATACAGACCGTATCGTGGTACTGAAATTGAAGTAAAACGGGAGCGCTGCTTCCTTGTAATAAGATGAAGTAAAAATGCTTGAAAGCCATTTCCAGAGGAAGTCTTCTTTGGGAGATGGCTTTTTCTGAAATTATGAGATAAAACTGAAGAATATAAGCCGCCTATTGTTTTAATGCCATAAAAAATACAACTATGAATAAATTTTTTTCGCTTTGGTCAATTGTATTATTTTATTGCGGTACAATTGCTGCACAATCAATAAGCATTGATTATAATAACCCATTATGGGCGTTTGATTATATGCGCGAAGCATGGAAAAACAATATGGATTTTTGGGAAACGGAACATAAAATACAATTTGATAGTACTCATGTAAAAACAGAGTTTCGTGACTATTACGGACAGGCATTAATGACGGTTCAAACTTTCAATGGCAGAATATTAGAAAAAGACAGAACAAATTTTCTTTTTCGTAGTCCTACACAAAAACTCAAGCAAAGTGAAATGTTGAGTGAGGCAATTCATCCGGAAAATGCTAACGACTTTATTTTGAAGAATGTTTTGGACGAGAAGATAATCATGTTCAATGAAGCGCATCTATATCCGCAACATCGCACTTTTATCAACTCTTTGTTGAAGGATTTATATGACAATGGTTACAGACATCTTTTTATGGAAGCTTTATCTCCTGAATATACAGATATCACTTATCCGGAAAGAGAAATGGGTATCTATACCAATGAACCATGTATGGCAAACCTTGTAAGAAATGCTGTTCAAACAGGTTTCAAATTACATGCTTATGACGGTTATGCATATAAAAACAGAGATTCTGTATCGGCAGAAAATATATACAAAGTTGTCCAAGATAATCCTCAGGATAAATTCTTGATCATATGCGGATTTGATCACAATAATGAAAACCGCTCTCAATCACTTGCTTCTTATCTCGACAAAATAGCTCAGATAAATCCTTTTACCATTGATCTGACCGTTTATTCAGAACCTGAATCAAGTAACTATTATAATGAACTTATAGATTATTATCATATCAAAATTCCTACTGTACTGACAGATACAAACAACAAGCCATTGAACATGAAAAATTCATCCGGAAGAGACCTTTATGTGGTTTTTCCGCATACTGAGTATGCCCACGGCTATCCACAATGGATGATAAATCAAAGAGAGAATAAATTTGACTCATTGAAATTCTCTGATTATGATGTTGCAAAAGTATATATAAAAGAAGAACTTGTGCATGTCAAATCTCCAATTCCATATTCTTTTAAATATGGAAATAGTGATAACACTATACTTTTTCCTTTAAAGGATTATATCATCAGGTTTTATAAACTAAAAGATGGAAGGTTGGATTTTGTTGGAAGTTATGATAGCAGTAATATTAGAGATATTTATTGAATATCCCTAAGTTATTTGAAGCAGATTACTGAGCAATATTATCAGTAAACTTTAGGTCTTGAGCGAGAATAAATATGTCTTATCCATCATAAAATGACTCCACTTATCACTCCTTTAGTTCTGTATCTTCAAATAATTACACACATTATGCAAGCAATATTCAGGAGAACATTCAAAAAGAAAATTTAATATATTCATATGGCCAGAACCAAATATTACAAGAATTCTATCATTGGAATTTGTTTTAATTCTCTGTATATTTCTGAATATACGTAAATTCCGATTAAACCAACGCCCAGTCTCAAAATCGGTCCCAATAAAGTCGTGATTGTTTGCTTCGTATTTGAAATGTCCGATTAAATAGTTTCCTAAACTTCGCTTGATATTTTCTGGGTTATTAAGTAAGATGAGTTCGGGGATTATTCCTTGTGTTTGAAATACTGATTTAGGATAATACTCTTTAGTTGAGTCTGGATGATTGTAGAAACTGTTTTCAAATTGAATGAAATCCTTGGAGCTTTCATTCTTCAACAATTCTTTAATATTATTATAATGTTTACCCCATTCATCCACACAATAAATCCGATTAAGCTCTAATTTTTTGGCTAATCGGAAACCTATTTGCTCGTACTCTCCTCGTTGTAATATATATTTATCTTCTTGATATAATTTATATAAAGAATCTATTTGTGCTTGCATTTTTGTTGGACGTTCAATTACGATAATAGTTGGAGAAAACTCGGAAAGAGCATTAACTAATTTATCAATTTCAGCTTGGAATTTAGGCTCAAGTACATCTATCATATTATCTTTTTCATATTGTATCTTATCCATATTAGGAAAATCAAAATGAAAAGTTCCTAGTGTTAATATAGGTATAGGTTTTTGTATAGGAGCTTGTGCAAAAGTCAAAGTTGATATTATGAGGCACAATAATATCAACACATATTTTGTAATAAAAAATTTTTTCGTATGTCTTTATTATAAATTTATTTGTACATAAATACAAAATAAGTAAAAGGCATCTGACTTAACAAATGATTGGTGGCTATTTCATAAAAAGAATAATTAAAATTTCTGAAGTTATAATATTCTTGATTCTTGGGAGGGAATTCTTTCTAAATATTGGGTAATGTCTTTTTGTTTCGTGTTTTTTGTCTATAGAGGCAGTTATCATATTTAACTTGCATTTACCCTTAATGGGGATAGAATAAATTTTAAAACAATAATGAAAAAAAGACAAAAGAAATGAATATTTTGATACGATTTAATTGACTGACAGTATGTTTACTATATTTACAAAGTAAAGGATGTTTAAATGTCCAAATAGAAAGTATATAGGAGAATATGTCAGGTTTCTGATGAGAATATTATAACTCTAAAATCAAAGTAATATGAAAACAAAACATTTATTGGGGATACTAATGTTATTTTCTTTTTTAGTATCATGTACAGAACAGCAATGTATAATTTATGGTACAACTACTGACGTAAAAGATGGTGATTACATGTATATAACTGAACTTGATGATAATACATATCTTGACTCTGCTATAGTGATGAATGGCAAATTTACATTCAAGTTACCGAAGGCATCAGACGAAGATTTTTTGCCTAAAGTTATAGTTTCTGCTATAGGCAATAAGCCAAGTGTAGCTTTTGTTTTTACACAAGATTCTGAAGTAAAATATATAAGTGATAGCCAAAATCATATATTCGAAGTATATGGTTCTCCATATAATGATTTGTTCCGTTTAGAAAACATTAAAACAGACTCAATAAGTCATGCGTTAGGACATCTTGATAATCTCCGTTTGAAGGATTCTACATTGACTCAAGAACAGAAAGATTCAATAACCTTGAAAATGAAAGATCTCATAAAAGAGGATTCTATTCTTAATATTAATAGTATAGAACGTAATATTGATAATCTTGTGGGTGCTTATTTACTATATATAAACAGACATTCAATAAATGAAACAAAATTTCAGGAGCTATTTGACAGGCTTCCTAAAAAGTTTTCATCATCAAAATATTTTGATGATGTAAGAAATTAACTATTACGGTAATACTTTTTTATTTTGTGTACCAGATTTTTATCTGACATTACGAATATAAGCAAAAGATAAGATGCATCGGAAAGTTGCATTTATCTTTTTGTCTTGAACGAGAGCAGATAGCAGGTGACACCGATGGCGATGAGCCCCAACAGGAGTTTCATCCAGCAGGCCGAAAGCAGGAAAAAGATGCAATGCAGACAAGTAATCCACAATAATGAAATAGACAGGATTTTAGCTCGCAAAGGAATGGAACGCTCTTCTCTGAAATTGCGGATATAGGGTCCCAATTGTTTATGGTTGAGCAGCCATCGGTACAAACGTGGAGAACCTTGGAAAAATAAGGCGGCTGAAAGAAGCAGGAAAGGGGTAGTAGGCCGCAGAGGGATAAATATTCCGATAATCCCTAAAGTCAGAAAAACGATGCCTGATGTAATGCAGAGGTATCTTTTAATCATGATTTCCTGTGTTGCTTCTTTCCTGTTTTGTTCTGAATAATTGTAGGAGTGCAAAAATAGAGATTTATTCGGGATAATGGATACAGTTGCGGGTTAAATCAGAATCCCGATATAAATAAAAGTAAGAACCTGCTGTATATAGAAGGGCTGAACTATACAGGTGAATAGCTTTATCCGACGACGTCGTTTCTATAATCGACGTCGTTGATTGTAAAAACGGCGGTGCCGGTTGTATAGCCGACGTCGCCGATTGCAGTTCAGTTCTAATTTTTTCGGACTTTCCGACTTATATGGGTAAAGAATATACTTTATTGCAAGTCCAATCCCATGATGTAGTCGTTCATGTAGTATCCGTTTCCTATCGGGAAGTCTCCTTCGCTGACTTTTTTCATCCCCATGTGCTCATAAAATCCAAGAGCCGGATTGTGCCGGTTTACATTCAGTTCCATGCGGCAAGGGGCGGGGTGTAGCGCTTTGATGCCGGCAATGGCCTGTTCGAACAGCTTTTTCCCTATCCGGTCTTTCTGGAAGCGGGGGAGGACATAGATTTTCTGAAGATGGAAAAGGGATTCTCCTTCCTGCTGGATAGAAACATATCCGGCCGCTTCGCCGTCTTTGAAAGCAAGATAATAGATGTGTCCTTCTTCTTCCATCTGCTTTCGGAGGTTTTCAAGGGAGTACATCCATTCCATCATATACTCGATTTGTTCCGGAGTAAGGATGTTTTTGTAGGTTTCCGGAAATACATTTGCAGCCATCTCGTGTATCAGAGTTATATCGGCATAAGTAGCTTGACGTATACTGTACATAGTTTTTGTTTTAAGGGTTTCTGTTGGCTGCAAATGTACGGTTTATCTGTATTGCTTCTTTGGTTTGCGACTTGTTTAACATGTTAATTTATATAAAATAAAAGTACCTTGCAATACAAGGTATTGATATAATACATATATTTGTGCCATACAAATAAGCAAACTCAGAAACTATGAATGTAGATAATGTAAAATCGCAAATGCGCAAAGGGATGCTGGAATATTGTATCCTCTTGCTGCTTCATCGGGAGCCGTCGTATGCTTCGGATATCATACAGAATCTGAAAGAAGCCCGGCTTATTGTGGTGGAAGGAACACTTTACCCGTTGCTTACCCGACTGAAGAATGACGAACTGTTGTCGTACGAGTGGGTGGAATCGACTCAGGGACCTCCCCGCAAGTATTACAAACTGACTCCCAAAGGGGAGGAGTTTCTGGCAGGGCTACAGACTGCATGGGATGAACTTTCGGATACTGTAAATCATTTAAGAACAAAACTTTTAACTGTAAAATACAATGAAAAAAACACTGACTGTTAATTTGGGTGGCACGGTATATCATATTGATGAAGATGCCTATAAACTGTTGGATAACTACCTGAACAACCTCCGTTATCATTTCCGTAAGGAAGAGGGGGCGGAAGAAATGGTACGCGATATAGAGATACGTATTGCAGAAATTTTTAATGAATATATCCGCTCCGGACAACAGGTAATTACATTGGAGAACGTAGAAGAAGTAATAGCCCGTATGGGTAAACCGGAAGATTGGGAAACCGGCGAAAGTGAAACTTCTTCAACGGCTTCTGCTCCTCATACACCGAAGGAAGAAATCAAACGCAAATTGTTCCGTAACCCGGACGACCGTATTCTGGGTGGTGTGCTTTCCGGATTGTCCGATTATTTCGGGATGGATGTAACCTGGGTACGTCTGGGAGTTTTGTTCCTTGGATTCTTTTTTAATTTCCTTATCGTGGCCTATCTGATAGCATGGATTGTGATTCCGGCAGCTCATACGGCTACAGAGAAACTGCAGATGAAGGGACAGCCTATCAATGTGGAGAATATAGGGAAAACGGTGACCGATGGATTTGAAAAGGTGAACCATTATGTACAGTCGGAAAAGCCTCGTTCTGTATTGGCGCAGCTGGGTAATGCCATTGTGCAGATAGCTGGATTTGTCATCAAGTTCCTGCTCGTGGTCCTGGCCATTTGTTGTACCCCTGTGTTGCTGGCCGGATTTGTGGTGTTGTTTGCCATGCTGATGGTCGCTACCGGGTTGATAGCCAGTATTCCGGCAGCCTTTTATTATATAAGTCCGGAGATTAACTGGGAACTGATAAACAGTGTACCTGCTGCCTCTGTTGGTTTTGCATTGTGCGGGCTTTTTGCAGTAGGTATTCCGATGGTAGGTTTGCTTCAGGTTATTATGCAGAGTTTCCATGTATGGCGCCCTATGTCGACAGTGACCAAGGTTGTACTTATCGTGTTATGGATTCTTGCTGTACTGTTGGGAGGTGTATTTTTCCTTAATCTGCCTTATATTCCGATGATGGAACTGTAATAATCGTAAGATGTATTGTCTTTAATAAGGAAATATTTTCTTACCTTTGTGCAAAGAAGGATCAAAAAACTTGAAACGAATATGACTAAGAAAATACTTTTGCTGGGTTCCGGAGAATTGGGAAAAGAGTTTGTAATAGCAGCTCAACGTTTGGGACAGTACGTAATAGCGTGTGATTCGTATGCAGGTGCACCGGCTATGCAGGTAGCAGATGCTTGCGAAGTCTTCAGTATGCTGGATGGAGATGCACTTGATAAAGTGGTAGAAAAATATCATCCGGATATTATTGTTCCCGAAATTGAAGCAATCCGTACGGAACGATTGTATCATTTGGAAAAAGAAGGTATTCAGGTGGTTCCAAGTGCACGTGCCGTAAATTATACCATGAACCGTAAGGCGATTCGTGATCTGGCAGCTAAGGAACTGGGCTTGAAGACTGCAAAGTATTTTTATGCGACTTCTTTTGAAGAACTGAAAGAGGCTGCAGAAAAAATCGGTTATCCGTGTGTCATCAAACCGCTGATGTCATCATCGGGAAAAGGACAGTCGGTAGCCAAGGGTCCGGAAGATCTGGAATACTCTTGGGCATATGGCTGTAGCGGAAGCCGTGGTGATATCAAGGAACTGATTGTAGAAGAGTTTGTCAAGTTCGACAGCGAGATTACTCTGCTGACTGTTACCCAGAAGAATGGTCCGACCTTGTTCTGCCCGCCAATTGGTCATGTGCAGAAAGGTGGAGATTATCGTGAAAGTTTCCAGCCGGCACACATCGCTCCGGAACATTTGGCAGAAGCACAACGAATGGCTGCCAAGGTAACAGAAGCTTTGACCGGAGCTGGTCTTTGGGGAGTAGAGTTTTTCTTGAGTCATGAAAATGGAGTTTATTTCTCCGAACTTTCTCCTCGTCCGCACGATACCGGTATGGTTACATTGGCCAATACTCAGAACTTGAATGAATTTGAACTTCATCTGTATGCGGTGCTGGGATTACCTATTCCAGGTATTACTCAGGAACACATTGGAGCAAGTGCAGTCATCTTGTCGCCTATTGCCAGCCAGGAAAAACCGCGCTATCGTGGAGAAGAGTTGGTTTGTTCGCAGCCTAATACGTATCTTCGTATCTTCGGAAAACCTTATACTAAGTTGAACCGCCGTATGGGAGTAGTGGTATGCTACGATAAAAACGATGGAGACCGTGATGGATTGCGCGATAAGTGTAAAGCACTGGCCAACAAAGTAGAAGTGTATTAAAATATAGATAATATAAGGAAAACAGCCGAGGTGGTAGTCGTAGGTAATAACGGCAGACCTTGGCTGTTTTTTTATTTCTGAAAAATAAACCGTTATGGAAGAGTATCGTTTGGACGGGAAGACCGTAAAGGAACATTTGCTGCACCTCTCGGAATATGGTAATAAGCCTTTTACAAAAGGGTTGCATCCGGGAGTAGAGCATATATTGGGCATCCGGATTCCCGATTTGCGCAAACTGGCTGCTCGCATCGCAAAAAGGGAAGATTGGAAAGATTATCTTGAGACTGCCGGTACTTTCTACATGGAAGAACGTATGTTGCAGGGAATGGTATTGGGGTATATTCACCCTGATGAGAAACTGGAATGTTATCTGGACCGTGTGTCCCGTTTTGTCCGTCTCATTAACAGCTGGTCGGTGTGCGATACATTTAAATTTGCAGGTGGGAAGAGATTCGTAGAAAAACATCGCCAATCACTATGGGAGTATCTGCTAGGCTGGATGCATGCCAAAGAGGAGTATGAAATCCGTTTCGGTGTAGTGATGTCGATGACTTATTTTATAGAGACGGAATATATTGATGAATTGTTACGGGAGTACGACTGTATCAGTCACGAAGGATATTATGTAAAGATGGCAGTAGCCTGGGCGCTTTCAGTCTGTATGGTTAAGTTTCCCGAAAAGACGTTGCATTATCTGCAGCACAGCCATCTGGATGACTTTACTTATAATAAATCCATTCAGAAAATGATAGAATCTTACCGTATCACAGATGCACAGAAGCAGGTGCTCCGGCAGATGCGCAGAAGCACCCGGTGAGGTTTTATTCGTGATGGTACGGGCCGTTGTTCAGAATTGTCATAGCCCGATAAAGTTGTTCCACAAAAATCAGTCGGATCATCTGATGGGAGAAAGTCATCTTCGACAGGGAAATCTTTTCCTGTGCAGCCCCATAAACGGCTTGGGAAAAGCCATAAGGTCCGCCGATAATGAATACCAGTCGCTTGTTTACGGTATGCATTTTTCGTTCTATCCAGTTGGCAAACTCAATAGAGCGGAATTCCTTGCCATGCTCGTCCAGCAGTACTACCACATCTCCCGGCTGCAAAGCTTTCAGAATAAGCTCTCCTTCCTTCTCTTTCTGTTGCTCCATGCTGAGGCTTTTGGTATTCTTCAGTTCCGGAATCACTTCAATATCGAACGAAGTATAATGTTTGGTACGTTCGGTGTAGTCGTTGATGGCAGCGATATAATGTTTTTCTACAGTCTTTCCTACGACGAGCAATGTAAATTTCATATAGTGAGTATTAATTACAATATTTTATGCAAAGATAGTGAAAGGTGAGAGTAGTGCCAAGCCAAAAGCTTGCTTTTGAGTGAAGGCAATACCGAACCGCCTCCTGTCTTCTGAAAAGATAGTGAAAGGTGAGAGTAGTGCCAAGCCAAAAGCTCGCTTTTGAGTGAAGGTAATGCCGGGGTATCTTTTGTTTTATCTGTAAGTGAATAAAACCCCTTTACTGTTTGTGGAGACTGATATTATCTGTATTTTTACTATGAAGATTTATTAGAAGACTAATGGACAATACAAGTGCTTTTTCGATTTCAGCTTTGCTGGAGCATGATATTCAGGAACTTAAAGGAAAACGATTGGCGGATGTATTTCGCTTGATTTCCTTCATACCAGGAGAGACCTATGGGCCACACAGCCATTTGCGTATTGAGATTAACTATGTAAAAAAAGGGAGTTGTATTCTGCATTTGGAACAGGAAAGTATTACTTTTCGTGAAGGAGAGCTGATGTTTATTACTCCTAATGTAAAACATAAGTTCGAAGCTGGGCATAAAGGAACACAATTGATGCAATTGGAGTTTCTTCCAGAGTTGTTTTCACGTTTTGTATTGGATATGGAAACGGAAGATCATAATAATATGTCTTTTACTTCTTTTTTTATTTTCAGGAAAGCATAAAGTGATGAAGATTGTGAATGATATGCGTATGGTAAGGGTTATTCAGGAAATTATTAATGAACTGCAAACCAAACCTTTTTATTATGACTATCAGGTGATATTGCTTTACATTGAGCTACAGATTCTAATTTACCGTTATGTAAAAGAACAACTTTTTTCGGGTTGTGGAAATGCAGTATTGAAAAAAGCGATTGATTATATGTATCAGCATTACCCTCTGAATGTGACCATGGATGAAGTTGCCTTATATGCCGGAGTAAGTGGGCGATATTTACGTTATCTTTTTTCGCAGAATCTTAATATTACACCTGTAGATTATCTGAATCAGATTCGGGTGAATAAAGCATTTTCTTTATTAAAAACTTCCAATCTTTCGGTGAAAGAGGTCAGTTTTCAGTGTGGGTTTCGCTCTCCTCAATATTTTTCCAGAATCTTTAAACAGTTTATGGGTTTTTCTCCTCGTAAGATAGAATACGAACATACTTCCGTATAGTATATCTTTATATTCATACTCTTCCGTTTTGTATAAAATAGAATTTTTTTTGAATGTATTTGGGCAGAGAAAATACTATAATTTTGCTCTTATAAAACAAATAAAAAACGGATAGTATACAATGAAAAACAACTTGAAATGGGGGATGGTCATTGCCTGTATGTGTATAGGCCCGAATATAATAAGTGGTGCAAACAGTTCTGCCGAACATCATATATATTGGTTACCTGATAAAGTGATAACAGTAGAGAGTCCAATACAGTCTCTGAATGGGGAATGGGAATTGAAGTATTCGGCAAAAAGTAAATGGACGAAAGTTGAAGTTCCCGGAGAAGTCGCTATGCAGGGCTATGCTATTGAACATGATAAGCCTTTTTTGTACAGAAAAAGAATAGTGGTTCCCAAAGAGTATGCGGGAAAGCGGGTGATATTACGTTTTGATGGGGTATATAGTTATGCGCGTCTTAAGATAAACGGGAAGTTTGTAAGAGAACATTGGGGTGGATTTACCCGATGGGAAACAGATGTGACTTCATTCTTAAAAATAGGAGGGAAGAATGAAATCGTTTTGGAGGTAACTGACAGACTGGATGAAATATCGTATGCTTCCGGATATGCACATCATCCGATAGGGGGAATTCTTCGGGACGTAACGTTATTTGCGATGCCGGAAAACCATTTGTATGATATTTATGTAGAAACAGACTTGGATTCTTTATATAAAGATGCAGAGTTGCGGGTAAAATGTGTGTATGAAGGCTCTTTGGGTGCTGATGTTGTTTTTAGTCTGATTGCTCCCGATGGAAAAGAGGTCCGACTTCCTGAAAATAAACGCTCGCTGAAAGTTGGGGAAAATGAGTATTCATTTAATATATCTGATCCCCTGAAATGGGATGCCGAACACCCTCATTTATATACATTGAAAGTTTCACTTCAAAAAGATGGAAAAGTACAAACTGTTTTTTCCCGTTCGGTAGGATTCCGTGAGGTAGAAGTATCGGGCGACAGGATGCTGGTTAATGGTAGACAGGTAAAATTGCGTGGAGCTTGCAGGCACGATATCCATCCAAAACTGGGGCGTACCACTTCTGCCGAGTTGGACAGTTTGGATGTGGTACTCTTTAAAGAAGCAAATATGAACTTTGTAAGAACTTCACATTATCCTCCAACTGAACGCTTCCTTCAGTATTGTGACCGTTATGGTATCTATGTGGAAAGCGAGTCGGCTGTTTGTTTTGTGGATACACATCGTCAGAAAAATTATGCTCCGGGACGTACTCAAAATGATACGGCTTATACCCATCGCTATTTGGGACAATGTCAGGAAATGGTAAAAGCTTTTCGTTCACATCCGTCTATCTTGTTTTGGAGTATTGGCAATGAAAGTATGTATGGTACTAATTTCCAACTTTGCTATGATTGGGTAAAAAAGACTGATTGCACGCGTCCGGTTATATTTAGCTATCCGGGTACTGTTCCGGCAGACAAGAAGATTTTTGATATCTTGAGTATGCATTACCAAGATGTATATGGCAGTTTGGAACAATGGGGTAAGGTGACTCGTGGATTCCAGGGCGAAGGTATTCCGGTTGTTTTCGATGAATGGGCACATCCGGCATGTTATACGTATGCTACTTTACGGACAGATCCTAATATACGTGAATTTTGGGGAAAATCTCTTGACATGATGTGGAGCGGATTATTTGATGCTCGTGGTGGCTTGGGAGGAGCCATTTGGGGGTATATTGATGAAACTTTTGCTTTGCCGGAACCTAAAGTGGGAGAAGCATACTGGAAAGAGTTTGCACATACCGCCAAGCCGGAAGGTTTCCGTGGAAATTGTGTCGGGTATGGAGAATGGGGAATTGTGGATGTCTGGAGAAGAAAGAAACCGGAATTTTGGTCGACTAAAAAAGCATATTCTCCGGTGCGTTTAATGACAGAAAGAGAGGTAGCATATACTGCAGGACAACCTGTTGTATTGACTGTATATAACCGTTTTGACCATACCAATCTGAATGAGATAAAGGCCGTTTATACGTATAAAGGGCAACAGGGGGAAGCTATACTGTCGGCAGTAGATCCTCATCAGAAAGGAACACTGACTATTCCGGAAAAAGCATGGGAAGAAGGAGAACTAGTACAGATAGAATTTTATTCAAAAGATAATTTCTTGATAGATAAATATCAGTTGGTATTGGGCAGTGAGGATGTTCAGTTGCCTGCTGCACAGATTTCAGGAGCATTATCTATAAGTGAAGATGCAGAAAAGGTTCTTGTGAAAGGTAATAATTTTGAAATACCTTTTGATAAAGAAACCGGACTCATTGTAAATGCGAAGGTAGGTGATGAGGTATTGATACAGAAAGGTCCGTTTTTGAATGCATATATCAATTTGAATCATCTTTCTGGAGCAGAGGTCCGGAAAATTGCAGATCATTATGCTGTATTGGAAACTGAATGGAAGAAAACATCTTTCTCATATCATGAAGATGGAAATTGTGTGTATGTAACTTTAAAAGGTACATATAAAGATATAAAAGTAAGTTTCAGAATCAAGGTGACAGCTTCTGGAGAACTTTCTGTAAATTATACGACAGACAGATTGCCTAATGGCTTTTTGCGTGAAACAGGTCTTTTATTCTGGGTAAACGATGATATAAAGACATTGGACTGGAAACGGAAAGGATATTGGGATTACTATCCGGAAGGTGAATTGTCTGGAAATGAGGGTACAGTTTCACTCTATAATGTCTATAAGCTTTTGTATGGTGAGCGTCCGGAGCAACCTTGGGTGATGGATACGCATAATTATTATTATTGGTCGGATAAAGGTGCTGCTTGCAATACACCGCTGACTCAAATAGCAAAAGGTATGAAGGAGAATATTTATTATTATACCCTTTGTACTTTGAACCATGAACTTTCTGTTATCTCGCCCGATGCATCTGTAGCATGCAGAATGGATAAAGCAGAGGAAGGAACACTTAAACTTTATATAAATAATCGTTGGGATTATCCTGAAATAGCATGGGGAAACTTCTGTAAAACACTGGAAGCTCTGCCATGTTATGGTGAAATTAATATCCGATTGAATTAAAAGATAGAAAGCAAAAAAAGTCTCTTCGATAAAGGCGTATATCTATATATTACTATGTAGATGTACGCCTTCATAGTTTATATTTTTAATTCGGAGAAAGAGATAAGAAAATAATATGTACCTTTGCTTTATAAATAATCATTTAAAACAGAATAGAAAATGGACGAGAAAGTTGTAAAAGACCTGATTGATCATTTGATTGATTTATCGTTTGCCGAAGATATAGGTGACGGTGACCATACTACGTTGTCGTGTATCCCTGCCGATGCAATGGGAAAGTCGAAACTTCTGATTAAGGAAGAAGGTATTTTGGCTGGTATTGAAATTGCCAAGGAAGTATTTGCGCGTTTCGACCCAAGCATGAAGGTAGAAGTCTTTATCCAGGATGGTACTCATGTAAAACCAGGTGATGTGGCTATGGTAGTGGAAGGAAAGGTTCAGTCTTTGCTTCAGACAGAGCGTCTGATGCTGAACATCATGCAGCGAATGAGTGGTATTGCTACTATGACTCACAGATATGTAGAGCGTCTGGAAGGAACTAAAACCCGTGTATTGGATACCAGAAAGACAACTCCGGGTATGCGTATTCTGGAAAAGATGGCTGTGAAAATCGGTGGAGGAGTAAACCATCGTATCGGTCTGTTCGATATGATTCTGTTGAAAGATAATCATGTGGATTTTGCCGGAGGTATTGATAAAGCCATTACTCGTGCGAAGGAATATTGCAAGGAAAAAGGTAAGAATCTGAAGATTGAAATCGAAGTACGTAATTTCGATGAATTGCAGCAAGTACTCGATTTAGGTGGTGTAGACCGTATTATGCTGGACAACTTTACACCAGCTGATACAAAGAAAGCTGTAGAAATGGTAGGTGGTCGCTATGAGTTGGAATCATCAGGTGGTATTACATTCGATACTTTGCGCGACTATGCAGAGTGTGGTGTTGACTTTATTTCTGTAGGAGCGTTGACTCACTCTGTAAAAGGATTGGATATGAGCTTTAAGGCTTGCTGATAACAAGTTTTTAAAATGCCATAAATAAGAAAAGGTTTCGGTGATCTGGAGAAATCATCGGAACCTTTTTCTGTGAAGTGATGGTTAAAAATGAATCTTCTTTTGAAGTTGAATCTTTTTATAGGGTCAATTCTTCTTGTTGAAATTTTAAATTGAGATTTTCTCTATATTCTTTTGGGGATACTCCGAATAAGCGTTTTACATATTTCCCAAAGAATGAAAGACTTCCAAAATTCAGTTCGTTGCATATCTCTTTAATTGTTTTATTAGGATTTTTCAGAAGCATTTCAAGGTCTATTTTCATATATCTTGTTATAATGTCAGAAGCATTTTCTCCACAAATATCTTTGCATATCGCTGAAAGATATTTGGGGGTAACGAATAGTTTATTGGCATAAAAAGCTACCGACCGTTCTTTAGGATATGAATCATTTAATAAATCTATAAACGAATTGAAGAGCGTTTCTGCTGAATTATATTTAGGTGGGGAAATTGCGATGTGTTTTTTAATGCATCATGAAATTCATACATGAATGCAACCAAAAGAGCGTCGATGAGTTTTTTCTTATTGGGATGTGGCTCTGCTATGAGTTTTGATTTTAAAAGGTTATAATATTGAAGAAAAAGCTCGCATTCGTCTGGTTTTAAAGATAGAATCGGGTTTTCATCCAAGAAAGCTTTTGAGCTCCAGTGGCTGGCTGTAATAGCCAACATTTGTTTCATATATTCTGGAGATAGACAAAATCCACAACAGTTAAACCCAAGATTGACCATGCCGCTTTCAATGATTGTTTGAGGATGGCATATTAGCAGATTATCCTTATTAAGGGTTTGCTGTTCATTATTGATGTTGATCGTTGCTCTTCCACTGGTACATAGGATTGCTATAAACCATTCAGCTTTAATGGGGGAGGAAGCAACTTCTTTTACATCATTTATTTGTTTTAGAATGATGATTCTATCGTCTTTATAGTCTATTGAACCTTCTTCTATGTATTTGTCGATTTTCATAAATTGGTAGTTTTAGCAACGCTGCAAATGTAATTATTGTCCTTAATTCTACGGTAGTATTATTTTCTAATTAAATGTACTGAATTTCCTATATGGATGGTTGCAGGAAATATGGAACAGTTATAAGGTGATTTTTATACCACAGGTCTGTCTGAAATATTATTCTTTTACGCCCGAATTTAAAACCAGTGATAATATTAAGTTATGAACAAGAAATTTTTGATTCTAGTTTCGTTTCTGGTATTTCTGTATGGTTGCGGAAAATCGGAACATGTGAAAAATGAACCAGTAGCGGTAAAGGTGAAAATAGAGAAAGTGGAAACTGATAATGGCGGATGTACTTCTTTCTATTCGGGTACTGTAAAGGAAGAGAATGCTTCGTTATTGAATTTTTCGGTAATGGGTACAGTGAGTGGTATTCATGTGGGCTTGGGAACGGTCGTGCATAAAGGGCAGTTACTTGCTACAATAGATGATACGTCTTTGAAAAGTGCCTATGAAGCTGCAAAAGCAGCACGCGATCAGGCGGAAGATGCTTATTCCAGAATGAAAGAGCTGCATCAAAAAGGTAGTCTGGCTGATATTAAATGGATGGAAGTAAAGAGTAAATACCAGCAGGCTTGTTCTATGGAAGAAATGGCAAAGAAACAATTGGCGGATTGTAGACTATATGCACCATTTTCGGGTGTAATATCTTCCAAGTCGATAGAAGTTGGGCAAAATGTAAATCCAGCAGTACCGGCTTTTACTCTTGTTTCCGGTAAGGATATGAATGTAAGAATTTCGGTTCCGGAAACAGAAATATCCAGTGTATATAAAGGTCAGGAAGCTGTGGTGATAATTCCTGCTTTGAATGACTCCAGACTAGAGGGAAGTGTTATAGAGAAAGGTATTCAGGCCAATCCGGTTTCTCGTTCTTATGAGGTTAAAATAAGACTTGATAACAGCAACCTCTCGGGAAAAGTGATGCCCGGAATGATTACAGAAGTGTATCTGACTGGGAAACTTAGTACACAGCATATTGTGATTGCTGCCAATCTGATACAGATAGACGAGAATAATAATTATTTTGTTTGGCTGAACGATAAAGGAAAGGCTTCGAAACGAATAATTGCATGCGGTGATTTTACCCCTACAGGTGTCACGGTTGTATCAGGCTTGAATGCTGGTGATGAAATAATAGTAGAAGGTCAGCAAAAAGTATGTGAAGGAACAAAACTTGAACTGTAATATGGATAATAAGAAGCGTAATATAGTAGAATGGGCTATGCATTACCGCCAGATTATTATACTGGTGACATGCTGTCTGGTAGCATTTGGGGTATATAGTCTGCCTCAGATGCAGAAAAATGAATTCCCGGATTTTACGATTCGCCAGGGTATCGTAATAGCTGCTGCTCCGGGGAATACGGTGGACGAAATGGTAGAGCAAGTCACAAAGCCGCTGGAAGATTATATATTCACCTATAAAGAGGTAAAAAAAGAAAAAACATTTTCTACTACCCGTGACGGACTTGTGTTTATTCAGGTAGAACTTGTAGATGAGCTGAATAATAAGGATGAATTTTGGAGTAAGTTCAAACATGGTATAGCAGCATTTAAATCACAACTTCCTCAAAATGTCCTTGCGGTACAAGTGATGGACGATTTCGGAGATACATCGGCTATGCTGCTTACAATGGAAAGTAAGGATAAAACCTATCGGGAGCTTTCGGACTATATGGATAATCTGAAAGATCGTTTGAGAAATGTAAATAGTGTAGGACGTCTTACTGTAAGTGGAGAACGGAAGGAACAGATTTCTATTTATCTTGATCCTGCTAAGTTGACACAATATGGCTTGAATGAGCAAATGGTTGCATCACAATTGTTTGCCAAAGGATTTGTAACTACAGGAGGGCGTATTCAGACACCCGACTATATTCTTCCAGTGCATGTAGACAAATCTTATAATACGATTTATGATGTACAGCAGCAGATTGTTTATTCCGATTTGGACGGTAATAATATTCGCCTTAAAGATATTGCAAGGGTAGTGAAGGAGTATCCTCATGCCGACAGTTACATAAAAAACAATGGCACCAAATGTATCTTGTTGAGTATTGAAATGAAGAAAGGCAAGAACATTGTAAAAATGGGTGAAGATGTAAATAAGGTACTTGAAGAATTCAAGAAAGAAATACCTTCTGAAGTGGAAATGTATCTTGTCACCAATCAGGCACAGGTTGTAGGCGATAGTGTGGAGAATTTCTTGCATGAACTTGTAATAGCTATTGTGGCTGTAGTGGTGGTTGTGATGCTTTTATTACCGATGCGTGTTGCTTTGGTTGCTGCATCTACCATTCCGATTACAATCTTTATCTCATTGGGATTGTTTTATGCTTTTGGTATAGAACTGAATACCGTTACACTTGCAGCACTGATTGTGACATTGGGTATGATAGTCGACAATTCCATTGTGATTATAGACAGTTATCTGGAGAAAATTGGTGAAGGGATGTCCCGCTGGCATGCATCAATTTATAGTGCAACACACTTTTTTAAATCTATTTTCTCTGCAACACTTGCCATCAGTATCACTTTCTTTCCTTTCCTGATTGTGATACCGGGAATGATACACGACTTTTTATTAACCCAACTTCAACATTTCCTCCCCAAAACTTCCCTGTAATTCAACATCTTCAGTTTTTGCACATTTATTGTGG
>ENA-ORLM01000996-ORLM01000996.1-human-gut-metagenome-genome-assembly--contig:-NODE-996-length-20629-cov-15.401178_pt1 | contig 20629 bp, 20 predicted proteins | sample MGYA00243063_ERZ508815 | MGnify/ENA primary metagenome ERZ508815 (study PRJEB26277, sample SAMN04329768) | human gut metagenome | biome: human-associated habitat | host: Homo sapiens | place: USA...
AACTATAACGGTCCTAAGGTAGCGAAATTCCTTGTCGGGTAAGTTCCGACCTGCACGAATGGTGTAATGATCCGGACGCTGTCTCAACCATGAGCTCAGTGAAATTGTAGTATCGGTGAAGATGCCGATTACCCGCGATGGGACGAAAAGACCCCGTGAACCTTTACTATAGCTTATCATTGAATCTGGGCACGTGATGTGTAGGATAGGTCGGAGGCTTTGAAGCAGGTACGCCAGTATTTGTGGAGCCGCTGTTGAAATACGACCCTTTGTTTGTTTGAATTCTAACTTCAAGTTGAAGGACATTGCTTGGTGGGTAGTTTGACTGGGGTGGTCGCCTCCAAAAGCGTAACGGAGGCTTCTAAAGGTGCCCTCAGGACGATCGGTAACCGTCCGCAGAGTGTAATGGCAGAAGGGCGCTTGACTGGGAGACAGACAAGTCGAGCAGGTAGGAAACTAGAGCATAGTGATCCGGTGTTTCCGTATGGAAGGGACATCGCTCAAAGGATAAAAGGTACTCCGGGGATAACAGGCTGATCCCTCCCAAGAGCTCATATCGACGGAGTGGTTTGGCACCTCGATGTCGGCTCGTCACATCCTGGGGCTGGAGAAGGTCCCAAGGGTTGGGCTGTTCGCCCATTAAAGTGGCACGCGAGCTGGGTTCAGAACGTCGTGAGACAGTTCGGTCTCTATCTATCGTGGGCGTATGAAATTTGCGTGGCTCTGACACTAGTACGAGAGGACCGTGTTGGACAGACCTCTGGTTTGCCGGTTGTGCCGCCAGGTGCATTGCCGGGTATCTAAGTCTGGATCGGATAAGTGCTGAAAGCATCTAAGTACGAAGCCGGCCACAAGATTAGATTTCTCAGGGTCGTCAAAGACGATGACGTTGATAGGATGCAGGTGTAAAGGTGGAGACACCAAAGCCGAGCATTACTAATTGCCCGTTCACTTTCCTTACGAGGATTGATACTCATGGATGATATATACGTTCAGTGTTTTTGCTGTGCTTTGATTGCTTGTCTTGTCATTGATGTTTGAAGAAATTCAGGTGACTATAGCACGAAGGTTCCACCTCTTCCCATTCCGAACAGAGAAGTTAAGCTTCGTCACGCCGATGGTACTGCGTACAAGTGGGAGAGTAGGTAGTCGCCGTTTTAGTTTCCCCGGTCCTTTTAGGGTCGGGGATTTTTTTTTGCCTTCTGGCGATGCCTTTGCCGCTGTCCCGTAGCGGGCCTTTCTCCGGTCCGGCACTGCCCCGTTCTTCTTCCTCATTTGTCATGTCTGACAGCTGTATGTCTTTATTCTGCATATTAAGGATAATCCTCTCCTGTGTGTAAAGAGGAAAATCCTGAGTACGTCCTGCTTTATTCTTAAATCCCGTCTGATGTGTGGTTCTTGGCGGCTGTATTGTCGTCGTTTTGCAGGGCCTGCGGAAATCTTCATCGGGTTAGAATCATGGCTTGTCCGGCCGTGGGGGATATGTGTATGCATCCTCTGCTTCTGAAAGCTTGTTCCCCGGTTTTACGAGGCTGTCTTTTATGTTTTTGTCGTTTTATAAGCTATATACTAATTCGTGAATGAAAAAACTCGAGAATCGCTTGATATATCTTGTGGATTCTTAACCTCTTTTTTTCGTATATGTATTTTTACTCTCCAATACTTTAGAATAAAAGAGGTTTGATAAAAAGTGAACAGTGAGTTAATAAATAATCAGAAGGTAGAATTAGCTTACTTTGATAAAGGTTGATTACTCTCTTTTGAAACAATGGACTGAATCTTTTTACATATCAGAAATCTTTTTGTATTTTTGTAGCTCAGATACTTATTACCAAATACATGATTACAATAGAGCAACTTAAAGACGTGAAAGAGCGTACTGAAGCACTTTATCGCTACTTGGATATTGAAAATAAGAAAGTTCAAGTAGAAGAAGAGCAATTGCGTACGCAGGCGCCTGGTTTTTGGGATGATGCTAAGAAAGCAGAAGCTCAGATGAAGAAAGTAAAGGGCTTACAAGGCTGGATTGAAGGCTATAATGAAGTGAAGACATTATCGGACGAGTTGGAATTAGCTTTTGATTTTTATAAAGACGAATTGGTCACAGAGGAAGAGGTTGATGATGCTTATGCCAAAGCTATTCATGCTGTAGAAGAATTGGAACTGAAAAATATGCTTCGTTCTGAAGCTGACCAGATGGATTGTGTATTGAAGATTAACTCAGGAGCAGGTGGCACAGAAAGTCAGGATTGGTCTTCGATGCTAATGCGTATGTATATGCGCTGGGCTGAAAGTAATGGATATAAGCTTTCTGTTGCTAACTTGCAAGAAGGTGATGAAGCCGGTATCAAGACTGTTACCATGAATATCGAAGGAGCTTATGCTTACGGTTACTTGAAAGGCGAAAATGGTGTACACCGTTTGGTGCGTGTATCTCCTTATAATGCGCAGGGAAAGCGTATGACCTCTTTTGCTTCTGTCTTTGTAACCCCTTTGGTAGATGATTCAATTGAAGTTGTTGTAGAGCCTGCACGTTTGTCATGGGATACATTCCGTAGTGGAGGGGCCGGAGGACAGAACGTAAATAAAGTAGAATCTGGAGTCCGCTTGCGTTATCAATATAAAGACCCTTATACTGGAGCAGAAGAAGAAATCCTGATTGAAAATACAGAAACACGAGATCAGCCGAAGAACAAAGAAAATGCCATGCGTCAGTTGCGCTCTATTTTGTACGATAAAGAGCTTCAACATCGAATGGAAGAGCAGGCTAAAGTGGAAGCTGGCAAGAAGAAAATTGAATGGGGATCTCAGATTCGAAGCTATGTGTTTGATGACAGACGCGTGAAAGACCATCGTACAAACTTCCAGACTTCAGATGTAAACGGAGTAATGGACGGAAAAATAGATGGTTTCATCAAGGCTTATTTGATGGAGTTCTCAGACAGTGAAGCATAAAATTTCTTTTTTATTGTTTTCTTTCAAAATATATTGTATTTTTGAGCTATTAGTTTCTTAAAAAATGCAATACTATGAATCAAAAGAATAGAAAACACGAAGAAAGAGAAAGAAGAGAAGCCGAAAAAGCCAATAAGCTGATTCGAAACTTGTGCATCGGATTAATTGTATTAGCTTTGATAACTATTATAGCTTATACGTGGTAATCCAATTTATATGAAGATATTGAGAGATAGTCTCCTGGATAAGTAAACATCCGGGAGACTATTTTGTTTATATAAAGTATAAAGCCGAATTTTTTATTTTAATATAAATAGAACGGACATGGCATTGGAGATAGAACGGAAATTTTTGGTATGTGATACCACTTATCGAGATTTAGCTTATGCGAAAAGCAGAATCAAACAAGGATACATTTGTAGTGCATCTGGTCGGACAGTCAGAGTTCGCATACGGGATGAAAAAGGCTTTCTGACGATAAAAGGAAAATCGGATGCCAGTGGAGTAAAGAGGTATGAATGGGAACGCGAGATTCCGCTGCAGGAAGCAGAAGAACTGATGCTTCTGTGTGAACCTGGAATTATTGATAAAACCCGCTATTTGGTAAAGAGCGGTCATCACACATTTGAGGTCGATGAATTCTATGGCGAGAACGAGGGCTTGGTAGTTGCAGAGGTTGAATTGGAGGAAGAAAATGAAATCTTTTTACGTCCATCTTTCTTAGGCGAAGAAGTAACAGGGCGGACAGAATATTATAATTCCTCTTTAATGAAAATGCCTTATACAAAATGGGGAAAATCTACCACCTGAAAACTGTTTTATAGGGGGGTAAAAACTGTTTATTGATAGAAAACAGATGGTTATATGTCTGATTTTGTGGGATGTGTTTTGTGTTTTGTCTGTAATATTGCAGTGTGATTAGAACAACGAATATTAACTCTCGAAATACAAAATAATTATGAAGACAACCACATTTGCTCAGAACTTGTTGAGCATACAGACAGAACTATTTCACTTTGCATTTAAGTTGACAGCGGATCGTGAAGAAGCAAACGACCTTCTCCAAGAGACTTCTTTGAAGGCATTAGATAATGAAGAAAAATATACTTCGGAAACAAACTTTAAGGGATGGGTATATACCATCATGCGCAATATCTTTATCAATAATTATAGAAAAGTATTGCGTGACCAGACTTATGTTGATCAAACCGATAACCAGTTTTACTTGAATCAGGGAAATAATCTGGCAGAAGATTCGCTGGAAGGTTCTTATGATTTGAAGGAAATCCGTCGCACTGTAAATGAATTGCCAAAAGAATATCGCATCCCATTTATGATGTACGTATCCGGATTTAAATATCGTGAAATTGCAGATAAGTTAGGCTTACCTTTGGGTACTGTGAAAAGCCGTATTTATTTCACTCGCCAAAGATTGCAGGAAGAGTTGAAAGACTTCCGTTAAGATTTATGCATACTCTCTATCTTTAAAATTATATATTAATAACGTTTTTCGTAGACTGCATGATGCTGTGAAGCATCATGCAGTCTTTCTTTTATAAGAATGTTTCTAACGTTTTTGAGAGCCTGAAGATCTGAATTTCTGATACAAGGGTTTCCATACATAGATACCCAGGAGGCAGGCAATGCAGACACCTGTAGCATTAGCCAGTAAATCAAACCAATCTCCACTACGGTTATCGGTACATTGTGATTGCAGTATTTCAATGATACCACTGAGACAGATCGGAAAGCATATACTTCCTGCCAAAAAAGTTTTGTAATTAAAAGTCGATTGATGAAAAAGATACTCTATCCATAAGACAGTAGTCAGACCGCCATACATGCAAATATGCGCCAGCTTGTCAATATAGGGTACTTCGTCCAATGAAGTCTGAGGAGGTTGGAAAAAAGACAGGTAACATATAATGATAACGATCAGTATAGATAAAGGATATGCAGTTAAATAACGTATCATATATTAATCTTTAATTTTATAGGCAAAAATACGATATTTTTTGTACTTTTGGCGCTCAAATTCGGATTAATTATAATTATTACTTCATTTATGCAACAGAAAGAGCGTATTAGTTTTGGCAGTAAGTTAGGAGCTGTTTTGGCCGCAGCTGGTTCTGCTGTAGGTTTAGGAAATATTTGGCGTTTTCCATATGAAGCAGGAAACCATGGAGGAGCGGCATTTATAATAGTATATTTAGGATGTATTTTTATTTTGGGATTACCCATTATGGTTGCTGAATTCACGATTGGACGTGGTTCGAAAGCAAGTACGGGGGAAGCATTTAAGGTCTTGGCTCCACATCCGATTTGGAAATGGGTAGGATACATTGGAGTTTTGACAGGCTTTCTTATCTTGGGATATTATTCCGTTGTAGCTGGATGGACCTTAGAATATACTTTTCAGGCTCTGACGGGTGGATTTGCCGGAAAGACCTCTGCTGAATTCATTACTTTGTTTCAGGAGTTTTCCAAAGATCCGCTAAGACCGCTTTTGTGGTTGGTAGTCTTTTTATTATTAACCCACTTTGTGGTGGTAAAAGGAGTAGAAAAGGGAATTGAGCGCTCCTCTAAATTGTTGATGCCTTTACTTTTTATTTTAATTGTTTTATTGGCTATTTGTTCTTTGACTTTACCTGGAGCCAATAAAGGAGTGGAGTTTTTGTTGAAGCCAGATTTCAGTAAGGTTACTCCTGATGTCTTTTTAGGTGCAATGGGGCAGGCTTTCTTCTCTTTAAGTCTGGGTATGGGCTGTTTGTCTACCTATGCATCGTATTTTGGCAAAGAAACTCGTCTGGTACATACGGCAGCCAGTGTGGGATTGATAGATACTTTTGTCGCTGTATTGGCCGGACTGGTTATCTTTCCCGCAGCATTTTCTGTAGGTATTCAGCCAGATGCTGGTCCTGCTTTGATTTTTATTACATTGCCCAATGTCTTCCAGCAAGCATTTAGTGCAGTACCTATCTTAGCTACCGTATGCTCTGTACTGTTCTATGTACTTTTGGCTTTGGCTGCTTTGACTTCCACTATTTCACTGCATGAAGTTTCTACTGCCTTTCTGCATGAGAAGTTCCATTTCACCCGTGTCAAGGCTGCCCGTCTGATTACGGCAGGAAGTCTGCTGATTGGTATCGTATCTTCATTGGCATTAGGCGATTGGAGTGAATATACCGTAGCAGGAATGAACTTGTTTGATGCTTTGGATTTCCTGACAGCAAAAATCATGTTGCCATTTGGAGGACTTTTCGCAGCTATTTTTGTGGGTTGGGTAATTGACCGGAATCTGGTCAAGAATGAAGTGACCAATTATGGTACGCTGAAAGCTCCTTTCTATCCTTTGTATATTTTCGTACTTCGTTTTGTCGCTCCTATAGGGATTACTTTGATTTTTATTAACGAGTTGGGATTACTGGGATAGTGTGATGTGGAAAGATTTTTTCTATTATTCTAAGGCCGAGCGTAGAATCATTGTATTTCTTTTGCTTCTTGCTCTTATATTGACGGGAGTTTATATCGGGATTTCCCGGAAAGACTCACCGGTTGTGGCCATGCAGAATAATGAAGAAATCGATTCCTTCCTGGTACAGCTTAAGGAGAAAGAGAAAAATGTTTCTTACAGGAAATATACCAGCAATGCTCCGGTTGTAGTCTTGCAGGAGTTCGACCCTAATACGGCCGATTCTCTGACTTTCCGTCAGCTGGGCTTGCCGGCTTTTATAGCCCGAAATATCTTACGTTATCGTGAAAAAGGTGGAGTGTTTCGTTCTCCGGAAGCTTTTGCCCGTATATATGGACTGAAAGAAGAGACATTTCAAACATTGAAGCCTTATATTGTAATCGGCGAAAGATTCAGACAACGCGATACAATGCAGCATCGTGCCTTGCCTGAAGACTCTTTGTTCGTCATACAGGAAAAATACGAAGAAGGGACTGTCGTCGATTTGAATAAGGCAGATACAACAGAACTGAAATGTATTCCGGGAATAGGTAGCGGACTGGCTAAAATGATTGTGGCTTATCGTCTTCGTCTGGGAGGTTTTTATAGCGTGAACCAGTTGCAGGAAATTCCTCACATAGGAAAGGAACTGAATAAATGGTTTGTTGTCAAAACAGATACATTGCGTAAACTCTATGTCAATCAGTTTAGTCTGGATAAACTTCGTGTCCATCCTTATATGAATTTCTACAAGGCTAAAGCTATATTGGAATACAGACGTAAGAGAGGAGCTATAAAGAATATAGCTCAGTTGTCCATGTTCGAAGAATTCACGGAAAGTGACTTGAACAAGCTGGCTCCTTACTTATCATTTGAATAAGTACGTTGGTATTCGTTATTACTCTGTGCTATGCAAGCAGAACCGTTCGTTCGACGTCGTCGTATATAAAACCGGCGGTGTTGGCTGGAGAAACAACGGCGGCGACTATGCATCCGACGGCGCTGATTAGAAAACGACTTTGCAAAAAAATAGGAACAGTCCGATTGTACAAACTTCGAGACTGTTCCTGAAATAAAAGTCAATTCTGTTTTGATGTTATTCGGCAATATATCCGGCCGCTTTGGCTATTTTCATTGGGATTTCGGTGTTGTCAAGGCGTCCTTGGAACAATTCAGCTCCGGCTCCGATAGCAAATACCGGGACATATCCTGCAGAATGTCCTCCGCTGGTCCATCCTACCAAAGCTATTTCATTGATAATACGTTTGGCTTCTGCTGCGATTGGTTCGTCTTGTGAATATTCGCTTTTTTCTAATTGGATGTTCTGACCCTTAAAGCTTTCTTCGTATACTTTAGTCAGACGTGCTTCCTGTTTTTCTGTCAACTGTACTTGTTCCCAAAAGCCGAAATTCTCTTTCAAGGTTTTTTTCACAACTTCCCATGGCACATTGTTCTTGTATTGTGCGCGCAAGCCATTGATGATTCTTGTAAAGCCCACTTCGCTGACTTTCTGGTTCTTCAGAACCTGTAAATTTAACTTGTAAGCTCCTGTTCCCAATACAATACCTCCAGTTTCGTGGTCTGCGGTGATTACAATCAGTGTTTCATCCGGATGCTGTGCATAGAATTCATAAGCTACTTTTACTGCATTATCCAAATCCATCACTTCGTGGAAAACAGTAGCCGCGTCATTGCTGTGGCAAGCCCAGTCTATTTTTCCGCCTTCTACCATCAGGAAAAAGCCTTTGGAAGGTTCCTTTGTCAGGAAGTTGATAGCAGAACGTGTAATATCACTCAGAGTCAAATCTCCTTTTTTACGGTCGATGGCATAAGGGATAGATTCTCGTTCTACCTGAGAAGCCTTTTCTGTCTGGAACAGAATCATTTTGTCTGCTTTCTTACTTTTTTTCAGATAGTCTTTATATCCTCTTGCAATGGTATATCCATTTGCTTCTGCCAAGCTGTATAAACTTTCTGCTTTTCCTTTTTTATCGGGATCGAGGAAGTCCGATCCGGCATAAAAGTCGAATCCTGTTTTATACAGGTCACATCCCATTTCATAATAGTTGTTTCTGTCTGCATTATGTGCATAAAAAGCAGTCGGAGTAGCATGGTCTACACTTACACTGGTAGCTACTCCTACTTTGTAACCACTGTTTTGTGCCCATACAGCTATACTGTTTACAGAAGTCTGCTGGTCCTTTTCCATTCCGATAGTACCGTTTTTGGTCTTGTGTCCACTCGCAAGAGCTGTTCCTCCAGCTGCGGAATCGGTTACTCCATTGGTTGCAGAGAATGTCGTAGCTACTGTGGCATAAGGATATTGGGCAAATTGAATGGGGGTGATTCCGATTTTGCCTTCCAGTTCACCCCTGTACAGTTCTGTTCCCTGTACTTGGTTTACTCCCATACCGTCGCCTATGAAATAAAATACATACTTAGGCTGCTGTGCAAATGTCAGGCAAGCTGACACAATAAGAAATGCACATAAAAGAAATCGTTTATTCATGAGTTGTGTCTTTAAGATGTTTTCTGAGAACAAAAATACGAAAAAGAAAAATGAATGAAAGTAAGGTTGGAAAAAATACCTACATGTGGGTATAGAAAATAGGAAGGCGGCGTTATAAAATGTAACATATTAATTAAAATATTATGAAGAAACATTTAATTTTAAGTGGATGCCTTTGCATCTTGTTGTGTGCGAGCTGTCAAAAGAGTGAAAATATGGATAATGATGATTTATCCTTGAGTATGCAGGCAATGGTAGAAGGAGCTAATTTAGGGCGAACTACTACGACTTCCGCCGGAAAGACCTCCTTTGTAGCTGAAGATGCAGTGGGATTCTTTATGCCGGGGCAACAGGAAAATGCGGTAAAATGGAGTTATACAGGAAGTGGATGGAATTCTGAAACACCGCTTTACTGGCCTAATCAGACGGAGTCTTTTGAGTTTTGTGCTTTTTATCCTTATGTGGGGGAAGCAGAGCGTACTCGTATACCGATGCCGGATTTAAGTACCCAAACGGGAGAACTGGAGAATCTTGGACAGTTTGACTTCTTGGCGGCCCGTTGTACTACCAATTATGGGGCTGAAAGTGGAGTTGTAGCATTTAAGGGGGAATCGTCGTTCAAACATATTTATAGTCTGATAATGGTTACATTGAAAAAAGATGCTGCCGACAAAACCATGACGCTGAAAACAATGAAGTTTGAAGGACAAAATATTGTTGCATCTCATTATTATTGCTTTGATTCGGAAGGTACAGACCATATGCAGATTGCTGACGATGTAGTGAAAAAAGATGCGTTGGAGTTGGTGAAAGAAGTGGGTATTCAAGAAGAAGGGTATTCAACGATGGTGTTAATTAATCCTTCAGTATTGGAAACTCCGTTGAATTTTTCCATTACTTACGAACGGGATGGAAATTCTTATACAGCTACTACAGACAAGATGGGTACGACTTTTGAGTCGGGTAAAATATATAAGTATACCATTCGGGTGAAAAAAGAAACTTTGGAAATTGTAGGTAATGAAATCACTGATTGGATTTCCGGAGGAGCTTTGGAAGATATTTTTGTAGATGAAACTCCGGTAGAATAAGATTTTGCCGAAGCTTGCTTCTTTTTCGCTATTTTGCTTTCTCTGTCTTGTCGGAAATACGATAAAAACGCGTACCTTTGCAGAAATTTTAATATTACGTTGGTTAAAAGCTCTGTTTAGCGTATGAAAGCACTCAAGGAACGAATCTTGAAAGATGGAAAATGTTTCGAAGGCGGAATTTTGAAGGTTGATAATTTCATCAATCACCAGATGGATCCGATTTTGATGAAGTCAATGGCAGTAGAATTTGTGCGTCGTTTTGCCAGCACAAGAATTAATAAGGTAATGACTATCGAAGCGAGTGGTATTGCTCCTGCTATCATGGTTGGATATTTATTGGAACTTCCGGTTGTGTTTGCAAAGAAAAAGAAACCAAGCACAATGGAAAACATGCTGACTACTACCGTGTACTCGTTTACTAAGGATCGTTCTTATGACGTGTGTGTAAGCAAAGATTATCTTGCTCCGGGCGACAAAGTCCTGTTTATCGATGACTTTCTTGCTAACGGTAATGCTGCGAAAGGTATTATTGACTTGGTACAGAAAGCCGGAGCTGAGTTGGTGGGTATGGGCTTCCTGATTGAAAAGTCCTTCCAGCACGGAGGAGATTATTTGCGAGGTCAAGGTATCCATGTTGAGTCATTGGCCATTATTGAAAGTCTGGAAGATTGTAAAATTAAAATAAAAGAGTAGTATTTTTTTGAGATTATACTTCGGGCAAATATAGAATGCTATGTTTGTCCGAAGTTATTTATTGGATAACAAATGTTTTTCTCACATAAAAAGTAAGCATATATTAAATGGAAAAAGAACAGGCTATGGCTTCGGGAGCGGGGCTGATTTACGGACTGAACGATCGTCCACCTTTGAAAGAAACTATTTTTGCAGCATTGCAGCATTTGCTGGCTATTTTTGTTGCTATTATTACTCCACCGTTGATTATTGCCGGAGCTTTAAAACTTGATTTGGAAACTACAGGTTTTCTGGTATCAATGGCATTGTTTGCATCAGGTGTATCAACTTTTATTCAATGTCGCAGACTGGGACCTGTGGGTTGTGGACTTCTTTGTATTCAAGGAACCAGTTTTTCGTTTATCGGACCTATTATTTCTGCTGGATTAACCGGCGGACTTTCTGCTATCTTTGGAGCTTGTATTATTGCTTCATCTGTAGAAATGGTTATAAGCCGTGTTCTGAAATATACAAGAAAGGTAATCACTCCACTTGTATCCGGTATTGTGGTGACTCTGATTGGTATGAGTTTGATTAAAGTGGGTGTTTCTGCTTGTGGAGGAGGAGCAGTCGCTTAGGCAAACGGTACATTCGGGGCCTTAGAGCATGTAGGGCTGGCGGCTTTGGTACTTGTTTTGATTATTTTCTTTAACCGGAGTTCAAATCGTTATCTGCGAATGAGTTCAATCGTAATCGGATTGATTGTAGGATATATAGTAACTTGGGCTTTAGGTATGGTCGATTTCTCTTCTGTACAGAGCTATGGAGGATTCAATATTCCTATTCCTTTCCGTTACGGTCTTTCTTTTGATATCTCTTCTATTATTGCACTGGCACTGGTGTATTTGATTACTGCAATTGAAGCTTATGGAGATATTACTGCCAATTCACTTATCTCAGGTGAGCCGGTTGAAGGTGAGAAATTTGTAAAACGTGCTTCTGGAGGTATATTGGCCGACGGATTTAACTCTATGCTGGCTGGTGTATTCAATTCTTTCCCTAACTCTATTTTTGCACAGAATAATGGAATGATTCAGCTTACTGGGGTAGCAAGCCGCTATGTAGGTTATTTTATTGCAGGATTCTTGATCTTGTTGGGCTTGTTCCCGGCTGTAGGATTGGTATTCTCGTTGATGCCGGAACCTGTTTTGGGAGGAGCTACTTTGCTGATGTTTGGAACGGTAGCTGCTGCAGGTATACGTATTATTGCTGCTCAGAAGATAGATCGTAAGGCTACTTTGGTGATGGCATTAAGTTTTTCTTTTGGTCTGAGTGTAGAACTGGTGCCCGATATCTTGAGCCAGTTGCCAGAAGTATTGAGTAACATTTTTGCATCCGGTATTACTACAGGAGGTGTAACTGCTATTCTTGCTAATTTGCTGATACGTATTAAAGAATAAGACTGATTCTTGTAACGGCTCTGTCTGCCAAGAATCATATAGATGATAGAAAAAGACCGCTGGAAGATGAAATTCCAGCGGTCTTTTTTACTTGTATGGTGAGATTCATTATTTACGGTTGTCTGCTCCCCACATCATTTTTTCACGGAGAGTATTGAAAAACGAATGTTGACAGCGTTTTACAATATAGATAGGATAATTAGCTTTACGGATAGTCAGTTGGCAACCTTCTCGGCAAGTTTCACTTCTTCCGTCTACTGCTACAAGAAAGTTGTGGCTCCTGCTTTCTACTTGCAACGTAATTTCCCAGTCGTCTCGAATCACAATGGGGCGGACATTTAAGCTGTGTGGTGCTACGGGAGTCAGACTGATAGTGCCGCTTTGGGGAACTAAAATAGGACCTCCTACACTCAATGAATATCCTGTAGACCCGGTAGGGGTAGAGACAATAAGTCCGTCTGCCTGATAAACATTCAGCAGTTCTCCATTGATATACGCATGGATGGTAATCATCGATGAACTGTCTCTCTTTAGGATAGCTATTTCATTCAGCCCGTAAGGATAGCCTTTTAAAATCTGTCCTTTGCAAAGTAAATGCAGTACACGTCTTTCCTCTGTCTGATATTTGTGTTGATAGATTTCGTCGAAGGCTTCTTCCATTTGTTCTGGCGAAATATCAGCCAGAAATCCTAACCGCCCTGTGTTAATTCCCAAAATAGGAATCCTTTTATTGCCTACACGGCTTGCAGTCTTTAGAAAGGTTCCGTCTCCTCCAATACTTAAAGCCATATCGGCCGTAAAATTGTTCCCTTCAATGACTTCAACACCTGTAAAATCAGTGTCTGTTACTTTCTTCAGAAATTCATAGAAGTCGGCACTGATACATATTTGCGCATCCTTTTTACGAAGAATCTCCAGCAATCGGGTAGTGTGAGCTGATTTTTGAGCTTGATAAGTATTTCCAAAGATGGCAAATTTCATTGTTTCTTGTATATAGTGTACGGTTTTTAACTTATAATCATGGCCGGTATTTCATAAAATCGGCTAACTTTGCAAGTTGTAGTTGCAAAGATATAAATAAAAACGAATATGACTAAATTAAGTGTGAATATAAACAAAGTGGCCACTTTGCGTAATGCCCGTGGTGGAAACAATCCTAACGTACTGAAAGTAGCATTGGATTGTGAGGCGTTTGGGGCAGATGGTATTACAGTACATCCTCGGCCGGACGAACGACATATACGTTATGCAGATGTATATGATTTAAGACCTTTGCTGAAAACTGAATTTAATATAGAAGGTTATCCTTCCAAAGAGTTTATTGACCTCGTGTTGAAAGTAAAGCCACATCAGGTTACACTGGTACCTGACGCACCAGGGCAGATTACATCGAATGCGGGCTGGGACACAAAGACGAATTGTGAGTTCCTGACAGAATTGATGGATACTTTTGGAGAAGCAGGTATCCGTACTTCTATTTTTGTAGGAACCGAACCCGAAATGATAGAATATGCAGCTAAAACCGGAGCAGACCGTGTAGAACTTTATACCGAACCTTATGCTTCTCTTTATGCCAAGAATCCGGAAGCTGCTGTAGCTCCTTTTGTAGAAGCGGCCAAGTTGGTCAGAAAATTAGGAATGGGACTTAATGCCGGACATGATTTGAGCCTGGAGAATCTGAAATATTTCCGTCAGCATATTGCTTGGCTGGATGAAGTATCGATTGGTCATGCATTGATATGCGATGCGCTTTATTTAGGATTGAAGAAAACAATAGAAGAATATAAACAATGTCTTTTATAAGTATGATGACACTAACTTTATTGACAGCAATGCAAGCTGCTGCTGAAACTGTTACCGGTGAAAACCCGGTATTGACTCCTGTTGCTTCGGGAGAACCGGAAATGAATCTTTTTGATATGGCCTGTAAGGGAGGCTGGATTATGATTGTACTGGCCTTGATGTCGGTGGTTGCATTTTATATTTTCTTCGAACGCGCTGCGGCTATTCGTAAGGCTGGAAAGGAAGATCCGCTTTTTATGGAACGTATCCGCGATTATATAAAGAGTGGAGAAATCAAGTCGGCTATCAACTATTGCCGTATGGCCAATACTCCTTCTGCACGAATGATTGAGAAAGGAATCACTCGTATGGGAAGACCGGTGGCCGATGTACAGGCTGCTATTGAGAATACCGGAAATATCGAAGTGGCTAAACTGGAAAATGGTTTGTCTATCATGGCTACTATTTCGAGTGGAGCTCCTATGATTGGTTTCTTGGGTACTGTATTGGGTATGGTGCGTGCATTCTGGAATATGGCTAATGCCGGAAACAATATTGATATTACACTCTTGTCGAGTGGTATTTATGAGGCAATGATTACTACTGTAGGTGGACTGGTTGTAGGTATTGCAGCCATGTTTGCATACAATCATCTCGTATATCGGGTAGATAAGGTGGTTAGCCGGATGGAAGCCCGTACAATGGCTTTCATGGATTTACTCAATGAACCGATTGAAAAATAATAGCTTATGGCACTGAAAAGAAGACAAAAAATATCTCCAAGCTTCAGTATGTCGTCTATGACAGACCTCATTTTCTTGTTGCTGATATTTTTTATGATTACTTCTACCATGGTTTCGCCAAATGCCATTAAAGTTTTGTTGCCGCAAGGATCGGAGCAAACTTCAGCCAAACCTATGGCAAGGGTAATTATTGATAAAGACTTGAATTATTATGGTGCGTTTGGCAAGGAAGATGAAATGCCTTTGTCTATAGAGGAAGTACCGGCCTTTTTACAGGAATGTGCGCAAAAGGAACCGGAGATGTATGTGGCTTTGTACGCAGACGAATCCATCCCTTATCGTGAGGTGGTACGCATTCTGAATATTGCAAACGAGAATCATTACAAAATGGTGCTGGCTACCCGCCGCCCAGATAAGAAGTAATCATGAAACAAAATAAAGTAACAGGAATAATCGGTACAGCCGTATTGCATGTGGTAGTATTGGTCTTGCTGCTCTTGCTTACGCTTTCCCGTCCGGAACCGCAGGAAGAGGGGGGAGTACCTGTTATGTTTGGTGATACGGAGCAATCGCAGGGAGAGTCCGATCCTTATACAATGACCGAAGTGGATATTGTATCTCAACCGGAAACGGCAGAACCTCAACCTGTGCAAGAGGAGGTAAAAGTGGAACAACCTCTCATCACTCAGGCTGATGAACCTTCCATACAGGTAAAGAAAGAAGAAAAGAAGAAAAAGGAGGAAAAGAAAAAACAACAGAAGGAAACTACCCAAACACCTAAAAAGGAAACTGTACCGGCAAAGGTAGTCAAAGAGAAAACGGAAGCAGAGAAACGTGCGGAAGCAGAACGAGCCGCTGCACAGGCTGCGGCCAACAAGATTGCCGGAGCTTTTGGTAAAGGTTCTCAGATGGGTAGCAAAGGTACATCAAATACGGGTACTGGTATTCAGGGTAGTCCTACAGGAAACAGTAATGCGGGTAATACAACTGGAGAAGGAGGACATGGTTTTTCTTTGAAGGGGCGTTCTCTAGGACCAGATGGTTTGCCGAAACCGAAACACAATGTAAATTTAAGAGAAGACGTAACTGTTGTGGTAGACATTAGGGTCAACCCTGCTGGACTGGTTGTTGCCGCCAGCATTAACAAATATACCAATACGGATAATGAGGTCTTGTGTAAGGCAGCAATAGAAGCTGCCCGAAAAGCGTGCTTTAATAGTATTACGGGAGTAAGAGATCAGTTTGGAACGATTACATATAACTTTAAATTTAAATAGAAATCGGAAGAATAGGGAATGCGAAAGCAGTTTCTGTACTTCATTAAAAATAAGTTGCTTATGAAAACTATTTGTATTTTTTTAGCCGAAGGCTTTGAAGAAATGGAAGCCATGTTCCCCTTGGACATCATGCGTCGAGGTGGATTGGAAGTGAGAACAGTTTCTGTAACAGGAAACAAAACTGTAGTTAGCTCGCATGGAGTACCTATTGTAGCCGATGTCTTGTTTGAAGATTTGAAGGAAGAAGATGTTGAAATGATCGTTTTGCCGGGTGGACTACCAGGAGCTACCAATTTGGATGCGCATGCAGGTCTTGATAAACTGATTATGTCGTTTGCTGCTGCCGGAAAACCGTTGGCTGCTATTTGTGCGGCTCCATTGGTATATGGTAAACGTGGACTGTTGAAAGGTAAGAAGGCAACTTGTTACCCGGGATTTGACAAATTCCTGGAAGGAGCTGAATATACAGGCAATATGGTAGAACGTGTAGACAACTTCATTTTGGGAAAAGGTCCCGGAGCTGCATGGGAATTTGGTTTTGCAATACTGGAGAAGTTTGCGGGAGCCGAAAAAGTGAAAGAAGTTAAAAACGGCATGTTGATTGCCTGATGAAAAAATATGTAATTATTGTTGCGGGCGGAAAAGGTCTTCGTATGGGAGGTGAAATCCCCAAGCAGTTTATACCGGTAAAAGGGAAACCGGTATTGATGCGTACTCTTGAGGCCTTTTATGCTTATGACAATCAGATAGAATTAATTGTTGTTCTTCCGGTAGCCCAACAGGACTACTGGAAGCAACTTTGTGTGCAATATGGCTTTACTTTACCTCATCACATAGCTGATGGAGGAGAAACCCGTTTCCATTCTGTTCGTAATGGGCTGAGGCTGGTAGATGGAGAAGGAATCGTAGGAGTACACGACGGAGTCCGTCCTTTTGTTTCTCAGGAGGTAATCGCTTCTTGCTATGATATGGCTGTATTGAAACATGCTGTGATTCCGGTGATTGATGTGGTAGAAACTGTTCGTCATATCGTATCTGCTGAAGACAGTGAAACGGTGCCTCGAGATTGCTATAAATTAGTACAAACTCCACAGGTTTTCACCACGGAAGTGTTGAAGCGTGCCTATGCGCAAGAGTATATTCCAGCTTTTACCGATGATGCTTCTGTAGTAGAAGCTTTGGGATTACCTGTGTATCTGGTAGCAGGAAATCGGGAAAATATCAAATTAACTACACCTTTTGATTTGAAAGTAGCAGAGGTGCTGATCTGAAAAAGATGTTCGACTTATCTATACGTGACATTAAATATTTGCAGGGAGTAGGGCCGCAGCGTGCAGCCATTTTAAACAAGGAACTTCAGATTTATTCCTTGAGGGACTTGTTGTACTATTTCCCATATAAATATGTAGACCGGAGCAGGCTGTATTATATTCATGAAATAGACGGTAATATGCCGTATATTCAGCTGAAGGGAGAAGTCTTGAGCTTTGAAACAATAGGAGAAGGTAGACAAAGGCGTTTGGTCGGCCATTTCTCCGATGGTACAGGTATAGTTGACCTGGTTTGGTTTCAAGGCTTGAAGTATGTCATGGGTAAATATAAGGCGCATGAGGAATATATCGTCTTTGGGAAACCTACGGTATTCAACGGACGAATTAATATTGCACATCCGGATATTGATCCGGCTGGTGAGTTGACTTTGTCTTCAATGGGGATGCAACCTTATTATAATACGACAGAGAAGATGAAGCGGAGTGGGCTCAATTCGCATACATTGGAGAAACTGATGAAGAATCTGTTTCAAACTTTGCAATGTGAAGTGATAGATGAGACACTTAGTCCTCAACTTATTCATACTCATCGCCTGATGTCACTTACTGAAGCTCTTTATAATATTCATTTTCCACAAAGTCCCGATTTGCTGCGTAAGGCTCAGTATCGTCTCAAGTTTGAAGAATTGTTTTATATTCAACTGAATATTTTACGTTATACCAAGGAACGGCGCAATAAGTTTCGGGGGGTGTTGTTCGAACGCGTGGGAGAAGTTTTCAACACCTTTTATTCACAGAATCTTCCTTTTCAATTAACAGGTGCGCAGAAGCGTGTGATTAAAGAAATGCGCCGCGATATGGGGAGTGGAAGACAGATGAACCGGCTGTTGCAGGGAGATGTGGGAAGTGGAAAAACCTTAGTGGCTCTGATGACGATGTTGATAGCTTTAGACAATGGTTATCAGGCTTGTATGATGGCTCCTACAGAGATTCTTGCTACACAGCATTACGAAACTATCCGCCGTTTTTTAGAAGGAATGGATGTACGTGTAGAGTTATTGACGGGGACTGTGAAAGGGAAGCGAAGGGAGACGATTCTTCGTGACTTATTAACAGGGGCTGTTAATATCTTGATTGGAACACATGCGGTAATTGAAGATACTGTGAATTTCTCATCATTGGGGCTGGTGGTGATTGATGAACAGCACCGTTTCGGAGTTGCCCAACGTGCCAAACTATGGGCAAAGAATACGTGCCCCCCTCATGTACTGGTAATGACGGCTACTCCTATTCCACGTACGCTGGCAATGACGTTATACGGAGATTTGGATGTGTCGGTGATTGATGAGCTTCCTCCGGGAAGAAAGCCTATTCAGACGGTGCATCAGTTCGATAATCGCCGTGCTTCGATGTATGCATTTATCCGGAAACAGATTCAGGAAGGAAGACAGGCCTACATTGTGTATCCGTTGATTCAGGAAAGTGAAAAGATGGATATTAAGAATCTGGAGGAGGGCTACCTGCATATTTGTGAAGAGTTTCCCGAGTATAAGGTAAGTAAGGTGCATGGAAAGATGAAGCCGGCCGAAAAGGATGAGGAAATGCAGCGCTTTCTTGTAAATGAAACCCAGATAATGGTAGCTACTACTGTGATTGAAGTAGGAGTAAATGTGCCTAATGCCTCTGTAATGGTAATAGAAAATGCCGAACGTTTTGGTTTGTCGCAGTTGCATCAGTTGCGTGGACGTGTAGGGCGTGGAGCCGATCAGTCTTATTGCATTCTGGTGACAGGGTATAAGCTTACAGAAGAAACCCGTAAGCGAATTGAGATTATGGTGCAGACCAACGATGGTTTTGAAATAGCGGAGGCTGATTTGAAACTTCGTGGACCTGGCGATTTGGAAGGTACCCAGCAAAGCGGAGTAGCTTTTGACTTGAAAATTGCAGATATAGCTCGCGACGGTCAGTTGTTGCAATATGTACGTGAAGTCGCGGAAAAACTCCTTGATAGCGATCCGAATGGAGTGCTTCCGGAAAATGCAATCGTGTGGAGACAGCTGAAAGAGTTCCGCAAGAAGAACGTAAACTGGTCTGTGATCAGCTGAGAACAGGGATGTTTAAGTATGGAAAAACGTGACTTGTCACATCAGCCAACGCGACAAGTCACGTTAGCGATCGATACTTGTATCGTTGGCTGATGTGACAAGTCTCGTTTTTTGTGGTAGTATTATTATGGAAAACAGACAGAATTGCTTTTGTTGCCTGTTCTTTTTATTTATGGAATATGCGTAAGTTTTTTCATTTTATGATATGGGTTGTATTCAGTTAAGGTGCTTTATCTGTATCTTTGTTTTGTTTCCGTTTTTTTATGCAATCAATTTAATTCAATGCTATGAATACTAATCCAGAACTGGAACTGGCCAATACATTAATCGGTCAGACAGGAACAAATGTATTTCTGACAGGAAAGGCAGGAACCGGTAAAACTACATTCTTACGCTCGTTGGTGAAGGATTCGCCTGAAAGAATGATTATTTTGGCGCCTACAGGTATTGCCGCAATTAATGCTGGTGGAATGACTATTCATTCTTTTTTTCAACTACCCTTTGCGCCTTATGTTCCGGGAACTGCATTTGGGGGTGACGCACAGTATCGTTTTCGCTTTGGAAGAGAAAAACTGAACATAATGCGGAGCATCGATTTGCTTGTTATCGACGAGATTAGTATGGTGAGAGCCGATTTGTTGGATGCAGTAGATGATGTATTGCGTAGATTTAGAAGAAATGATAGACCTTTTGGCGGTGTCCAACTTTTGTTGATAGGAGATGTTCAACAGTTGCCTCCAGTAGTAAAGAGTGAAGAATGGCAATTGCTATCGGAGTATTATGACTCGCCTTATTTCTTTTCAAGTCGGGCTTTAAGGGAAACTTCTTTTTGCACAATTGAACTGAAAACGGTGTATCGGCAGAATGATATTCATTTTTTAGAGTTGCTTAATGCTGTCAGGGAGAATCGTTGTACAGAGAAAGAAATTTCCATGCTTAATAGTCGGTATATCCCCGAGGAGAATATGATAGATGATAAGGGGTATATTCGTCTTACGACTCATAATTTGCAAGCTCAGCAGATAAACCGAATGAAAATGGATGAGTTGCCAGTTGAGGCTTATACATTTAAGGCTGCAATAGAAGGCAATTTCCCAGAGTATTCTTATCCTACGGATTTGGAATTGGAATTGAAAGAAGGAGCGCAAGTGATGTTTGTGAAGAATGATATTTCGGGTGAGCATCGATATGCGAATGGTACAATAGGTAGGGTAGTGTCTTTGTCGGAACAGAATATTAACCCAACTTTAACGCTCCAAAGAAAAATCAGCCTTTTTTCGATGTTTTTCGTCTCCGAAACTGCTGATAATCAA
>ENA-ORLM01000997-ORLM01000997.1-human-gut-metagenome-genome-assembly--contig:-NODE-997-length-20618-cov-3.220778_pt1 | contig 20618 bp, 19 predicted proteins | sample MGYA00243063_ERZ508815 | MGnify/ENA primary metagenome ERZ508815 (study PRJEB26277, sample SAMN04329768) | human gut metagenome | biome: human-associated habitat | host: Homo sapiens | place: USA...
TGCGTATTTCCTTCGGAATCGGTATAATCATGCCGGTAATAGTCCGTCTCGCTGCACTGATCGGTGATGTCTGTTTTCTCATTGTTCAGTGTTATATACAGGCGTCCGTTCTCGGCGGTCGTGTAAGAGAGATCGCCGGTTGATTCAATCGTAAATGTAACAGAACTTCCGTCTTCGGAGATCTCCACGTTCGCTCCATTTGCCATAACGATAATCGTGTGGACAAGTGAGGAACCGGTTGCTGCGTAACAGATGCCGTTTGATGCGGCGAATAGCATTACCAGACATGCAGCAGTGTAGCACATGCGCCGAACCACACGGGTTGTCCGGCTGCGCCGGATGGATGCCGGGTTTAAGTTGATTTCTGCGTCGGTCGTCAGGCAGTCAAATGCCTGCTTATATTTTTCATGATTCGTCATAGTTCCAATCCTCCTTGATTTCTTCTCGAAGAGCGGCGCGTCCACGGTTTAAGCGAACCTTGACGTTGCTCTCGCTTACATGCAGTATTTCTGCGATTTCCTTGATCGTGTAATCTTCATAATAGAAGAGATGAATGACGGTGCGCTGTTTCTCCGGGAGCCGCAGCACTGCCTCGAACAGGGTACTGCTTTCAGTATCTGGGAAATCCAGCTCCTCCATATAGCTTTCTAAGGATTGCCGGTGTTTCCGCCAGAAGGCGCGAACGATATTCCTGGATTTGTTGATTGCAACCCGCATCAGCCATGCACGGATATGGGTTTCGTCTTCAAATTCTTTCTTCAGAATATGATATTGCAGGAAGGTGTCCTGCACGACATCTTCTGCGTCTTCGCGGTTCTGACAGATACTGAATGCAATCCGGTATAAATGATTCTGATAGCGTTCCATCAGTATCCGTATTGGTATCTTCATAGTCACATCCTCCGTCTGTTTCAAAAGGCCTTTCACAGATTATACACGTGGGCGGACGAAAAGGTTACAAAAACTTGACATTTTTAAATAATCGTGGTTTAATCTGTTACTGTAATACTTTATTACACTAAATCATTAACCCGTTAGAGCAATAAATGAGTAAAGAAAATGGATATGCAGCGAAGACATGCATATCGTCGAGGAGGAAGAGAATCATGAGAAAATTAAAGAAATTACTTGCAGTTGCATCTGTTGCTGCAATGACACTTTCCCTTTGCGCCTGTGGCGGCAAGAAGGATGATACTTATACGGTAGGTATCTGTCAGTTAGTACAGCATGAGGCACTCGATGCCGCAACAAAGGGCTTTAAGGATGCTCTGGTAGAAGAGTTTGGTGAAGACGGAATCAAGTTTGATGAGCAGAACGCACAGGGTGATGCTAATACATGTGCGACGATCATCAATGGTTTTGTGAGCAGCGATGTAGATCTGATCCTTGCAAATGCAACGCCTGCATTACAGGCAGCCGCAGCCGGTACAGACACGATTCCGATTCTTGGTACATCTGTAACAGAATATGGTGTTGCACTCGAGCTTTCTGATTTCAATGGTACCGTTGGTAGAAATATTTCTGGTACATCGGATCTTGCACCACTGGAGAGTCAGGCAGATATGATCAAGGAACTGTTCCCAGATGCAAAGACAGTCGGACTTCTGTACTGTTCAGCAGAGGCAAACTCCCAGTATCAGGTAGATACGGTAAAGGCAGCTTTGGAGAAGCTTGGATATACATGTGAGTATTATTCATTCTCCGATTCCAATGACCTTTCAACAGTCACAACATCTGCAGCCAATGCAAGTGATGTGATCTACGTTCCAACAGATAACACAGTCGCAGCTAATACAGAGATCATCAAGAATATCTGTATGCCAGCAAAGACTCCTGTAGTTGCCGGCGAGGAAGGTATCTGTAAGGGCTGCGGTGTCGCTACACTTTCTATCAGCTACTATGATTTAGGTGTTGCAACCGGTAAGATGGCAGCCAAGATCCTGAAGGGTGAGTCTAAGGTAGAAGAGATGCCAATCGAGTATGCACCACAGTTTACGAAGAAGTACAACAAGGATATCTGTGATGAGCTTGGTATAACCGTACCGGACGATTATGAGGTAATCGCAAACGAGTAATGGAAAAGCATAGCGAAAACAAGCGTATTTACTTGATTTTTGTTGTATTATTATAGTATAGTAGTCGGGTAGAGTTTTTCTACCCGACTTTTGTTAATGAAGAAATAAAGGAGAGAAAGAAATGGATGTAAGTGCTTTATTCAATGCCATGCCAGGCGCGATTGCCCAGGGTCTGATCTGGGGTATTATGGCGATTGGCGTGTACATTACGTTCCGGATTCTGGACATCGCCGATTTGTCCGTCGATGGAACGATGTGTACCGGCGCAGCCGTATGTATTATGTTGATGCAGAAAGGGTATCATGTAGCAGCCGCGATGGCGATCGCGACACTCGCAGGTATGCTTGTTGGTCTGGTAACTGGATTGTTCCATACAACGATGGGAATCCCGGCGATCTTAGCAGGTATTCTGACACAGCTTGGTCTGTGGGGAGTGAACCTGAAGATCATGGGAAAGGCAAATCAGCCGATCAATGTGGACAAATATGATCTGGCAGTTTCTCTTCGTTACATAAAGAGAGTGGCATTCTATAAGAATTCCATTTTTGTCGTATTTCTATTTATGATTGTTGTCATCGGAATTTTGTACTGGTTCTTCGGTACAGAGCTTGGTAGTTCGCTTCGTGCAACGGGTTGTAATGAGAATATGGCACGTGCGCAGGGTATTAACACGAACTTCAACAAGGTACTCGGATTGATGATCTCGAATGGTCTGGTTGCATTTGCAAGTGCATGTCTTGGACAGTATCAGGGATTTGCAGATATCAATATGGGTAAAGGTGCGATCGTAATCGGTTTGGCATCGGTTATCATCGGTGAGGCAATCTTCAGCCGTATCTTCAAGAACTTCGCATTGAAGCTTCTGTCGGTTGGTATCGGTGGAGTGATTTATTTCATCGTATTGCAGATCGTTATCTGGCTCGGCGTCGATACGGATCTGTTGAAGTTGTTCCAGGCTTTGATCGTAGCAGTATTCCTTGCAGTGCCTTATTGGAAGGGAAAACATTTCAACAAGGGTAAGAAGCTTGCGGCAACCGCAGAGAAGAAGGAGGCGTAAATACTATGTTAGAGCTGAAGAATATTTATAAGACCTTCAATGCGGGAACGGTCAATGAGAAAATGGCATTAAGAGGACTGAATCTGACGCTGGAGGATGGCGATTTCGTAACCGTCATCGGTGGAAACGGGGCCGGTAAGTCTACGATGTTAAATGCAATCGCCGGTGTATGGCCGGTCGATCAGGGACAGATCCTGATTGGGGATGCCGATGTAACAAAGCTTCCGGAATATAAGCGTGCCAAATATCTCGGCCGTGTGTTCCAGGATCCAATGACTGGAACAGCAGCGACAATGGAGATTCAGGAGAATCTGGCACTGGCACTCCGCCGGGGAGACAGCCGTACTTTGAAAGCCGGAATCACGAAGAAGGAGCATGCAAAGTATCGTGAGATGCTGGCTACACTGGGACTTGGTTTGGAAGACCGTATGACATCGAAGGTAGGACTTCTGTCCGGTGGTCAGAGACAGGCACTCACACTGCTGATGGCAACCCTGAAGAAGCCGAAGCTCCTGCTCCTCGATGAGCATACAGCCGCTCTTGATCCGAAGACTGCGGCGAAGGTATTGCAGACGACCGATATGATCGTCAACCGCGATAATCTGACCACGTTGATGATCACACATAATATGAAGGATGCAATCGCACACGGAAACCGGCTGATCATGATGATGGATGGCAATATCATTCTCGATATCCGTGGTGAAGAGAAGAAGAAGCTGACCGTTGCAGATCTGCTTCACAAGTTTGAAGAGGCAAGTGGCGAGGAATTTGCGAACGATAAGGCGATTCTTGGCTAATCTATGAATCAGTAGATATGAACGAAGAACAGGTATTGATTGCACGTTTGCAGGATTTGGCGAAGCGCGCATACAGACAAAATATTTATACATACACCGGATTCCTGACACCCGCGGAGCTTGCGGTGGTCTATGAGAAGCAGGCGGATTTCTCCTTTGTGGGGATGACCTGCTTCGGCGGAACGCCGGAGTGCGAACGGCAGATGGTGCAGTTTGGCTCGGAAGAATTGTTTGGGTATGCGGGCGTGTTCCCCATCTCGATTATTCTGGTAGAACCATTACTGGACAAATTCGCTGAGGATCTGAGCCATCGCGATTTTCTTGGTGCGCTTATGAATTTGGGGATTGAACGGTCTGTGCTCGGTGACATTCTGGTAAAGGATGGAAAGCGGGCATATATTTTCTGTCAGGAGAATATCGCTGCATATATTATGGAGCAACTGACAAAGATAAAACATACGAACGTGAAAACCTCTCTCGTGGAGGGTGAGATCGAGGATCTGAAGCCTGTACTTGAGGATATACACGTGATCGTCAGTGCACCGAGGTTTGATGCCATCGTTGCAGCCGTCACGAAATGCTCCCGCAACGAGACGCTGGATATATTCCGGGCGAAGAAAGTCACACGGAACGGCAGAATTGAGGAACGCAACAGTCTGGTCTTAAAAGACGGCGATAGTTTCTCGGTCCGTGGGTACGGAAAGTTCCGGTATTGCGGTGCCGGAAGTGAGACGCGAAAGGGCAGAGTGAATATTTATTTAAAGAAATATATTTAGGGGTTTCCGAATGGGAAAAGTCGTGATAAAATATGTGATAGTGAGGCTTTTGCCATGAAAAAGGGAGACAATGAGGCGAGAAGGATATGATCAGTAAGTACATTACAGAGAATGGAAAATTCAGACAGATTGATGAGTTTATGCCTGGTACATGGATCAATCTGACAGCGCCGACGCAGGACGAGAGTCTCGAGATTGCAAGAAGATATAATGTGGATCTCGCAGATATCCGGGCTGCACTGGACGATGAGGAGTCATCACGTGTGGATGTCAACGATGATTATGTTTTGATATTATTCGATATTCCTTCGGTTGAGATCCGGCACAACCAGGAGGCATATACAACCATCCCGCTGGGGGTTGTATGGACGGACGATGCAATTATCACGGTGTGTTCGGCGGAGACACCGGTGCTCAAGCATTTTATTGTCAATAATATACGAGATTTTACCACGAAGAAGCAGGTGCGTTTTACCTATCAGATTATGTACCGGACGAGCATGTTATATCAGTCGTATCTTCGGATTATTGACCGGCGCAGACTTGAGATGGAGGAACGTATGGGAGGCGCAACGGAGGATGCCGATATCGTCAACCTGCATGAGATGGAATCCAACCTGGTGTATTTTGATACATCATTGCGTGCGAACCGGATGGTCGTGGACCGTCTGACACGGTATAGCGGAATCCGGAAATTCCCGGAGGATCAGGAATTGCTGGATGATGTGATTGTCGAGAATCTGCAGGCGATAGAGATGACGCAGATCTACCGGGATATCTTAAAGGGTACACGGGAATTGATGTCAACATTCATTGATAACCGTCTGAACAACATCATGAAGCTGTTGGCTGCGATTACGATCGTCATGTCCATACCGACGATTATATCGGGATTATATGGTATGAATGTAAATGGCAACGGTATGCCGTTTTCAAAGGAACCATGGGGATTTATGATTATATGTGTGCTTACACTTGTCATCTGTATTGTAGTGACAATTGTGCTGCGAAAGAAGAAGATGTTGTGATAGCTCCAGGTTGCAGGCAGACACAGAACTATGCAGGATGGCATGGGGATATAAGGGTTGAGAAAGATTGAAAAATTTGAGATTTAAATTCGTTGTTGCAACGAGTCCGTTGTTCGTTGCCACGCATATTCCGCGTGCGAATTATATGATAAAACACAAAGAAAAATACACCGAACAGCAGCGGTATGATTTTGCGATGAAGATCGAGAATCATATGCGCAGACGCGCCCGTACCAAGACGGATGTATTTGGCAGGGAGAATCTGCCACAGGATGGCGGCTACATCATGTATGCCAACCATCAGGGGAAATACGATGCACTTGGTATCATGCTGGCACATCCGAAGCCATGTGCGATGTTGTGGGAAGAGAAATCCGCAGATCGTCTGGTGGCAAGACAGGTTTGTGGACTGGTGGAGGGAACCACGATTTCCTTTGAGGATCCGAAGCAGCAGATCGGAGCACTCAAGACGATTGCCGAGCGTGTGAAGGATGGAAAACCATATTTGATTTTCCCAGAGGGCGGTTATACGGATAATAAAAATGAGTTACAGGAATTTAAGTCCGGATGTTTCTCGTGTTCGTTAAAATCCAAGACACCAATGGTTCCAGTTGTGATCTACGATTCGTGGAGGTCGATGGATACGAATACCTTTGAGAAGGTTCGGACACAGGTATATTTCCTGCCGCCAATTCCATATGAAGAATATGGAAAATTGCGGAAGCATGATGTATGCGAATTGGTAAAGAAGAGAATTCAGGAGAAGCTTGACGAATTAAAAGAAGCAGATCCGAGGAGATGAAAACGTGAAGACAGGTATTGTATTAGAGGGCGGTGCGTTCCGCGGGCTTTTTACCGCAGGAGCATTGGACTGCCTGATGGATAATCAGATAGTATTTGATTATGTGGTAGGAGTATCTGCCGGCGCTGGAAACGCGGTTAATTATCTGGCAGGGCAAAAAGGTCGTACCAAATGGACGATTACCGCAAGCGGTGAAAATGCATATTATGGTGTCAAGCAGATGCGTAAAAGCAAGAAGATGCTTGATTTAGACCGTATGGTGATGGAGTTTTCGCATAAGCAGTATCCATTTGACTTTGAGAAGTTCATTGCGTCACCATCGGAGGTAGAGCTCGTAGTGACAAACTGCGAGACTGGAAAAGCCGAATATATCGCAAAGACAGAGGATGAGAAGCGCATGCTGACGGCAGTCAAGGCATCGTGTTCAGTTCCTGTGCTGTGCAATCCGGTTGAATTAGATGGATTCCATTATATGGATGGAAGTCTGGCTGATTCGATTCCGGTGAAGCGTGCATTTGAGGTTGGATGTGACCGGGTTGTCTGTATTTTGACAAGAAAGCCAGAGGAAGCACCGACAAACTATGGAAAGATCCGCGTGCTGATGCGTACCTATAAGAAGAAATATCCGGCATTTTATGATACGTTGATGCGCAGACGTGAGATGTATGCGAAGCAGTTAGACAGGATCGACCGATACGAGAAGGAAGGAAAGCTTCTCGTGTTCCGTCCGGAGTTAGACAGCATCAGCAAGTTTGAGCAGGATAAAGAAAAGCAGGAAGCATTCTATCAGAATGGATATGATCTGATGGCAGCTAACCTGCAGAAGATGCAGGATTTCCTGCAGGGAAAATAATCAGCGTTTTTGGCTGTGTTTGTACCACAGATACATATACGCAACAAGCGGACTGTATTCTGGAAGCGGGATGATCCCAAGAGATTCGTATACCTCTTTGCTGTCATAATCAGTAGAATATGCAGAGATTCCGGTCAGATAGACCGGGATCTTTTTTTGTGCCGCCTGTTCGGCGAGTGCAAGCAGAGATGGATTTTTCGTATTGATCGTACCGGAGTGGTAAGCGTAGACTGGAAGAAGCATACTGGGCAGGATGTATCGAAGTGGACGGATGTTTGCCGCAGGTCGGAAAACTCCTGAAGGACAGGTGCAACTGCATCCGCATATTCGTTATATGGACGTTCGTACAAGCTATCGTCAAACGGATAATGGTTGTAGATACCGAGCGCATTGTAGATCTTCGGCGTACTTCCGGTGTTACAGTAGGCGATGCCGACGGCTGTTGGCAAAGTTGGGGAAGTGATATAATCAACGGCAGCGGTAAAGTTCGTCAGTCCATTTGCACGCGGATCATCTAAGATATAATTGCTTGACACGAGCAGGATTGGAACCTTTGCATAGGCAAAGCACATACCAAGCGCCGCGGCGGTAAAAGGAAGCGTATCCGTGCCATGCGTCACAATGATGCCGTCAATATCCTTTGTGAGCTGCTCCCGGATGCAGGAGATAAGCAGGTTCAGATGCGAACCATCCATATACTCACTCAGGGTTGTATAAGGAGCTTCCGTCTGAAAGTGCGGGATGGCTGCTCCTTTTTTCTTTTGCTCGGTCTCGTACATTGCCAGCAGTCGATATGGCATTTGTGTATCAGTGGAGACAAAGTTCTGCTGTACAGACGAACCAATCGTGCCGCCGGTGAAGATAACTGTGATATTCATAAAACTACTCCGTTTCATTTTCCTTTAGTTTTAACATGATATTCGAGATAAATTCATGTTGTTCGGTATAAAAATTCGAGGAACCGTGATATTTTTGTGTCGTTGCCTGAATCGAGGCAAGACCGATACCACTTTTACGCTCCTTCGTGGAGATGTATTTTCCGTTCCGCGTGCAGACATTGCCGTCAAAGCTGTTTACCATTGTGATATACAGGTGCCCCGGGGTGTCGAGATCCGCGGATAAGCGGATGAAACGGGCATCGGTCCGGACATGGCGGCATGCGGTGACTGCGTTATCAAGCAGATTGCCGAAGATCAGGCACAGGTCAATATCCGAGATCGCTATCTCCTTTGGAATAACAACCTGCAGCTTCGTCCGGATGCCATAGCTTTGGGCGATATCGATATAATAATGAATCGTTGCGTTGACCACGGGGTTGTCACAATAGGTGGCAGGTGCCTGTACATTCGATATCTCGGAAGAATAGTTGGAGATATATTCCTGTAATTTCTCATACTGGCCGGTCTGGGAAAGTTCGTTCAATACTGCAATCGTATGCTTGAAATCATGCCGGATACGGCGTGTCTCATCCAGATACGCCTGCATTTTCTCATACTGGTCTGCCTGAAGCTGGTACATCAGGGCGGTGGAATCTGCTTCGATCTTCCGGGAGGTCGTGACGGCGATGATGTACAACAGGGACTGGAACAGCATGAAGAACAGGAACAGCACACCTTCGATCACCATTGCAATCTGGAAGATCCGCCCGACGCGGATGTTGGCATAATCAATCGGAATCATATAGATGTTGCAAAAGGAGATGATTGCAGGAATCATCCATGCGATTCTCCAGAATAATGTCGTGTTGAAATTCTCAAACAGCCATCGGTATTTGTGCCGCATGCGGAGCAACACAGACATAATGAGGAGACTGACCGCATATTGTATGATCAGACCGGGCACGGAGTCGTCATGTATGTTGGAATGCGGATCGATCCGCGCGATGATGTAATAGTTCATGATGCAGCCGAAGGATAACGCAGCGGTTGCACATAAAAACATGTAAAGTAATTTCAACTTTTCCAGTTTTACAGTCAAAAAATACGCAATCAGACAGATGCCGAGCAGAGGGAAGAAGAATATGTTTGTGTAGTAGGAGCCGGAAGAGTCCAACCATGCTAACACAAAACAGACTGCAACCATGCATGGCAGCAGCACCGGATAGAGCTTTCTCTGGGGAATGATGAGCCAGTCCGCAACAGGGATGATGCAAAGAAAGATGCCGGGGAGGATAATGCCGTATTCGGCGGCTCTGTAAACGAGGTTCCAGAAATTCATGAGAGTCCTCCTTTCGTCAATGCCTTCGTGCGCCGCTTAAACTGGTGAGAGATATAAGCCTGTGTGATGGCGGCTGCATTTTTCCTATGAATCGAAAATGTTGTGGAGTCGCACATGGTGCAGGAAGCGTTCTCCATATGCTGCACATAGTCCAGGTTGATGAGTATCCCCCGGTTGATGGTCAGAAACCGTTCGTCCTGTGTGAGGATGGATGCGGCTTCGCGAAATGGCATGCGGCAACGGAACACATCGCGCCCCTGAATCTGTAGATAGTTGGAATCCGAGGTGATATAGCGGATGTCAGAATATAAAACCGGAATCTGCTTCCGGTCTATCGAGATTGAAAATGCCTGTGTGTCAGTCTCTTCTTCCTGCGTGATCGCCAGCTCGTCGAACAGCCGGGCGATCATCTCCCCGGTTACGGGTTTTTCGAGATAATCAAATGCATGCACCCGGAATGCATCTGCCCGATGTTCCGGACTGCTGGTCAGGAACACGATAGGTGTCCGGGGAGCATTCTTGCGGAATTCTGCCGCCAGATCAATTCCGGTTGTATCCTGTAAATAAATATCAAAGATAACAAAAGAATATGAGATCTGTGCGCAGGCGGAAAGAAATGCGGCAGATGTCGCGAAGCAGTCACAGGCGATTGCAACATCGTGCGTGCGGCTGTAATCCATAATGGTTTTATATAATTTCTGTAATTCTTCCGGATTGTCATCCACGATGGCAAGGTTCATATTCATTTCCTCTCTGATGAATGGTTAAATTGTAATTTTTAACATTGTAACACAATTTTATATAGGAATCTATGCATCCAAATGACATTTCGTCCCAGAAAAATGCATTTCGTCCCAGAAAGGTTGACGCGCCCCCCAAAGGTATGGTAAATAAAAAGAATGAAAAAAATGTAAAGAGGATAATATTTGGGACAGGAAAGTCCTAGGTAGTAGGAGGAGAGGAAATGAAAGTAAGAGAGAAGTTAATGCGGAAGGTGATGGCAGTTGTGATCGCAGCAGCCACAATTTTTTCGATAAGCGGAGGGACGAAGGTTGTGCCGGTCAAGGCTGCGGGGGAAGTGGCAGAGGTTGTGGATCTAAACGGAAATCTAAAGGGTCAATATGGAACACTGCCAGAGGCATTTGTTGCGGCTCAAAATGGAGATACAATACGGTTGTTAAGTGATATAAGTGATACCTCGCTTACGATAGGATATAATCCTGTGGAATCGGGCAAACATATTATTCTCGATTTAAATGGACGAAATTTGACGATGAATGAGTTGAATGTGACATATTCATTGATGGTCAAAAATGGAACAATGAATTGCCGATTGACAAATGGAAATACGGGATCCGGATATAATGCACCATTAACTATATCTAAGGTGAATTTTAGTACATCGTTCTTGCAATGGATGCCAGATGATGGAGTAGTATTAGAAAGTGGAACGACCGTTACGGTTTCGGATTCGACAAGCGCACAGTGCTTTTTTGAGAAGTTAACAATGCAGGAAAGTTGTGTGTTTAAGGTTGGAACAAACGCGTATATCAGTAACTATAAGCATGATGAACATGGTTTAGATGCAGTAACGGATTTTGTGCCGGAGGGATATTCCATTGGCGTTTATCAAGCGCCGTTGGGTACAGATCAATATGTAACAATTGCGGATAAAGCTGGAAACATAGCAACGAATTATGAGCTTCGTTATCGCACGCTTCGCGATTCACAGCTTACCGTTAAATTCAATCCGGATACATATGTCTATGATGGCAATGAAAAAAAACCTGCCGTGAAAGTAATCTATGACGGACAGACACTGATAGAGAACACAAGCTATACACTGACTTATGCAGATAACAAAAATGCAGGAACAGCAAGTGTCACGATTAAAGGAAAAAATAGTTTGCATGGACAAATTGTGGAATACTTCACCATCCAAAAGGCAGATCAGAATGCACCGACGGGATTGACACCGACGGCAGAAACAATTGATGGAAAAAATGATGGTCAGATTACCAATCTGGCAACGACGATGGAATATAGTGTTGATCAGACAAGCTGGACCGCCTGCACAGGCACGACGCTGACGCAGCTTTCCGATGGCGATTATTACGTAAGATATAAGGAAACAAACAATTACTATGCGTCGCCATCTACCAAGGTGGTTGTTGCAAAGGGCGCGACGCCATCCCCAACAGGAGAGCAGACGACGACAGGTGAGCAGGCAACCACACAGCAGACATCCGTGGAACAGCCGGATGGAGCAACCACACAGCAGACATTCGTGGAACAGCCGGATGGAGCAACTACACAGGCAGGTGCCCCGAAGACAACAGAGGCAGACAAGAAAACGGATAAAGCAGTTTCCACCGGAGATGCATATCCGATAGCGATTATGATTACGCTTATGCTTGGAGCAGGTGTCGGTATCACGGGTATGATCCGAAGAAGAAAAGAAAAATAGTTAATTGTGCAATTCATACACATGAGAGCAGGATGAAAGTCCTGCTCTTTTTTCGGAAATAAATCATGTGGCATAGTGAAGTGGGCGCGGAAGAGAATATAAGACCGGAAAAAACCATGCGGTGGGTGTAGGAGTAAGAAAGTAAGCAGAAAAACCAGGATTGAAAATAGAGGTGCATAGCGGGAACGGAAATAAATTTACAATTTCCGTATGAAATGGTATAAATAAAGAAGATTTTACAGATTGGAAATGCGTATGGAAGAATATGTGATCAAAAATCAAAAAAAGCTCCGGCTGGGCATTACGACAGGAACGTGTAGTGCAGCGGCGGCACAGGCAGCAGCGATACAGCTTCTGCTTGGGGTAGAAAGCCATGCGGTAACCTTGCGCACGCCGAAGGGGATGACGGTTTCCGTTCCGGTGTATCTGTTGGAGGCGGATGCAGACAGGGTAAGCTATAAGGTTGTGAAGGACAGCGGCGATGATCCGGATGTGACAAACGGCACGGATGTCTGTGTGACGGTGGCGTATGCGAAGCAGCGTGTGCGAGAGCAGATAGATGGAAGCCAAGACAGGTCCTGCGCATTTACCAGCGAATCATTTCCGTATCTGACATTAGATGGAGGAATCGGCATCGGGCGTGTCACGAAAGAAGGCCTGGAACAGGCAGTCGGACAGGCGGCAATTAATCGTGTACCGCGGCAGATGATATTTGCGGCGGTGGCAGATGTGTGCGAGAAAGCAAATGTCAGTGAGCCATTGCACATCACGGTTTGGATGCCAGAGGGCGAGGCTCTGGCGAAGCGCACATTTAACCCGAAGCTTGGCATCGAGGGCGGACTGTCGGTGCTAGGAACAAGCGGAATCTTAGAGCCGATGAGTGAGCAGGCGATTGTGGCAACGATCGAGACGGAGATCCGGCAGTTGCATGCGGTCGGCGAAGAGAAAATATTAGTCACACCGGGAAACTATGGACAGGCGTATGCGTCTGAATATTTGAAACTTGATCTGACAAAGAGCGTCAAGTCAAGCAATTATATCGGTGATACGATTGACCTTGCAATCTCATATGGCATGAAGGATTTCTTGCTGGTTGGAAATATCGGAAAGCTGGTGAAGCTGGCGGCAGGAATTTTCAACACACATTCCAAGGTGGCAGATGGACGAGGAGAAATCTTCGCGGTGCATGCAGCGATGGCGGGCGCCGAAGCGAAGGTGGTACAGGAAATCTACGACTGTATCAATACCGATCGGATGTTGGATGTGTTGGAACGAGAAGGCTTGCGGGAAGTGGTGATGCAGAGTATCCTTGCGGCGATCGAGAAGCATGTCGCAGGCAGAGTCGGCGATACGATGCGGTTTGGAGTTATTGTATTTTCGGAGAAGTATGGATATCTGGGGCAGACGAGTGATGCGGAAAGAGAGTTAAATAAATGGTACATTTTGTAGGAGCGGGTCCCGGTGCGTGTGATCTGATCACTGTGCGGGGCATGAATCGAATCAAGGAAGCGGACGTGATTATCTATGCGGGTTCGCTTGTAAATCCAGAGCTGCTTTCCTATGCAAAGGCGGATTGCAAGATCTATAACAGTGCGCATATGACACTCGATGCGGTTGTGGATGTGATGCGGGAAGCAGAGGCAGCAGGCAAAGGGACGGTGCGCCTGCATACGGGTGATCCGTCCGTGTATGGGGCAATCCGCGAGCAGATGGATCTGCTGGATGAATACGGAATCAAATATGATGTATGTCCGGGTGTGAGTGCGGTGTTCGGGGCTGCGGCATCGCTTGCGTGTGAGTATACGTTGCCGGATGTGACGCAGACATTGATTCTTACAAGAGCCGAGGGGAAAACGCCGGTGCCGGAGAAGGAAAATCTGCGGAGTCTGGCGGCACATCGCGCCAGTCTAGTGTTGTATCTGTCGTCCGGGCTTGCAAGAAAGGTACGGCAGGAGCTTTTGATCGGTGGATATGCAGAGGATACGCCGGTTGCTGTCGTGTATAAGGCAACGTGGCCGGAAGAGAAAATCATCCGCACGACACTGGCAAAGCTTCCGGAAGATATGGAAGCTGCGGGAATTACGAAGACGGCACTGATCATCGTATCTCCGGCACTTGGAAGTATCTATGAGAAATCAAAGCTCTATGACGCAGCATTTGCAACGGAATACCGCGGCGCGACGGAGATTGCCCTTCCGGCAGGAATCCGCCGCGTGCTGCTTATCACATGCAGTGTGCGTAGGTAAGCAACAATGCAAAAATTGGCGAAGAAGCTGGAAAATATTTCCGGTGCAGAAATTATTGCGAAGGTAAAATGCGAGGCGCTTCCAGAGGTTTCAATGAAGGAAACAGTGAAGGCATGTGTTGACGAATATTTTGAACAGGTGGACGCTATCGTGTTCGTAACAGCAAGTGGAATCGCGGTACGGAGTGTAGCGGAACACCTGACACACAAATCCAAAGATCCAGCAATCGTGTGCATGGACGAATGCAGCAAACACGTGATATCGTTGGTGAGCGGGCATGCCGGCGGGGCAAATGCACTCACACAGATGCTGGCGGATGTGATGTGGGCAACACCGGTTATTACGACGGCGACGGACGTGGAAGGACAGTTTTCTATCGATGATTATGCGCGGGAACATAATTTAGTTGTGACGGACTGGGCGAAGGCGAAGGCAATCAGCGCAGAGGTGCTGGCGACCGGGGCGAAGCCTGTGTGGGTGGATGAAGCAGAGGTTTCGCAGGAAGAAGAGAAGAACGCATGCGGGAATAGAATCGATGTTCGGAGATTAAAGATAGGTTCGTATCAGGTTATTGTAACTCCACGAGATATCCTGCCAGATGAGAAAATGTTGCAGCTTGTTCCACTCTGCATCGTAGCAGGAATTGGATGCAAGAAGGGAACATCTTCGGATAAAATCGAGCATGCGGTGCAGGATGCATTTGCGAAAGCAGGCTTGCGGATGGAAGCGTTATGTGCGGTGGCGAGCATTGATTTGAAGAAGGAAGAGGCTGGATTGCTTGAATTCTGCGAGACGCGGAAAGTGCCATTTGAGACATATACGGCAGAAGAATTGCAGGCGGTGTCGGGGACGTTTTCCGCATCCGAGTTCGTGACAGGCGTGACAGGTGTGGATAATGTTTGTGAGCGCAGTGCAGTGAAATATGCAAGCGAGCATGGCGCGAATGATGGAGAGCTGTTGCTTCGCAAGCAGGCGCAGGATGGCGTGACGGTAGCACTGGCGTATGTGGGTGTAGCGAGTGGAAAGTAAGCAGAAAAACCCACGCGGTGGGTTTGGAAGTCGAAAAACAAGCGAAAAAACCCAAACCGGAAGCTATAACATAGAAATATAGAGCAATAACGGAGAGAAATATGAGCGCAGATAGTAAGAAGGAATTGTATATTGTCGGGCTTGGCCCCGGCGCGAGGCAGAAGATGACACAGGAAGCAATTGACGTCGTGGAAGCCTGTGAGGTAATTGCCGGATATAAGGTATACATCGAACTCCTGAAACCATACTACCCGGATAAGGAATATCTGGTAAATGGTATGCGGCAGGAAGTAGAACGCTGCCGTCTGGCGCTCGAGACGGCAAACGGCGGCAAGCGAACGGCGCTTGTCTGCAGTGGAGATGCCGGCGTGTATGGCATGGCGGGCATCACGCTGGAACTGGCAGTAGAATTTCCGGAGGTGGATGTCCATGTGATTCCGGGGGTAACGGCTGCACTTTCCGGAGCTGCGCTGCTGGGGGCACCGCTTGGACATGATTTTACCGTGATCAGCCTGAGTGATTTGCTGACACCGTGGGAGCTGATAGAGCGGCGTCTTGCGGCAGCCGCTGAGGGTGATTTCGCAATCTGTCTGTACAATCCGTCCAGTCACAAACGACATGATTATCTGCAGAAAGCGTGTCAGATTCTGTTACAGAAAAAATCTGGAGATACAATCTGTGGAATCACGCGGAATATCGGGCGCGATGGCGAAGAAAAACGAATTCTGACATTGGATGAGTTACTGGAGACGCAGGTGGATATGTTCACGACAGTATTTATCGGAAATTCCCAGACACGAAAAGTTGGTGACGCGATGGTGACACCGCGCGGATATAGAAGAGATAACGCATGAAAGTAGTCATATTTGGCGGTACAACGGAGGGGCGACAGCTTGCCGAGTATCTGATACAATTAAACAAGAAGCAGAAAATGCAGACTATCGAAGTCCATGTTTGCGTGGCATCGGAGTATGGTGCACAGGTACTGCCGGAGGATGCCGCGCTCAAGGTGCATGTGGGTCGGCTGGAGCAGGCAGATATGCAGGAATTCCTGCAGGCAGTACAGGCAGACCTCTGTGTGGATGCGACACATCCGTATGCGGTGATCGTGACACAGAATATCTATCAGGCGTGTAAGGCGGTGGAAGTTCCGTATATTCGCGTGCAGCGAGAGATGCATACCTGTGAAGCATCGGACAGTGTCTATGTTGAGGATACACAGGCGGCGGTTGATTATCTGAAAGGCGTGACCGGAAACATTCTGATTACGACAGGCAGCAAAGAATTACATTTGTATACGCAGATCCCGGACTATGAATCGCGCTGTACGGCGCGTGTGCTTCCAACGCAGTCTGTAGTAGAGGCATGCATCTGATCTGCATGCAGGGCCCTTTTGATCTGGAGATGAATCTGGCAACTTTGCGCTATGCAAATGCTGATTTCCTTGTGACAAAGGCAAGTGGGAAGAACGGCGGCTACGATGAAAAATGTGAGGCTGCGCTTGCCGCGGGAGTGCATCTGGTTGTGATCGGGCGTCCGAAGGAGCAGGTAGAACCGGTGATGTCACTTGCACAGGCAGAAAAATATTTGTCTGATATGATAAGGGGCAGAAAGGAGAATCAAAAGAATGGGGAATAATGAACACACAATCGTATATTTGATCGGTATGGGACCGGGAAATTCGGATTGCCTGACGCGGGAAGCGGTACAGGCATTATCGCAGGCGACCGTATGTATCGGTGCTTCCCGCATGCTTGCGATCTGGAAGAGCCTCTGTGAAGAAGATGGACGCGACGCGGAGCAGACATTTTATAATGCGTATAAGGCAGAAGAAATTGCAGAACTGATTCAAAATCATGTCGGAGAGACGATTGCGGTAGTGTTCTCCGGGGATATTGGCTTTTATTCTGGCGCGAAGAAGCTTTCCATGATGTTGCGGAAGGCTGTGGGGAAAGTCTGCAATATGGTGGATGACACGACAGGAACAACCGAACAGATACAGGCAGATAAAACAATTTATGAGCTTTGTTATATTCCGGGACTCTCGTCTGTTCAGTATTTGTTTGATAAAATTGGTTGGGCATGGGAGGATGCAGAGCTTATAAGCAATCATGGCATCTCTGCAAATATTCCAGCGAAGGTGCTGCATCATGCGAAGGTTGGTACATTGCTTGGCGGTGAAAATCAGGTGGCAGAGGTCTGTAAGCGGCTTACCGAAGTGGGATTGGGAGAAATCGCGGTAGTCGTTGGAGAGCGGTTGTCATATCCTGATGAGAAAATTACAAAGAAGTATGCCAAAAATCTATGTGAGGAAACATTTGATAAGCTGGCGGTTGCGATATTTATAAATGATCATCCGCAGCCAAGGCGTTTAGCTCCGGGAATCAAAGATGAAATGTTTATCCGGGGTAAGGTGCCGATGACGAAGGAAGAAGTGCGGATGGTTGTAATCGCAAAGCTTGGAATTCAGGAAGACACAGGACTGGTGAAATATGATCAGAACAGCGGGCAATGCATGACAAGCAATCCTGCACCAGTCATTTACGATGTAGGAGCGGGAACGGGTTCAGTATCCATTGAGTTGTCACTCCTGACTGAGCAGGGAACGGTATATGCGATTGAGAAAAAGCCAGAAGCTGTGGAATTGTTGCATGCGAACCGAGAGAAGTTTCATGTGGGAAATATGGAGATCCTTGCGGGCGAGGCATCGGAAGTGATTCCAACGCTTCCTGCACCGACGCATGTATTTATCGGAGGAAATGGCGGAAATCTGTTCAAGATCATGGATCAGATCTATGCGAAAAATCCGAACGCGCGCATTGTTCTGACTGCGGTCACATTGGAGACGCAGGCAGAAATGCTTACATTGGCAGACATAGCGAAGCGGCATAACGTGGATTTTAATATGGTACAGATGGCGGTGACGCGCAGCCGCGAAGCTGGCCCGTATCATATGATGCAAGCACAAAATCCGGTGTGGATCGTGACGATGGGATAGAAAATGTACAGGAGCGACCGGAAGAAACAATAGTATAGAAAATGCACAGGAGCGACCGGAAGAAACAATAGTATAGAAAATGCACAGAAACAGCCGAGAAGAAACAATAGTATGGAAAATGGACAGGAACAGCTGGTAAGAATCAATGGTATAACATGTACAGTTACAGTCGGGGAGAAACAATGCAACACAAGAATAATATCCAGGTAAATACCCCACGCGTGATGTTCGCAGCGACACGGAGTGGCAGCGGAAAAACAACCGTGACGTGTGGTGTGCTGGCAGCATTAAAAAAACAGAATATAAAGGTACAGGCGTATAAATGCGGTCCGGATTATATCGATCCGATGTTTCACCGGACGGTGCTCGGAATCGACACTGGAAATCTGGATACCTTCTTTGCGGATGCTGATGCGATTGGACGCATCCTGGCGCGAGACACGAAGGATGCAGAATTGATCGTGCTGGAAGGCGTCATGGGATATTACGACGGTGTTGGTGGAACAACGACGATGGCAAGCTCTTATGAATTAAGCAAGGTTACGAAGACACCGGTCGTTCTAATCGTGGATGCGAAGGGCGCGAGTGTCACGCTTGCGGCGATCATCCGCGGAATTATGGAATATAAGAAGGACAGCCGGATTGTAGGGGTGATATTAAACCGTGTATCACCGATGTTTTACAGCCGGATCAAGCATGTGATCGAGACGGAATGTGGGATTCCAGTGCTTGGATATCTGCCGGAAGATGCATCATTTGCGGTACCATCCAGACACCTTGGACTGCTGCAACCGGATGAAATGCAGAAGCAGAGAGACTGGGTGGAAACAGTTGCGAAAGCTGCCAGAAAAACGATTGATATTGACGGGATTCTGGAGATCGCGGCACAAGCAGAGATGTTGCAGATACAGAAGGCGACAGGTGAGACAGAAAAAAGCAAGTTCCCAGCCGGTTATCGCATTGGCGTGGCAAGAGATGCGGCATTTTCCTTTTATTATCGGGAGAATCTGCGCATGTTAGAGGATATGGGAGCGACACTTGTGTACTTTTCTCCGCTGACAGATGCGCATGTGTCGGAGGTGGATGCACTGATCTTTGGCGGCGGTTACCCAGAGCTTTATGCAAAGCAGTTGTACGAGAATCAGTCGATGCGTGCGTCTGTCTGGCAGGCATTGGAAGCAGGCATGCCGTGCCATGCAGAATGTGGCGGTTTCTTATATCTTGGCAAATCACTTGCCGATGCAGAGGGAAATGTATATGAGATGGTCGGTTTCTTGGATGGTGCAGGATTCCGGACAGAGCGGCTACAGCGATTTGGGTATGTGGAGCTGGCACCGCAGGAAGCGGATGCATTTGCCGTGAATACGGTTTTGCGCGGACATGAGTTTCACTACTGGGATAGCACGGATTGTGGCGATGCCTGTTTGGCGTGGAAGCCCCTTTCCAAGCAGAAGACCTATCCGTGTATGGTGAAGAAGAAAGGAACGTTCGCCGGATTCCCACACCTGTATTACGCGGGTGCGGAGAATTTTTTCTATCATCTATTTTTAAATAGTACAGAGAATGAAAATAGATGAAAATAGATAATATAGTTTTTGGTTAGTAATGAGGGAAGAGAAGAGTAAGAGGGTATTATGTTAGAAGAGATACAGTTACAGCAGGTGCTGCCACAGGAAATTGAAAAACGAAGCTTCGAGATTATCACAGAGGAGCTAGGAAATGTTGAATTAGATCCGCTTCAGGCACCGATTATCAAGCGGGCAATCCATACGTCGGCGGATTTTGATTATTTGAAGAATCTGACATTTTCTGAGCTGGCAGTGGAACAGTTCCATACGGCGATTAAAAATGGAGCCTGTATTGTCACGGATACGCAGATGGCGAAATCCGGCATTAACAAGAAAGAACTTGCGAAATACGGTGGTGAGGTCTACTGCTTTATGAGCGATGACGACGTGGCAGAGATCGCGAAGAAACAAGGTTCCACGCGGGCAGTAGCAAGTATGGAGAAGGCGTGCATGTTAGACAAGCCGCTTATTTTCGCGATTGGAAATGCACCGACCGCGCTGGTGCGTCTGTATGAGCTGATCGACGAAGGAAAGCTGCATCCATGCGGCATTATTGGTGTGCCGGTTGGCTTCGTGAATGTGGTGGAAGCGAAAGAGCTGATTATGACAGCGGGCATTCCGTATATTGTGCCGAGAGGGCGCAAGGGCGGCAGCAATATCGCGGCCACCATCTGCAACGCCATGCTGTATCAGGGCGGAAGA
>ENA-ORLM01000999-ORLM01000999.1-human-gut-metagenome-genome-assembly--contig:-NODE-999-length-20585-cov-3.288229_pt1 | contig 20585 bp, 21 predicted proteins | sample MGYA00243063_ERZ508815 | MGnify/ENA primary metagenome ERZ508815 (study PRJEB26277, sample SAMN04329768) | human gut metagenome | biome: human-associated habitat | host: Homo sapiens | place: USA...
AACTCTTTTTTTTTACTCAAATTCATATGAGAACCCAAGATGAAGAAGAATCCTCTTTCTTAAATTATAAAAATATCTGTATCCATAGGCATTTCGTTTTACAAGCTTGACCTTGTTGTTCATACTTTCAATAAAACCATTATTAAAACTTGTTTCATATGTTTTATCGTTTCTAACATAGATTGCTTTGTATGTAAGTGACTTAAGTATTGGCACAAACCAGTTCTTTCTTATGTTTTTTGCAGACGAAATAAAATATGTATTATTTGTTTCAAATATATGGTTCAGCCAGTTATTCAATTCTTTCTTGTAATCATTGTGCTTTTCATGGATAAGTTTCAACAGATTCTGATAGATCATATAGCTATGGTAGAATTCATCTGTACCATCCTGTTCAAATATATGTTCAACATATGTTCTGCAGGTAAAGTGTTTTTTTAAATGACGATCATACCATTCTGTTTGATCATCAAGATCCTTTCTGTATTTGTCAAAAAGATGAAGATTTTTCTTAATAGATTTGGCTATCTTTTCATCTTTTAATGAAGAACAAGTATCCAGTCTGCTTCTTTTTAGACATTCACCGAATAATTTTACATAATGAAAACGATCAGCGATAATAGAAGCATTGGGAAAAAGACGCTGCATGATACAACGAAAAGGATTGGAAAGATCCATAATGATGATCCTTACTTTTTTTCTTTCTTTATAGGGGAATCTAAGAAAATAGTTTCTTAGACTGCGTTCTTTTCTGTCTTCAATAATATCAAGAGTTTTGCCGTTGATAGGATCGGTAATATGAAAAGCATAAGTTCCTTTATCAGTGGTTGCTTTAAATTCATCAATAGAAATAACAGACTTAAGATGATAGAATCGTTCTTTTACTTTGATGTGATGAAAAAACATTCTGTATACAGAAGATTTAGAAACACCCATCATACGAGAAATAACGGCCATGGCCGTATTCTCTCTAAATTGAATCAGGCAGGCATGAGCAGCAGAAGAAGTCATTCTAGTATTTTTAAATTTAAAAGGGATATCATCCTTAAAATAAGAATGACATGAATGACAGAAATATCTTCTGTATTCAACCTCAATAACGAATCTTTGATGACCATTGGCAATATGAGACAGGGAAATCTTACGTAAACCTTTAGATTCATGATGTTCGATAACGCCGCAATGAGGACAGACGAAATTATCTTTAAGAACAGATCTAAGTCTAATAAATTTAGAATGGTGACCATGCTTATCAAGACCATATCTAAAGCAAGAATCAGAGTCCTCATAAGGGACAGGGATAAAATAATCAGATAAATTATCAGGAAAATCTAGAGATTTAAATAAATCATTGATATAATTTAAATTGGACATAGTGGAATACCTCTTTTCTATTTATTTTTGGTCATTTAAATTGTAAAACGGTATGAAAGCTATGTCTATTTAAATATAAGAAAACTGGAGCAGGATATATTTCCCCTCCAGTTTTAGTATAGAGCCAGTCTTCCTTTGATGGAAGGCTTTTTTGTTTCACGTGTAAAACATTTATAAATTGAGATAAAATCATGATAATAAGATTAAAAATACTCATTTTGTTACAGATATGAAACAAAATTAGACATTGAAAAATAAAAGAGGCATGTTAAACTCCTTTTAGTTAGCGAAGACTAACTTTATAGGAGGAAAAATGAAAAAATTATTAAAGATAACACTTGCTTTAATGATGGCTTTAGGATTACAACTGACATCATTAAAGGTAGTCAACGCATTAAATATTGATTTATCAAAAGCAGGGACATATCAAATTCCTGTTGAAAATTTAAAAAGTGCTGCACCACTTCCAGCAGTACAAAAAGCCTTTGCAAATGCTTTTGGTGATACATTAGAAGTAACGGTAGATAAAGATGGAAAAATGCAAGCAGTTGCTACGTTACAAAATATGATTATTAACATGGGATCAGAATATTATGCAAATGTTTTAACAATTGCTAATGGAACAACTCTTTCAACAAAAGTAGAAAAGTCTACACAAGGAATGGGTGGAGAAACATTAGAAGTAGAAGTACCAGAAAAAATTTCTTTTGAATTACCTCAATTAGATGAAAATAATTCAACAGTTTTATCAATTACAGTTGATTTTATGAATTATTTTATGGGACAAGGAAAGGATTATCCAACAAATGTAACTTTAACATTAGATTTAGATAATGCAAAAGAATTACAAAAAGAATATGTTTTAGAAGATGGTACATATGACGTTCCTGTAAATGTTTTAAAAGAAAATAGTGATGATCAATCAATGGCAGCACAAGCTGTTGAATCAGCACAAATCACTGTTCAAAACAATGAAGTTGTTGTTACTTTAAAATTAAAAGAAATGACAATGTATGGACAAACTGCTTCTGTTGATAAAATGGAATATCAATTAAAAGATGGAACATATAAAGAAGCAACTGTTATTGAGGAAGAAGATGGACATCCAAAAAAAGTACAATTCAAATTAGATGAAAATAAAGAACTTACAAATGTTAAGTTTTATTATGGTGGAAGCCCAAGAGGTGCTATTGCAAGATTACAATTAAAATTAGATGGTCTAACAAAAGTTGATCCTACACCAGAAACACCAAAAGATGATGAAGATCAAAAAGATGAAGAAAATACTTCCCGTTTTACAACACATGGAACATATAGTGTAGATGTTGCTTTATGGAATGCTACAAGTGATAAAGAATCAATGGCAGCTTCTGCTATCAATTCAAAAGCAAAAATTATTGTTAAAGATGGAAAAGCAACAATGTATCTTTCAACAAAAGAAATGTCATTTGGAAGTATTAAAGCAAGTTTACAAGAATTCTATATTGGAAGTGAACAAGAAGATTATAAAAATCATGGTGCTACAATCATTGAAAAAGATGCACAAGGGAATCCAACATTATGGGCCTTTGAATTACCTCATGAAAATGAATATATCAATGTAATGATGAATCCACATGTTGCTATGATGGGAAATATGGATTTAGCAGCAAGATTAAAAATTGATTATACTACTTTAACATATGTTTCAGATAAAACAGAATTAGAACCAAATACTAAAAAAGATGATCAACAAGAAAATACAAATAAAGATCAAACAGCAAATAAAGAGAATCAAATAAATGAAAATCAATCAGTTAAAACAGGTGATCAAACATCTATTCAGTTATTCATGACATTATTTATTATTTCTATAACAATGATTGGATTTATTTTAAGAAAGAAACACGAGGCATAAAAATGCCTCATGTTTTTATGGAGAAACTATGAAAAAAATATTACAAATAAATATCATTTTAATGATGCTATTCATGTTTATTTCACCAGTTAGTGCTTTAAATGATGGGGCATATCTTGTTAGTCGTTCTACAAGTTATACCAATCCTCTTACCGGTAAAACAGAAGACGGAGGAGAAAATATTGCTTTAGGTGAAAGTATGGTAAGTAATATTGTCGAAAGTCAATTATTGGTTGAACAAATTAATGGAAAGTATTATATCACTGTTGGTTTAGGGTTAGCTTCTAATGTCAGCAATGTACGATTTAAAGTGATGACATCAAGTGGATCAATGAGTTCAGTTTCAGCAACTAAAACTGGAAGTAGTAGTGCTAATGGAGATACTGTTAATCATTATAGATTACAAGTCAGTTCTTTGGAACTTTATATAAGTCCTATTATGTATGTAAATCCAATGGGAAGAGATGTACAGTTTTTTATTAAACCTAATATTTCTTCGGCAATAGCAGGAACAGGAATTTATAACAGTCAAATGATCTCTCAAAATACAGAAACCTCAACAAGTCAAAATACACAAACAAATACATCTAAATCAACAACAAATCAAACAACTCAAGAAGAAACAACTGAGGAAACACAAACACCAGAAATTACTGAAATTCAACAAGCAATAGTAGGAACAATTACAAAAGAATCACTTATGAAAAATGCGACAGGATTAAGTAATCACATTATTAATTCAAAAGGAAAAGTCGATAAAAAATTAAAACTAACAGTTAAAAATTTAAAACAAACAACGAAGGAAAGTACAACCAAAAAAGATAATACATTACTTATTGTAGGAATATGTATCGTATTTATTTTAGGAGGAATATTCTATGTTAAAAAAATTAAAAAGTAGTTTAGTATTTATTTGTTTAATATCTTTATTAACAGGATGTGTCAATCAAAATCAAGAAGTAACAAGTGATCAAGAAATTACAGTTGCTGCTACTTCTATTGCTGTTACAGAAATTTTAGATCAATTAAATATACCAGCTAAACAAGTTGTAGGAATTCCTCAAAGTGATAGTTATACAGTTCCTAAAAAATATCAAAAAACAACAAAGATTGGTAATGCAATGACACCAGATATGGAAAAAATATCTACATTGAAACCTGATTTAATTTTAAGTCCTAATTCATTAGAAAGTGATCTTTCAAGTAAATATAAAAAAATCAAAATCAGTTCAAGTTTTTTAAATCTTAAAAACTTATCGGGAATGTATAAGAGTATTGAAGAATTAGGAAAATTATTTAATAAAGAAAAACAAGCTAAAAAGCTTGTTGATGAGTATGTTGACTATATGATTTCTTTTAGAGAAAAATATCAAAATAATGTGAGTCCACGTGTTTTAATCTTAATGGGACTTCCAGGAGGAAGTTATGTTGTAGCAACTGAATCAAGTTATGTTGGAGATTTAGTAAGATTAGCAGGTGGAACAAATATTTATGGTGATGGAGAAGGAAAAGATTTTGTTAATGTCAGTGTAGAAGATATGTTAAAACAAAATCCTGATATTATTTTAAGAACATCTCATGCCATGCCAAAACAAGTTATGGAGTATTTTCAACAAGAGTTTTCGAATAATCAAACTTGGCAACAATTTGATGCTGTTAAGAATAATAAAGTATATGATTTAAATAATGAATATTTTGGAATGAGTGCTAATTTTAATTATCAAAAAGGATTAGAAACATTAGAAGGAATTTTATATGAAAACAATTAAAAAGCATTCCTTATTGTTTATATTATCTTTATTTATCTTATTATGTATTTCATTCTTTATAGCAATTAATACAGGAACGATCAAAATCTCATTTATTCAATTATTAAAAGGACTCTTTGTAGAATATAACAAAGATGTTGCAAGTATCTATCAAATACGTTTTCCTCGTGTCATTGTTACTATGCTTGTAGGATGTGCACTTGCTTTAGCAGGTTTATTATTTCAAGTAGTACTAAAGAATCCTTTAGCAGATCCAGGTATTATTGGAATCAGTGCAGGAGCACAATTAGTTAGTTTATTAGTAGGTATCTTTTTACCTGATTTATATACCATCAAACCATTGTTAACATGTTTAGGAGGATTAATAACATTTATATTGATTTATAGTTTATCTTGGAAATCAGGTTTAAAGACGACAAGAATTATTCTTGTCGGTGTGGCTATTCATTATACCTTAACAGCAATGATTTCCTTTATAGAAAGTATGTCTTCATCTATTTCATCATCGGTAGGTTCTGTTATTTTATATACCTGGAATGATGTTCAATTATTGATGGTTTATATTTTACCTATTTTAATTATTTTATGCTGTCTTACAAAAGCATGTGATTTATTAGGATTAGAAGATCGTACATTGTTATCTTTAGGAATAAATGTTAATCTTTATCGATTTATTATTTCTTTATTAGCAGTTATTTTATGTAGTGTTTCAGTAGCAATCGCAGGTGTGTTAAGTTTTGTAGGTTTACTTGTTCCTCATCTTGCACGTTTATTTGTAGGTAATAAGCATAGTTATTTAATACCGACAAGTGGCTTATTGGGAGCTCTTGTTCTTTTAATAGCTGATACCCTAGGGCGAGTCATTATTGCTCCTTATGAAATAACACCTGCTATTTTAATGGCTATTATTGGTGGTCCATTATTTATTATCTTATTAAAAAGGAGTTCAGTGCATGAAAGTTAAAAATCTATCATTTAGTTATCATCAAAACCCTTTTATAGAAAATTTAAATATAGAATTTAAAGAAAATCAAATAACGACAATTATTGGATCGAATGGTAGTGGTAAATCGACTTTACTTATGTTATTAAGTCGTATCTATAAACCACAAACAGGCTTTATAGAAATTAATCAACAAGATATACAAAATTATAAAATAAAAGAATTTGCACAAAAGGTTGCTGTTGTTCACCAAAAAAATCAAATTAATGGTGATCAAGATGTAAAAACAATTGTAGGCTATGGAAGATTACCTTACCTCCATTATTCACAAAAATTATCCCAAGAAGATTATGAAATCATAGATTGGGCTTTAGAAGTAACCAACTTAAAAGAATACAAAAACAGAACATTAAAAAGCTTATCAGGTGGACAACAACAACGTGTTTGGATTGCTATGGCTTTAGCCCAAAAAACACCTTATCTTTTATTAGATGAACCGACAACTTATTTAGATATAAGATATCAATTAGAATTACTAAGCTTACTCAAAGAAATCAATCAAAAATATAAAATAACAATTATTATGGTTTTACATGATATCAATCAAGCAATTCAATATTCAGATCATATCATTGGTATGAGACAAGGTCAGATTATTGTTGAAGGAAAAGCAAAAGATATTATGAATCAAGAAGTTATAAAAAAGATATATGGGATAGATTTACAAACAACGATCATCAATGATCAAACCTATGTACTTACAGTCTAAGGGCATGAGCCCTTTTTTTCTTGACACTTATAAGGGAATGTTATATTCTTATATCATACTAATTCTATATGAAATAAATAAATTGGTACAAAATAAAATTGGGGGAATAAAAATATGGAAAGAATAACAAGTTTTAGCGTTGATCATCGTAAACTTACAAAAGGAGTTTATGTCTCAAGAGTAGATGGAGACTTGATTACATATGATATTCGTATGACACAACCAAATGTTGAGCCTGCATTAAAACCAGAAGCAGCACATACCATTGAACATATTGGAGCAACATTACTTAGAAATGGAAAATATAAAGATCAAGTGATTTATTTTGGACCAATGGGCTGTATGACAGGCTTTTATTTAATTGTAAGAGATTTAGACTTAGAAGTGATTAAAGAAGTCGTTAAAGATGTTTATACACAAATTGCTTCATGGGATCAAGAAATTCCTGGAGCTAAGGAAGAAGAATGTGGAAATTACACATTTATGGATTTAGAAGCAGCTAAAAAAACAGCTGATTATTTTGTAAACAGTAAATGGGAACATGAATATCATCTATTATAAAAGGGGAAAAACAATGAAAAAATTAGGGATTCGATTACTTGCACTTACCTTACTAGCAACTGTAACAACAGGATGTGCATCATCTAAACAAGAAAATACATGGGATAAAATTAAAGAAAAGAAAGAAATCGTGATTGGAACAGAAGGAACATTTGATCCTTTCTCTTATCATGATGATAATGATAATTTAGTAGGTTATGATGTTGAAGTATCAAGAGCACTTGCTAAAGAATTAGGGGTTAAAGTTAAATTTGTAGAAGTTAAATGGGATAGTTTAATTGCGGGACTTGATTCAGATAAATATGATTTAGTAACTAACCAAGTGGCTATTACAGCTGAAAGAAAGAAAAAATACGATTTTTCAATTCCACATACATACTCTTATCCAGCAATTATCACTAAAAAAGATAATACGGAAATTACTAAAATGAGTGATATTAAAGGGCATAAATTTTCACAAACAGGAAGTAGTAACTTTTCTAAAATTGTAGAAAAATATAAAGGTGAAATCGTTGCGACAAATGATTGGAATGAAAATGTAAGCTTAGTAGAACAAGGACGTGTTGATGGTACTGTTAATGATACTTTAGCTTATTATGATTTAGTGAATAAAAAACCAGATACTGATTTAAAAATTGCAGCACAAGGTAAAGAAGTGAGTGAACAAGCATTTATCTTTAATAAAGGACAAGATGATTTAAAGAAGAATGTTGATAAAGCATTAAAATCATTAAAGAAATCAGGTAAATTAGCTGAAATTAGTAATAAATATTTTAAAACGGATGTATCACATAAATGAGTTCAAGAGTTATCGAAATAATTACGAGTTCATTTACTAAATTACTGATACCAGGTCTTGTTTATACAATACCTATTACCTTGATTTCTTTTGCTATTGGATTATTAATAGCTATTGTGACAGCCTTAATAAGAGTTAAAAAAATAAAAGTATTATCACAAATTATTCAATTTTATGTATGGATTTTTAGAGGAACACCATTACTTGTACAACTCTTTATTATCTATTATGGATTACCAAGTGTAGGCATTGTCTTAGAAGCATTTCCTGCAGCCATTATAACTTTTTCTTTAAATGTAGGAGCTTATAGTAGTGAAACGGTAAGAGGAGCTATTTTATCTGTTGATAAAAGACAATTAGAAGCCTGCTATTCGGTAGGTATGACATACTTCCAAAGTATGTATCATATTATTTTACCACAAGCCTTAAAGATTGCGATTCCACCATTATTCAACTCTTTAATTGCTTTAGTAAAAGATACATCACTTGCTGCTAATATTACAGTTGCTGAAATGTTTATGGCAGCTCAACGTATTGTTGCTAATACATATGAACCATTAGTTCTTTATATTGAAGTTGCTATTATCTATTTAGCGTTTAGTACAATTTTAACGTATGTACAACATTTTATTGAAAGACGTCTACAAATAAGTGAGGTGTAACCATGATTGAAGTAAAAGATTTACATAAAACATTTAAACAACAAGAAGTTTTAAAAGGAATCTCTTTTTCAATAGAAAAAGGAGAAACTGTTTCAATTATTGGACCTTCAGGATCAGGAAAATCAACTTTACTTAGATGTTTAAACCTTTTAGAAGTTCCTGAAAAAGGAAAAGTAAAAATAGGTGAAGTTGGATATGATGCTACTCATATAACTAAAGAAGAAGAACTTGCTTTAAGAAAAGTCACAGCTATGGTTTTCCAAGAATACAATTTATTTGCGAATAAAACAATTATTGAAAATATTACAACACCTTTAACAGTTGTAAAAAAAATGACAAAAGAAAAAGCACTTGTCATTGCTAGAGAACAACTCAAAAAAGTAGGTTTATCAGATAAAGAAGATCGTTATCCAACACAACTATCAGGAGGACAACAACAACGTGTTGCTATTGCTAGAGCGTTAGCGTTAAATCCACAAGTCATACTCTTTGATGAACCAACAAGTGCCTTAGATCCAGAACTTGTCCAAGAAGTATTAAAAGTCATTAAAAGCGTGGCTGATGAAAACATTACAATGATTATTGTTACACATGAAATGTCCTTTGCTCATCAAATTTCAGATAAAGTTATTTTCATGGATCAAGGACATATCGTAGAAAGTGGTACAGCAAAACAAATATTCGATCATCCTCAAAAACCAAGAACGCAACAATTCTTAGCAAGATATCGAGGAGATACAGACTATATTATTTAAAAAGTCATGGTTTATCCATGACTTTTATGCATCTCTAACATATACTATTTTATTCTTTTTTAAATCTTTAATGATTATTTTAATTTCTTTATTTTTTTTAGTGCTATCTGTTATATAAGATAAATATTTTCCATCTATTGATATTTTTAATGAATATACTTTTTCTTTTGTTAATAAAGTACTTTCTTTATAAGTAAAATCATACATAAATAAACCATCATTTTGGGTGTAATATAGTTTATCTTTATATATATCACTATTTTCAATTTGTTCATTAAATAGAATTTGATTATCACAATATAACTTATCATCTTGAATATTGTGTAAATAGAGATGATTATTTTTTATATAGAAATAATCACATAATGGAGTATCTAATTTTTCTTTTTTAAATGTATCTAGAGATATTTTAATAATTGTATAATCATCTTGTAGACAATAAAGATATTGATGATAAATAGAATAATGGTTTGTTAATTTTCCTTTATAAACAACTTTATTATTTTGATTAGTTATTTTGTCACTATAAATAATATAATATCTATTCCTGTTACCAATAATACCTAATATATTCTTATCTGAAATAGGGATATGTTGTTGTTCTATATTCATAAAATTCTTTTGTAAAGAAGATAACTTTTTTAATTTAACATCTTGAAAATCATTATTAAAGAGATATAAATATTCACTTTCATCATCGTCAATAGTATAAAAAAAACCATCTTTTTGAGGAAATACATTAATTAAATTATTACTAGATTCATAAAGATTTCTTACTAAAGAATACTCTTTCCAATCATTTTTATCTATTATCTTATTAGAAAAATAATAATATTCTTTATTTTCCGCAAAATTAAGTTCATGATAACTATTGTATTGAAAACTAGATGAATTATTTTGATTACTTGAACAACCAGTTGTTAATATTAATAAAGAAAGAAAAATCAAGTTCTTTCTTTTTCCTTTAAAAAAAGAAAGAAGAAAGAATATAAAGATAATAATCAATTCAATAATTACTATATGAAAATCTATGCCTAACATTTTTTCACCATAACCAGCAAAATAGCGACCAGGAACAAGAAAACTAATAAAAGGAAAATAAAGAATATGTATACTATTTCCTAAGAAAGCTAAAGGAATATAGACGAAAATAAAAAGTACAAGCAAAATAAAGATATTAGAATGAATAAATTTTTTTAGTAAAATACTTAGACTACATAAAAGATAACTCGCTATATAGTAAAGAAATGTACAAAAGCATATAAATGTTATTAATGAAATATTTGGACAATTTTTTGAACACCAAGGAATATTAATTATTGAAAAATCTAATCTAGAAAAATGTTTAAAAATAAGTATTTTACCAATAGTCATTAAAATTAAAAATAATCCCCATATACAACTAAATACAAATATTTTACTCTTTTTAGCATTCTTAATACCATTAGATGTTGTTTTTTCATAAATCCATATATGATCATCTATTTCTTTTAAATAGATACTATAAATAAGAAAGAAAAGAAAGAGAATGATAATAAAATCTAGATTGTTAAAATTTAAACAATCAGTATATTTCGTATTAACTATTTCCTTATGTTGAGTATTTTTAATTTTTAAATAATATAAGTAGAAAGAATTTAATGCATCTTTTTTTAAAATATTAGAATTATTTTTTCTTTGTTTTTTTAGATATTCTTTTTGAGTAATTTGATGATTTTGATATTCTTTTAAAATATCTTCATTATTCTCATAAGAATCTAATTCTTTTAGAATTTGTTTTTCTTTTGAATTATTTGGAATACCAGAGTATTTATCTATATATTGATCATAAATTTGTGTAGTAGTATCACGGTTTATTTTTGTTTGATGTAGATTTATATATAAAGTTGAGAAAGATGTAAAAAGTAAAATAAGAATAATGAGTAAACCTTTATTATTTTTAAAAAATAAACGAAAATATAATTTAATTAATTGATACATAATATCTCCTCTTAAATAGAAAATAGGTAAAAAAATTTAAATTTAAAATGATAAATGAAAATAATAAGGAACTCATAAAAATCCTTTGATTATAGATAGAATCATTTAAAGATGAAAAACTAATAATACTTAATAGATTGTTGTTATATAACTGAATTGAAATATAAATAATCAATATAGCAATAAAAAATCCTTTATATTCCTTGTTTAAAAAATGACAAAGAAATAAAAATAAATAAGAGAAAGATAAACACCCAACTAAACGAAAAAAATAATTACAAACAATATAAAAGAATATAGAAATATTATAGGGTTCATACATAAAATGAGATAATGCATAAAGTGGTTGAAATAAACCATTTTTCATTCCTAAAAAATAATAAATAAGATAACTTTCTATTAACAATAATAAAGAAGAAATAAACGTAAATAACAAGATCATTAATATCTTTGATATAAATATTTTCTTTATTTGTTTTCTAGAAATATAAAAATATAAATCTGTTTGTTTTTGTTTTTCATAGATGAATAATTTGATTACTAAGATAATACAAAATATAAGGGATAATAGATATTGAAAATCTTGATTCATAAAATTATTGATTAAGGTATAATCATAGTAGTAGCTAAGATTTCTATTTTTTAATCTTTTTTTAAGCATTATATTTTCTTTTTTCCATTTACTATTTTGAGTTTTTTTAATATTTTCATCTAGAATAGTGATTTTATTTTTAATTGAAGAATGATAATTGATTGTATATTCATAATCTTCTAATAAATTATTACTTATCTGTTCATCACCGAAAACATAACCTGAAAAAGTATTTTTAGACTTGTTTTTGGTATTATAGTTTCCGTTATTTACTTGTTCTAGCATCGTATTATGATAATTAACAAGCCAATCATATTTTTGTTGAGAAATAGGGCCTTCAATTATTTTTAATATTTTTCTTTTTCCTGTATTAATATCTCCATATATATTTTGATAATTGACATATATGATTTGTAAACTGTTTAAGACAAGCAAAAGAATAAATAAGACTTTAACTGATTTAGAACGTAATAACTTATATAATTCACCTTTTATCATAAACATCACCATAATAATAAAGATAAATATCTTCTAAATTTATTTCTTTACAATGTGGAAATAATTCATCTTTATGAGAAAAAAACTTAATTTTATAATCATCGTTAATAGGTACAATAGAAGAAACATGATATGTTTCTATATATTTTTGTAGATCTTTTTTTGAAACGATCGTTTCATAAAAGAATTGTTTTAATGATAATATTAATTCTTGTGGACTTTTAAAATCTAATAATTGTCCGTTTTTAAAGAATATAAGAGATTTAGCTAGATGATCCATATCTTGAATAATATGAGTAGAAATAATAATAATTTTATCTTTTGAAAGATTTCTTAAGAGATTTTTAAGTCTTAATCTTTCAATAGGGTCTAAACCTGTTGTAGGTTCATCTAATAATAAAATTTGAGGGTCATTTATGATTGCCTGAGCAATAGATAAACGTTGCTTCATTCCTCCAGATAATTTTTTAATCTTGATATATTTTTGATCATATAAATTAACTAATTTTAAAGTATGATCTATTTGGTTTTTATCAATTGATTTAAGTGCACAAATATATTCAAGAAATTCATTACAAGTAAGATCAACATATAAAGCAGGAGATTGAGGAACATATCCAAAGACATGATAAAAATCATCACTTAAAAACTTAACTTCATCAATTTCAATTGTTCCACTATCATTTTTAATAAGTCCACATAAAATACTTAAAAAAGTAGTTTTTCCTGCTCCATTAGGACCAATTAATCCATAGATTCCAGATGATAAATGTAAAGTAATATGATCTAATGCTTTTTTGTTTTTATAATACTTTGATAAATCATTTATATAAATATTCATTACTTTACCACCAATGAAGTACTTTCTTCTGGAAGATTACTTGAAAGAGGAATAGCAATAGCTTTTACATTTTTTGTTTTATTTCCTGGTTTATAGCTTAATACTGCACTTTTATTTTTAGGAAGTTCTATATGGTAGCTAGATACAGGTTTTAAATCTTCTAATACCCAAAGAATATAATTATCAGAAATACCACTCATTTTTATAGTAATAGGTTTATTTTTCTTAAAATTTCCTTCTAGATTATTAGGAAATTGAATAAGTAAATTATTATCAAAATAACCTTCTTCATCATCATGTTTTAATAAATCAGATGTATAATCAATTAAATCATAATTATTATTTAAATCTATAGGATTATTAGCAGTATCTTGATGAATATCAATAAAAGTAGTACCACAAGCCATCATATGTTGTTTATTAGTAAGTTGTTTAAGAGAATCAACAATTTCATAATCAGCTATTAAAAAAGCATGCATATAAAGATGATCACCTTTACTACCAGTATTAGGCATAATAGAAACATGCTCAGTTTTATTAGTGTCTTTTTTTCCTTTAAATGTGTAGACTAAACTTTCCTTATCTTCATGCTTAATCATTTGAGGAATACCGTTAATAAATATCATTAAACCAAAATTTGCATCTCTACCTACAACTTCATAATCATAATTAATATCTACATCTTTACCATCAAAACTATAACCATCTTCAATATGATGCAATCCAAAACCTACTTTTAAATCAACTGTTTCTTGATTGTTATTCTTTTTGATTGTTATATTTTCTTGTTTGGTACTACATCCAACAAGTAAAAATATACAAAACATACTGAGTATTATTTTTTTCATTCTGTTACCTCTCTTCTTATAAAAGTAGTTTTCTCATCTTGTTTACCTATAATAAATAATTGATGATCAACATATTCAGCAAATAAAATATTATCTAGCTCATTAAAATCATATTTTACATTATTGAAAATAATATAAGGTTTCCAATCATCAACACTTCCTTTTTCTGTAATAATAATCTTTCCATTACTTAAATAACAATTTACAGAATTTTCATAATTAAGTCCTAAATCATTAAAACCATCATCATAATAAACAGCAATCTTATCTTTATTAGCACCATAGCCTTCATCTTGATTATGAATAATACTTTTATCTTTAAAAGAATTTAAAGTAACTTGGGGACTATTATATAAACTATAAGTTTGATGATTTATATCTATTACCCCATAACATCCAGAAGTTTGTTGACCTTGTTTTAAATATGTTCCACCAGTATAAATAAGGGTTTTATCATTTGTGAAAGCTAATTCCCATATAGCATTTAATTTTCTAGGTGTATCATCTAAAGTAAGAACAGTGCTAACTAAGCGAGAATCTCTATCTAATAATAAAACACTTTCTGTATCATAATTCATTTTTACACATGAAATAAATTGACCAGATGATGAAACAGCTAAACTATCATATTCAAATTCATCAAAAAAATTATTTAAATCAATATGATTTTTAAGTTTATGATTTTGAAATAAGAATAAATTGTCTGTTAGTTGAATAGCATATATATCTTGAAGAACATGTATTTTAGCTTTATTAACAGGCCCATCAAAAATCATTGTGTTTAATAATTCTTTATTTTTTTCTATAGAATAATCATAAACATATGTTTGATTATTTTTTTTATAAACGAATATTAAATTATGATCTATGATTTTAAAATCAATGATTTCATATTTTGATAATTGTTGGTAATCTTGAGTTTTCTTAACTGTTTTTACTTTATGATTATTTGTGGTTTGACAACCACATAGTAATATGACTAAAAAAATTATTATTATTTTTTTCATAGTTAACCTCACTATAGAAAATATCATTTCTGATATATTTAATAGATATTATCGAGAAATGATATTTATTAATTTAATATTGTGTAGATGTATAAACATGATATCCAGTTGTATGAATAGCATCATGTGTTCCATAAAATGTAACTTTAGTTCCAGTATATCCCCAACATTCTAATGTATCTCCAACACCAGAACTATTTGCATGTTGGTTTTGAGTAGAACCAATATTAGCACCAGTGCTAGTTTTTTTAGCATCTATTTTTATTTTGATAGATTTAACATTTTGACCAATAGTGGTACCACCTTCACACAATTTAGATGATCCACTATTATAAGGAGATATAAATCCTTTTAATGTGCCATAGGGTGTTGATTTTGTTGTTGATTTAGCAGCGGATACAGAGTTTACATTTCCAAATGCCATAAGTAATGCGAAACTTAATGTTACAAATAATTTAATTTTATTTTTTTTCATAATTTAATATTCCTTTCATTAGTTTAGGTTGACGTCTACTTTAATTTTATTATATCTTATATTACTATATTGTCAATAATACCTTTATAATAATAGTATGGTAATTATAATATTATAATGCTATAATTATTTTGGTGATATAGTTATGGCAAAATCAAATAGCTTTTTTAATATTGATATGCTTGTTTTAAGTTTGTTAAAAGTAAGTGATTGCTATGGATATGAATTAGTAAAAAAAATCAAAGAAGTTTCAAATAATACATTAGATATAAAAGAAGGTACACTTTATCCCGTAGTGCATAACCTATTGAAAAAAGAATACATTTCTAGTCGAGATGAAATAGTAAATAAAAAAGTAAGAGTTTATTATCATATTGAACCTATAGGAAGAGACTATCTAGAAAAAACAATTACTGATTTTAAAAAAAATATTAAAGGTGTATTCGACATTATTGAATATGGTGAGGTGGAAAAAAATGAATAAAGATTCAAAAAAATTTATTAAATATGTAAAAAGAATAATTCCTATCCATTCAAAAGATAAAAGAGAATTTATCTTATTATTAACTCAAAGAATAAAAGAATTTTCAGATGATTTAGAGAGATGTACTTATCAGGATATTGTAAATGAATTTGGTACGCCTAATGAGGTTGCAGGATCTTATATTGAAAATATGGAAAGTAATGAACTCATAAAAAAACTAAATAGGAAAAAGTTACTTAAATATTTTCTTTCAACACTTCTAATTTTAATAACTCTATTATGGGGATTTAAAATGTACAGATTAAATCAATTATATGAAGAAGCAAAATCAGAAACACATGGTTATATTACTGAAGAACTTATTAAATAAAAGGAGAAAATTTATGAAAAAAATTATATTATTTTTAAGCTTATTTTGTATTTTATGCATACCTTCACAAGTAAATGCTTATAATTATGAAAATATTTCACAGATAGAATATTTGGAAGATGGTTCGTATATTGAAACAACTATATTTGTATCTAATGATTATGCTAGATCTCAAAAAACTGCTAGTAAAATTGCTAGATATAATAGTAGTACGGGCGTTCAACAATGGTATGTAACTGTAACTGGAACGTTCTCATATGGTAATGGATCAGCAAAATGTATTTCATCATCAGTTAAGTCAGGTGTATATAATAATAAATGGGCTATTTCGAGTAAATCTGCTTCTAAATCAGGAGCAACAGCAATAGCATCTGCAACAGCAAAACATAGCTATGATAATACATCTTATGAAACAAAAAAATTAACTGTTAGACTTACTTGTAGCTCTACAGGAGTATTATCATAATAATTGAATAGCATTACAAGGTAAATATCAGATTTCATTAAGTTATATAGCATTTGTCATTTTATATAATTGTATGTTTATAATTATATTTAAGTATTTGTTATTTATTGTTTTTGATATGAATTAACTATCCAGTATTAAAATATAATCCTCAGCTCATAAGTAAAAAAGGAACGTCAGAACATGGAATTGGTTTATCAAGTGTAAAATCAACTTTAAAAAAATATAAATCTGAAATATCTTTTTCAGAAGATAAATATTGGTTTACTGTTCTTATAGTTATTGATAAATACGAATATATTCATTAGTATTCATTTAAAAGAAAGGGTAACCAAATAATTTAGGGGGAAAGCCAAATTATTTAGGGGACAACTTTAGGGGTTTTAAGAAAAACCTGTTGAAAGTTAGGGGGCACTTTAGGGGGCAACCTAAAAATTCAAAAGAAAATAAGTTTAAAGGAACAATCAAATAGGTTGTTCCTTTCATTTTGTCTAGATACATTTAACAAGTTATTTTTTAAATTTATATACTTCTTTTTTTGATTTAGGAATGGCTAAAATAGATTCATTTTTCCTGTTAGCCCAAATCAATCTGCTTCTTACATATTCAAAATTACTTAATCCTCTTGAATTTCTTTTGAAATCTTTAGGAGTCCTATTATATCCTTCCATAGGTCCATTAGATAGTCTTCGTTCATTTCCATTATTATCAGTTATATAAATAAATGAATTGATGATTTCTTGTTTATGAGCTTTTAATAGTTCAGAAAATTCTTTAAACATAATCAATGTCGAATGAGAATAACAATCAATAATATTGCTTAAAAGAGTATTGATTTTTTCTAGGTCCCTTTCTTCTGTTTTATTAAATTCAATATATTTTTCTTTTAGACGTCTGATTTGTACAAGGTTATCGTCTAATTGGAAAAACATTTTTTCATAGTCATAAGTATTTAAATAAGCTTTTAATTTGTGGTTGTATCTAACATTACTTTGATAGTCTATATTTTCTACATTTTGTAATATGAGCCATTTAAAATTATTAAGCAGATAGACTTCTTTAGATGTCGGCATATTTTTAAAATCTATAGGTCTGTTATTTTTTATACAAGAGTCTTCGTAAATCTTTTTATCTCTTATTTGGAATTTCTTTTTTAGATCATTGATATAGTTATTTATCTTTCTTATGATCCAAGAAACAACGTGAAAACTATCAATGATGGCAATACTGTTAGGAAAGTAACGCTTCGTATAGTTGATATAGGGATTGTACATGTCACAGATAAGGTATTTAACGTTTTTTCGTTCTTCCAATGGAATAGATAAAAAGTAGGCATTGGTCGTTTCTTCCCATCTGTTGGGAAGAATATCGATAATTTCTGAGGAATCAAAATCCATGATAACCAATGCATAACGATGCTTATAGTCAATATTTAAAAATACTTCGTCGACAGAAATTATTTCAGGTAAAGGAAGACGTTTTATGTTCAAATATTGTAGAAATATATAATGTACGGAAGTATCAGAAATATTATATTTTCTAGCGACACCTGCAGTAGTAATATGTATATTCTTCATTTCATTAAGGATCATATAAGGAGTAATATTAGATGACTGTTTATATTTACTAATAAAGTTAAACTGATCATTGAAGTAAAGATTACATTGAGGATTGGTACATCTCCATTTTCTTTGAGTTACAATAAGTTTTAATTGATAGCCATCTTGTAGGATAGGATGATTTATTTTTCTAATATATTTTCCTTTTGAATGCATTCTAGAAGAACAGGCAGGGCAATATTCGACTTTGAGAGTCTTTTCTAAATAAATTATCTTAGTATTTCCATCAATTAAAATCTTAGAGATAATTATGTCTTTATCTTCAATGTTTAAAAATTTCATGATATCATTATTCATATAGTTCCTTTCATAGTATCTAGACAATATCAATGATAAACGAACTATAAAAAGAAACAACAGCCAGAATTCTAGCTGTTGTTTTTCAATGACAATTATTAGAAGTCCATCCCCCTAAAGTTGTCCCCTAAAGTAGACCCCCAAAGTTGGGACCCCTAAATTATTTGAATAGCCAAATAGAAGTGAAAAGCTTCTATTTTTTTCATTTTATGAAAGAAACATACTTGTCTATACCTCTGTGCTATAATGAATGTGTCAAAAATGGAGGATATAAAAATGAGTAAAAAACCTGTAAAAATTGTAACAATTGGTGGAGGAAGTAGTTATACACCAGAGCTAATGGAAGGATTTATTAAAAGATATGATGAACTTCCAATCAAGGAAATTTGGCTTGTCGATATTGAAGATGGGAAAGAAAAATTAGAAATCGTTGGTAAAATGGCACAACGTATGTGGGATGCTTCTCCTTATGATGTTAAAGTTCATCTAACATTAGATCGTCGAGAAGCATTAAAAGATGCAGATTTCGTTACAACTCAATTTAGAGTTGGTTTATTAAATGCTCGTATTAAAGACGAAAGAATTCCATTTAGCTATGGTATGTTAGGTCAAGAAACAAATGGTGCTGGAGGTATGTTTAAAGCTTTAAGAACAATTCCAGTTATTTTATCAATCGTTGAAGATATGAAAGAATTATGCCCAGATGCTTGGCTTGTTAACTTTACAAATCCATCAGGAATGGTAACTGAAGCGGTTATGAGATTTGGTAAATGGGATAAAGTCATTGGTTTATGTAATGTTCCTGTTGGAGCAATGCTTGATGAACCAAAAACAATTGGTAAAACATTAGATCAATTAACTTATAAATTTGCTGGATTAAACCATTTCCATTGGCATAAAGTATATGATGAAAATGGTAAAGAAGTGACTAAAGATATCATTGAAGCAATGTATGAAGGAAAAGATATGGGAATTCCTGCAAACATTCATGATATTCCATTCTTTAAAGAACAATTACTTCAAATGAATATGATTCCATGTGGATATCATAGATATTATTATCGTGAAGAAGAAATGTTGGCTCATGGTTTAGAAGAATATAATGATCCTAAGGTAGGAACTCGTGGACAACAAGTACAACAAACAGAACATGAATTATTTGAATTATATAAAAATCCAGATTTAGATCATAAACCAGAACAATTAGCAAAACGTGGAGGAGCACATTATTCAGATGCAGCTTGTGAAACAATTGCTTCTATTTATGGAAATAAATTATCACATATCGTTGTAACAACTAAAAATAATGGAGCTGTACCAGATTTACCAGCTGACTGTGCGGTAGAAGTTTCATCTTATATTGGCTCAACAGGAGCAAGAGCTATTGCCTTTGGACCATTACAACCAGCTCAAAGAGGATGGTTACAATGCATGAAAAACATGGAATTATGTGTTGAAGAGGCAGCTGTAACAGGAGATTATGGATTATTAATGCAAGCATTCATTTTAAGTCCACAAACAGTATCAGGACAAAAAATGGTGAATGTTTTAAATGAATTATTGATTGCTCATGAAAAAT
>ENA-ORLM01001010-ORLM01001010.1-human-gut-metagenome-genome-assembly--contig:-NODE-1010-length-20419-cov-3.146790_pt1 | contig 20419 bp, 13 predicted proteins | sample MGYA00243063_ERZ508815 | MGnify/ENA primary metagenome ERZ508815 (study PRJEB26277, sample SAMN04329768) | human gut metagenome | biome: human-associated habitat | host: Homo sapiens | place: USA...
TCTGAAAAATTATTCTTTTCGTATCTTCTCATTGTCATCATTCTCACTCCTGTTGCATTATCCGCTTGAACTTAGGAACCTAAAAATAAATAAGGCACCTGGCGCAGAGTATGAAGCCAATACGCCTGCAATAATTCAGATTACAACTATTAAATCGGTGGCCGATTATTTGTTTATGAATATAGGCAACACGATGGGCATGCGAAGAAAATTCAGTGAAAGTCCTTTTGTGCTCACACGTTTTCAGATTGGAAAGATGGCAAGTTCATTTTACTATGACTTTAATAGAAGTGGCAGTTTGGTTAAAGAAACCTATTTCAGAAATATTATGCGCCCCAATGATACTTTCAAAAGCGAACAAAAGCGCGAATTGCCTTTCTATGATACTTATCACTCTTTTTCATGGAGCGGCGACTATACAATCAACAAAAAGAACCGACTCGGTTTTTTCTATTTCTTTAATCACGATAACTATGCAGGTCATGAACGCGGTACAGACTGGAGTCAAAGTGCATCAGGCACTCTAACCAAATGGATAGATCGACAATCTGTTCAAATTACAAACCTACACAGTGCAACAGCTGTGTATGATTATTTTACTGAAAAGTATTCCATTCACGCTTCGCAAGATTATGCTTTCAGTACCACAAATTCTAATCTAAATGCATCGGAACATGTTAATAATAAGCAATCAGTAGTAAAGAGCATAAACAATAGAGATTACCATGTTTTAACTTCAAATTTATATAACTCCTTTCGGGTTGGTAAGAAATCAATAGGTTTGGTTGGGGGTAAATATACACTCATCAAATCTAGTTCGCGTATTGGTTCTGACGAATTTTTACCAAGCGTCATGCAGTTTTCACGAATCAAGGTTAGTGAGAATACGCCACAAGTTTTTGCTACACTTTATAATTATCTGGGTCCTTGGACCATTACACCCGGTGTGCGATATGAATTCATGCATCGCTCCATTCAAAACATATCCTCCAACGGAGAAACATCTAAATACACAGATAGAGTGTCAAAATTCTATCCTTATTTAACCATCAGCTATCAAAAAAATAAATGGAATGCATATCTGCAATATAGTCGAAGCAATATAGTGCCCAATTTTAGTATGCTCAACTCCGGCATTATTTATCAAGATTCGTTGACTTACACTAAGAGCAATCCATTCCTAAAAACAGCTTATGTTGACCGCGTTCAAGGAAGTGTAAGCTATCAAGGATTTTCATTTACGATGCGTTACAGACATACAAAAAATCCAATTGTGTCCGTTGAAATACCTTCAAATCCAACGAGTTTTATAGTTTATAGTACAAATGTAAATCTTGACAAATATCAGGAAACTACATTCAATATTTCATATTCTTCCAACATCAAAAAGTTAGATTATTATCTTGATTTCAGTCTTAATCTTCCTTATGCTAAGATACTTGTTGGAGAAAGTATGCAAACACGCAAAAAGCCATTTATTGATGCAGAAGTCAACCTTACTTATGCTTTCAATGAACGTTTTTCACTTTACACCAAATATGTGTTACAAGGAAAAAGAGATATACGGATTTCGCACCAAAAAGCCGTACATAACTGGGATTTTGGCTTTACTGGTAAATGGCTGAAAGATAAACTGAGCCTGACATTGGAAGCCACAGATATTTTAGGTAAGGCTAACTACAACAACATTACCGATACCTATGGTTTCATACAGAATGGCACATACGGAACAAGTGACATGCGCGGAATCCGATTGAGTATAAGATATACGTTGTTTAATAAACCAATCTCTGTCAGTGCGCAACGCGCAAACGCAGAAACACTTATGCGAATTCAATGACAAAGAATTTCAAATTCACTCCACAACTTGATTTAATGGGTTGTGGAGTGGCTTGCTTATCTATGATTAGTAAGTATTTTGTAGGCTGAATTCTAAAAAGTGGGGAAAAACAATTTAGAAAATTCAGTATCAGATACTGTTTCACAGCGTGTGTCTGCGTCAAGTTTGCTTTAGGAGTTAATGATGTCCTGCTGATAGACAAAACGTATATTCATCTTCAAAACCCCCAAATTGCATAGAAAGCAGCCGTGAATGTCAAGAGTTCACAAAAAAACAACAACTGATTACTCACTAACTCAGCTATTTTGTGTAATTTTGCAACAAACTATCGAAAAAACGCCGTGTTCATGTCTGTTAAAGCATGACACTGCACCCTGCGATATTTGTCGGCCGCCCCGAAAAGGCTGATAAAAATCCGCACACAGAATCCAATTGGTGGGACAGGGTATTTGTATAACTAATTCCACAATCCATGGGGCTATTACTCGTATTTCTTTTTACCGCGTTAGGTGTTTCGTTCACCTGTTCAGTGCTTGAAGCCGTTTTGCTTTCTTCACCCATGTCGTTCGTGTCAATGCTCGAACGTGAAGGCCGCCCGGGTGCCGCTTTGCTCAAAAAGTATAAGCAAGACATTGACAAACCCATTTCTGCCATTCTTACGCTCAATACCATTGCTCACACCGTGGGTGGAACCGGTGTGGGTGTACAAAGCGAAGTCCTGTTCGGTAGTGAGTATTTTGCATTGACTTCGGCCATACTTACCCTGCTCATCCTTGTACTTTCCGAAATTTTGCCTAAAACCATTGGCGCAACCTATTGGCGGCAATTAGCCATTCCCGCAGCACGTGTAATTCACGTCATGGTCATTCTTACTTACCCCTTTGTGCTTATGTCTGAGTTCATCACCCGCATGTTCTCATCGAACAAGCAAACGCAGTCGGTGAGCCGCGAGGAAGTGTCGGCCATGGTCACCGTAGGTGCAGAAGAAGGGGTGTTCGAGAAGAAAGAAAACAGCATGATTCAGAACTTGCTGAAACTCGATGATATCAAGGCACGCGACATCATGACTCCCAGTTCGGTTGTTGAAATGGCCGAGGAAAGTATGAGCCTGCGCGAATTTTATCAGAACGAAGCCTTTCGCACCTACTCGCGTATTCCCGTTTATAATGAGGAAAACGATGACTACATCAAGGGCTATGTGCTTCGCCAGTCTATTCTTGAACGCCTTACTGAGGACAAGTTCGACCTTCGCCTTTCCGACATCGTGCGCCCCATACTTACGTTCCAGGAAACTGAATCCGTGTCGAACATTTGGGAAAAGCTCCTTGCCAAAAAAGAGCACATCTCCATCATCATCGACGAATACGGCTGCTTCCGCGGCATCGTTACCATGGAGGACGTGATTGAAACCATGCTCGGCACCGAAATTGTCGATGAAAAGGATAAAGTCACCGACATGCAAGAGTTTGCCCGCGAAAAATGGCAAGAACAGCAGGAACAGCAGGGCCAGACGCTCGACGATACCGAATTGGCTGACGAAGCTAATGACGGAAATGCCGACAATAAGGCCGATGCCGATAATAAGTAGGTCGCTTCATTTGCTTGCTGCTAATTTTTTGTATTATCTACTACTTTTTCACACAGAAACTGAGCGTACTGACCCGTGCTGCCCGTGCCTTGAGCATCGGCACTGCGAGCCTTGCGCTCAGTTTTGCTTCTCAACCTTTGCTGTTTCCTCTCCCCCCAAGAAAGTCATCACCGTTAAAGTAACCCCGCTTTACAGCCTATCGTAAACCAACCGTGATAAAGTTTTTTCTCTACCTCATTCTGCTTCTGGTACTGCCCGATTTTCTCATTTGGCTGAACTATACGCGCGTCAGCCAAGGCATTTGGCGCACCGCCCTGTTGCTATTTCCCTCCATCCTCACCCTCGGGTGTATGGTGTTGCAGCTGTGTCAGGTTCGCGTTGTATGGCTCATGCAGTTCACCTTTCTGCTCTTTATCTGCATTGCCGTGCCCAAGGTCGTGTTTATCGTGGTAGCCCTGTTAGGCAAACTTTTGGCCAACCATCAGCCCGAAGTGCAGCAAATATTTGTTCGCGTGGGTTTAGGGCTCGCCTTCCTCATGTTTGTGATTCAAACCTATGGAGCCGTGTTCGGTTGGCGCAAATTGCAAGTAGAACGTCCTGCGTTACAGGTAAGCGGTGTTCCCCCTTCGTTCAAGGGCTATCGCATTGTGCAGATATCCGACCTCCATCTCGGCACTTACGGCACCGATACCCGCTTTGTGAAACGCCTGGTTGACAGCGTCAATGCCTGCCGTCCCGACCTCATTGTGTTTACGGGCGACCTCATCAACACCTCGCCCGACGAAATTCGCCCCTTCATTCGCACCCTTCACGGCCTGAAAGCCACCGATGGTGTGTATTCCATACTCGGCAATCACGACTATTGCGTCTATGGTAATCAAGACAGTCCGGCTACCCGGGCTGCTCAGGTGAAACGCGTCGTCAAGTCTCAAAAGCTCATGAACTGGCGTTTGCTGCTCAACGAACATGTAGCCATTACCCGCGGTGCGGACACCCTCTATCTGGCCGGCGTCGAAAACATCGGCAAGCCCCCCTTCCCCAAAGTGGGCAGTTTGTCGCGCGCACTGCAAGGCATACCTCAAGGCGCATTCACCGTGCTGCTCAGCCACGACCCCTGGCATTGGCGTCACGGTGTGGTAGGCGAAAGCCCCGTGTCGCTGACCCTTTCGGGCCATACCCATGCCCTGCAAATGCAAGTGGGCAGTTTTTCGCCCGCCAAATGGCTCACCCCCGAGTGGGGCGGCGTGTATCAGCACGGCCGGCAGCTGCTTTATGTCAGTACCGGCGTAGGAGGTTCCATTCCCTACCGCCTCGGAGCCTGGCCACAAGTTGACTTGATTGAACTGTAAGGCCGTTTCACTCCCACTTCAAGCGGCAGTAGTAGCCGCTTTCCGTAAAAAAATAGTGAATCTTCTGCCAGAATGCTTCAGTATATCGGTAGAATCGCGTAATTTTGTTTACGCATAATCAAGCAATTACATTTGCTTGCAGTCACGAATTTTTCTAATTCCCCGCAAACTATTTGGCAGGTGTTCAGCATGCCCGCTTGATAGAAGGGTGCTTAAATATTTCTTGTTCCATGATTACAAATGCAGACCAAGACCTTTTACAAAAAAAAGGCATCAGCGAGGCAAAGTTCAACGAACAACTTGCATGTTTTGTCAAAGGATTTCCCTATCTGAAACTCGCTGCCGCAGCCAGCGTTGAACATGGCATACTCTCGCCCAATGCCGACGAAGAAGCCGCCTACCTTGCTGCATGGCAGAACTATAAAGCCGATACCAACCACCGTGTGGTGAAGTTTGTACCCGCTTCAGGCGCAGCCAGCCGTATGTTCAAGGATATGTTCGCCTTTGTCGATGCCCCCTACAATGAACCCACTACCGACTTCGAAAAACAATTCTTTGCACGCATTCACGATGCCGCATTCTTTGCTGATTTAGAGGCAGCCTGTCAGCGTATTTACGCCGCAGGCATTGATACCCTCGTGCAGAACGGACGCTACAAGGATGTGGTTAAAGCCATGCTTCAGGCCGACGGACTGAACTACGGTGCATTGCCCAAGGGATTGCTCAAGTTTCACCGTTATGCCGAAACAGCCCGTACGCCCCTCGAAGAACACCTGGTGGAAGGCGCACTCTATGCCCGCCAGCAGGACGGTCAGGTCAACGTACACTTTACCGTATCGCCCGAGCACCGTCAACTTTTCGAAGCCCTCGTGCAGCAGGTTGTGCCCGCCTACGAGCAGCACTTCGGCGTGAAGTATCACATCAGCTTCTCGGAACAAAAGGCAAGCACCGATACCGTTGCCGCTAACCCCGACAATACCCCCTTCCGCAAGGCCGACGGCTCATTGCTTTTCCGTCCCGGTGGTCATGGTGCTCTGATTGAAAACCTGAACGACATTGAAGCCGACGTGGTGTTTGTGAAGAACATCGACAACGTGGTGCCCGACCGCTTGAAGGACGACACTGTGCGCTACAAGAACCTTCTTGCCGGCATACTCGTCAGCTTGCAGCACCAAGCTTTCGAATACCTCAACAAACTCGATGCCGGAAACTGCACGGCCGACGAACTCAATGAAATGTTGCACTTCCTGCAGCACACCCTTTGCATTGACAATCCCCAGACGCCCGACTTGCAGGGCGAAGCTCTGGTAGCCTATTTGCGCACCAAACTGAACCGCCCCATGCGCGTTTGCGGCATGGTGAAGAATGTGGGTGAACCCGGTGGTGGCCCGTTCCTGGCCTACAATGCCGACGGTACGGTGTCGTTGCAGATTCTTGAAAGTTCGCAAATCGACATGGCCGACCCCGAAAAGAAAGCCATGTTCGAGAAGGGTACGCACTTCAATCCCGTTGACTTGGTTTGCGCACTCAAAAATTACAAGGGCGAAGCCTTCGACCTGCCTGCCTACGTTGACAAGCAAACCGGCTTTATCTCGCACAAGAGCAAGGACGGCAAGGAACTCAAGGCCCTGGAACTTCCCGGTTTGTGGAACGGTGCCATGAGCAACTGGAACACACTCTTTGTTGAAGTGCCCCTGTCGACCTTCAATCCCGTTAAAACCGTTAACGACCTCTATCGCGATCAGCACCAGTAAACCGGTGACTCATCGCTAAACGCTATCTCAGGTGTTGAACCTTGTTGCCTGCTCCGTTTCTGTGGGGTAAGTATTACTTCCTTATGAACTACCTGCCATGCAGAAACAGACCCGAACAAAGTTCAACACCCTTTCCATGTTCACATTTTTCAAGGACTGAATAAGTAGGTTCTTTTCCTTTTACTCTCCACTTCAGCTCATCTGTACAGATGACAGCCTGGCAGCCGAATGCCGCTTACGCCCCATCCAACGCCGCCCGTTTTACCCCCAAATGCAGCCGTAAAAAATGTCCACACTTCCCACCAATATCCTGACCCTCTTCCTCACCTTTTTAAAATCCGGCGGACTGACCGTAGGCGATGGCTATGCAATCATTCATCCGCTGCGACGTGCCATTGTCGAAACCAATGGCTGGATGACTGCCGACGAATTTGCTGAACATCTCAGCTTGGTACAAGCCATGCCCGGCATATTCAATGTGAACTTTGCCACCTATATGGGACGTCAGCTCCTGGGATGGAAAGGCAGTGCAGCCGCCCTGTTAGGCATGTTGTTGCCACCGATTGTCATTCTCATCATCTTTGCCACGTTCTTCAACGATTTCCGCGAGTTTCCTGCCGTACAGTCCTTTTTACGCGGCGCCCGCCCTGCCATTGTGGCCCTGATAGCCCTTCCCTGTTTCCAGCTTTGGCGCAGTTCGGGCGTTACGCTCAGCACCGTATGGATACCCGTAGGAGCCGCCATCTGCATTGGTCTGTTGGGCGTGTCACCCTCGCTCATCATTCTGGCCCTTGTATTTTTAGCGGTGCTTTATGCCATTATGGTACATGCCACCGATTAGCCACCGCTATCAGCCCATTCCTTATCCCCCTGTCACCTATTTTCCATTCTATAACATTCACCCCACGCTATATATACCCTCGCAATGCTTTTTCTCTTACTCATGTTCAGCTTTGCCCAAGTAGGCTTTTTAGGCATAGGCAGCAGTGTCGGTTCACAAGCATTTTTAGAACACGAAGTGATAACCCTGCACCGTTGGCTCACCCCCTCGCAAATGGCTGACCTCATGGTGTTCTGTCGCGCCCTTCCCGGCGGTACCGGCATTAACACCGCCACCCTTACCGGTTTTTTAGCCGCTTCAGCCCGTTTCGGTTTTTGGGGTTCGGTTGTAGCCAGCGTGCTGAGCGTAGTTTCGTTAGCCCTTCCTTCAGCACTTTGGACCGCCTTTATCACCCGTTTCCGTCAGCACAAGGTGTACGGTTCGTGGTTCGACTGCGCCCTCGTTGTGCTGCGTCCGCTTGTGCCCGGACTTATAGCAGCCGCCGCCCTACTGATGATGCGCCGCGACATATTCAGCAGTCAGCAAATCAATGCCTGGGATTTTTGGGTTAGCACCTTCCTATTCCTGGCCACGCTTGTTGGTGCCGGACTTTATCGTTTCAATGCCGTATTTATGATACTGCTGTGCGGCTTTGCCGGATGGATTCTGCTGTAAACCATTCTCTGGCCCTTTACTTTCAAAAAAAGACTTTTCAGACTTACTCTGCCAGTTCCCCTTTGTTGAGCAGGCGGTAAAGTCTGATTTTTTGTACCCATTCCCCTTGAAGATTCTTTTCCCTTTTCATTCAGCACATCAACGAGCCGACAGCAACGGGAGGAACTCACACGCTTGTAGCTTGTACTTTTTGTTAATCGGAATGAGACAAAACAGATTATCCCGATTTCATTTTTTTATGCGCTTCATAAACGCTCCGGAATACCCGTAAACAAAGGGTTCACAGACTGATTTTCGCAGTTCCAAAAAATCGAGGTGCGATATTAGGTAGTCAAAAAAAATGGATTTCGGGGTTCTCGTGTCGTATCTTTGCTGTCGCGAAGTCAGGCTGCACCTCAGCATAGCTTTTGAGAGCCAGCTCTCATCGCTCTGCGTTCGGTTTGCACTGACATGGCAGTAGCTATGGATGAAAAAACAACAATACCTCTTTAGCCATTCAGCGTTCTTTGACATTTTGTTACAGCAGAAAGTAAGGCAGGTAGGCCTGTCTGAAACCCATGATGTGTTGGTAAGTTTTACCCCTTTGATTTTGCGAAAGAATCCGCTTTCCACTCCGCATAAACTTTATAAGGGGCTGACTCCTACTGAAATAATCATGGATAAAAGTGCAGTTTTCGGCTCACCCGATAAAACGAAGAATCCAAAATAAGATGAGCTTTCAAAACCTTTGAACGGAAAATGGAACTATTCACCGCTGAGTAGTTGCACCTAATTATCTGCCGGCCGAAACAAACCGCCGCATCCCTCTTTGGCGTGCCCCTTTCATTTGTCATAATCAGAACCTTCACCTATTTGTAACATGCGTTTTGCAGCCCCTTCTTCTTTTTGGCAAAAAACGTGTTACTTTCGCACTTTTTCCGAAAATCGTGTATTTGTTTAATATATTAGCCGTAATTTTGCAATAACGTTACATTGCTGTCATATTCTAACGCATAAAAAATCTTACGTTTGCTTTCATTAAATTGTTTGCATAACCATGTTACGTGTTTATGCGTAGGGCGTATGTTGCAGCAACCGTTCATGCTAACAAACTAAAACTATTTAAACAAGCAATATGAGCTTCAATCTCCCTAAGACTGATAAAAAGCGTGTAGTAATTGTAGGCTGTGGCTTTGGCGGTTTGAAACTGGCTAACCAGCTCCGCAAAGGTCCGTTTCAAGTAGTGCTTATTGACCGTAACAATTACCACCAGTTCCCCCCACTGATTTATCAAATTGCTTCGGCGGGTATTGAACCAAGCTCAATTTCTTTCCCCTTCCGCAAAATTTTTCAGAAGCGCAAAAACTGCTTCTTCCGCATGGCTGAGGTGCGCTCCATCTTTCCCGAGCACAAAATTATTCAAACCTCAATCGGTAAGGTTAGCTACGACTACCTGATTCTTGCAGCCGGCGCTACAACCAATTTCTTTGGCAATGCGAATGTGGCTGCTGAGGCTATGCCTATGAAGAACGTGAGCGAATCTATGGGTCTGCGCAATGCACTGCTCGATAACTTCGAACGCGCCTTGACCTGTGCCACTGACCTTGAACGTCAGGAATTGCTCAACATCGTCATTGTCGGTGGTGGTGCTACCGGTGTCGAAATTGCCGGTGCCCTGAGCGAAATGAAAAACTTTGTGTTGCCCAAGGACTATCCTGACCTGCCCACTTCGCTCATGCACATTTACCTTATTGAAGCCGGTCCGCGCTTGCTTCCTGCCATGAGTGAAGAATCGAGCCACAAGGTGGAACACTACCTGCGCACCATGGGTGTGAACGTGTTGCTCAACAAAATGGTGACTGACTATAAGGATCACTGCGTCATGCTCAAAGATGGTAGCTCCATTGCTACGCGTACGTTCATTTGGGTCAGCGGTGTAGCCGCTCAGCCTGTGGGCAACCTTGATCCTTCGCACCTGGGTCGTGGCCGTCGTATCATTGTCGATGCTTTCAACCGCGTACCCGGACTCGATGGTGTGTTCTCAATTGGCGACCAGTGCATCATGCCCGAGGGCGACGATGAATGGAAGGGCGGACACCCGCAGTTGGCACAGGTGGCCATTCAGCAGGGTAAACTTTTGGCTAAGAACTTGCAGCGCCTCGAAGCCGGCAAGGAACTGAAGCCTTTCCGCTACAAGAACCTTGGTACGATGGCTACCGTGGGCCGTAACCGTGCCGTAGCTGAATTCAGCAAAATGAAGTTCGGTGGTTTCATGGCGTGGTTCCTTTGGCTGGTTGTTCACCTCCGTTCTATCCTTGGTGTGCGCAACAAGATGATTGTGTTGCTCAACTGGCTTTGGTACTATGTGTCGTACTCGCAGAGCTTGCGCATGATTATTTATGCGAAAAAGGCTAAGGAAGTAATTGAACGCGAACAGCGTTTGGCTTCGACGCACTGGGGTACGGATTTAATGAGCGAGGGCTCGGAAGATACGCGCGATAATCAGCCGGGCGAGCAGAAGTAAAGTATAAGCTTAAGCATTGCTGCTTTGCTGTAAATATATGCAAACAGGACGCTCGAACGCGAGCGGGCTTGCGTGAAGCACAAAAAAAAATCACCGCATCAGGTTTAGCACCCGATGCGGTGATTTTTGCTTTACGATTCAATCCTAAAAATAGGCAGATATAGAAGTCGTCTGAACTTTTCTGACGAGGATTTGATTTGGAGATTTATCTCTTCTAAATTCAATCTTCACCTTTCTTTTTGGCCGTTTTTTGACCTTTCATCAGTCGTGTAGCTCGCTACACTCCTTCTTCATGACCCCAAAACACCTCAAAAATTAAGGCAAATCTTGAATTTCATAAAAGTTCAGACGACTTCATAGAGAGAATATTGTCAATCAACTTAATACACTTCGACATACGAAGCCAGGCGTTTGGCCTTGTCGCGTACCTCGTCGAGGTTGCCGTCGAGCGGTGCATTGCATACCACAACACCCATGCGGCGGTTTACCCTTGTTGTGGGTTTGCCAAAGATGCGTAAGTCGGCATCTTCCTCGCAGGTGCGTTCCAAACCGCGGAAGTTAGGCTGTTCGTCGCTTGCGATGGGCGAAAGAATGACGGCACTGGCACCGATGCGCAACGGCTTGATGCACGGAATGGGTAAGCCCAGAACGGCACGAAGATGCAGTTCGAATTCGTTGAAATTCTGTGTGCCGGCCAGCGTGACCATACCCGTGTCGTGCGGACGCGGTGATAGTTCTGAAAAGTAAACGCCGTCGGTGTGGCTCAGGAAAAACTCTACGCCCCAAATGCCAGCACCCGTCAGTGCATGCGTTACCTTGTCGGCCATGCGCTGTGCCTCAGCCAGGTGTTCCGGTGCAATGTGTGCAGGTTGGAAACTTTCGCGGTAGTCGCCGCCTTTCTGTACGTGGCCAATGGGCGGACAGAAGAGCGTGGGGCCGTTCTTTTGCGTCACGGTGAGCAGTGTGATTTCGCTGTCGAAGTGAATGAACTCTTCGATAATCACCTCGTGAATGTCGCCTCGGCTGCCATCCATAGCGTATTCCCAGGCATGGGGCAGGTCGTCGGCCGTTTTAACCAGCGATTGCCCTTTGCCCGACGAAGACATAAGCGGCTTAACGACGCAGGGAAAGCCGATTTCCTTGGAGTGTTCCACCAATTCGTCGTAGGACGTGGCATAGAAATATTTGGCAGTTTTCAGTCCCAGTTCCTTAGCAGCCAAGTCGCGGATGGCTTTACGGTTCATGGTGTAGTTCACTGCGCGAGCCGAGGGAGTGATTTGAATGCCTTCGCGTTCGAAGTCGTAAAGACGTTCGGTACGGATGGCTTCAATTTCGGGAACAATGATGTCGGGGTGGTGTATTTCGACACCGCGTCCCAACGCCTCGCCATCGAGCATGGAAAACACCTCGTATTCATCGGCTACCTGCATGGCAGGAGCTCCGGCATACGAGTCGCACGCAATGACGTGCTGACCTAATCTTTGGGCTGCAATGACAAATTCCTTGCCAAGTTCGCCCGAACCAAGAAGCAAAATCTTTTTCATTGGTGATAGAACTGTGTATAGATGGTTGCAGCGCGTTGAAAATAAGAAATCAGCGCAACTGCTATTTTTCATGTGTGCTGCGCAATGTGGTTGCGGCGAAACGGCTCCCTGTTGTGTCCTGCTGTGCTGCAGCGTTTACCGTTTGGCTTGCGCAACCCATTGCTTACCGCAAATTTACGTTATTTTGCGCAAACTTTCGCCATAATTTTGCGATTACTTACGAAAAGCAAGTGTTCCAAACGAAAAATAGGTGTTCCAAACTCACAAGAAAGTTTGAGAACACCTACTTTAAAAAGAGTGGGGGATAAGTGCGTAGCTCGCGGTTATTCGGGTAGCAAAACTTTGGCTATGGCTTTACGCAGTTTGCCTTGGCCGATGATGGGGGCATGTGCATCTTCGGGGAACATGACGTAGAACTGGCCGGGCTGTGCCGTGAAGTAAACGTCGGCGGGGGTGTTGTAGAGTGCAAAGTCGTTTTCGGCATCGAAGGGCTTTTCGCTTTCGCATTCCAAATTGCCCAATGCCGACCAACCTACGGTTTCGGCTCCCGAAAGCGGGAAGTGAACGTCGATGTAACGGCGGTGAACTTCGAGCTTTTGGTTCTCGGCCTCAACCAAGGTGGCATCGGCTACGTTGATAAAGAGTTTTTCGCCGTCGAGCGTGATACGTCCGGCAGGCACCTGCGTGAGGTCGTGCGACTTGACATAGTCGAAAAGCTGTTTGAGGAGTGGGTGCAAGGTCTCGGTGCGCTCACTTGCTTGAAGAGATTGCAGAATCATATAGCGTAATGAAAAAAAGCAGGTGTCCAAAATCTTGCGATTTCTTTGAACACCTGCTGTGCTGTTTGTTAGTAAGTGTTTTACTTATTGAAGCGTTTAGGCTTATTGGGCTTATTTCAGCGTTTCCAAAATCTGCCAGCACTGGAACAAACCTCTGGGCACGTGGAAGCATCCCTTCCATTTTCCACCTTTGAGCGGCAGAAGAACTTCGCCCTGACGGTTCAGGTAGCCATACCATTCGGGATATTCGGCATCGGTGAAGTGCGACCAGGTATATTCGTGAACGCGTTCAAACCATTTCAAACATTCTTCGTTGCCGGTGAGCTGATAGCCCTTGAGCATGGTGATGAGCGTTTCGATGTGAACCCACCAAAGCTTTTGGTCCCATTCGAGTTGCTGACAGGGATGGCCCAGACGATCCATAAAGTAGAAAATGCCACCGTGCTCCTTGTCCCAACCATATTCGGCCTCGTTGAGCGCGATGCGTACAGCCTTTTCAAAGAGTTCGGGACGGTTCAGACGTTTGCCAAGGTCCATGATGAACCACATGGCCTCGATGGCATGACCGGGGTTGAGCAAGCGGCCGTCGAAGCAGTCAACGAGGTTGCCGTCGGTGTCGAGGTGCTCTACAATCAAGCCCAGTTCGGGACGATAGAACACGTCCATCACTTCGTGAATGCAAGTGTCGATGGTGCGTTTCAGGAAGTCGGGTTCGAGCAAGGGTTCGATTTCGAGTGCCACGTTGCACAAAATCATGGGCAGGACAAACGACTTCAGCTGTCGGGCACCCGCAGCAGCCTTGTTCCACTTGCCCTTCGGATTGTCGACTTTCGAAAGCACAATGTCGAAGGTACGTTTTGCAATGTCGGCGTATTCAGCGTTGCCCGTAGCAATGCTCAACTGTCCGAAAGCAATGACAGCAAAGGTATAAGAGAAAATGTTGTACGGCTCAACCAACGGATTGCCTTCGCGATCGAGCGAGAAATACCAGTTGAGGTTTCCGTCGTGGCCGTATTTCTTAAGAAATTCAGCACCCTGAATGGCGCAGTCGAGCCATTCCTGACGTTTTTCTACCTTGTTGTAGAGCGTTGCAAACATCCATACTTCGCGGCTTTGCAGCCAAATGAATTTATCAGTGTCGTAAACCGAACCGTCGCGGTCGAGGCAGGTGAAGTAGCCACCAAATTCTTTGTCCTGCGACTTTTCGAGCCAGAAAGGGATAACCTTGTCGAGCAATTCCGATTTGTACTGCTCGGCTAGTTGTTTGAAATCAGTCATAGTTGATATGTGGTGTTAAAAAAGATTTTGTTTTCCAATGATTAAATGCGTAACATCCATCCAGGAGATGTCGGAAAAATTTACCTGGAGAAGCCGGATGAACTTACCTAGAGAAGCCGGAAGAATTTACCAGGAGAAGCCGGAAGAATTTACTGCTCACGCTGTTTCCAAGTAAGGCCTTGCAGGTTCTTATCCTCGTGAATGAGGAACGACATGATGTAGCCCACCAGAACTGAAACGGTCATGCCAATGAAACCGTAGAGCAGGAAACTTGTGGGCGTGAGGTAACGCACAACGAACAGCGTGATGACACCCACAATGAAACCGGTGAGCGCCGCCTTGCCGCCAATGCGTGGGAAGAAGATACCCATGAGGAATAAACCGCCCAAACCGCTGGAGAGCAGACCGAGAATTTCCTGGAAAAAGTCGAGCAGCGAAAGTATTTCCCAAGTAGCCATGAGCAGTGCAATAGCCATGCCCAAAATGCCCGAAACAATGCAGGCACGACGCGCCACGGTAACCATTTGCTTGTTGCTGGCCGAAGGATTGCTGCGTTTGTAGAAGTCGACGCTGAAAGCCGTAGCCACCGAGTTGATGTTCGACGAAATGGTACTCATCGTGGCCGCAAAAATAGCAGCAATGAGCAAACCTGCCACGCCTTGCGGCAACTGGCTCATCATGAAGAAGGGGAAGATGGTGTCGGCCTTACCCATGGTGTAGTCGAGAGCTGCAGGGTGCGTTTTGAAGAACGTGTAGAGTCCGGTGCCAATAGCAAAGAAGACTATCGAAATAAACACGCTCATCACACCATTCATCATGATGCTGTGGCGCGCACTGCGTTCGTCTTTGGTGGTGAGGTAACGCTGAATGACCGTTTGGTCAGAGGTGTAAGAAATGAGGTTGTTGGCCATACCGCCCAGGATGATGACCCAGAAAGTAGCACTGCGGTAGTCGAAACTCCAGTCGAACATCTTGAACTTGTCGGCATCAAGAGCTATGTCAACAAAGCCGCCGAAACCACCTTCGGTGCTGAACGCCAAATAGAAGAAGGCGAGGAAGGCTCCACCTACGAGGATAATGCCCTGAACTACGTCGCCCCATACCACGGCCTCAACACCACCCATGGTGCAGTAGAGAATAGTGACAAGCGCCATGAGCACAATGCAGATGTAGAGGTCGATACCCGTTACGGCAGTCAGCGCGAGCGAGGGCAAATACAGCACCAATGCCATGCTAGCCACCATAAACACAATAAACAGCGCCGAAGCCAGCAGACGGGTGGAGGCGTTGAAACGGCGTTCAAGGTATTCGTAGGCACTTGTTACGTTCAAGCGGCGGAAGAAGGGCAGGTAGTACTTAATCACCGGGAACGACATGAGCAAAATGGTGACAAGCATGGGGTAGTAGGTCCAGTCAGTGGCGTAGGCCTTGGCCGGATAAGCCATGTAAGTGATGGCGCTGAGCATGGTAGCGTAAATGCTGATGCCCGCTGCCCACCAGGGAATGCGGCCACCGCCCTTGAAAAAGTCGTCGGCATCGCCTTCGCGACGCATGAAGTAGTAGCCCAACAGTACCATGCCGATGAGGTAGGCAATGAGTACCGTCCAGTTGAGCCAACCGAAGGAAGGACGCACCGTCATTTCAACGGCAGTGACGTCGGCTGAACGAACGCCGGGCTTGCTTTCACCGTCAACGATAATCCATTCGTTGCCCAATTTCGTGACACCGGCACCAGCACGTGCAAGGAGCGGCGACTGGCTTTCGGTAATCCAAGTGTCGGTAATGGTGTGGTAAATCAGCAGTTCGTTGTTGAAGCGATACCAATCAGCAGGGTGCGTCAGATACTCAGTTTCCTGCTGTTTGAGCAGATTCAGCGAGTCGGCATGCACTTCGGGGTTAGCCGAGAGTTGCTCAATGACCAGTGGACGGTTAACAGCCGCTTCAAAGATTTGGCGATTCACACCGCCGATAAACACAATATGAGCGCAACCCGAGTTAATAGCCTGTCCGCCAACCATACCAAAGAGGACGTAGCGTCCTTGCGGCTTCATATCGCCCATTCGCGTCCAAGTGTTGGTACGCGGTTCGAAGCACCAGCCCCCGGTGTGAACGACAGCCGGCTTGTTGCCTTCGCGCGGTTCGAAACCACCTACCAGGTAAAAGCAGGGGCCGTAGGCATTGTTCTGTACAGAAGCGGCAGGCTGTACGCGGGCACCACCGGGAACATCCGGCAGTCGTTCCCACTGTGAGCCACCGGGATAAGCCATGCGGAAGGCAGCATGGCTTCCTTTACCATTGCTTTGTCCGCCAGCCACATAAAGGTAGCCTCCTCCGTAGGCACCCGCCATGTTGTCGAGCGCAATGGGCAGTTGGGGCAGTTGCTTGACGATGAGTTTACCGTCGGCACTGCGTTGCAGCAACATGACGTTCGTCAGGCTTTGATGCCCGTCGGTTCCGCCCATGCAAACGATGCCATCGGGAACGGTAGCACTTGCACCGTAGGCAACGGGCTGAGGCAAGCGACCGATTTCGTTCCATTTATTGTCAGTTTCGTTATAGGCAGAAACCGTGTTGTAATATATCTTTTTGCCGCCTTTGGCAGCAGGTTTTTCAGCAAAGTTGCAACCGCCGGCTACGATGACTTCATTGCCGATGGTTCCGGTGAAAGATGCCGAAACGCCTTCGTTACCGCCTGCTTTGAGCGACGGCAGGGCGCGATAGCTCACTGCGTTGAAAGCATTGTCGTTGGGCGGAGTGGCGTGTTGGGCACAAACGTTCAGCACAAAAAGGCTGACGAGAGTTATCAGGGTGATAAGTTTCTTCATGAAAGAGGTTTAAGGATGGTAAATAAGATTGGGCAGCGAGGGGGGAACGAGTGTGTGTGAAAAAAGTGCTGTTCGCTGCAAACAGGGGTAAAAAGGAAACAGTTTATGAAACAAGAAGGCGCAAGCTCTTGGTGTGTATTGAACTTGCGCCCCCTTGTGTTACGCATGGCAGGGGTGAACCCCACACGCCTTACTTATTGCAGCGGTCGAAGAAGTTGATAGCTTCGAGTTCGGCTTTCATGCGTGCTTCTTCCTCGTCGGTCATGTTTTGGAAGGGAGTGCGGTTCTGTCCCAAGTCCAGACCGATGAGCTTCATGATGCGCTTACCGCCCACGATGTTGCCGCGGAAGTGGCAAATCACGTCGATAACGTCCTGTGCAAAGTTCTGGAGTTCTCGTGCTTTTTCCAGGTCGCCCTGTTCCCAGGCTTCAAGAATGCCGGTGAGCACACGTCCGTTGTAGTTCGTCGTACCACCGATGCCACCTTGCGCACCGCCCATAGCCAAGCAGGGCAGAATGGTTTCGTCCTGACCGTGGAGCATATCGAATTTACCGTTTTTGTAGCGACGGCAGCGGTTGTATTCATACAAACTTTCGAACGTGTATTTAATACCCGCAAAGTTAGGAATACGTTCGTCAACAGCCTGCAGGAAGTCGTACATCGAGAGGTAGGCATTGTTGAACGCCGGAATGTGGTAATAATAGAAAGGAAGGTTAGGAGCGCCTGCAGCAATTTCCTCGCAGTATTTCACCAGTTCCTCGATGCGTCCGATGCGCGGGAACGGCGTAGCCATGGCACCGATACCCCAGGCACCGATTTCCTGTGCGTGGGCAGCCAAACGGCGGCTACTCTTTACGCAGGTGCTACCTACGTGAACAATAACCTTAAAATCTTTCGGGGCAGCCTGCATCCAAGCTTCGGCCAACTTCATGCGTTCGTCTTCGGTGAGCATGTAACCTTCGCCTGAAGAACCATTGATGAACACGCCTTTCAAACCGTTGCGGGCAAGCAAAGCTGCATATTCGGGAATCGGGGCAAGGTTAATTTCGCCGTTTGCATCAAAGGGCGTAAAGGGAGCGTCGATCAAACCATGAATTTTTTCCATTGCGTGTGCGTTATATTTTAAAAGTTTAACTTTTATGAATTTATTTTGGGGGTAGATAGAAAACTTGAAATAGCAGATTTGCCATTAAGTCTGTGTAGATGCAAAAGTACTGCTTTCTGTTTAGACCATACAGAATTTTATGTTGAAAAAATCGGCAGCGCACCAATTATTTTGTAATTTTGCGGTATGCTAAACCCGGCAGACCGGCAGAGCCGTGCCCTTTGCGTGCCTTTCGTTCTGCTTTATTGCGCTTAATATTACTATATTAAATATATAAGTCAAAATGGAACTCATTGAACAACTCATTGCGCGTGCCAAAGCTAACAAGCAGCGCATTGTATTGCCCGAAGGTACTGAAGAACGTACGCTGAAGGCTGCTAACCAGATTCTGACTGACGGTGTTGCCGACTTGATTATTTTGGGCAATGTCGACGAAATTCACAGCCTTGCCAAACAGTGGGGCTTGGGAAATATTGACCGTGCCACCCTTATCGACCCGGCTACCAGCCCCAAGAAGGAAGAGTACGCTGAACTTTTGGCCGAACTCCGCAAGAAAAAAGGCATGACCATTGAGGAAGCCCGCAAAAAGGTGCTCGATCCGCTTTACTTTGGCTGTATGATTATCAAGAGCGGCGATGCCGACGGACAGTTGGCCGGTGCTCGCAACACGACGGGCGATGTGCTTCGTCCTGCTTTGCAGATTATCAAAACGGCTCCCGGCATTACCTGCGTGAGCGGTGCCATGCTTTTGCTTACGCATGCTCCTGAATGCGGCGATAACGGTGTGCTCGTAATGGGCGACGTCGCTGTAACTCCCGTGCCCGATGCCAACCAGTTGGCTCAGATTGCCGTTTGTACAGCCGAAACTGCCAAGGCAGTAGCAGGTATCGAACCTCGCGTAGCCATGTTGAGTTTCTCAACCAAGGGTTCAGCCAAGCACGAAGTGGTAGACAAGGTGGTTGAGGCTTTGGCCATTGCAAAGGAAATGCGTCCCAACATGCTGATCGACGGCGAATTGCAAGCCGATGCAGCATTGGTTCCTTCAGTAGGTAGCAGCAAGGCTCCCGGCAGTGCCATCGCCGGTAAGGCCAACGTATTGGTAGTGCCCAGCCTCGAAGTAGGTAACATTGGTTACAAACTCGTGCAGCGTCTGGGTCATGCCACGGCTGTAGGTCCCATCCTTCAGGGTATTGCCCGTCCGGTCAACGACCTTTCACGCGGTTGCTCAATCGACGACATCTACAAGATGATTGCCATCACCGCTAACCAAGCTATTGCCGCTAAGCAGGCAGACTAATTTTTTTAAACAGTTATATAGCTGACGGAGTTCGTTAAGCAAGCATAGTTTAAAGGCTATGCGCTTAACGAACTCCTTTTTTTTGTGCCTTGCAACTGCTGGAGCTGTACGTATTTCGCTGCTAATTGCTCGCTGAACAGATTTAACAAATAACTTAATAAGCGCAAAACACCTTAGTTCGTCTGTAGTTTCATTTCAAAGCGAAATGATTCTGTGTGGAACTTACTTTAGTGTTTTTCTGAACGTGCTGATTATCAGTAATTCCGAGATTCTTGAAACTAGCTCGGAACTAATTCAAACTAGCTCGGAACTAATTTCAACAAGCTCGGAACTAATTTCGGCAATCGCGGAGTTATTTTTGACCATAGCGCATCGCGTAGCACAAACAACGGCAGCAGATGAAAAAGTTAACGGAACATTTTGATATAATTTCACCTATCAGACAGCTTGTTGTTTAACATTTACTGCAAAAAAATAGGTGGGGCTTAGATGATTAGCCATACAAAAACGTCACAGCACCGTTTCTTATTGTTAGGAATTTGGTTTGTGTGTAATGCATCTTTGTGGCGCAGTAGAATGAGTGTTCCATTCACAATGTATTGACGTTGGTTTTATCGTTTTTTTACTCCCATGTTGTGTAGCAGAAACAGATAAATTACAAAAAAATGCACTTTTGTTGAAAAAATACAGCAAAAGTTTTGGAGATTTCGGAGAAAGTAGTACCTTTGCACTCGCAAAAAGGGAAAACGATATCCAATGTTCGTAATGGCGCGATAGCTCAGCTGGTTAGAGCGCATGATTCATAATCATGAGGTCCCCAGTTCAATCCTGGGTCGCGCTACGAAAGACAAGGCAGTTACAACATATTTGTAGCTGCCTTTTTTCTTGATGTTATTATTTGCGTACTTTCCTAAAGGTTAAGTAGGTGCTCAAAAATATTTCGATAGAATTGAAGTCGTCTGAACTTTTATGAAATTCAAGATTAGCCTTAATTTTTGAGGCGTTTTTGGGCCTTGAAGAAGGAGTGTAGCGAGCTACACGACTGATGAAAGGTCAAAAAAC
>ENA-ORLM01001017-ORLM01001017.1-human-gut-metagenome-genome-assembly--contig:-NODE-1017-length-20346-cov-5.229118_pt1 | contig 20346 bp, 19 predicted proteins | sample MGYA00243063_ERZ508815 | MGnify/ENA primary metagenome ERZ508815 (study PRJEB26277, sample SAMN04329768) | human gut metagenome | biome: human-associated habitat | host: Homo sapiens | place: USA...
CTGTGATTATGATGACGGTATGCGCGGCATCATGCCCAAGGCAGAGCTGGGAACTCCGACTCCCGTTTCGTTTGAGGGCGAAACAGTGTGGGGAGTACAAGATTATGACGCCTATCTGACCCGAAAATATGGAGACTACATGGTTATACCGAAACAAAGCGGGCAGAGACAGCATAATTTCCACTATTTGGATTTGGATAAGCCCTATTCTTCACAAGAAAGTTCCAATTCTATTTTATAATTTTGCTCTTTTAGGGAAATGTTAGACAAATGTTTTTTTCCAAAATTTCCATAAGGGACCGAAATCTTTGGTTAATAAATAAAATATGGCTTTTAGGCGGCCGCGTATTAGGCTTATTTTGAATCTATTTCCTGTTTTGAAAGTTCCTATCTTTTGGGATTTGAAATCTTTTCCTTTGTAAGTGAAAACTTTGCGGAATGTGGATGAAGTCATGCCCCATTTTAATAGAAATTGCATTTGACCACAATTCTTGCGTATGCGGGTAGTTGATTTTGTTTCAAAATGATAGATGCGACTGGCTTGTAGCCCTTTCATGAATCTGACTCCACACATATATAATTTTGCGGTGAAATCTGGGTCGCTGTACATTCCGGGTGAGTATTCTATACTATAACCGCCTACTAAATCCCAAATGTCCCGGTGTACGATATTGGGAGGAATGGTAGCTCCCATCCAGTCGTTTATTTTGTAGTTCATGTATTCTTTCAGTAATTTATCTTCTTGAAAAGTTTCGATACTGTCTCCATAATTGGCTAAGATCGTTGATGCGCTTTGTGTATGTGGTTGTATTTATGTAGCTGAAAGAAAGAAATAATTGTCAGACAGTTTTTCTATTTCGTCATAGAGAACCTTGTCCCAAAAAGGGAGTACATACATATCATCATTCAAAAATAGAATATAATCAGTTTTGACTTTAGTGCGCATCATATTCATAGCAAAACATACTCCGATATTCTGCTCAGAATGTGTGTAATCAATACCTGCTTTTTTTATCCACTCTAAGGTTCCGTCACTTCCATCGTTTACGTGTACAATGATTTGGTGATTGTAGTAAGAGTTTCTTTGGATACTTTGTATGCATAGTTTTAGGAAAGCAAGGTTATTCCATGTAGGTATAACGATTGAAAATAATCTGTTTTGAGATTTTATAGCTGTCATCTTTTGCTAATTGAGAAAATAAGTACAAAGATATTTATATAAATGGAGTTTTTGATTATAATTACTTGAAAACATTTATATTTTATAATATGCAAAAACAATATTGGTGTGAAATATACTGTTTTATGAGTGATATATAATACCTCTAGATTTCTTGTAGACAATAGTTTGGACTTGGATTGAATTTTTATGTTTGTGTTTTGTGTAGGCTGATGTTCTATATTGTATGATTAGCCTATATCGCTATTTGCGAAACTTGAATTAAGTTATTACTTTTGTGCCGAATCAGCAATTCTAATAAATTTGTTATGACCAAATTCTTAATTATCCGTTTCAGTTCGATAGGGGATATTATCCAGTGTATGGGAATTATCGGTGGAATACGTGAACGGTTTGCAGATGTGGAAATTCATTGGATTACCCGGAAAGATATGGTGGGGACCTTGTCGATGGATGGCAGGATTGATAAAATCTGGGCGTTTGACAAGGAGACCGGACTTGCCGGATTGTTGAAAATGGCGGCTGATTTGAGAAAAGAGCATTTCGACTACATTTATGACGCTCATAGTAATATCCGTTCCAACATATTGAAGCTGATAGTGTCTCCATTGCCTTTTGTGAAACCTTACGTTGCTCTGCGGAGCAAAGAGAGAGGCAAACGCTTTTTGTTGTTTAAACTGGGAATCAATCATTTCGACAAGCCTTTCAGGGGGATGGTGTCTTTTCAGAAACCATTGAAGAAATGGGGAATTACGCATTTTCCAGACAACTATCACGACTGGTGTTTCCCGGATGAAATACGTAGCAAGTATGAGAACTTTGTAACCAAAGATATGATTACGCTGGTGCCGTCTGCCAACTGGGAAATGAAACGCTGGCCCGTTTCCTATTGGAAAGAATTGGTTGCCCTTCTTCCTGAGTATAGATTTGTTATTCTGGCTGGTCCGAAGGATACTTTCTGTGAGGAAATCAGAAGTGCTGCACCGGAACGGGTAGTTAATCTTGCGGGACAAACCTCATTGATGGAATCTTCTTACATAGTGTTGCGTTCCAATCTGGTAATCAGCGCTGATACGGGTTTTATGCATGCCGCTGATTTGTTCCGTGTTCCTGCTTTTGCCTTGATGGGACCTACAGCCTTCGGTTTCCCTACGGGACCTACGGTGGAAATACTCGAAACAGCCCTGCCTTGCCGTCCGTGCACCAAAGACGGACGGGGTAAATGCAAGCTGGCTGTTTATCAGAAGTGTATGGTGGATATTACCCCCCAACAAGTCGCTGAAAAGATTATTGCTTCTCTTGGTTGATGGCGCCTATCGTCTTTGTAGTGGAATAACCGTCTACGAAAGGGATAGTTACTGTTTCTTGGGCGTACTCCCTGCCTACAATGTTTTCTATGGCATAGTCGCCACCTTTTACCAACACGTCCGGTGCAACTGTCTTGATGAGATTCAGAGGGGTGTCTTCCGTAAAAATCACTACGTAGTCCACTGCTTCCAAGGCTGCCAGGACTGTGGAGCGGGCGTTTTCATCATTGATGGGGCGCGATTCCCCTTTCAGACGTTTTACTGAGCTGTCCGAATTCAATCCTACGATAAGTACGTCCCCCAGTCTTTTGGCCTTTTCCAGATAGCACACGTGTCCTTTGTGCAGAATGTCGAAGCAGCCGTTTGTGAATACGATTTTGCGCTCCTGCGCACGCAGTTGTTTTATAGTATCTGCAAGTTGGGGAATAGGAATAAGTTTGCTGGCCGGTTTCCCGATTTGTAGCTCGTCCTGCAACTCTTTGAACAGAATGGGGCTGGTGCCTATTTTCCCGACTACAATGCCGGCCGCTTTATTGGCAAGATAAATGGCATCTGCAATAGGGATACCGGCTGCCAGCGCAGCTGCTAAAGTTGCCACGACAGTATCGCCTGCACCTGAAACGTCATATACTTCCCTTGCTTCGGTAGGAATGTCTTGTGAGACTTCCGGAGCTATATATGACATCCCTTTTTCGGAACGTGTCACTAATAGAGAAGTAAGGTTATACTCCTTCAGTATCCGGTCTGCCGCGCTATGGATTTCTTTATCCTCATTTCTCACATCCATTCCCGAAACGGCTGAAAGTTCTTTTAGATTGGGGGTGATGATGGTTGCGGAACGGTATTTCTCCCAATTTGTCCCTTTGGGGTCTATAATGACCTTCTTCCCTTGCCCGGCAGAGGCGGATATAACCTGCTGGCATACTGTATCATTGCATACTCCCTTGCCATAATCCGAAATCACGACAATGTCCACTTCGGGGAGTGCACGCTTCACGGCATCCAGCAATTTCTGCTCAGTCTCTTCGTTCAGGCATTCATTTTCTGTTTCAAAGTCCAGCCGTACTACTTGCTGGCTGTTGCCTATTACGCGGGTTTTGGTGATGGTTGGGTGTTCTGTATAAAACAGTTCGTTTCTGATACCCAAATCAGCGAACATCTCCTGCATTGTGTTTCCGTTGTGGTCGTTGCCAAGCAGGCTGACGACATACGGCGAGCAACCCAGTCCCAACAGATTTCTTGCAACATTGGCCGCTCCTCCCAATACATTGTAGGTACGGGTGACACGGACCACTGGTACGGGGGCTTCGGGAGAAATCCTTTTCACGTCCCCTATATGGTAAGTATCCAGCATCACGTCTCCGATAACGAGTACCTTCTTTCCCTTTATACTGTTTAATTCTGTATTCATAATAGGTTGTTTTTTAATTGGTTGGCCCAATATAGAAGTGAGTGCTCAGAGGTGACCCGGAAGGACTTGACACCACTTCTTTCGCCGCAATCCGTATCCGATTTCTAACTCCGAACATATAGGAATGGGATGGGTCGATTTCATATTTCTTCATCGCTTCCGTCACCATGAAAGGAGAAGGCTTACGGCATTCGCAATGTTCTTCCGGAGCGTGAGGGCAAGTATAGAAATCGTTCAGTATAACTCCATGTTTTTCCAGCTCTTGGGCGAGTGCCCGGTTGAACTGTTCGGCGTCCTCCAGCGTAAAGTAGCCACGTCCAATGCCGGATTGGTTCGTGATGACAATCAGCAGATAACCCAATTCCTGAAAAATACGGAGTGCTTCGGCTACACCGGGCAATAATTCAAGCTCTTGGGTCTTATAAACGTAGCCGAAATCAACATTGATGGTACCGTCCCGATCAAGGAAAATCGCTTTATTCATGGGAGAACAGTTTATTGTCAACGATGCCGCACAAGATATGTCCGATAGTTATGTGCACTTCTTGAATCCTGGCAGATTCGGCGTGCTGTATAATCAACGGGTAATTGCAAAGTTCCTTGCACCTTCCTCCATCCCTTCCCAGGAGTCCTATGGTGGTGATGCCCATAGATTGTGCCTTCTGTAAGGCATGCTCCACGTTGGGAGAGTTGCCGCTGGTAGAAAGGCCTATCAGAATATCACCTTTCGTTCCCAAGGCTGCTGTCTGCCGTTCGAAGACGCGGTCGAAGCCATAATCATTGCTGACTGCGGTCAGGATGGAAGTGTCGGTTGTCATGGCGATGGCGGGCAGGCCTTCCCGTTCGGTCACGAAACGTCCGACGAGTTCGGCAGCGATATGCTGGGCATCGGCTGCACTGCCGCCGTTACCGCAAAGCAAGACTTTGTGCCCTTGTCGAAGGGCTTGTACTATCAGATTGCCGACAGTTTCAATGTCGGCAAGCATTTGCCGGTTGTTCAGGATATTTTCTTTGAGCCTGATACCTTCTTGGATGGACTGGGTGATATAATCTTGCATAATTTTCTAATCTCGTTGGTACAAAGATACGACATTTCAGAAATGAAGCTTGCTTTTGACGAAATTTTTAAATTGTCTTTGCTTTCTCCATTTCAGTCTGCTGAAGAGAGTGAAGAATATGCATTCTTCAATATCGAATCCTCTTTGCTCGGCATATAGAGGTATTATTTTCATGAAGTCATCGGCGGGAATACCCAGTTGGCTGAAGGCATTCATGGACATTCTGATACCGGGCACTTTACCGAGCTTCAGGCGGTTGATGTCAATGAGGGCGAAGTGATATTTGCCGTTTGTCTTCCGGTAAAATATATTCTTGGGATTATAGTCTAGTGGCAAGACCTTGTTCAGATGTAATTGGAGAGTGAAGTCTACGAGGTCATGTCTTAGCCGTTTTTTCTCTTCTTCCTCCATTTCCATACCGAACATATCCGTTACAAGCGGGTAGGGGAGGTATTCGGAAATAAAGTATCCGGTGTGGAAGAAACCATTCTTTTTGATTTCTATATAAGCTACCGGAGGGGCGGTCTCTATTCCCCGTTGCAGAAAAAGTTCTGCATATTCAAAGGCGCGCTGCGCTTTGCTTTTGCGAAACCAAGTGTAAATGAGACAGTTTATGAGGGCAGGTCTTTTGTATTTTTTGATTACGAAGTCCTTGTCTCCGAACCGCACTCTTTCGACTGTGTTTCTTCGGTTACAATAAACCTCTTCCCGTTCATATTCTTCCGATGGGATGGCTCGGATATAACTCTCGTAGGCGGCATAATGCGGATGAATATGTACCTTCATTGTTTTTATTTACATTTTACTTCTTTTGAACGGTGCAAAGATAGTGCAAACCGAAAGCAGAACAAAATGAACTTGTTCATTTTTTATTTTGAGGTGCTGCTTATCTTCGCTTTTGAGCAAAGATAATCAAAATGTATCATCTGGTCGGAAATATCGTATGCTTTTTGGGCGAACTCGGCTTCTGCCGGGGTGGGCTCTTCACCTACCACCTCCATTTGGGGGCTGATGGCGAATCCTTTCTTGCATGGGTCGAGGATGCTTTGGCCCAATCCGCTCCAGTAGTAATCATCCAGTTGGAGCAGGTTCAGCAGGGTGGGGTACATATCGATTTGTCCCATCACTTTATCATAACGCATGCCTACCGGAGAGTTTACTATGATGAAAGGGGTGAATGTCTTGTCGGATACGATACCCTTGCCACCGGGGGCGTTGCACAATTCTTCACGGTAGGTAGCCAGTCCTTCGTGGTCACCGGTGATGACGATAAGGGTCTCGTCGTATTGTGGGAGTGTTTTCAGGTACTCTACGAATTTTCCTATCGCCTTGTCCGTATAGCGTGCAGTGGTCATGTAGTCATTCATTTTCTGTGGAATGGCCGGAGAGAAATGAATCTCTTTCAATTCTTCTGGCAATTTGAAGGGAGCATGGCCGGAGTAGGTCACCAGCTGCATGTAAACATTCTCCCCCTTCTTCCAGATTTCCCCCTTCTCTATTTTTTGGCGGCATTGCGCCAGGAAGGAGCCGTCTCCGGTACGTTTGTGCGTGCCAAAGGCTTCTGTCAGTTCAAAGTCATGATAAGCAATGATGGTGTCGGTCCCGAAACTGTAGGCTATGACGCCTTGGTTCCAGGTCGATACTTTATCAATGGTCAGGAGGTAGTTGCGCGAGTTCTTCTGCTGATGCATGGCTTTCTGCAGGGTTCCGTAGGTGTGGTCAGGATATTGGCTGCTGTATGTGCCGCTGTTGATAGGCAGCATACCGGCGCAAAGCAACAGCTGTGCATCAATGGAGCGCCCTCCTTTCACTTGCGTTAGTACGTGGGGAGCGTATAAGGTGGTGGAGTCTTGCAGCAGTTTGTTGAGATATGGAGTAATCTCTTGCCCTTCCACTTCCCTTTCGAGTACCCAGCTTTCCAGAGATTCTGCCAGGATGACGATGCAGTTGTTGCGGATTCCGATACGTCCGGCCAAAGGGTGATGTCCGGGTTTCTGGCTCAGCCACTCCTTTATCTCTTGCTGTATCTGTGGGGTGGCCTCCTGCTTCTGGTTGATGAGGTCATAGCATAGGCTTCCGAAGACGGTATACATGGAAGTGGTGCTTGCACACAGATAGGCTTTCTGGCGGACGGTGTTGTATGCTTCCTTGAATCCTCCTTTGGCCAGGGTGGTGATGGCAAACAGCAGGATACCGATTCCCAAAGCCCCTCCGTAATACTTGTATGATGTTCTTCCGGCGGTATTTCTTTTGTAATGCCAATAAAGGGGGATACTGGCAATGGTAGATAGAGGGAAGAAGATGTCGTACCAGCGGAAAGAGTCATAAACGCTTCCGGTGAAATCGGCTAGGTTTCCAGAAAGTCCATAGCTGTTAAGTGGAATGGCAGTATAGTAGGTGCGGAAATACATCAGGTTGACAATCAGTAGTATATCCAGCAAAAGCATGATGACTATCTCTGTTTTCCAGAACCGGAAGAACTTATAGGGGACGAGAAGTACGAGGGTGGCTATTATTTTGGTCGCATAAAATTCGATGGTAGAGAATGAAGCGAATGTGGTGGGTATGCTCCAGATGAAATCGAATAGCAGGAATTTGAAAAAAATGGTGATTCCGAATAAAAGAGTCACTTTATCTGTTGCTCCTTGTTGGCTGTTGGAGCAATGAAAAAGATTTCTTCTCATAAAATAGTACTTTTAAAATAGTGGGGTGCAAAGATAGATATTTTAGAGAAGAAAAAGCTTCATAAACAGCAACTTTTGGAGAAAAGTTGATAAAAGTCATTTTTTTTTCTGGATTGATGCAGTATATGCAGAATTCTTGTATTTACTTTGCAGACGTTTAAAGCAAAGAAAGCAAAACTGTTACAAACTAAGGGCTGAATTTTATTGTTCTATTGGTAAAATGAGGTGACGATTGTGTCGTTGCCGTGATATTTTGAGTGTATGAAGAAGCATTATTTATTTTTCGTTTCGGTAGCCTATTCCTATCCTATACTTCGCCCGCTTCAGGACGAAATCAGGCGTAGAGGGGATGATGTTGCATGGTTTATCGAGTCAGACTGCCCGGTTCTGTTGGCCCAGGATGAGAGGTGGCTTCAATCCGTCCAGGAAGTGATGGATTATCAGCCTATTGCTGTTTTTGCACCGGGCAATTATATTTATGATTTCTTCCCGGGAGTGAAAGTCTCCCTTTTCCATGGCTACCCCATCAATAAGCGTGGCGATGAAAAGGATGACCATTTTTCTGTTCGCGGATGGTTCGATGTCTATTGCACACAAGGAGAAACGAGCACTCTTCCCTTCAAGGAGCTTGAGAGGAAATACGGCTTCTTTAAGGTATATGAAACTGGCTGGTGCAAGGCGGATACTTTCGTGAAGGAACGTGCACATACTCCTCATAATGCACGTCCGGTAGTCTTGTACTCTTCTACGTTTACCAAAAATATAACTTCTGCTCCTCATCTGTTTGATACCATCAAGAGACTGGTGCGCGAGAAGAACTGGGATTGGATTATTTCGTTCCATCCGAAATTTTCGGATATGGAAGTCCTCAAGAAATACAAGGAACTGGCCGCTTCCTGCCCCAATATTACTTTCCACGAGAGTGGACTTGTTGATGCCAAGCTGCTGAACAGTGCGGATGTATTGTTGTCCGATGCTTCGTCTGTGATTGTTGAGGCGATGATGTTGGACAAACCGGTTGTGACCTATTGTAACACCATGCCAGGGGATCATTTGCTGAATGTCACTGAGACGGATGCTGTAGAAGGAGCGATAGAAAAGGCCATTTCCCGTCCGGCAGAACTGATGGAGCGGATGCGTGCCTACGTGCACAAGCATGAGGCGCATCTGGACGGTGAGTCCTCTTCACGGGTACTGGATGCCGTAAACAACTACATCTGGTATTTTCAAGGTAAGACCAGAACCAAGCCTTGGAATCTGGTACGTAAGTTTAAATTGCGATGGCGGGTGGGCTATCCGTTGATGGCCACTTTGCGGTTGTGGTAATTGTCATAGCTTATGGAGAACACTGAGACACTACCTCTGATAAGTATTATTGTACCGGTCTATAATGTAAAGAATTACTTGGAGAAATGCCTGCAATCCATTTGCGGGCAGACTTATAAGAATCTGGAAATAATATTGATTGACGACGGCTCTTCCGATGGTTCGGGAGAGCTTTGTGATTTATTTGCCCAAAGGGATGGACGGATAAAGGTTATCCATCAGGCAAATGCAGGTCAGAGTGCAGCTAGGAATAGAGGTTTGGCGGTAGCTCAAGGTGAATTTCTTGGTTTCGTGGATAGCGACGACTGGATTGAACCGGATATGTACGAATTCTTGTATCACTTACTGAAAGAGAATGGGGCGGATATATCCATTTGCTCGCATTATATAGAAACTGCCGTAAAGACCAGAGTGAAGCACTCTTCTGGGCAATTCTCCAGCTTTTCTCGTGAAGAAGCTATCCGAACATTGGTAGAAGATAAGCGTATAAGAAATTATATGTGGGATAAGTTGTATAAGCGTCAATTATTTGCTGGAATATATTTTCCGGTAAATAGAGTTTTTGAAGATATTGCAGTTTCTTATCAGATATTTTATAAAACGCAGAAAGTCGTTATGCAAGACTGTCCTAAATATCATTATTTGAAACGTGAAGGAAGTACTACTCAAGGTAAATTGTACAATTACGAAAAGGAATATCTGCTCTTTCAAACTGTCTATGAACAAGTGAAATTTGTGCGAGAAAAAGAAATATGGGATAAAGCTCCTTATTGTGTACATGAACGGGGAATTCATTTGATTGACCATTTGATGATGCTTCCTCAATCTTCTTTGATAGATGATGTTATCAATGATGTATTAGCCAGAATGCAGGAGTTTGATAATGTGTCGTGGCCGCAATTGGGTGTTATGCATATATTTAAGCGCCGTATGATGTATTGTCATCTAAAGGTTTATAGATGTATTTACCGTTTAGTGAGGACATTCTTCAAATCTAAACGGTATAAATTCCAAACATTATAACTTTAATTGAATCTCAATAATGAATAAAGCAAGGGTTATAGCTTTTTATCTACCTCAATTTCATCCAATACCAGAAAACGACAGATGGTGGATGAAAGGTTTTACGGAATGGACTAATGTAGGAAAGGCACGTCCATTGTTTCCTGGACATTATCAACCTAAGGTGCCGGCAGATTTGGGATATTATGATTTGCGAGTGCCGGAAACACGTAAAGCGCAAGCTGATATGGCAAAAGAATATGGTATCGAAGGCTTTTGTTACTGGCATTATTGGTTTGGAAATGGAAAGAGACTCTTAGAGCGTCCGTTTAATGAAGTATTGTCTTCTGATGAACCGGATTTTCCTTTTTGTCTGGCTTGGGCTAATGAGTCATGGAGGGGCTTTTATCACGGCATAAAGAGCAAAGATACTTTGATAAATCAGCTTTATCCGGGAGAACAAGATTATATAGCTCATTTCCACGAGGTATTACCTGCTTTTAAAGACCATCGCTATATTACAGTGGATGAGAAACCGTTGTTTATGGTTTATCATCCTTTGGATCATCCGGAGATGAAAGAGTTCATTGAACTCTGGCGTACTTTAGCTGTGCAGAATGGCTTGAAGGGGGTTTATTTCATAGGACAAACCTATCATTTGAAAGAAGAAAAAGAGAGACTTATGAAAATGGGGTTTGATGCTATTAATGTTGTACGCTTGTTTGACTTTGAGAAGAAAGCTGCTCTGACTTATAAATATGCGAAATGGAAACATAAAATATTTCGTATTCCTAAGGTTGTGGAGTATAAGAAGGCCAGTTCTTTCTTTGTGGGTGATGAAGAATATGAAGAGAATATTATACCTACCATTATTCCTAACTGGGATCATTCTCCACGTTCCCGTGGTAAATCGTTGGTCTTGAATCACGCTGAACCTTCTTATTTTGCCCGACATATGAAAGAAGCAATAAAGCGTATTGAGAATAAGCCTTTAGACCATCGGCTTGCATTTGTAAAATCATGGAATGAGTGGGCTGAAGGGAACTATCTGGAACCGGATTTACATTATGGAAAACGTTATCTGGAAGTGATAAAAAAGAATGTTGTAGAGGGATGATTTCTATGGAAGAAAAGATAGCAATTGTTATTCCGGCATATAAGTGCCGCTTCCTCCGGCAGACTTTGGATTCTATTGTCGTACAGACTTGTCGGAGTTTTACTGTTTACATAGGTGATGATGCAAGTCCTCAGAATCTGAAGGAAATTGTTTCTGATTATGCGGATAAAATGAATATTGTCTATCGACGTTTTGATACTAATCTGGGTGGAGTGGATTTGCCGGGGCATTGGGACCGTTGTATAGCACTTGCAAAAGAACCGGTTATTTGGTTCTTTTCAGATGATGATTTGATGCCGCAGGACGGGGTAGAGCGTATTATAAAAGCATTAGAATGCTATGGTACGAGGCATGGGATGTTCCGTTTTCCCCTTGCTGTGATAGATGAAAATGGCAAGATAATACATAAAAATCCTTCATTGCAGGAATATCCGGTTTCGGGCTATCAGTTTTTGTTGGATAAATTGGAAGGAAGAATTTATTCGGCTGCTTGTGAATATGTTTTTACTCGTGATATATATGAACGGATAGGCGGTTTTGTGAAGTTTCCATTGGCGTGGTGTTCAGACGATGCAACGTGGACAAGCATAGGTGAAAATGCAGGTGGAATGATTCCTTTGCCGGGTAAGCCGGTTTGTTGGCGAAATGTGATGGGCGAGAATATAAGTTGTTCCTTCAATTATGATGAAGAGAAGATAGTAGCTACAAGGCAATTTATAAAATGGGTTTCAGTTTTTTACTCGGACAGACTTCAAGATAGAAAACTACAGCATGCGATAAAGAAATATGCCCATACGATATTGCATTACAGTTTGCAAGATCGTTATAAATTACATGATCTTATGGGTATTTGTCGTAGTTTATGGTATATTTGCCCTTCTGTATCATTAAGTGTGGCATTCCGCATGTGTAAGTTGAAACTTAGAAATCGAAAGAGATAATGAAGAAAATTCTTTTTATACTTCCTTGTGTGCCTTATCCGTTGACTGCTGGAGGTAATCAGGCCTTTTTCAATATGGTGGAATATATCCGGCACAAAATGTCTGTGTCTTTGTTGCTTTCGCCGGGAAATAAGGAGATGAATGATGTCGAAAGTTTAAGGGCTTTATGGACAAATGTTGATTTCTATCTTTTTAGGGAAGAAGATGCAGAACCTAAGACTCGTTGCCCCCGATATTACCGTTGGTTAAAAAAGATGTCTGAATCCATTTCCCGCAAGATGCAACGGCAACTGTATTCTTTTCAGCAAGAGCATCCGTATAAGAATATGACGTTGAAGAATTCTTGTTTTAAACCTTTTCCCAAGGCATACGTAGAGTATGTGTCTGACATCTCACGTCGTGGATTTGATATTATTCAGGTTGAGTTCTATCCATTGATAACCTTGGGGTATCTATTGCCAAAAGATGTACAAACAGTGTTTGTGCATCATGAACTGAGGTATATACGTAATGAAAATGAAATGGAATGCCTTACTCATGTAACAGATGAAGACAAGATGCTCTATGGTATTGCTAAGGATATGGAGAAAGCCGCTTTACGTCAATATAAGCATGTAATTGCATTGACGGATATTGACCGTTTATTGTTGGCAGACTTGGTTGGACAAGAATGCAATATTTATGTTTCTCCGGCAGTGGTACAGATAGAGTCTGTTTATGACAGAATTGTGAAGCCGGCCTCTGTTCGTCTGACATTTGTTGGAAGTGAAAATCATTACCCGAACCAGGATGCAGTAGATTGGTTTTGTCATGAAGTAGCCCCTTGTTTGCGTGCTCAGGGTTTTAAATTTGTTTTTCAAGTGATTGGGACATGGAAGAGCCGTTACGTGAAAAGTCTTCAGGCAGTATGTCCGGAAATGGAGTTAGTGGGTTATGTGGAGGATTTGCGGGAATACTTGAATGGAAGCATCGTTCTGGTGCCAATTCGTATTGGTAGTGGTATGAGGATGAAAATATTGGATGCGGTTTCCTCTATGGCTTCTTTTGTAACTACGACAAAAGGAGTTGAGGGAATTGACCTACGTCACAATGAAGAGTGTTTGATTGCTGATAGCGCAACTGATTTTGCAGCAGCAGTCATTCGTTTGGAGGCGGATAAAAAATTGCAAGTCAGGCTGGCGACGCAAGCATTGAAGCGTTTGCGTGAACTTTATAATCCTCAGGAAATGTTGGAGAGAAGACTGGCTGTTTATGATGAGATATTGCAAAATAATACAAACTAATAGCATCAGATTATGCTTTCAATCATAATTTGTTCGGTATCTCCCGAACGTTTGGAGCAAGTAACCCGGAATATTCATGATACTATTGGTGTTGATTATGAAATCATTGCTATTGATAATCGTGAAAAACAATGGCCGATAGCACGTGCGTATAATGAGGAGCTTCTCGGGCACATTATCCCTTTCTGTTTTTGTTCATGAGGATGTAAAGTTTCATTCGGTAGGCTGGGGAAAGTGCATTGAGAAGAAACTTAAGGAACCGGATTGTGGTATAATTTAAGTATTGTGACATAAATAGACTATATAAAATTTGACTGTTATGAATGGAAATAAGATTACCTTTTGGAGACGTAAATTTTTGTCATTTATATATGAGAAGAAGATTCGTGGAAATGGTATATACACTATTGAAAAATATAGAATACTGAAAGTAACTTTGCTTAAAAAGGTGATTTCTTATGATGAAGTTAATTTTACATATTTAAAATTCCTTCATTTTACTAGGAAAGTTTCAGAAAAAGAACTATTGTTTAAAGTGAATAATCGTTGTTTTGATGTTCTTGATATTCCTTTGGATCAGGATAGTTTACCTTTAGTTAGTATTATTGTTCCAAATTATAATCATGCTCTATATTTAAGAGAACGTTTGGATTCAATTTATAGCCAAACGTATAAAAAGTTTGAGGTAATTCTATTGGATGATGCATCTTCTGATAATAGTGTTGAAATATTGACTGAATATGCTCAGAAATATCCACAAAAAACCCGTTTAATAGTCAATGAGAAGAATTCGGGAAAAGTTTTTGCTCAATGGAATAAGGGATTGAGTTTGGCCAAAGGAGAGTATATATGGATAGCTGAAAGTGATGATTATTGTGATAAAGGTTTTTTAAAAGAAGTACTTTTAGGGTTGCGCCACCAATCGGTAATGCTTTCCTTTGCAAGGAGTGTATTCATGAAAGATGGTAAAAAATATGGTCAATAGAGAGATATCTAAAGGATTCGTCAATATCTTGGAATGCTCCTTTTGTTATGTCGGCTCACATGCTTGTGAATAAGGCTTTTGGGATTAAAAATGTAGTCCCAAATGTCAGTAGTGCGGTTTTTAGAAATGTGGGTACTATACCTGATGAGATTACTGCTATCTGGAAAGATATGTCCTTATGTGGTGATTGGTTATTTTATCTATGGTTGATTCGAGGAGGAGCTGTCAGCTATACTAATAAAGTGACCAATTATTATAGAATACATGAGAATAGTACTTCATTGAAAGTTCAAGATACATTGGATTATTATATTGAAACTTTTCGTGTTTCTTGTTTTGTAGCCCAGAACTATGCAGTAGATTTATCGATTTTTGATACTGTTAAGAATAACTTAGTACGGCATTGTATAGATAGAAAACATGAAAACAAGGTAGAGGAGGTTGAGAGAATATACGATCTTAATCAGATAAAAGAGTGTGCAAAATGTCGGCGTCCGAATGTTGCTATTTGCGGCTATTCTTTAATTCAAGGTGGGGGAGAGGTATTTCCCATTTATTTGGCAAATGAATTGAAAAAGCAGGGGATAGCAGTAACTTTTGTTGATTTTAGAAGAGCAAATTATGACGAAGGAATCAGGAAAAAACTGGATAGAGATATACCATTAATCGAACTTAGTGACGTTAAATTCTTTAATGGTGTAATTTCTGCTCTTGGAACGGAGATCGTTCATACTCATGAAGGGACTGTGGATTACTTTGTAGCTCGCGTTATAAGGAATAAGGAAGGTGCTTGTAAGCATATTATTACACTTCATGGTATGTATGAAGCTATTTCTAAAAAGAACTTGGATGGAATATTGGAGTTTGTGATCCCAAGCTGTTCTTGTTTTGTATATATTGCTGATAAAAACTTGCTTCCGTTTAAGGGCCTATTTCAAAACTTGCAATTTCGGAAAATAGGAAATGGGCTTCCGCAAATACCTATTGTTCCCCACAAAAGACTTGAGTTGGGTATTGAAGAAAATGCTTTTTGTTTGACATTGGTTAGTAGAGCTATTTTTGAGAAAGGCTGGATAGAAGCGATAGAGGCTGTAAAAATAGCAAGGAGGAAGTCAGAGCGACCGATTCATTTGATATTGATTGGGGAAGGAGAATGTTATGACTTTTTAAAAGGTAAAAACCTTCCTTCTTATATTCATTTGCTGGGACGCAAAAGTGATGTCAGGAATTATTTTGCTATGTCTGATGTGGGATTGTTACCTTCTCGGTTCAAGGGGGAGAGTTTCCCTTTAGTTGTGATAGAAAGTTTGATGAGTGGTTCTCCAGTCGTGGCGAGTGATATAGGAGAAGTTCGTAATATGTTGGCTGATGAAGCTGGTAATATGGCTGGTATGTTATTTAAACTTAGGGAGGGTGAAATACCAGTTGATGAATTGGCGCAGATTATTTTGCTTTTGGCTACAGATAATGAAAAGTACATGCAGTTGAAGAGGCGGACTAGTGAGGTTACTAAAAAAATGAATATTACTCATACTGCAGAACGGTATATTGGTGTGTATAATGAAGCCTTGAATACTTTGCCAAAGGAATGAAGTTGTAGTAGTAAGCCTATGATAGAAGCATTTTGACTGCTTTATATGATTAATTGTTATAACTAAAGATGGAGAAAAAACTGGCAATAATTATACCTGCTTATAAAGCTCGTTTTTTGAGAGAAACTCTGGATTCAATACTTAAGCAGAATAGTTCAGAATTTATTGTATATGTGGGTGATGATGCGAGTCCGGAGAATATAGAAGGGCTTGTCCATGATTATGATGAGAAGTTAGATATTGTTTACCATCGGTTTAGTACGAATCTTGGAGGCGTAGATTTGCCTGGGCAGTGGGATAGATGTATTGCTTTATCCAATGAGCCGTTGGTTTGGCTTTTTTCTGATGATGATATAATGCCGTTTGATGGGGTTAAAAGAGTAATGCAGGCTGTTGAGAAATATGGAGATAAGCTGGTGTGTATGCGTTTCCCTTTAATGGTAATAGATGCTTGTGGTAACATGAAATATCAGAATCCTCCTTTTGAAACGGAACGGATTTCTGGATATGAGTTTTTATTGGATAAGTTATCAGGAAAGATTAGTTCGGCTGCTTGTGAGTATGTTTTTAGCCGTGATGTTTGGAAACAAATAAAAGGTTTTGTGAAGTTTCCGTTTGCATGGTGTTCGGATGATGCTACTTGGGCAAGTTTTGCCGATTTAACAGAAGGAATTATTTCTCTACCTGGGAGGGCTGTGTGTTGGCGAAATGTAGAAGGTGAGAATATTAGTAATTCTGTAGGTTTTGATAAGGAAAAGCTTAGAGCAACAGGCCTTTTTTTTAATTGGATAAACAGACATTATCCTTGCAATCTTAGAGATGCTAGATTGAGAAAAGCTTTAGAAGCTTATACTCATACGATTTTGTCTTGCTCAGTTCGTGGTAACTTCAGTTTGTGTGATCTTGTCCGTTTATGTTATGCTCTTGGTAAAATAGATTATGTTGCCGCTTTACACGTGGCGTATCGCCATTTGTTGAAAAAATGAGTTTTTGAGAAAATATGAAAAAGATACTTTTTATAATTCCCTATATTCCATATCCTTTAGATTCAGGAGGTAATCAGGCCTTTTTTAATATGGTTAATTATATCCGTAATCGAATGTCGGTGTCAATTTTGCTTTGCTCAAAATCCGAAGAACATGATAAAAATATAGTGGCCCTGAAAAAATTGTGGGCAAATGTAGATTTTTTTGTATATAAATGGCCTAAAAAGAAATCTGTACATATTGAAGTCCGTAATCCATTATATTACAATGTTTTGAAAAGAGTGAAGGCTTCTGTGGAGCGCAAAATGAGAAGGCAGATTGTGAATATGGGGGTAGATATGGAATCAGGTTTAGATCCAGTTCGCGAGAATTCTGCTCTTTTAAGATCGGTTTTTGAGCCCCTTGAATCTGGATATGCTCAATATATTTGTCAGGTTATAAAGCAAGGATATGATATTATTCAGGTTGAATTTTATGAATTGATTTCTGTAGGATATTTATTGCCGGAAAATGTACAAACGATTTTTGTGCATCATGAATTAAGATATGTCCGTAATGCTAATGAAATGTCTTTGTTTGAAGAGATGACAGATGAAGATCGCATGCTTTTCTCTGTGGCAAAGGACTATGAGCGAGCTGCCTTGCTAAAATATAAGCATGTAATTGCTTTGACTGAAGTAGACAGACAACTGTTGATTGATTTTCTTGGTCGTAAAGAACGTATTTATGCTTCTCCAGCGGTGGTGCAGATGTCAGATACTTCTATTGAAGAATTTACTCCGGCAATTACTCATAGATTAACGTTTGTTGGAAGTGGAGATCATTATCCGAACTTAGATGCGATTACTTGGTTTTGCAAAGAGGTGGCTCCTTATTTGCATAAGCAAGGATTCTCTTTTGATTTTAGGGTTGCAGGACGGTGGGATTGCTCTCATATAGTAAGACTTTCTTCTGTTTGTCCAGAAATAAAATTTGTAGGTTATGTGGAGGATTTGAGTGATTTTCTTAAAGGTAGTATTGCTCTTGTTCCTATACGCATCGGTAGTGGGTTGAGAATGAAAATATTAGATGCTGTATCTTTGGGCATTCCTTTTGTTACTACTTCTAAAGGAGTAGAGGGGATTAGTTTTAATGATAATGAAGAGTGTTTAAAGGCGGATACAGCTATGGATTTTGCAGATGCGATTATTAGGTTGGCTAATGATAGTAACATGCAGTGTAGACTTGTTTTACAAGCTAAACGTAAATTAGAAGATTTATATGATTGGAAAAAGATGTTAGAACAGCGTATGGCTATTTATTCTCATATTCTGAATTTTTAAAATTTTTATTTTGAGTATTTAGGTATTTTCGTGTAATTTAGCAATTTAATTATAATCAAAACTTATGGTAAAACAGTTTTTCTCTTTGATGAAGCGATATATCATGCCGTATCGCAAGTATTTAACGTGGGCATTGATACTGAATTTCCTTTCTCAATGGCTGAACGTTTTTTCTTTTATGGCTATTATTCCTATTTTAAACATATTGTTTAAGATTGACACTAAAGTGTATGAATATATGCCCATGGACTGGGGAAACTTTGACAAAGATGTTCTTATTAATAATGCTTATTATTGGATCAGTAATTTTGTTTTGGAACATGGCGCTTTTCTTACACTTGTTATGATGGGATGTATATTGGTTTTTATGACGTTATTGAAGACTGCAGGTTACTTCGCTTCTTCTGCAATTATGGTCCCTCTTCGTACAGGTATTGTTCGTGATATCCGTATTCAAGTATATAATAAAGTATTGGAGTTGCCTCTTAGTTTCTTTTCTGAGGAGCGTAAAGGGGATATTATTGCTCGTATGAGTGCGGATGTTACTGTTGTTGAGAATTCTTTAACCAGTTCCATTGACATGTTAATTCGTAATCCGATAGCTCTTTTGGTTTGCTTTGTCACTTTGTTTACTGTAAGTTGGGAGATGACTTTGTTTGTCCTTATAATTCTTCCATTGGCTGGATGGCTCATGGGAATAATCAGCCGTAAATTGAAAAGACAATCATCAGCGGCACAAGCCCAATGGGGAGATATAATGTCTCAATTGGACGAAACCTTGGGAGGATTACGTGTGATTAAAGCTTTTCTTGCAGAAAAGAAAATGTCTGCGCGTTTTGCAAAGACCAATAATGAATTTAGAAATGCTGTGAATGAAATGGTAATCCGTCAGAGTTCAGCTCATCCGATGAGTGAATTTTTGGGTACTTGTATCATCGTTATCGTATTGCTGTTTGGTGGTTCATTGATTTTGAGTAATACTTATTCTCCCATGGATGCAGCCACTTTTATTTTCTATTTAGTTATTCTTTATAGTATCATTAATCCCTTAAAAGAGTTCTCTAAGGCTTTTTATAATATACCTTTAGGGCTTGGCAGTATGGAACGTATTGACATGATATTAAAGGCTGAGAGCCATATAAAAGATCCTATGCAGCCCTTATCATTAAATGGCTTTGAGAATAAATTGGAATTTCGTGATGTAAGTTTCAGTTATATAGAGGGAAGACCAGTTTTGAAACATATTAATTTGACGGTTCATAAAGGTAAGACTATTGCTCTGGTAGGACAGTCAGGATCAGGAAAATCCACTTTAGTAGATTTGGTTCCTCGTTATCATGATGTCACAGAAGGAGCCTTATTGATAGATGGTAAGAATGTGAAGGATGTTTCCATAAGCAGTTTAAGGTCATTAATAGGCAATGTGAATCAGGAAGCTATTCTGTTTAATGATACTTTTTTTAATAATATTACATTTGGTGTCGAGAATGCTACGATGGAGCAGGTTGTTGAAGCTGCAAAGATAGCTAATGCACATGATTTTATTATGGAAACTGAGAAAGGATATGATACTATGATTGGTGACCGTGGTGGGCGTTTGTCTGGTGGGCAAAGACAACGTGTCAGTATAGCGCGTGCGATTTTGAAGAATCCTCCTATTTTGATTTTGGATGAGGCCACTTCTGCACTTGATACAGAGAGTGAACGTTTGGTGCAAGAAGCTTTGGAACGTTTGATGAAATCACGTACTACCATTGCCATTGCCCACCGTTTGTCTACAATCAAAAATGCAGATGAGATATGCGTACTTTATGAAGGTGAAATTGTGGAACGTGGAACGCATGATGAGCTTATAGCTCTTAATGGATATTATAAGAAACTGAATGATATGCAGTCACTTTCATAAATATATTTTGTGAGGAATATATGACTATTGATGGTCAGTGATTTTTTATGTAGACAGCGGATTAGTTAATAGTCCGCTGTCGTTTTATATTTAGAGATAAGCATCGAACTTAGATGTTTTTCATTTTATTCTTGTACCTTTGCAACCTTATAATTCACTTAACTACAATCAATGAAGGAATTCCTACAACTGATGCGGCGCTTTGTGTCGCCTTACAAGAGATATATCGGTTGGGCAATCGTGCTC
>ENA-ORLM01001027-ORLM01001027.1-human-gut-metagenome-genome-assembly--contig:-NODE-1027-length-20229-cov-5.382443_pt1 | contig 20229 bp, 19 predicted proteins | sample MGYA00243063_ERZ508815 | MGnify/ENA primary metagenome ERZ508815 (study PRJEB26277, sample SAMN04329768) | human gut metagenome | biome: human-associated habitat | host: Homo sapiens | place: USA...
ACACCGCAGTGCGGCAGGTTCGGATTCACGCCCGCCGGTGCCTATTCTTACATTCTTGAGTAACGTAGTGCTCGAAACACTTAGGGTAGTCAATCAGGGCTTACGATTTCTCGCAAGCCCCCACCAAATCGTTAGATTTGGTGGGGGTTATTGACATCGACCTTTTTTCATAGCCTCTCCCACAAGGGTCTTTGTGCCATCAGCGTGTTCCATATAAACCTTGCCGCTTTTCGGGTCAAATCTTGCAATGGGTTGATTCAAAAGGCGCTTTTTTTCTAGCTCGTTCTTCACAGCTAACCGCGCGTTTCGAACAACGATACCATCATGCGGGACAGGTGCAGACATACCATATACTCCTTTTACATTCTCTCAATACAGCAACAAATCAGGTGTATTTCACACATTTTATCATTGTCAGTATATCACGAAGGCACTGTGTTTACAACAGCCATAGTGCAGCCCGGTACGGCTTGGGAGATGATAGTCCCCCTATCACGGTCAATGCGGACATTCTTTCACTCCCCTGCCATTCTAATATCTGCTCTGATTTGTTCTTTCCGATTGGCATTCACGCAAGAATCCCATGTACGGCAAAAAGCACGACCTGGGATCTTTTCCCAGGCCGTGCTTCTGTCATTACCGGATCGCGTCCTTGAATGCCTGACCCGCCTTGAATACGGGAGCCTTGGATGCGGGGATCTCCACGGTCTCCTTGGTGCGGGGGTTGCGGCCGGTGCGGGCGGCCCGCTCTTTGACCTCAAAGGAGCCGAAGCCGATCAGCTGCACCTTCTCGCCGAACTTCAAAGCAGTCTCGACCGTGGTGATAAACGCGGCCAGAGCAGCGTCACAGTCTTTTTTGGAAAGGCCGCTGGTCTCAGCCATGGCGGCGATCAATTCAGTCTTATTCATTGTATTTTCTCCTCGTATTGTATTTTTCGCTGGTATAACGCAATTATACAGGACATACGGCAAAATAGCAATCTCCGCTTGATTTTTCAGGCCCTGCGGCACAGAAGGCTCCGCCATCCTTGTCCTTGGCACGCTTTTTTGTGCTCTGCCCTATCAAAACTCCAACAAATAGTTGCAGTTGGTACTGCTGAAGAAGTCGCGGCAACACGCAAATCTGTTTCCGTGCTATTGGCAGAACGCAACCAGATGTGTCGGCTCAATAAGTAGCTTTTGAGAGAATGATTCTCTGCCGACGCTCACCATGATCAGGAAAAATAGGGTACAGTGTAGCAAAATCACTGTACCCTATTTTCTTCCAGTTGAGTCTCGAGGAAAGGGGCATCTCCAACAATTTTACTGTACCCTACTTTAACAAGTTAAATGGTGAAATTTGCAGTGGAAATAGAGGCACCCGCAGCAATTTTACTGTACCCTATTCTGAGAAAAACTCCTTCATCACAGCGTCCAGCCGCTTCTTCAGATTCTCCAGCGGAAGCTCCAGACGGTCCGCTGCCCGCTGCAGATAATCCTCATCCAAGAGCGGACCGCAGCGGTTGATCGTCTCGGCCAACGCATAGACAGCACCTTTGAGATAGCTCTCCTCAAGCTGCTCACAGCACGCTCCGTTATATTGCGTCCGGTAAATCGCCATCGTTATGCGGTGCTTGATTTTATCGTCAATTCGTTCCGTGGCAGCGGTACCGTCAATATCATCCCGCCAGTAATACCGAATCAGCCGCTCCGCATCCGCCTGCGGAAGCTCCGGGAGCAGCGCACGCAAATACTCACAGGTGTCTGCTTGGTCAAGCCCCATAACTTTACAGACCCTGACTGCGCCCCTTGCCTGCCCCTCCTGCCAGAACGACTCCTGTGACCACCGAAGCTGAAGCTCCTGAACTTGCTTTGCCATCCGAGACCGCATAGTGTCCCCCCTCCTTTACGCAAAATCTTCCCGTCATATTGCTTTTGCTCAGGGTTGGTGTATCACTTTTCTTCGGGATGCTCCATCTCTTTCAGCTTGGCATCCAGTCTCGCCCTCAGTTCTCCCAGAGAGAGGTTTAGAGAATCCGCCTCATTCTGGAGGCAGCTATCGTTAAGGGAAATCCCATAATCCTTGATAACCCCTGCCAGTGCTTTTACGGTGCCATTGATATAGCCTTCATCAAAGGACTTGCAGTATTCTTCCCCGTACCACACGCGGTTGATCTCCCTGTCCGTGCGGCGGTCGATTTCATAGTCGATTTTCGCCACAGCATTTGCACTGCTTTCTTCCTTCCAGTAATACCGGGCGAGCCGTTCCGCGTTCACCTGCGGAAGTTCCGGGAGCAGGGCCTGCAAATGCTGTAAAGCATCCGCAAAGTCCAGCCCCATGGCCTTACAGGTCCTGATCGCACCTCTGGCTTGTCCCTCCTGCCAGTATAGTTCACGGGCCCACTGAAGCTGAAGCTCCCTCATTTGGTCCATTGTCCAAAGCAACATGACATGCTCTCCTTTCATGATTTCTCGCAAGCCCCCGGCTTTAGCCGTGGGGTTACCGGCTATTCGTCCAACAATGGGTATTCCTTGAATGCCAGCATTCCGGTCTTCTTCTCCAAGTTCTTTTCTCTTGTATTTCTTCTTTTGCTTTATACCACAATACGGCATTTGTGTCAAAACGCGAAGTCAAAACACAAAATTTGACGGCAATTTTGATTTGAGGTATCATATTCGGATAAAATGAAGTTATATCTCAATTTTATGGCAGGCAGAGCACTTGGCCAAAGTCCCATTGCCGAACCAACAAAGGCCATTGGCACAGTGAGACCTGCGTCATTGGCCTTTTTACACCCTGAACTACGTCCCGGGCCGGGCGCAGAGATGCTCAGACGGGCAGTGATGAGCACGAACACTTGGTTCGCTTTGCAACAAGCTGAATGCAGTGGAGGTAAGCAATATGGTATTCCAAGTTACCGTATATACGGAGGACGATGGCAGCATCACACTCTCCATGGATGATATGGACCTTGCTGTCAATGCGCCCTCGAAAGAAGCGGCTATCAAAGCGCTGTGCCGGGATATGGTGGAGTATGCGGAGGAATACCGCAAAGAGTTTGCCGTGTATTCCGCAGCGCCTAACAGGGCCGCACACGCCCCTCTTGTGGAAGAAATACTGGCCGCGACGCCGCAGGAACTGCGTGATGCCCTCGTGTTCCACCCGGAGCAGATGCGTCCAAAACATCCGCACAAGACCGTCACGGAGCGTTTGGAGGAATACTACCATACGCCCGTAAATCAAATAAACCCCACAAAAGAAGATGAGATCGACTGGGGCAAACCGCAGGGAAATGAGATTTGGTAACGCATTCGAGTCAGGGCTTCACTTTGCCAGCGTCTCATACGCGATACGGTTTTTCTCCATGAGCTGCTCGGAAATCTTCCTCACATCTTCATCACTTGCCTGACAGGGCTTCATTTGGAGCACCAAGCGAATAAATTCTTCCCGGTCTTTGACAATGGTATAGGGCGCATATTCGCCGTATGCGGCAGGGCGGCTGATGGTAACGAGCTGTAAGTGCTCTAAGGAAGTTGCCGCCTGCAAATCGTGCTTCAGCTCGACAAGCTCGGGGCCATGCTCTATGGGCATGGCGTAGCACCCGTGTTGATAAAAGTCTTTCGCAACCAGATAAGGCATATCAGAACTCCTTCTCCGGGCGTTGCTTATAGGCCTCCAGAATACTGGATGGGCCTTCCCGCCACATTCCCGTCTCCAAATCATAGATGGCATCGTAGACTGGTGATTTTATCAGCTTTTTTAATGCATCGATTCCTGAAATTCCCTGCTCCGCAGCAAGCATTTGTGCCGCCATTGTAAGGGCTCTGTCAGCCGTAAATTTTTTTGAGGGTGCTCTCATGGGAGCATCCTTTTTTTGAAATTTTAAGGCATGGATGGCTTGCTCTGTCCTGAAGCAATAATGTTCTGACAGCTGTTCCGGGAAAACATGAGAAAGGGCGGAATTTATGGCATCTTCACTTTCCGGCGTCCCATAGGATTCTGCCAGATAGGCTGTCAGAATCATGCTTGTATGGTCATCAGGGCGCTTTCCGATTATCACATCATAATCGGAATATCTGCTGAGAATGTCCTGTGTCAGTTGCTCCCTATAGACATCGTTTTTGAAATTTACCGCGGCAAATTGAAGCCACTCTGCCGTTGTAGACTCAAACCGAAATACCTTCAGGGGAACGTTCTCATCCAATTCGAATGTCGAAACGACACCCCTGTCATAGTCTGACTTCTTTTCCAAAAGTCGCTGCTCCCGCCGCACACGGGTACGGGCGGCAGCTGCTGCCTGTGCAGAATCAGGGGTCAGATAGAAGCCAGAGCCGAGTTCTTTCTTCGCGGCATCCGTTTGCAGTTTCGGTTCTGCGACCGTGCGGCCGCTTCCGTGATAAAGAATCATTCTATGGTCACCCCGTTATTTCTGAGCAAAGCAGCGATGTCATTCAAAATTTCGCCATCGCCGTCAAGCTGTACCGATTCGCAGCAATCCGAAAGGATCTCAAAAACCTCATTTTCTTTAAAGAGCTGGAGCGCAGTCATTTTGTCCAAAGAGTGACGCTTCATAAATTTTTGAAAGAGACTGAGCTGCGTATAAAGCACATCGGATTCGCTGTATTCAAATGCATCCATAGGCAGTCCCCTCTTCATTTGCCGCAAAAACGCGCAATAGTTTTATTCAGCGGGTACAATTAAAATTGTCCGTTGATATAACGCAATCATACCGAACCTGCGGCAAAATAGCAACATATCGGTACGCCCCGCAGGGGTTCTGTCAATTTTGGAGGTTCTTCCCGCCGTCACACAGCATCGCACCGCCGCTTCCGGCTTTTGGGAGATTCCGGGAGCGTCATGGCCAGCTGCCCGGATGATCCGGCCCATACCCGCAGCCGATGCGCCGTCCGGATCGCTGACACAGTTTCCCTTTCTTACACGCACACCCCCTCGTATTCCAAAGCTTACACGCAGTTTTTGTAATCTGCGTGTTACGTTCCCCCTACTTACGAGGTCTTGATCTCGTTTTCCGCAAAATACCGGCAGCCGCATCCGTGTCTGCCAGTATTTGTGCGTGCATAATATGTCTCATGTGAGTTTTGTCCGAGTGTTTCTGTCGGGTGCCGCCCGACCTTGTCACGCGTGAAAAAAGCAGCTGCCACAAAAATAAGCCTTTCGCTTACTTGTGGCAGCTGCTCTGCTCTTGGTGCGGTCTTATCTCAATGAATTTATCAGGAAGCTTCCATCAATGTGCTGAGCTGGTAGACTTTCTGGCTGGACTTTTCGCCGGTCTTCCAGAAGAATTTGCCGGTAAAGCCATATACAATGGCCAGTACAGGGCACAGCCAGCAGAACATGGCAAAGGGCAGATACGACATGGTGGAGACCCCCAAGGTGCCCGCCATATAGGTGCCGCACAGAGACCACGGAACCAGAGGACTGATGATCGTGCCGGAGTCCTCCAAGGTACGGGAGAGGGTCTGGGGCAGGAGGTTTTTCTTCTTGAACTCGCCGATATACATTCTGCCGCCCACCACAATTGCCAAGGTCTGAGATGCCGTTGCCATCAGCAGCAGCGTGCACGTCAGGACAACAGCGGTGACAAGCCCGCCGGTAGACTTCACCAGAGGATCCATTTTGGATAGCAGAGCCTCCAGCAAGCCGGTCTTTTCCATGATGGAGCCGTACAGCATACCGAGGATGCCCAGAGCCGCCGTCCATAGCATACTTTGCAGCCCGCCTCTGTTCACCAGCCGGTTGAACTCGGGCAGCGCGGTGTCAATGGAGAATCCGCTGTCCAGAATATTCAGAATGCCGGAGAGCGTCTGCCCCTGAACGAGCATCGCCAACACCACAGCCACCAGAGTGGAGACCATCAGCGTGGGAATGGAGGGACACTTGCAGACCGCCATGACAATGACCGCCACGGCGGGCAGAAGCAGCAGGATATTCATGTGGAAGTTTTCCTGAATTGCCGCCGTCATCATGGTCACCATCTCGGAGTCCACGGAGCTGGCATCATACTGCAAGCCCAGCAGGCCATAGACGATCAGCGTGACAACAAAGGCGGGGCCGGTGGTGTACATCATGGACTTGATGTGGTCGAACAGGTCGGCCTCCGCCACAGCAGGAGCCAGATTGGTGGTGTCGGACATGGGGGACATCTTGTCGCCCAGATAGGCTCCGGAAACAACGGCTCCGGCTGTCATGGCGGGGTTGACGCCCAGCCCCATGCCGATGCCCATAAGCGCCACGCCGATGGTGCCCGCGGCGGACCACGAACTGCCAATAGGGATGGCGATGATCGCGGTGATGAGGCAGGACGTCAGCAGGAATACAGAGGGGTTGATGAGCTTCAGTCCCCAGTAGATAATCATGGGCACCGTGCCGCATGCAATCCAGGATGCCACCACGCAGCCAATGGTCATCATGATGATCGTGGGCTGAATGCAGATCGCGAACTCCCGACACTAACACCCTAGGATAAGGCATCTTACTTGCTGTCTGCAAATCGCTGACTTTTTTGGATTTTACCAGATTCTTTAATAGCACGTTGGAATAGCAAGACTTTCCCGCGTATTGAAGCACTTATTTGACCCGGTTTAGGGGGGATGTAACCGTACTAACCGGAAATCCGGTTGGAGCGGCAAGTACCTTCTATCGCTTTACAGGAAACGCCGCCCGTTGTCCTGTTGGGCGGCGTTGTTTTCGTCATTTTGAATTTTTAGAATAAATCCCTCTTGCCGACTGCCAGCAAACCGTTGATATATCTGTGTTTTCTGAAATCCTATAATTACACTCCGACCAAGTAATGATAATCCGAACTACATTATCCAAGTGGGTAATGTGTTCGGATTTATCATTTCTATCGAGAATATATTATAGCATGTAGATGGCAAGGGCAGGATACGACAAATTCTTGAGTTTTCCAAACTTATCCTTTATAATAATTCTACGGTGAGCCTTTGCGCCACCAAGGTAGCCGTGTGGGCGTATTCCCATGCGGCTTAATTTTTAGGAGGTAAATGTGATGGCCAATGAACGATGGAATTCTCCATTTCCCCATACAATTGCATTTGTACTGTTCAAGGAGCACTTCACCGAACTAAACCATGTATACTGGGCACATGTTCCGGCGGCCAGCACAATTGAGAAGAAGGCCTTGGAAGCGTTAAAATCTGAAGACGCAGATCCTAAGCGCTACTTTTTGATTCCAGACAAAGATGATCGTCGAATTCCCAAAACATACGCTCAATGGAAATCTTTCTATCGAGAGTTTTCAAACTATACTCGACTAAATATGTTAATGCTCTTAAGCTCGTGCTTTGAAACATATCTTCGCACAATTGTTTCCCTTTCATTGGAATCTAAACCAGGAGTAATCATTAAGGCACCTGATGCTGTTGACGGCTGGTTTCTGTTTCGAAAGAATAGCGACTATGGAAATTATGGGAGCAAAGATTATCAATTCTTGGAAGAAATCGGTTCTGTCTGCCAAGGTGATTGGATTTCACGTGCAAATGCATATATAAAACATTTCGGAAATATGCCACTCTCGGCAACAGAAATCTCTGAGTTAGATGATCTTCGGCAGAAAAGAAATTTGGTTGGGCACTATTTTGGCCGTGAAAAGCAGAAATATGAGGCCCCCTTATTTTTCGAACCGAGTCCAGTTCAGCGTATCTCACATGATAAGCTCATTAAATATTTTAATGTTGTTTACGAAGCTGTAGAGAATATTGACAGACACCTTCATCAGAACTTTATTGGCTCATACGATGTTATGAAGTTTTTTTATATACATGCGGTAAACCAAAATACCATTGACAATGCCGCTGGTGATCAAGCGAAAGAATTGCAAAAACTCCTTGGCAGTTTAGGATTTTCGCCTGTCGGGGCAGAGTATTATAGAAATATTATTACTTACACATTGATTGAGGATGAAGATGATACCTGTAGATATAATCGAAAAGTGTGTATTGCTACAATTAGGCGGAGATTGAAAGAGTCAAATGTATCTTTACAAAGAGAAGGGCATCCGATCACTTTTTCTAAGTATCACTTCCAACTTTTCTCAACTGTCTTTGCTTTCCGTGGGAATTCTGAGTACTGCAAAAAATATGTGCGCAACGGGAAAACCGAGTTTTTCTATTCGGCAAAGGCTATCGATCTTATCGTTAGTCAAATACAAGCTGACCCAACAACCGTAATCAGCAATCTTCAAGCCCAGAGAAATAAATGCACTAAAAATTGATAAACCGGATACTGCGAGGTGTCCTTAGGAGCGAAGAAGAATTACAGACAAACGCAAAATTTATGGATGTATGTAAAATGAGACAGTTTCCCTGTTCTTTCGGCTTAATATCATCGCCTCCTTTTGGCAAACGAACAATATCACAGAAAGCAGGAAATAGCTACCGGAAAGGACAGAATATTTGTAGGAAAATAACTGTTCCGAACGATGCCGCTTGTTGCCTTTCTTGTCATTCTTGTTAGCTGCTGATCAAATGACAAGAATCCGGTTCGGCATCAAATATTGGCTCCGGCCAAATAGCGTTTCAGAAGGAACGCGCAGAAATAAGGGAAGGTAAAATATCCACGGCTTCAATACCGTCATATCTGACACAATGACCTGGCGAGGCCGATCTACGGTATCTCAAGTTGTGAAGATAAGATTGGATCCATTTGGATATCTGCTGTTTTTGCTCCAGGAGCTGCCCAAACTGGGAGAAAAGCCTGTCGACGAACAGTTGAGGGATTATTTGCCTTGGTCAACAACAATACCGGCATACTGCCGGAAGAAATAAGGATGCGCGATATGGAGAAAATACACTCGAAGTTAAGAAGAACGGACTACTATGATTTCGGCCATGGACTGACGCTTATGAATGTCCTTTTCAAAACCGAAGATGGCAAGCTGGACCGGATTGATACGTACATTGGTGTTGAAGGAAACGAATTTGTATGCGTGGGTTGTGCCAAAGACCTCTCTGCGCCGGGTGTTATATTTTCCTATGGCGAATATGTTCGATTTCAACGAGCAAACAAAGCAACCTATCTTGACTTTTTTAAGCAGAATAGCAGATCCCATATTATCGTTGACGGCCGTGCCCACACGATTGACCAATTTTTAAAACTATACTGATTTGAGCACTATCTGGGCTATCCCGGATAGTGTGTTCTTTGGTTACGGGCGATTATTGTGCGGATACCGGAAAGCTGCTTCCCGCGAGAGCCCCGGAAGAATGCTATATGCCGCAAAAATAGATGACCGCCATCTCAGTGAGCGAACGGCTCCTTGAGATGGCGGCCTTTTATACGTGGTTAGATTTTACGCTTACGATACCTCGGTCTCAAAATTATCTCATCTCTACATTGATCTTGCCAGACGGTGGATTATGAGGCGCTTACGGACAAGCGCCCGAGCATCTGCTCGGGCGCTTGCTACATGCGTTGGATTCTTTAAATGGCCTTTGTGCCAACAAGTGTATTGCCAGAATAGGCGTACACAAGAATGGAAACATTGCTATCAATATAGGTATCTTCCGTTGTATTGAACACAATGCAGTTTATACCGTCCTTGACAACGATGGCGTATCCGTCCTCGTTGTAGCTGAGTGCATCCGTATCAATGCCCTTGCTTATTGCGGTGCGTTTATCATAGGCGTGGAAACTGTTGAGCTCGTCGGCAGCACTTGCATCCTTGTTCAGCGCAATCAGATACTTCAGACCGTTGGAGACATTCCAAGCTTCATCCCAATTGCTCGGGATCTTAGCAACATCAGCCTCATCCCACGCTTCGCCGTCCAACGTCCGATAGGTAGCTGCAACATTCAATACCAGCTTGTAAGTATAGCCGGACGCATCATCAATGGCGATGAAGAATTCGTCTGCTCCGGCGTTCTGGGTGACACTGATAGTCTTGCCGTTCAAACAATTGCCAACGATATACTTGTCCGCCTGCTGATAGGAAGTATTCAATTCGGCCGCCTTTTGGCTCTTGGAAGTACCGGGAGCAAAAGCGACGTCGGCAGAGTCTTTGGTAGACTTAATTACAGCATTGGTTGTGCAGTTCGTAACATTAATCGTACCAGATTCATCAAGGCTCTCAATGTAGGCAGAGTTGCCGTACAGGAAACCGACAGAACTTGTACCGGTGATCGTACCGTTGTTCGTGCAGTTGATGAAGTTCATTGTGGTGCTGATATTGAAGCACGGGCCGGAACCAATGAGCACACCGGTGCAGGTGCCGGCGTTCTGAAGATTGACATTTACTGTGATATCTTTGAAGTTATAGGCAGCCGCATCACCCTTGTCCGTGTAGATTGCATTGATCACCACGAAACCGAAGTTGCTACTATTGGCCTTGGTCAGTTCGGATGTGCTGGTAAAGGTGAGATTTTCGAAGTCCGCGCCGTAGCTCGTGCCCCAGTCAGCGCAGGAGAGCAGACTGGTAGCCAGCTCCCCCATCGTCACATGGATATTCTTGAAAGTGGCATGTCCGGAAAGTCCAGCAACATTAAAGAGAACAGCAAAGTTTCCGGAAGTGCGGGCGCTGGAGAGTTCCTGGTTGCCGCCATCGTATACACCGGCAAATTTCGTGACCTCATCACCGGCGGCAACCGCAATATCTGCAGTCTGCTTGAAGCAATAGGGTGCGCCATTGAGCTGATCGATGGCCTTGAACTGCTCGGATGTTGCAATCAGGAACGGATCTTCCGCCGTACCGGTGCCGCCGTCAAAGAGCGCAACGACTTCATATTTGTCATCTTCGAGCTTCTTTGCCGCATAGCCTGCGGCGACAAAGTTGGTGCCTGCGCCCTCAGCGGCACAGTTGGCGGGATTGAATTTTACAAATGTGCCGCCGGTGACGGTGATCTTGGCAGTGCCCTCTGTGCGGTGCTTGTCATAGCAGTTCAGTACGAATTCGTCAGCCTTGGCTGTGTCGGGATACTTCTGCTGAATGGAATAAGCACCGCCCTTAACGGTCAATTCACCTTGATACACATACACGGCATGGACGTTGCCGACAAAGGTACCATTCTCAATGGTGAGTTTCGCCTCGTCCTGCACATCGACTGCATAGCAGTCATTTTCCTTGGCTTTGAGTGTGCCGTTGCCAGTAATGGTCAAATCGCCGCCGGCGCGGACGGAAAGCAGCGACCAATCAGCCGCGCGCTTTTCCCACAGGTCATTTGTGTTGCTGATGGTCTTGCCATTCAAGTCGAGCTTGACGGCCTTTGTAACAATGACAGTTTCAGAGATGTCAACATCCTTCAGCAGCTTCACTTCGCCGCCTACGGCAACAGCCTCCTGCAGCGTCAGATAGTTCTTTCCGTTGATGGAAGCAACAGCCTGAGCGGGATCGGCAGAACCACAAACGGTGCACTTGTGATCCTCCCCATAGGTATGCTCAGCCTTGCCGCTGACGACATTGTGTCCGCAGGTAGCGGCATGCCAGTGATAGGTATCGTCATAGCTCCAGGTATCCGCATAGCTGTGGCTGTGGCTGCTGCCGGAGCTGCTGCCGCCGCCACCGCCACCGCCGGAACTGGTGGTGCCCTTATTCACAGTAGTGGATGAGCCGGTGGTGCCAACCGTGGTATCCTTGCCGCTCTTATCGGTGACAGTGATCTTCTCATCGCCGATGTTCTTGACGTCGGTGTCCTTGGTCTTAACGGTGATGTCCTTGTCGGACTCCACTTTCTTCACGGTGCCGCTGCCGGTGACGGTGGCATCCTCAGCATGGTTCTCCACATTGCCGGTGGTGGTGCCGCTGCCAACATCGACCGTGGCGCCGGAAGCATTCTCGCTCATGATGACCTTGTCGATCTTGGCGCCGTTCTTGGTCTCAACCGCGCTCTTTTCGCCGTCCAGCGTCACATTGTCCGCAGAGGCGTTGTCCAGAATGACCTTGGAGTTGTCGCCGCTGACCGTGATGTCATCAATGTTCTTGCTACCCTTAACGGTCACTTCGATGTCATTGGCAGGCACGAGCAGCTTGTTCACCTCGCCGGTGACGGTCACATCGTCCGCCACAACGAGGACAATACCCTTGCCATTGGCATTGACCGTCTCACCGGCCTTGTCCGCATAGGTGCCGATGGCGCGGTCAAGGATCGTGACGGTGGCTGCGCGGGTGATGTTGTTCTGAGGAGCCAGCTGGTCGGCAGTCACGCCGCCCACAATACCGGCTCTGATCAGAGCAGCCAGCATGCCCCGGGCATAGGACGCCACCTGCGCACCGTCCGCGAACTGCGTCAGGTCGGGGTTTTCGATGGGCTCGATACCCAGAGCGCGGCCCAGCATGACCATGGCGCGCTCACGGGTGATGGGTGCGTTGGGGGTCACAGTGCCGTTGAGGTTGCCCTTGAGGATACCGGCCGCCGCGCAGCGGTTGATGGCATCGTAATGCCAGGCATCGGGGGTATTGTCGGAGAAGCCCGCGTCCTTGGCTGCGGGCAGCTTCAGGAGTCTTGCGAGAATTGCTGCGAAGTGGGCGCAGGTGAGCTGCCCGTTGGGGTTGAACTTACCGTTATTGCCCTGAATGATGCCGTGGCCGCTCCAACGTTCGATGGATGCCTCAGCCCAGTGTCCCGCGATATCGCCGTAGGTCGGCTCAACCGCGCTTGCGCCTACCGTGAGCAGACTGACTGACATGGCAAACGCAAGAAAGATTGATAACAGTTTGCGTTTCATCTTTTTTTCTTTCCTCCTAAGAATGTATATATATTTCCGCGGCTCCCCGCGGTTGAGTACCTATTATAATTAGTGTGTCGGCTTCTCCGGCCGCCCGGCTAAGATCGCCGTGCATTGGCTCAGCGGCCTGCCTGCGCAGACGGGGCAGCCGCAGCGCTGTTTTCCTGTACGGCTGCTGATGACCGATTTCCACGCATGGCCGTTTTCACACAGCCACCATGCCTTCCGGCTGCTGCCGGGCGTTACCTGCTGTGGCGTGAAACTGCCGTTAAGGGTCGGATGCCACTGCGATGCGATCACCGGCTCCTTGGTCTCCAGATCATTAAATCCCGGCAAGACCTTGCGGTTGGTGCAGTACGGGCAATCGCTTTCCCTGTTCACACGGTGGGCGATGACCGCACAGAAGGAATGCCCCTTGTCACAGAGCCACCACACGCGGCGATTGGAATATGCGCTCACCGCCTCCGGCGTCAGCGCACCGTTCTTTTTCCGATCCCACTGTTCAGCAAGCTGCGGATGCAGCGAAGCGAGATCATTGAATCCGGACAGGACCTTTTGTCCCGCGCAGAACGGACAGCCTGCGTTTGATGTGACGCGGCTGGCAACGCTCGCCTGCCAGCTATGTCCTTTCGGACACCTCCACCAGACCTTCCGGTGTGCTCCCGGCATGACCTGCGTCGGCAGCAGCGGAAAATTCTTTTCCGTGTCCCACTCCGAAAGCAGATCAGGAAATTTTGCCGCCAGAGAGTTTTCCTCCGGCAGAACAGCGCGGCCCGCGCAGACAGGACAGCCCGTTCCCCGCGCGCGGATTCTGACTTCGGAACGGTAGGAATGGCCTTGGGGGCATCGCCACCATACCTTTTGATGGCTTCCGTAGGTCACATCCTTCGGCGTGAGCGGCGCATTGCGTTCATCGTCCCATTGTACCAGCAGGTGAGCTTGTTCTTGCCCGGCGCAGAAATCGTACAGAGACGGATGGATCGCTGCTCACCTCCCGCAGAATACTTGTCCGCCTGCAATACAGGCGGAAGGGTCTTTTATCGCGCATTGTGTATCTGGCACAGTGGATAAAAATGTACAGGTTGCCGACCACAGCGACATACACAAAATCTATATCTTTACCATAGCACACCCCCAACAGAATATCAATAAGACAAGGGCCTAAAACCGACTAAAAAAGCGTACTTTTTTATCCAGCCCTTTTTACTTTCTGCGTTTTCTTAACGATTTCTTTACACCCGCCATCCTGAGCCCAGAGCAAAAAGCTCCGGTGGGTGACGCCCAGCAGTTTTCCTGCTGCCCGTGCGGACAGCTCGCCGCGCTCCCAACGTGCTTTGACTTCGCCGAACCCTTCCGGCAGCACCTTGCGGGGCCTGCCGAATTTCACGCCACGCGCCTTCGCTGCGGCGATCCCTTCCGCCTGCCGCTGATGAATGAATTCGCGCTCTGTCTGCGCCACATAGGATAGCAGCTGCAGCACGATGTCCGCGATCAGCGTTCCGGTGAGATCCCGGTTCCGCCGTGTGTCAAGCAGAGGCATATCCAGCACAACGATTGCCGCACCCTTTTCCTTTGTGATGATGCGCCATTGCTCCAAAATTTCTTCATAGTTTCTGCCGAGACGGTCGATGCTCTTGATCACAAGCGTGTCGCCGTCTTTCAGTTTGCGCAGCAGCCGCTGGTAGCTGCGGCGGTCAAAATCCTTGCCGGACTGCTTGTCCACAAAAATCGCCCGGTCCGTTAAACCGAATTTCCGCAGAGCGATGAGTTGGCGCAACTCATTCTGTTCCTTGGTCGAAACCCTTGCATAACCGTATTCCATGTGCTGACCTCCCAATTTATCGGTGGATAAATTGTAAGCCAGGTGCCGGCCACATGGGTGGCATAGTGTTATATCACTATTATAGCACATATTTTTTCATTAGTGAAGTATCACTAATAACCTTTTCTCAAATAATTTACCATAGTGATAAATCGTCATGGAGGTTTACCCTATGGATACTCAGAAAACCGTTGCCCACCGCATCCGCCAGCTTTGCGGAGAACGAAAAATCACGCCGAACGGCTTAGCGAATCTATCTGCCGTTCCTCAGGCAACCATCAAGAGCATCCTCAACGGCGAAAGCAAAAATCCGGGCGTTGTGACAGTTAAGAAACTTTGCGACGGTCTTGACATCACCCTTGGCGAGTTTTTCTCCACGCCTGAATTCGATATGCTGGAACAGGAGATCAAATGAAGTCTCTTTCTCAGCCTCTACCGCCGGCACCCCTCCGTTTTTCGCGTAGAGTCCACGCATAGTGCGTGAACTCTACGCTCTATACGGGGTATTCTCGCATTTTCACGGAAAATCTTCCATCCGCTGCTGCGTTTGACGGTTACGTATTGCCGCCGCGCCGTTTCCCATTTGAATGGAGTACAGCTACATGAAAAATGAATCCCAATATGGTCTGCTGCTATTACAGCGGTATCTGTATGAGCATACGGATGACCAGCATCCGGCCTCTGTGGCGGATATTCTTGCCTTCTGGCAGGAGCATGGCATTCAGGCGGGGCGCAAGAGCGTATATTCCGCTATTGAAGTCTTGCAAAGCAGCGGTATGGACATCGTCTGCGTCAAAAGCACCCAGAATCGATACTTCGTGGGTGAGAGGCTGTTTGAACTGCCGGAGCTGAAGCTGCTGGTGGACGCGGTAGAATCCTCCCGCTTCATTACGGCCAAAAAGAGCGAGCGGCTTATTGAAAAGTTGGGTAAGCTCACCAGTGAATCTCATGCCCGTCAGTTGGAGCGGCATATTTATATGGAAGGTACCGCCAAACCGGAGAATGAGTGTATTTATTACAGCGTGGATGAGATCCATAACGCCATTCAGGAAAAACGGCAGATCACTTTCCAGTATTACGAATACACACCGCAAAAAGAAAAGATACTCAAGCATAACGGTTACCGCTATCAGTTCAGCCCATATGCCCTTATCTGGAGCCGGGATTGCTATTATGCTGTGGGCTGGTCGGAAAAGCATGGAAAACTGGCACAGTTCCGGGTGGACCGAATGGTGGCTGTGGAATCATCCGATCAGGCAGCTGTTTGTAAGCCGGACTTCGACCCGGCTGAGTATGTGCGGAAAATATTCGGAATGTACCCGGACGATCTGTGTACGGTGGAACTGCTGTGCGAGAACGAGGTCATGCGCAGCGTGATAGACCGCTTTGGAGAAGAAGTCTCAACGGTGACAGTAGATGACGGCCACTTCAAGGCCATCGTGGAGGTAGCACCCAGTCCACCGTTTTTTGCATGGGTGTTCACCTTCTGCGGCAAGATCCAAATCCTCGGCCCCGCAGAGGTGCTGGACGAAATGCGCGGCATGGCCGCATGGCTGCAATGATTCAGCAGAGGTGTTCCTTGCGGGGGACACCTCTGCTTTCTCATCTTGCTAATCGAACAGATGTTTGCTATACTGGCACTGTTCCCAATCGAGAGAACGCACGAGGAGGTGAAATGCGTGGAACAGACCTTTGGCAGCTTCCTTCGGGAGAAGCGTATGGCGCGCGGCCTGACGCTCCGCGGCATGGCGGCAAAGCTGGACTTGTCGCCGGTCTATATGAGCAACATTGAGAATGACCGCCGCGCGGCTCCTTCGCAGGAATATCTGGAACGGATGGCCCTGCTGCTGCAGTTGGACAAGCCAGAACGGGAATGGATGCTTGACCTTGCGGCAAAATCCAAGCAAAATCGGGTATCCGCAGACCTTCCGGACTACATCATGGATCGAGAGATCGTCCGGGCTGCATTGCGCACAGCCAGGGAGGCGGACGCCACCGACCAGGAGTGGCAGGACTTTATCGACCGGATCAACCGGCGTATGAGAACATCCGGAGAGGACAGTGATACCAAGGCATGAGAACACCATATTACAGGGAACAGGCTCTGGAGGGGATCGCCCGTGAAGTCATCACCGCCTATGATCCGAATCTCTATTATGGCGTTCCCAGAATGATCCCTATCGAGGACATCATCGAAGCACAGGGGATCACGCTGGAATATCAGTGCCTGCGGAAAACCGGGTGTGTCTTGGGCGAAACGATTTTTGATGATGGCGGCGCCATTATCTATGATTACGATATCCCAGGATATACCGTCATTGCGGTCAAGGGCGGCACCATACTCATCGATAGCTCCCTCTGCAGAGAGGATGCCTCCACAGGCCGACTGCGCTTTACCTGCGCTCATGAGCTGGCACACTGGCTGCTGCATAAGAGACTGTACAGCGGAACCGGCGAGAGTGCAGCCATGATGACAGGAACAAACATCGTCAGAACGCAGAACAGCGCATTGGAAATGCAGGCGAATCTGCTGGGTTCTATCCTCCTGATGCCGCTGCCCCAAGTAAAGCGATGCTTTTACCAGCTCCAACCTGGCAGGGACCGTCAGCAATTAGTCGCGGATATGGCCGACATTTTTCAAGTCTCCAAGCAAGCCATGCGTATCCGGCTGGAGAACCATCATCTGCTGTGAAAAAATTTTAGGAAGCTGTTCTCAAAAAAGAGAACAGAGAAAGCGAGGCGCCATGGAACAAGAAATACGCAAGATCCTTCGCTGTCCCATCTGCGAGAAGGGACGGATCGCGGATGCCCCAGCGGGGGCGGCCCTTTCCCAATATCGGCTGTTTGCCATGGTAGGGGATGAACCAGCTGATATTATCGCAAAGTGTCCAAGGTGCGGTATGCAGGTGGGGATCACCGTGCGGCACAGGACCGAGCCGTCGATTATCGTGCCCACTCTCTGTAGGGATACGGCATGGGCCTGAATTAAGAAAAGATAAAACAATATATAACTTCGTCAAGCGCACCAACCACCCAGCGTCGAATCAGACGTAAGCGGGAAGTATTGAGTTAGGAGCCTTACAAGTAGCTTTTCAGCTATGCGTAAGGCTCTTTTTTTGCGCCCTTTTCGCATTGTTGAGTGGCGGAAAGGACTTGTATGCTCCAGCGTTGGCAGACCTATGTCGCCAAATACCCGTGACCCGATCTCAGAACATTCAAAAAAATCTGAGATTGGAGTCACGAAAAATGAAAAAATGGCAGGAAGAACGCAATTATAGACGCATTTATAACGAAGCTGGTGAAGCAATCGCCAATATCATCACCGTGGATGGTGTGGATGTGGAAGTGGCGGAGGATGTGTATCTGGCCTACTCCCAGGCGGACCGCCGGGAGCGGTATGTGCGGGAGGAACAGTTTTCCGGGAAACTCCTCTCGCTGGAACAGATGGCGGAGGATGACCTGCTTCCGGACTATGTCGGCGCGGAAGCAGCCCCAAGCGCGGAGGAAGAAGCACTGGAACGGGAGCAGGCACAGAGTCTTGCGGAACGAAAAGAGATGTTGCTGTTGGCCATGCTGTCTCTGAATGACGCGGATCGGGAATTGATAAACGCACTGTTCTTCGACGGCGCGTCCACCAGAGACTATGCGGCGCGGATCGGAATTACCCAGAGGGCGGTCATCAAACGCCGGGACCGTATTCTGCGGGATCTGAAGAAATGTTTTGAGAATTTTTCAAATTAAGGGTATTCACCCGCAGCCTTTTTCGGGAGGACAGTGAGGGACCCCAAAGATCCCTCGCTGTTCCTTGAAAAGTGCATACCAGCAGTACGGGCAACCGCCCGGATAGACGAGCATTCGCGCAGTGTGCGCCATGACCCGGAGGAGATCTCTCCGGCGAGCGATAAAACCTGTGACGGGCCGACTTTGGCAAAGTCGGCTGGCATTGACTCTGTTCGGGCTGATAATGAGACACAAAGCACTGGCCAGCATGATGAGGCTGGGCTGCCCTGGGGTTGAAAGCAGTAGAGACCCCAGGAATACGCCCGTGAGAAGGTAGCCACCTTCTGCCCGTACTGTTCCCTTTATCCACCGGGGCGCAAGCTGCAAATACGGTGAAACGAATGACAAAAATACTTTTTATCATGATAGGGGAAATCCACGGATGAATACAAATGATACAAACAGGCAGAAAGCCCACGCCATGATCGACCATATTTTCAAAGACCTGCTGCCTGCCCAGGGCATGGTGGAGCGTTCCGAGCAGATCAAACTCAGCCACCGAATGTTGGATACCATGCTGAACGGCGGCATCGCCCTGTGCGACGCAGGCACCGGCATCGGCAAGACCTACGCTTATCTGGCAGCTGCCGCAGCGGCCAACCGGTCTGACACGGGGCCGGTGAACAAGCCTGTCATTATCTCCACTTCCAGCATCGCCTTGCAGAACGCCGTGCAGACAGAATACCTTCCGCTGCTGTCCTGCACCTTGCTGGCAGACGGACAGATCGACCGCCCACTACTCTCTGTGATCCGAAAAGGAAAAGGTCATTATGTTTGCGACGAACGCCTGCAAAGGCGGCTTCGTCAGGTGAACTTTCAAAAGAAAGATCCGGCAGCCGCCGACGCCCTTCATGCGCTGAAGAGAACGCTGGACATGGACAATGTCCCCCATCTCAGCGGGTATGACCGGGAACGTGTCTGCGTTCCGCAGTTCTGCGACTGCGATCATCAGGACTGTCGGTACAAGCGCTTTCTGAAACGCTGCGATGCGGATCGATATGTGTTTCAAATCTGCAACCATAATCTTTTGCTGGCGGACGCCATCCACCGCAGTCAGGGGAAACGACCCATTTTCCCAGAGCATAGCGTCATCATCGTAGATGAAGCCCATAAGCTGCCGGAAGCGGCACGGGAGATGTTCGGCATGACGCTGACTGCAGGTGACATCCAAAGCATGATCCACCAGTTCCGCGCGGAACGGTATCTGCTGGCAGCAGATGTGCTGGCAGGCACGATGGGGCCGCTGCTCCGCAAGCTCACGCAGCCCAGAGAGGAAACCGAACCCCTGGATGCGTACCTTCGCTTACTGACGATCCCCAGCCGTTCTCTTCTTGTTATTGAGAAGCAGGTCGGCAGGCTGCTGTCGGCGCAGGGGCGCAGGCAGCTGGAAAAGCTGCGCGGCACGGTGTCTCTCTTGAGCAGTCCGAGAACGAATATGATCCTCTACACAGCGGATGACGGCGATGGCGGAACCATGCTGTGCGCCACCGTTTCAGATTTGACGGAACAGATGCGCCAGGTCCTGTGGAGGCCGGAACACGCTTTTGTGCTGGCCTCTGGGACTTTGGCTGTAGGGGATGACTTTCACCGTTTTCGTTCGCAGACTGGACTGATGGACGGGCGGCGCGTAACGGAGTCAGTTTCTCTTTCTCCCTTTGACTATAAGCGGAATTGTCTGCTGTACTTGCCGCAGCTTCCACCGAGTCAAAGCTCGGAAACGTACTATGATGAATTGGCAGATGAAATCGCGGAACTCATCCGCGCGGCCTGGGGCCATGCGCTGGTGCTGTTCACCTCCTACGCCGCCATGTCGGCGGTAAAGGATAGGCTGCGGGAGCAGGAACTCAGCTTCCCGTTATTTACCTTGGGCAGAAACGCCATGCACATGACGGAGCGGTTTCGGCAAACGCCGGGGGCTGTGCTGTTGGCTACAGGCGCTGCATGGGAA
>ENA-ORLM01001031-ORLM01001031.1-human-gut-metagenome-genome-assembly--contig:-NODE-1031-length-20196-cov-2.782444_pt1 | contig 20196 bp, 20 predicted proteins | sample MGYA00243063_ERZ508815 | MGnify/ENA primary metagenome ERZ508815 (study PRJEB26277, sample SAMN04329768) | human gut metagenome | biome: human-associated habitat | host: Homo sapiens | place: USA...
TTTCATAATATCTTAGTGTATAAGAACTGATTTTTAGTTTTTCTTGAACCTCTTTTATTTGCATAATTTTCACCTACCTTCATTATTTCATACATTCAACTAAATAGCCATCATCCTTTAATAATTGGATAATTCCTTTTTTACCATAGAGATGTTTACATCCTACACCTATAAAATCATGTTTATTATTATGAATACCATCAGCTAAAGTATCTTTCATATGAATGTTTCTATTATATGCAAGTATATTCCAATACTTTTCATACTTTTCTTTATCACTATCATTTAATTGTTCTAACTGATTTAACAATAAATTTTGTTCATCTTCATAATATTGTGTATTACCACTATAATAAGCATCTATATCTTCTTTAGCACTTTTTATTACCATTTCTTTATTTGCTAAATTATCTAATATCGTCTCTGAGTAATCCCCTGATAATTCAGTTAATAGCTTCATTTGAAATTCAATACCTTCTACTTCTTTAAAATTCTTTTTCTTTTGAGCATACTCATAAATATAATTATCAATTGCACTAAATTTACTTATATTTGCCTTATTCAATACTTCAGGATCACTATTTATAAGTGAGTTTATTACAAATACATTATAGAGTGCATAGCCAGGTTTTCCTTTCAAACTTTTGTATTGTTTCATTAGATTTTCATATTTATCTTCTAGACCTAAATCACGAATTGAATTGTACGTATTGTATTTAGTGATTTCTTCTGTTTCTTTTGACGATGGTTTCATATCACATTCTAAATAAATTGAATCACTTTCATCTAATGCCTTTTCTGTTACCTTATCCAAACTTTTAATAGGATACCTTCCTGGATGACATGTTCCAAACAAATATGACTATTTACCTTTTTGATCAGATACTTTGTAAAGAAACATACTTGTATCGATGATTCTTGTGTTTTCTTCTTTCTTTTGAGTCGTACACCCACCTGCCATCAATAAAACAATGATCATGACTAATTTCACACTCTTTTTCATTTTATTTCCCTTCTTTCTAACCAAAACATACACGTTAGAGTTACTATAAGGTCAATAAGTATTCTTTATTTTTTAAATATTCTTTTAAAATAATTTTTTCATTTTTAGTAAAACCTAAAATATCTATCGCCACATCAAAAGAAACATTTAGATTTTTCATAATATTATAAATAGCTCTGACATTATTTTGTCTTGTAACTTCTCTTGTCACTTTTCTGACTGTCTTTTCTTTAATATCCATTTCTATAGCTTGACTTAAATTACACATTATCTCTAATTCCTTATCTATTTCTTTATTATTTATGTATTTTTTTATTAATATATATTAATATTTTATATTACTTTGCACCCTTTCGATAACTTAAGATGATGTGCATTAAAGTAAGAATTTCATTATGTTGTTTACATTCATTATTTGATCGATATCGATTTGAAATATAAATTCTGGATTTATAAATGTTTAGTTGGGAATTTATATTCATTAAAACAGTTCCATCATCATATTCTAAAGATCGGGTTATAAAATATAAATGATATACTTTATGTTTCTTTCTTTTATTTACATGTGCATCTTCTTTATAGTCTAAATTTAAATAGATATTGATTTGAATACATTCCTTTAAATTAAAATAACATCGTACATCTTGTTTATTATTTTTATCTCTTTTCTTTGAGTTAATATATTCTTCTAAAGAAGAAATTTTAATACCATAAATATGTTTACTTATTTCTTCAATTGTCATTTTCTTTGCTTCTTCTACATATTCTTGAATAATTCTTGATAGAATTTCTTTATGACAAATAATTCTTTGACAACAATAATCATACATACGTTTTTTATTTTGAATCCCTTTCATATTTTTATCCTCCACAATATATATCCGTCATGTTGTCTCCTTTTTTCTTCAAAAAACAAAAAAAGACCAAATATTTCTATTTGATCTTTCATAAATTATTTATTTTTTAAATCAGATTCATCAAATGCTTTAGAAATAGCACCACCTGGAGCAACCATTGGGAAAACTTTATCATCTTTACCAATCATTACTTCAATTAAAACAGGTCCATTTGTATCTAAAGCTTCTTTAATAGCTGGAGCAACTTCTTCTTTTGTAGAAACACGAATAGCTTTACATCCTAATCCTTCAGCAACTTTACAGAAATCAACTTTATCATCTAAAATCGTATTACTATAACGTTTACCATAGAATAATGTTTGCCATTGTCTTACCATTCCTAATACCTTATTGTTGATAACAACTTGAATAATAGGCACATTGTAACGACTTGCTGTAGCAAGTTCATTCATATTCATTCTGAAGCATCCATCACCAGCAATATTGAATACCGGGAAATCAGGATTTCCATATTTAGCACCAATTGCAGCACCTAAACCAAATCCCATTGTTCCAGCTCCACCTGAAGTAATTAATTGACGTGGACGTCGATAATGATAATATTGAGCAGCCCACATTTGATGTTGCCCAACATCTGTACAAATAATCGCATTACTATCTGTTAAATAATCAATTTGTTCAAGGACATAAGGTCCTGTAAGAGTAGAATCATCATAGTTAAGTGGATAACGATCTTTTAAATCACGAATTTGTTTTAACCATTGTGGATGATTTTGTCTTTCTAACTTATTATTTAATTCATTTAAAATACATTTAGCATCACCAATAATACCTAAATCAACTTGAATATTTTTATTGATTTCAGCGGCATCTACATCAATGTGAATAATTTTAGCATTAGAAGCAAATGTTTGAGTATTACCAGTAACACGATCAGAGAAACGTGCACCAACTGTAATTAATAAATCACATTGGCTTACCCCAAAGTTACTTGCTTTTGTTCCATGCATTCCAAGCATTCCTGTATAACGAGGTCTTGTATTATCAAAAGCCCCTTTACCCATTAATGTTTCACAAACAGGTGCATCAATTTTTTCTGCAAATTCTTTTAATTCTTGACTTGCACCAGATGAAATAACACCACCACCAGCAAAGATAAATGGCTTTTCACTTTCTTTGATTATTTCAATTGCTTGATCTAAATCTTCAACAGTATATGTTTCAGTTTTAGGTTCAATAGCTTTTGGTTGAAGTGGTTCAAATTCCATCTTTTCTGCAGTAACGTTTTTAGTAACGTCTACTAAGACAGGTCCTGGTCTACCTTCTTTTGCAATATAGAATGCTTTACGAATTGTAGGCACTAAATCTTTAATATCTTTAACGATAAAATTATGTTTTGTAATTGGCATTGTCACACCAGTAATATCAATTTCTTGGAAACTGTCACGCCCTAAGATTTCAACACCAACATTTGCAGTAATAGCAACAAGTGGTGTTGAATCCATATAAGCCGTCGCAATTCCAGTAACAAGGTTTGTTGCCCCTGGTCCTGAAGTAGCCATACAAACACCAACTTTTCCTGTTGCTCTTGCATAACCATCAGCGGCATGAGAAGCACCTTGTTCATGAGAGGTCAAAACATGATTGATTTTATCTTGATAACGATAAAGTGCATCATAGACGTTAAGAATAGTTCCTCCCGGATAACCAAACACTGTATCGACACCTTGTTCAATTAAACATTCACATATAATTTCTGAACCAGTTAACATCATTTTGTTTTTCCTCCTTTTATTTTTTTTCTTCTGGTGCTTGTAATACAGCACCTTTATCTGCAGATGTTACTAAAGAAGCATATCTTACTAAGTAACCTTTTTTAATACGAGGTTCTCTTGGTTGCCATTTAGCTTTTCTTGCAGCCATTTCTTCATCACTAACACGTACATTCATTGAATGATTTGTAATATCAATATCAATAATATCTCCTTCTTCAATGAAAGCAATTGGTCCACCTAAAGCAGCTTCAGGTGCTACGTGCCCAATTGAAGCTCCACGAGTAGCTCCAGAGAAACGACCATCTGTAATTAAAGCAACATCTTTATCTAAGCCCATACCAGCGATTTCTGAAGTTGGTGATAACATTTCACGCATTCCAGGTCCACCTTTAGGTCCTTCATAACGAATAACAACAACATCACCTTTAACAATTTTTCCTTCACGGATAGCAACAATGGCATCATCTTCACAATCAAAGACACGAGCAGGTCCGGTATGTACCATCATTTCTTTAGCAACTGCTGATTGTTTAACAACGGCACCATTTGGACAAATATTTCCTTTTAAAACAGCGATACCACCATAAGGTGAATATGGATTTTCCACTGGACGAATGATTTCAGGATCTAAGTTAACACATCCTTCAATATTTTCAGCCACTGTTTTCCCAGTAACAGTTAATAGATCAGTTGATAACAAACCTAATTTATTAATTTCATTCATAACTGCATAAATTCCACCAGCTTCATTTAAATCTTCCATAAATGTATCACCAGCTGGAGCTAAGTGACATAAGTTAGGTGTTTTCTTAGAAATTTCATTCGCAATTTCAAGATTTAAAGTAACTCCTGCTTCATGGGCAATAGCTGGTAAATGAAGCATTGAGTTTGTTGAACATCCTAGTGCCATATCCATTGTTAGAGCATTGATAAATGCTTTTTCAGTCATAATATCACGAGGACGAATATCTTTTTTAATAAGTTCTACGATTTGCATACCTGCATGTTTTGCAAGTCTAATTCTTTCTGAATAAACTGCTGGAATTGTTCCGTTTCCACGAAGAGCCATTCCTAAAACTTCAGTTAAACAGTTCATTGAGTTTGCTGTATACATACCTGAACATGAACCACAAGTTGGACATGCTTTTTGTTCATTTTCATGTAGTTTATCTTCTGTCATATTCCCTGCTTTGAATTGTCCTACAGCTTCAATTATTGAAGATAAACATGTTCTTTTACCATCCATTTTACGACCAGCTAACATTGGTCCACCAGAAACAAAGATTGTTGGAACATTGACTCTGGCAGCAGCCATTAATAATCCTGGTACGTTTTTATCACAGTTAGGAATCATAACTAAACCATCAAATTGATGTGCTTCAGCCATGGCTTCTGTACTATCAGCAATTAATTCACGTGTAACAAGTGAATATTTCATACCTGTATGGTTCATGGCAATACCATCACATACAGCGATTGCTGGAATTTCTACGGGTACTCCACCAGCAAGATAGATTCCTTTTTTTACAGCTTCACAAATTTTATCTAAGTTCATATGTCCTGGAACAATTTCATTGAAAGAATTGACAACCCCAATTAATGGTCTTTCTAATTCTTCATCTGTATACCCAGCGGCATTAAATAATGATCGATGAGGAGCTCTTTCAGTTCCTTTTTTTACAAAATCACTTTTCATCCCTATATCCTCCTATAAATGACTTACAATAAGGTCTCCCATTTCACGAGTACCTACTAATGTTTTACCTTCAGACATGATATCTGTTGTACGATATCCTTCTTTTAATACTTTTTCAATAGCATCTTCCACATCTTTTGCTTCTTGATCTAAATCAAAAGAATAACGAAGCATCATTGCTGCTGATAAAATAGTTGCAATTGGATTAGCAATATTTTGTCCAGCAATATCTGGTGCACTACCATGACTTGGTTCATACATACCAAAACTATCTTCTCTTAAAGAAGCACTTGATAACATTCCAATTGAACCAGTGACCATACTTGCTTCATCTGATAAAATATCACCAAACATATTTTCAGTTAAAATAACATCAAATTGTTTTGGATCTCTTACAAGTTGCATTGCACAGTTATCTACTAACATATGTTCTAAAGTAACTTCAGGATATTCTTTAGCAACTTCTTCAACAACTTTACGCCATAAACGAGAAGTATCTAAAACATTTGCTTTATCCACACTTGTTACTTTTTTATTTCTTTTCATTGCAATATCAAATCCACGTTTAGCAATACGACGAATTTCACTTTCACTATAACTCATTGAATCACGAGCAACCATTTGATTTCCTTCTTTTTCAGTAGAACGTGCACCGAAATAAAGACCACCAGTTAATTCACGCATGATCATCATATCAAATCCACCTGCAGTTAATTCTTCTTTAAGTGGACAAGCCCCTTTTAATTCATCATATAAATAAGCAGGACGTAAATTTGCGAATAACCCTAATTCTTTTCTAATTTTTAATAAACCTGCTTCTGGTCTTAATGATGGTTCTAATTTATACCATGGTGAAGTTGTCGTATTTCCACCAATAGCCCCTAATAAAACACTATCACTTTTTTTAGCAATTTTTAAAGCTTCATCACTTAATGGTACACCATAAGCATCGATTGAACAACCACCCATTAAGATTTCTGTATAATTAAATTTATGATTGTATTTTTTAGCAACAGCATCTAAAACTTTCATCGCTTCTGTAACGATTTCAGGCCCGATTCCATCACCTTTAATAACCGCTATATTCTTTTCCATTTTTTATCCCCTATTTTTTAGAATTTACATAATTTACTAAACCATCAGCATCAATCATTTTTTGTAAGAATTCTGGGAATGGTTGACTTTGGTAAGTTTCATTTTTTGTTTTATTTGTTATTACACCTGTTGAAAAATCAACTTCTACTTCGTCACCTTTTTCAATTTTATCAGCTGCTTCTTCACATTCCATAATTGGAAAACCAATATTAATTGAATTACGATAGAAAATACGCGCAAAGCTTTTTGCGATAACACATTTAACCCCAGCAGTTTTTAAACAAAGAGGTGCATGTTCTCTTGAAGAACCACAACCAAAGTTTTGACCTGCTACAATGATATCTCCTTTTTCTACAGTTGAAGCAAAAGTAGGATCAATATCCACCATAGCATGACTTGCAAGTTCTTTTGCATCAAATGAATTTAAATAACGTGCAGGAATAATTACATCTGTATCTACATTATCTTTATATTTATAAATTTTCATTATTCTTTACCTACCTTTTCAGGATTTGCGATATATCCAGCAATCGCACTTGCTGCAGCAACTTGCGGAGAAGCTAAATAAATAAGTGCTTCTGTATCTCCCATACGACCTACGAAGTTACGGTTTGTTGTTGAAACACATTTTTCACCTTTAGCCATAACACCCATATGACCACCCATACATGGTCCACAACTTGGTGTATTGAATGCACATCCAGCTTCTACAAAGATTTCAGCTAAACCTTTTTGAATACATTGTAAGAAGATTTTTTGTGTTGCTGGTACGACCATCACACGTACATTGTCTGCAACTTTTTTACCTTTTAAAATTGCAGCTGCTTTTTCTAAATCAGATAAACGTCCATTTGTACATGATCCAATAACGACTTGATCAATATAGATTTTATCCATTTCTTCAATTTCATCAATTGTATGTCCATTTCCTGGTAAATGAGGAAATGCAACAGTTGGTCTTACTTCACTTAAATTGATTTCTACCACTTGTTCATATTCAGCATCTTCATCAGCTTCAAAGACTTCATAAGGCTTTTTAGAATGTTTTTCAATATAAGCAATTGTTTGATCATCAACAGGGAAAATACCATTTTTAGCTCCTGCTTCAATGGCCATATTACAAATTGTAAAACGATCATCCATTGTTAAATATTGAATACCGTCTCCAACAAATTCCATTGATTTATATAAAGCCCCATCAACACCAATTTTATCAATAATATGTAAAATAACATCTTTCCCACTAACATATTCACTTGGTTTGCCAGTAATCACAAATTTAATAGCACTTGGTACTTTAAACCATAATTCACCAGTTGCCATTCCAGTAGCAATATCTGTTGTTCCTACACCTGTAGAAAAAGCTCCTAATGCCCCATAAGTACATGTATGACTGTCTGCCCCAATAATACATTCACCAGCCACAACGATTCCTTTTTCTGGTAAAATAGCATGTTCTACACCACATTTACCTTGTTCCATACGATGTGTTAAACATTGTTTGTTTGTAAAATCCAAAATTGCTTTTGAATTTTCTGCAGATTTAATATCTTTATTTGGTGTAAAGTGATCTGGCACTAAAACCACTTTATCTTTATCAAAGACTTTATCTGCCATTTTATCAAAAATTGGTAATGCCATAGGCCCTGTAATATCATTTGCCATTACAACATCCAATTTTGCTTCAATTAATTGTCCCGCTTCAACATGATCTAATCCCGCATGCTTTGCTAAGATCTTTTGTGTCATTGTCATTGCCATTTTTTAAATTCCCCCTTCATTTTTAACCTTAGTAGGTTGTCATTAGAAAGTCATGACTTTCCAATGACAACACACTAAAGTGTGTTGATTAGTTATTAATTAATTTATCTTCATCAGACCAAGAATATAATTTTCTGATTTCTTTTCCGACTTTTTCTGATTCATGTTCTGCAGCTAATTTTCTCATTGCTTTGAAATGTGCTTGTCCTCCAGCTGCTGACATGTCTAATAAGAAGTCTTTTGCGAATGTTCCATCTTGGATATCTTTTAAGATTTGTTTCATTGCTTTCTTTGTATCTTCTGTGATGATCTTTGGTCCTGTAATATAATCTCCATATTCTGCTGTATTTGAAATTGAATATCTCATTCCTTCAAATCCTGATTGATAGATTAAGTCTACAATTAATTTCATTTCATGGATACATTCAAAGTATGCATTTCTTGGATCATATCCTGCTTCTACTAATGTTTCAAATCCTGCTTGCATTAAAGCACATACTCCACCACATAAGACTGCTTGTTCTCCAAATAAGTCTGTTTCTGTTTCTGTTCTGAATGTTGTTTCTAATACACCTGCTCTTGCTCCTCCAATTGCTAGTGAGTATGCTAATGCGATATCTTGTGCTTTTCCTGTGTAGTCTTGTTCTACGGCTACTAGACATGGTGTTCCTTTTCCTGCTTGATATTCACTTCTTACTGTATGTCCTGGTGCTTTTGGTGCAATCATTGTTACATCAACATTTTTTGGTGGTACGATTTGATTGAAATGAATATTGAATCCATGAGCAAACATGAGCATGTTTCCTTCTTCTAGATTTGGTTCAATTGATTCTTTATATAATTTTGCTTGTAATTCATCGTTGATTAAGATCATGATGATATCTGCTTTTTTTGCAGCTTCTGCTGATGTACAAACTTCAAATCCTTGTTCTTCAGCTCTTTTCCATGATTTTGATCCTTCGTATAATCCTACGATGACTTTTACTCCTGATTCTTTTAAGTTTAATGCATGTGCATGTCCTTGTGATCCGTATCCAATGATGGCTACTGTTTTCCCATCTAATAATGATAAGTCACAATCTGATTCATAAAAAATTTTTGCCATTTTTAATATCCCCCATTAATTTTTATTACTCGATTTCCTTTTTCGTTACCCATTATACGTCTAATGTTGTCTTATGTCAATAACGTTGTCTGCTCTCTTTGGACATTTTTTTAACAATCATCAATTATTTCTTTTCTAACTTTAATTGATTGATTGCCCTTAAGATGTGTATACGCATGGCGCTTTTTGCCCCTTCTGCATTTCGATCATTCATAAATTCCATAATCATTTTATTATCTGAGATAATATCTTGATTAGATACATGTTCATATTCGTAAAGAAAAACCCCTTTTTGAATAGATTCCTGTAACACTGGTTCTAATCTTGACATAAATTCATTATGCGTTGCTTGTGCAATAGAACAGTGAAATAACATTTCTTGTTTTGCATAACTTTTTTTATTTGTAATACAGTCTTCAATTTCATTTTTGATTGCATTGATTCTTTCCAATTCTTTATCCGTTGCTCTAAGTGTTGCATAATAAGCAATTTCTGGTTCAAAAATCAAACGGATTTCGTAAAGATCATCTGCTCCCATTTTAACTTCCGGAGGAATATTGAACTTTTCAAAAGTTTGATTATCATAATCTTCTCTAACAAAAGTTCCTTTTCCTCTTTTAATTTCTAAAACATGTCGTGTTACTAAAATACGTATCGCTTCTCTTAATGTAATACGACTAACTCCTAATTCTTTAGATAATTCAATCTCATTAGGAAGTTTATCTCCTGGTAAATATTTCTTTTCAACGACGATCATCGAAAGGAGCATCTCAGCAATATCATCCGATAACCTTTTTTTCTTATCCATAGTTTCCCTCGATTCCTTAAATTACTTGAAATTCTATCACAAAAATAATAATTATGCTATGACCTTTTGTCCATACACCTTTTTTTATTTATCATATATTACATTGAAAGGAGGTTATTTATGGACCCTGTAACAATTGCAAATGAAGCCACATTGATCTATGACAACATTACTAAAAACTCAAATGCTGTTGTCACACGTATTTTAAGTTTGTATGATTTAACAGCGACAAAAGAAGCCTTACTTGATAGTTATACACCTGGTCAAACCATCACTTATATTACGCGTGTAGAAAATACAGGTAGTGCTTCTCTTTATAATCTTACAATTGTAGATGATCTAGCAAACGGTACACTTCAATACATTGATACAAGTATTGAAGGTTATTTAAATGGTTCACCAATTGAAATAGATGTACAAAAAACAGCAAATACAGTCACTTTTAAAATAGATAATGTGCTTAATCCTAATGACAATGTTTTAATTATCTTTGAAACAACAACACCTACGACAAATCCTGAACAAATTACCAATACCCAAACAATTACAGCTAATGGTGGTTCAACAACAGGACCAATTGTCACTGCTAAACCAAATCCTAGTGCAACTGTCACACTAGCAAATTATGTGACTCTAGATATTACAAAAGCTGTTGATAAAACAAGTATTTATAGTGGTGAATCTCTTGTTTACACTTTCAAAATTGTAAATAGAGGTAATGAAACAGCGACAAATGTTACTTTCAATGATATCTTCCCAACAGGATACAAAATCAATAGTATTATTTTAAAAACACCTGACTCTCCTGATCCGATTATTTATGATCCAGGAACTTATGTGCAATTTACAACACTTAGAATTGATAATCTTGTTATTCCTGTAGGAACAAGTACTCTTACTGTTACTGGTATTTATACAAGTTAAAAATGGATGCTTCGGCATCCATTTTTAATCATATAATTGGAAATTTAAATGATAGACAAGAGAATCAAACATTTTTGTATTAAATCCATAAGCAATACAATCATCTACTTCTCCATCCCAATCATTATTTAATTGATCTAAAACTTCTTGTGCTTTTTCTTTTGCAAAATAAAAATATATTAGTTTAATATTTATATAATAAAATTATTTTACTGAATGGAACATTCGTATCAAATTACAATAATTTCTCAAACATTATACTTGAGGAATTAATCATTAAAAAATAAATATTAGTGATAAGATATAATATTTTATTTTTTAGTTAGATTTTATAGCAAAACAATATGCTACAATCTTAAATATTTCGTAATATTCCTTCTTTTATTGTAATTAAAAAATTAGCATTTATTATATAAAATCTAACATTTAAAATAAAATCAATATTATATGGATAAAAGTCAATATATAGAATATAATTATAAAACAAAGTGGAGGGGAGACTATGGCAATAAGTTATAGACCGTTATGGATACAATTAGCAGATAAAGGTTTACAAAAAACAGATGTTATAAAAAAGGCAAATTTGACAACAAATGTAATGGCTAGAATGGGAAAAAATAAAACAATTTCCTTTAAAAATTTAGAAAAAATATGTACTGCATTAAGATGTTCACCCAATGATGTATTTGAGTTCGTAGAAGAAAGTGAGTTCTAAAATGAAACCGATAATAAAATATAGAGGGGGAAAGTCAAAAGAAATTCCTCAAATATTACCATATATTCATCAATTTACAGGAAGATATATAGAACCTTTCTTTGGTGGCGGAGCATTATTTTTCTATCTTGAGCCAAGTAATGCAATTATAAATGACATAAATGAAAAATTAATTAATTTTTATAATGATGTTAGAAATAGTTATTATAAAATAAAAAAAGAACTATCCTCAATAGAGATAGAGTATAAAAAAAATAGAGCTGTTTTTGATAAACTTAAAGAACAATACCCTGATGATAGAATAAACGATCAAAATGAAAAATTATATTATAAAATTAGGGATATGTATAATGGATTATGTGAAACCAATCTTTCTTATGGTACATTATATTATTTTATAAACAAAACATCTTATTCAGGAATGATAAGATATAATTCAAAAGGGCATTTTAATGTTCCGTATGGTAGATATAAAAATTTTAATACCTTACTTTTAACAGAAGATCACTATAATTTATTAAAAAAAACAAAAATATTTAATTATAGTTATGAAGATATATTTGCAATGACTAATGAAGATGATTTTCTTTTCTTAGATCCACCCTATGATTGTGTATTTAGTGATTACGGTAATAAAAATATGAAAAATGGATTTGGTGAAGATAGACATAGAAAATTAGCAGAAGATTTTAGAAAATTAAAATGTAAAGCTTTGATGGTTATAGGAAAAACCCCTCTAACAGAAGAACTTTACGGAGACTTAATTATTGCAGAATATCAAAAATCTTATGCTGTAAATATCAAAAATCGTTTTAAATCAGAATCTAAACATATTTTAGTAGCAAATTATGGAGGTAATTATGGCAAGTTTGAATAATAAAAGAATGCTATTCTTTACAACATCACCAAGAACACCATTTAAAATGATACCTGAAATTGAATTATTAGATACAAATTTTAGTGGTCAAAAATGGAACAAAGTATCACAGATAGAATTTATGAATTTATTATCTAAAGAAGGTTTTTTTAACGGGAATGGTTCAAAAAATAATTTAGATCTTAGTGCAAGAGATAGAATAAATCGAGCACCAAAATCATTAGGTTTTGTTCGTCTTAATCCATCTATTAAATTAACAGAAGTTGGAAATTTGTTTATCACATCAAAACGCAAAGAAGAAATATTACTTAGACAACTATTAAAATTTCAACTTCCTTCTCCGTTTCATACAGCTCCAACATATGGAAATACAAAATTTTGGATTAAGCCATATTTAGAAATTCTTAGATTAATTTATCATTTTGGAACATTAAATTTTGATGAAATAATGCTATTTGGCTTACAAATGACATCGTATGAAATGTTTGATGATGTAGTAAAAATGATTGATGAATTTCGTATTAACAAAGTTAAAAATAAAGGTAAGTATAAACAATTTAAAAATTCAATTCAAAAAAATATTATTATAGAATTATTTGATAAAGAAATAAATAATGGACAAATAAAAATAAGAGAATCTAACGACATATCTATTCGAAAATTTATTTCAACTAAAATGAGTAATATGCGTGATTATACAGATGCTTGTTGTCGCTATTTACGATCAACAGGTCTTATTAATATATCTAAAGGTCGTTCTCTTTCCATTACTAAAGAAAAAATTCCAGATGTTGAATTCATTCTATCAACTATTGATAGAAATCCAATTTTTGTTGATGATGAGAAACAATATACAAAAGTTTTATATAATCCAGAACTTCCTGTATTATATACAGACAATGACAATGTATTAACAAAAAAACTTACAGAATATACAGATATGTCTCTTCCACACATTAATAAATTAACAATTAATGAAAAAAAGAAATTTTATTTGATGCTATTGAGGATAAAAAACAAAATATTCTTAATCAACAAATTATTAATATAAAAAACTATCAGCAATATGATGATATCATGAGTACATTTGATGATATAGAACAAAAGAACGTTTTAGATATACCGCTAATATTAGAATGGAACACTTGGAGAGCAATGACAATGCTCGATGGAGGGACAATTACAGCAAATTTAAAATTTGATGATAACGGAAATCCTATGTCAACAGCACTAGGAAATATGGCTGACATATTATGTGATTATGATAATTATGGATTAACAGTAGAAGTTACCACCTCTAAAGGACAAAAACAATATGAAATGGAATCTGAACCTGTTTCAAGACATTTAGCAAAATATAAAAAAGAAAGCGGCAAAGATGCATATTGTCTTTTTATAGCACCTACTATTAATGAAGCTTGTATTGCACATTTCTTTATGTTACATAAAATGAATATTAATTTTTATGGTGGGAAATCAGTAATTGTTCCTATTGATATAAAAACATTTAAGAAAATGCTAACAGATTCATATAAAGCAAGCTATCTACCTAATCCACAACAAGTAAAATCTTTATTCGATTATTCATTAGAAATTGCAGAAAAAGTTGATAATGAAATAGATTGGTATACAAAAGTAACAGAAAAAGCTTTAAATTGGCTTGAACCATCTTGCTAGAAAATATTCAAAAAATATTCCTATCAGTTTAAACTGATAGGAATATTTTTCATTGTAATTCTATTTAATCATATAATTGGAAATTTAAATGATAGACAAGAGAATCAAACATTTTTGTATTAAATCCATAAGCAATACAATCATCTACTTCTCCATCCCAATCATTATTTAATTGATCTAAAACTTCTTGTGCTTTTTCTTTTGTTATTTGACAAGTCGCAAAGAATTCAACAGCATCTTTTTCCATTTGTGATTCTTTGTAAGGAGATACTGAAAAATCAGGATAGATTTCTAATAATTCCTCTTTTACTTTTTGATAATCTTCTTCTTTTGAACTTGATATAACAACATATAATGTTCCTAACATTATTTCATCATCCTTTCTTTAAACTTTGATATATTTTCAAAATCATCATTTTGTCTTTTTTCTATATCATGATATAGCTTACTTACCTTAAATGCAATCATGATAAAATAAAGAATAAGCATTACAATTAAAATGACAAACCACATAAAAATAAGCCAACCCATATTACATAACTCCTTTATCTAATTGATGTAAATCTTTATGATAAAAAATATAAAGCATGATTGCAGCAGCAGTCCAAGCAAGAACCTCTGCTAAATATATTCCATAAACACCCATATAATGCGGTAAAATAAGTGCTGCTGATACTCTCGTAATTAACTCAACAATTCCTGATACCATTGGAATAATCGTATTTTCCATCCCTTGAAGAGCACTTCTATAAGAATATAAAATATATAAAACTGGTAAACAAACAGCCATTGTAAATAAATAATCATAAGCATATTTTAAAACAATTTGTGTTTGTCTTGGTGTCGTAGATATAAAAAGTAATAATACTTTTTTACCAAAGAATAGAATAACGATCATAATAACAATGGAAATAAAAACAGATAAAATATTTGCTTGAAAAACACCGGATTTCATTCTTTGATATTTTTTAGCTCCATAGTTTTGTGAAACAAAGGTTGTAATTGCATAACCAAAGGATATAGCAACAACTTCTAATATTCCATAGAGTTTATTTGTTGCTGTATAACCAGCAATAAATAAGAAACCAAAGCCATTAACTACAGATTGTAAAACAATTCCACCAAAAGCAATAATCAAGTTTTGAAAAGCTAATGGTAAACCTAATTTAATGAGTTGATAAATAAGTTTTTGATCTATTTGAAAACTTTCTTTTTTAATTTTAAAGGGTAATTCTTTTCTTATTTTAAAATAACAAAAAGTAGCTGCAAATAATTGTGAAATCAATGTTGCTATTGCTGCACCAGCAATTCCTTGATGAAAGATACAAACAAATAATAAATCGAGTATAACGTTTAAACAAGCAGCAATGAGCATTGCAATAAGCGGTGTACGACTATCTCCTATAGCTCTTAAAATACTTGAAAAACAGTTATAAAAGATCACAATTAAGGCTCCACCAGACATGATTCTTAAATAGGTAATAGATCCTTGAATTGTATGACTTGGTGTATTTAATAGTTTTAATAAAGGTTCGATAATTATTTGTGAAAAAATGATAACTAAAATTGCTATTACAAAACATGAAAGATAGGACATCGCAATTGATTTTTCCATTCCTTTTTCATCATTAGCCCCTAAACAATTAGATACACGAATTGAAAATCCTTGTGTAAAGCCCATTAAAAGTCCTAAAATAGCCCAGTTGATCCAATCTGCTCCACCAATAGAAGCTAATGCATCAACACCTACAAAACGCCCTACAATCATGGTATCTACCATGATATAAAGTTGTTGTAAAAAATTACCGAACATTAAAGGTAAAGCAAAGAAAAAGATAAGTTTTAAAGGATGACCTGTGGTTAAATTTTTCATAAATTCCCTCCATAGATTTAATTATTAAGAGTTTTTAATATAAAGTCAATCATATTGTTTTTTTATTTTTTGATTTTAGGTTATAATGTATAGAGGTTAAAGGAGAGAGTAGTATGGCTAATTGTAATCATGATTGTAATTCATGTAAAAGTACATGTTCAAAAAAAGATTTTTTAGCACCAATGAATGCACATTCTCATGTAAAAAAAGTGATTGGTGTTGTAAGTGGTAAAGGAGGCGTTGGAAAGTCTTCAGTAACTTCATTATTGGCGCTTGCTAAACAAAGAGAAGGATATAAAATAGCTATTCTAGATGGTGATATTACAGGACCTTCTATAGGACGTATTTTTGGCGTAGAAAACAAACAAGTTTTATCTAATGGTAAAGAATTCACACCTGTTGAAAGTAGTCAAGGAATTAAAATTATGTCTACGAATTTATTATTAGAATCAAATGACACACCAGTTATTTGGCGTGGTCCAGTACTTGCAGGAATGATCAAACAATTCTGGTCTGATGTAATGTGGGGAGATGTTGATTATATGTTTGTTGATATGCCTCCAGGAACAGGAGATGTTCCACTTACAGTTTTTCAATCACTTCCATTAGATGGTATAATCATTGTGACAAGTCCTCAAGAACTTGTAGGGATGATTGTAAGTAAAGCTGTTAATATGGCTAAAAAAATGGATGTCGATATTATTGGTATCGTTGAAAATATGTCTTATGTTAAATGTCCTGATTGTGATAAGAAAATTTATATGTTTGGTAAGAGTCATAGCCAAGAAGTGGCTGATCGTTATCAACTTCCATTACTTGGTCAATTACCTATTGATAGTGAATTGACTCAATTATCTGATCAAGGTTATGTTGAAAATTATCATTCTGATTGGTTTGATGAGTTTTCTCAAAAAGTAAAAGATATTTAAAAAAGCACTCACGTGCTTTTTTAATTTAGTGGTTCATTATTACGATTCATGAAGTCTTTTACGGCATCATTTAAAACATCATTTAAATATCTACTAAATTCATCTTTATCTTCTACATTAGATAATTGAATAGGCATGTTTACAACGCCAACATGAACATTTTCATCAGCCATAAGTTTTTCAATATCACCTGATTGTCCAAACATTTTTGATGCTGCTTGCATTGTTTTACAATGTGACATTGTCGCATAATATATATAATCTTCAATTGTTTCCATTCCAGCAACATCTTGAATTTGTTTAAATTGTTCTTCTAATAATTCCATTTCTTCATCATCAAATTCTAAAACAACTTGTTTCATCTCAATCACCTCATATTTCGTGTAATATATTATCACAAACTTAAAAAAAAGATAGTCTTTTTATTATTTATTTCTAACAAGAAATAAACTTATAGATCTAAAAAATCCCAATGTTAAAACATTGAAAACAGTGATCCAATCTCCATATTTAGGATAAACCTTTTTTATAATTTGATGTGAAATATAAATATTCATAATAAAAGAAAGTAAAATACATCCTAAAAATAATAAAAAGATAATTGTATCTAATGAACCTAATTGAGCATTTAAAGAGAGATAAAAAAGAATTGTTCCCATAATTTCAATCATCATTAAAAATAATCCTTCCTTTTCCAATGCTACTTCTTTTCCTAGAAGATATTTACTGTAATAAGGAATCCATGATTTCTTTGAATGTGTTTTATTATAAAGAAAAAGACTTTCAAAAATATAATTTTCAACAAGATAAAAGATGCTGATAAAGATCAAAAAAAGATATAACGCATAAAAAGACATAAATAAACCTAAAACTACTAACACACTTATTCCTCCCATAATCTTACCTCCTAAAAAATAAATTCATAAACAATGCCAAAGATTTCTCTTACAAAATATGTAGGAAATAACCACCAAGCAGTATGAGCACTTATAGCATAACTTTTGATATTTAATCGACGAGCTATTGTTTGTGCACGATATTCATGAAATTCATTTGTAATATTCGTGATTGCTTTAGGTAAATTTTCTTTTTTAATTAATTGATAAGAAAACAATATATTTTCTCTTGTAGAAGTAGACTTATCTTCTTGATATAAGCGATGAGGATCAATTCCTTTACTTACAAGATATTGATACATACATTTAGCTTCTGATATTTCTTCATTAGCACCTTGTCCACCTGATAGAATACATTGTAATTTAGGATTTTCATTTAAATATTGATATGTTTTATCAAGTCTTTCTTTTAATGCAAGACTTGGTTTTTTATTTTTAACACGACATCCTAAAACAACAACTGTTGTTTCTTCTTGAGGTAATATATTCATATTTGTAAGTATTTTATAAGAACACGTAGAAATAATTGCTAAAAGGATGATTATGAAAGATAATATTATTTTAGAAAAAATCAAATGATGTAATGGCTTATTAAAAAAGATAATAAGGAAACAACCTAAAGAAACTATCATTCCTGCTATATTTCCAATATTTAAGATTCCTTTTAATAAAAAAGGAAGTAAAAAAATAATAAAACTTATGATAAAAAATATCAGTAATAAATATTTTATAATTTTCATTGTTTCACCTACTTGGATTCATTCTAACAAAAAATAGAGATTTTGACATCTCTATTTAAAATATTGATCTATTTTATTTTTATTTAGTTCTTCACCGATAACAATTATGACATCTTGCCCTTGATTGATTTCTTGTATAGAGGTATTTTCTTGAGTCATATTGATTTCATACCAGTGTTTTTCTTTTTGATAAAAACCTTTAACTCTCATGACATGACCACAGTCTTGATCTTTAAATATATGATTTATTTTTTGAATAAATTCATCTTGATTGAATCTATTATTCATATAATAAAGAGATTGAAAAGCATCATTTTGGTTAAACCATAATTTTTCAATATAATCATTTGTATATTGACTATTTAATAATTCTTGATAATCTTCTTGGGTCATTTCATCCCATTTTTTAATTTTTAATCTTTCTTGTAGAAGAGGTTTTCCATGAAATAAAGCAAGTGCATCATTCATTTGTTGAATTGTTTCTACAATTCTTTCTTTACTTGTAGTATCTACTTTACTTAAAATAATTTTTCCTGCACTTACAATTTGGCTTGCAAGTAAATAAGAAGCTTCTTTAGATAAATTCTTTTCTAATGAGGCATCTACAATTGCAAATACATTTCCTATTTCATACCAATTTGTAAGAGGTTCTTCATGTAAAACATCAAAAAATTCTTCTACATCAAAAATACCTGATGGTTCTACCAAAACACGATCAAAGTCTCTCATTCCCATAGATATCAATTTTGTCTTAAAACGTCTTTGATGACAATCCTTATCACAAGCTCCTGCTACCATTTCTAATTCACAATTTTCTGATTCTAAATCTTGTAATAACATCATATCAACATTAACTGCACCAAAATCGTTTTCAATAATTCCAATTCTATATCCTTGATCAATTAAATATTGAGCATATTTTTTTATGAAAGTTGTTTTACCAGATCCTAAAAAACCTGTTATTAAATCTACTTTTACCATAATCTTCACTCCTTGGTTTTATTATATATCTAAAGAAAAAAAAGTCTAATAGAAAGACTTTTTAATCTGTTCTTAACGCTGTTACAGGATCTTCTTTCGCTGCTTTTTTAGAAGGAACAATTCCTCCAAGTAGAGTTAAAATCACGCTTAAAATAATTAAAACAATTCCTGCAACTGGTGGTAAAGAAGCATTAACAGCTGTTGTATCTGCAATATTGTGAATAACAATATTAGCTGGGATAAGAGCGAGTAATGTAATAATAATTCCAATAAGACCTGCAAACAATCCAATAATAAATGTTTCAGCATTGAATACTTGCGAAATATTACGTTTAGAAGCCCCTATGGCTCTTAATATACCAATTTCTTTTTTACGTTCTAAAACACTAATATACGTAATAACACCTATCATAATTGAAGAAACAACCAATGAAATACCTACAAAGGCTACAAGGACATAACTAATGACATTAACAATATCAGT
>ENA-ORLM01001039-ORLM01001039.1-human-gut-metagenome-genome-assembly--contig:-NODE-1039-length-20038-cov-3.944091_pt1 | contig 20038 bp, 15 predicted proteins | sample MGYA00243063_ERZ508815 | MGnify/ENA primary metagenome ERZ508815 (study PRJEB26277, sample SAMN04329768) | human gut metagenome | biome: human-associated habitat | host: Homo sapiens | place: USA...
CTGGGCAATATGACGGAAAATCTGCAAGCAGATTGCGTGCAAAGCCGTCAGGCGGGCTTTATGCAGTGTTTCCTTTACTCGGCATAGCCGTCGGGGTGATGCTGGTGCCAGTTCCATGCACTGGCAATGATTTCTTCCAGACTGTCATGTACCGGTTTCCAGCCCAGCACAGTCTTTGCCTTTTCGCTGGAAGCCACCAGCCGTGCAGGATCGCCGGCACGCCGCGGGGTTTCCACTGCGGGAATCGGGTGCCCTGTCACCTTGCGGGCAGTTTCGATCACTTCCCGCACAGAATAGCCTACGCCGTTGCCCAGATTGAAAATGCTGCTTTCCCCGCCGTTTTGCAGATACTGCACCGCCAGAATGTGTGCCTGTGCCAGATCGGTCACATGGATATAGTCCCGAATGCAGGTGCCGTCCGGCGTGTCATAGTCTGTGCCGTAAATGGAGATCGCTTCCCGCTTGCCGTTGGGCACCTGTAAAATCAGCGGGATCAGGTGGCTTTCCGGATTATGTGCCTCGCCAATGGTGCCGCTGGCATCTGCTCCGCAGGCGTTGAAATACCGCAGGGAAACATACCGCAGTCCATGTGCGTTTGCCGTCCAGTGGAACATCTTTTCCATTGCCAGCTTGGTTTCTCCGTAAGGGTTTGTCGGCAGCGTCCGGTCGGTTTCCAGAATCGGAATGTGCTCCGGTTCGCCATAGGTTGCCGCGGTGGAGGAAAAAACGATCTTGTCCACGTGATTTTTGACCATTGCCTCCAGCAGCACCCGTGTGCCGCAAAGGTTGTTGTCATAATATTTCAGCGGATTTGTGACGCTCTCTCCCACCAGCGAGTATGCCGCAAAGTGAATGACTGCATCGATCTGCTCCTGCTGAAACAGATTATCCAGAAACGCAAAGTCGTGCAGGTCGCCCTGATAGAACTTTACCCCTGCCGGAATGGCTTCGCGGTGCCCTGTCACCAGATTGTCCGCCACGATCACATCTTCTCCGGCACGCACCAGTTCCAGTGCCGTATGGGAACCGATATAGCCGGCTCCGCCCAATACTAAAATACGCATTGCAATTGCTCCTTTCCAAAAGCTTAAACTCTGACACCGCCCATCGGACGGACAGAAAGCTTGTGACAGCTGCCCTTTCCGAACAGCTGGTTCATACACTGACAATATGCCTCGGCTTCTTCCACCGGCACAAATGCCTGAATAGTTCCGGCAAAGCCGCCGCCGTGTACCCGCACAGCACCCTTTTCACCAAGGAACTGTTTGCTGTACCAGATGCCCAGCGGAATCGCCTGTTCTGTGGGCTTCTGGCAGGAAAACAGATTTTGCAGCAGTTCCGCAGAAGAAGTGCCGGACTCCCGCACCAGTGCAAAGAATGCGGACAGATCGCCGTCTTCCAGTGCCTTTGCCTCCGCAGTTGCCCGTTCGCTCTCTGCAAAGAAATGTGCCGCACGGAGAATGGCACGGTCGGAACAGGTCTTTCTCAGCTGCGGAATGGCTTTCCGGAACTGCTCTGCAGAAACCTCCCGCAGGACAGACTTTCCGAAATAAGCGGCAACCTGCTTCATCTCCGTCGGAACCGCCACATAATCCGGTGTCAGATCGGCGTGGCTGCCCTTGGTATCTGTGATGCACAGGCAGTATCCTGCTTGTGCAAAGTCAAAGGTATGCTTCTGTATCACCGGCTTTTCGGTGTCCGCAAAATCGATCCAGACGAAACCGCCTACGGAACTGACCATTTGATCCATCAAGCCACTTTGCTTGCCAAAATATACATTTTCCGCATACTGTCCGATCTTGGCAATTTCCACTGCACCGGCTTTTCCGCCGTTGTCATGCTGGTCGATGATCGTTCCCACCAGCACCTCAAACGCTGCCGAGGAGGAAAGCCCGCTGCCGCTGAGCACCTCCGAAGTGGAGTAAGCATCCCAGCCGCTGAGGGATACACCCATATCTGCAAATTTCGCAGCGATTCCCCGAATCAATGCCGTGGAAGTGCCTTCCTCCTCCGGCTTCTTTGACAAATCGGAAAGCTGCACCTGAATCTGGGAATAGCCCATAGATTTCAGCCGGATCACGCCCTCCTGATGAAAACCGACAACGGCGATCACGTCCAGATTCACTGCCGCCGCCAGCACGCAGCCGTGCTGGTGATCGGTATGGTTGCCGCCGACTTCGGTGCGTCCGGGAGCCGAGAAAATGCCGACTTGTTTCCGCTGGGGATACAGCTTCGCAAATTCGTCCAGTGCCGCCGCGTACCGTTTCTTCTGGTGCACCAGCATGTCTGCATCGTCACCATACAACTGTTTCAGCTTCTTTTCCCGCTTTCAGTGTTTGTTTCCATTCTGCAACTGTCATCATCGTTCGCATATCCTCTCATTTCATTTTTTCCCGTACTGTGCGGAATTTCCTCAAACTTCTGTAAAGTGCATGGATACCGGCGTATAATCGCCCCATGCCTTCGGCAGCAGCACGCCGCCTGCCATGAGTGCCGCACCGGTGTAGACTTGTTCCGTGCCGTCCAGCCGGTACTGCTTTTCTGCACACAGTCCCCGCAGCTTCACCTGATGCCGCAGGGTGTTAGCTTCGGCGTGGAAGATCATGCCCTGCACCAGTATCTCGCTGCCGTCCTGTGCCGCAAATGCCCAGATCGCTTCTGCATCGGTCATGGGGTTGGTCAGACGATAGTACCTGCCGTTGTGGATCAGCGGGCCATAAGCCTTGAACTGCTGAATTTGCTCTGTCACAGCCTGCTTTTCCGCATCAGACAGCAGATTCAAGTCCAGTTCATAGCCGAAGCTGCCTGCCATAGCCGTCACCGCACGGGTTTCAAACGGTGTGATGCGACCGGTCTGGTGGTTCGGCACGGTGGAAACGTGAGATCCCACTGCGGAAACGGGATAGAAGAACGATGTGCCGTACTGGATCTTTGTCCGTTCGCGGGCATCGGTATCGTCACTGCACCAGATCTGCGGGCAGTAGTACAGCATGCCGGCATCAAATCTGCCGCCGCCGCCGCTGCAACCCTCAAAGAGTACTTCCGGAAACGCCGCCGTCAGCCGTTCCAGCAGGGCGTACAAGCCCAGCACATAGCGGTGAGGCATCTCTCCCTGCCGGTCTGCGGGCAGAGTCTGGGTGTACCAGTCACTGATGCTGCGGTTCATGTCCCACTTGACATAGGAAATGTCTGCACTGTGCAGCACTTCGCTCATGACACGGAACAAGTACTCCTGTACTTCCGGATTGGTCATATCCAGCACCAGCTGATACCGTCCCCGCATCGGCGAACGCTCCGGAATCCGAATCGCCCAGTCCGGATGTGCCCGATAGAGGTCGCTGTCCTCGGAGATCATCTCCGGCTCGAACCAGATGCCGAACCGCATGCCCATCGCCTTGATCTTCTCCACCAGATCGTACAGTCCGCCGGAGAGTTTTTTCTCATTGACAAACCAGTCCCCCAGACCGGAGCAGTCGTCGTCCCGCTTGCCGAACCAGCCGTCGTCCAGCACCAGCATATCCACGCCGAGGCGTGCAGCTTCTTCGGCAATGTGCAGGATCTTTTCTGTATCGAAGCCGAAATAGGTGGCTTCCCAGTTGTTGATCAGCACAGGACGTTCTGCCAGCTGATACTTGCCGCGGCAGATGTGTTCCCGAATTGCCCGATGAAACTGGTGGGACAAAGTTTCCAGTCCGGTGCTGCTATAGGACAGCAGCACTTCCGGTGTGGCAAAACACTCCCCTGCTCCCAGCTCCCAGCGGAACAGGTCGGGGTGGATTCCCATGACTACACGCACCTGCCCCAGCTGGTCGCACTCGATCTTGGTCTGGTGGCTGCCGCTGTAGACCAGAGCCGCCCCCACGCAGGCACCGGAGGTTTCCGTGCAGTCCGGTGTGCAGAGCAGCACAGTGGGATTCTGGTGATGGCTGGACGTACCGCGGGTGCTGGAACTCTCCTGAATGCCGTGGAGCAGCGGACGGCGTTCTGCCTGCCGTTCCATGGCGTGTCTGCCGTAGAAGTGTATCCACTCCCAGCTGCCCTGTCCCGTGTCCAGACAAAGGCTTGCCGCCTTGGTCAGTGTCACCGGTGCTTCGCCCAGATTGCGGATCTCTGCACAGCGTGTCACAATGTCCAGTTCCGGCAGCACGCCGTATTTCAAAGTCACTTCCACCGCAGAAGCCGTATCCCGCAGAACCACTTCCAGTGTTTCCGCTTCGTCCTCTCCGGCATACAACGCCGGCAGACCGGCAATGGCATACTTGCCCTGTTTCACCGCGTGGCTGTAGTACCGCAGATCCAGTGCACAGCTGCCGTCAGCGTGTACCGCCTCCACTGCCGGCACCCGAAAATCGCCTATGCCTGCTCCGGCATATTCCAGCGGCAGGGTGTCCAGCGAATAGGTGCGGTCATTTCCGGCATCATGGGGATTTCCGGAAAAGCCTACGTCCGGATAGTCCTGCAAATAGGACATGTCACAGCCAGTCTTTGCACCGTACCAGAGATGCCGCAGGACCCCGTAGGTGTCCGCCTGCATCTGGTACATGGTATGCTTTGTTTCCAGTGTAAAAATTCGCTTTTCTGTATTGATCTTGATTGCCATATCCAACACTCCTTCAGGATACAGAAAACCGTATGACATTGCAGTTCCATTCTTCGAATCGTGTCACATCATACGGTTTTCTGTCTATTCTCTATTCTACGAAATTTATGAAAAACTTCCTTAACCCTTTACTGCACCATTGGCAATGCCGCCGATGATCTGCTTCTGACAGAAGATGTAGAAGATCAGGATCGGGATCAGTGCCAGCAGGTAAGAAGCAAACGCCAGATTGTAGTTCGTGCCGAACTGGGTCTGGAAGTTCAGCTGTGCCAGCGGCAGGGTGGTGTCTTCGCTGCTGGACATGATCACCAGCGGTGTCATGACATCGTTCCATGTGCCCAGAGCCGTCAGAACCGCCACGGTAGCATGCATCGGCTTCATCATGGGGAAAATGATCGTCCAGTAGGTTTTCCATGTGGAAGCACCGTCAATGTTTGCAGCTTCTTCCATTGCCAGCGGAACGTTTTTCAGATAGCCGCTGTACAGCATGACGTTCATGGGCATATAGAATACCAAGTACAGAATGATAACGCCCAGACGGTTGTCCAGTCCCATAATGGCGGTCTGCTTGACCAGCGGCATCATCAGAATCGCAAAGGGAACGAACATACCGCTGACGATGTAAAAGTAGATCAGCTTATAGCCCTTTTTCCGTGCCATGTTTCTGCCAATGGCATAGCCTGCCATAGAGTGGAGCAGCACTGCCAGCACAATGGTCACTGCGGTGATCAGAAAGCTGTTGCCCAGCGAGTGCCAGAAGTTTGTCACACGCATTGCCTCGGAGAAGTTGCTGAAATTCCATGTGCTGGGGAACGAGAGTGCTCCGGCAATGTCATTTGTCATTTCGGTAGGGCTCTTGAATGCGATCATGACGGTCATATACAACGGGAACAATACCGTCAGGCAGCCCAGAAACAGCAGTACGGTCAGAAGCACATTGGTACCGCCGATTTTATGTGTCTTTTTCATAGCTGTTCCTCCTTCTTACCGGTAATCTTCATCTGAATGATCGAGAATGCCACAATAACAATAAAGAATACTACGGCGTTTGCACTCTGGAATCCGAACTGTCCGCCGTCCATACCGTTTTTGTAGATCAGGTAGGAAATGGACTCGGTACTCTGTGCAGGACCGCCCTTGGTCAAAGACATGATCTGGTCGAATACCATCATCATGTTCTTGGTGCTGAGAATCAGGTTAATGGAAACGAACGGCAGCAGCATCGGGAAAGTCAGCTTCCAGAACTTCTGCCACGGGTTTGCACCGTCGATCATGCCGGCTTCGTAGATGTCCGCCGGAACGGTCTGCAAACCGGAAATGTAGATGATCGTGTTCATTGCGACTGCCTGCCATACGCCGACAACCAGCACGCCAATCCACGCGTATCTCTCACTGGCAAGAATACTGTTTTCCAGAAAGCCGATGTGCATTGCCTTGCCCATAGCCGGAATGATGTAGGTAAAGATAAAGCTGAAAATATAACCGACGATCAGTCCGCCCAGAATATTCGGGACAAAGTACACGCCGCGGAGCAGGCTCTTGCAGCGGATCCTGCTGTTCAGCCCCATTGCCAGCAACAGGCTCAGACAGTTGATGAGAATGGTTCCGGCAATCGCATACTTGAATGTGAACAGGTAAGAGTGCAGGACACGTTCATCAGAAAACAGGTCGATATAATTTCGCAGTCCCACGAAATCAAAGGTACCATAGCCACGGTAGTTGGTGAAGCTGTAAACTGCACCGGTGATCAGCGGCAGGGTGTTAAACAGGAAGAACAGAATGACAATCGGAATGGTCATTGCCAGATAGGTTCGATTGTTGCTGCTCAATGCTTTTCTTTTGCTCATGATGCATTCTCCTCCTCATATTTTTGTACTTTCGCGATCAGGTCGCGGTTATACCGTTTCCATTCCTTATCGAAACGCTTCAGGAACTTGGCGGTGGAGTCACTGCTGTCGTCCATGAGATAAGTCTGTACCATTGCGTCCACGCTCATCTCACTGGGATAGTGGTGGTCGTGGAAGTCGGACATTCTGCCCTCATCGATATAGGAACGCATACCGTCCAGCATTGACGGCAAAGTGAAGTCGCCGTCCTTACAGGGCACTGCGTTCTGGTTGTCCAGATAGATCTGAATGGTTTCATCATCATACAAGAACTTCAGTACTTCATAAACGGCATCTTTGTGCTTGGTTTCTTTCATCACGCAGAACTGCAGGTCAACACCGGAGTTCAGCACGTTATCCGCTTCATCCTCATTTGCAGGGAATACAAACGAGTCAATGTTCATATCCGGATTTACCGACTGAATTTGCGGCACCGCATAGCTGCCGATGGGATACATTGCCGATTCGCCACGTGCAAAAGCAGTGCAGGCATCGTTATAGCTGTACGCATAGGGATTCGGTTCTGCGTAATCCAGCAGTACCTTGTCCTTTTCGGCAACTTCCTGATATGCGTCCGTAAAGGTCGTCTTTCCGGCGTTGACATCGCTGCAGGTGGACGGAGAGGACAAACCGACTGCCAGTGCATTCCACGGTGCCATACAAGTCCATGTGTCCTTATATCCCAGATACAGCGGGTAAACATCGGAGGTGTTCTGAATGGTTTCACACAGGTCGGTGAATTCGCTCCATGTGGCAGGGATCTCCCAGCCGTTCTCCTCGAACATATCCTTGTTGTACAAGATTCCGGCACAGTTTGCCACATAAGGCAGTCCGTATACCCCGTCTTTCGGAATGAACTCCAGTTCATCTACAATGTCCAGATATGCCGGTTTGATGCCTGACACGCCCTCAAAATCGGAAACGTCCAGAAACATATCTGCGTCCAGAAAGTTGGAGTAGTTGATGTCGCCGCCGATACCGATAATGTCCGGATAATCTCCACGGATAAACCGTGTTTTCAGCACAGTCATGGCTTCATTGGGCGATTCAATGGTCAGATGAATATCATCATGGGTCGCGTTAAAGCGTTCCTCCATTTCCTCGAAAGCCGCAACAGCTTCCGGTTTATACTGTACCATCGTCACTTCCGTTTTCCCGTCATTTTTCGATGTACCTGCACAGCCGGACAGCGGCAGTGTGGACAATACGGCACCTGCCAAAATCAGGCTGCTGACTACATGCTTTCTTCTCATGTGATCTTCCTCCTTTTCGGGTAAAACCCTGTGTTTTTTGCTGCTTTTATTATAACATACCAATATGCAACTGGTAAATACCACAAATCAACTTATTTCATACCATTTTGCCGCTTTTCCCGCAAATATCAAAAAACAGGTTGCATTTTGGTATATTTCGTGCTATAATGAGTATCATATGAACAACAAAAAACATGAATGGTACAAGTTCAGATGAAATTTATAACAAGAGGTAATATTATGCAGAATTTGATCTTTTCAATTTTTCCCAATCAGAACTTTGTAGACCTCGGCTTGTTCCAGTTCGGGTGGGAACGCTGTACACCGGCACACTCTTTCGGACCGGCTGCGAGAAACCACTATCTGTTTCACTATATTCTATCCGGCACCGGCACCCTGATGGCAGACGACAGCAAGGGTGTCACCCAGACCTACTCGATCAAAAGCATGCAGGGGTTCATGATCTTCCCCAATCAGATCACCACCTATGTTGCCGACAAGCAGCTGCCGTGGGAATACGTCTGGCTGGAATTCGACGGACTCCGTGTGAAGTCCCTGCTGGACACCGTCGGGCTTTCGCTGGACAAACCGGTCTATCATGCCAGAAACAAAAGCCTGCGGGAGGACATGGCAAACGAAATGCTGTACATCTCCCGCCACAAAGATGAGTCGCCTTTTCATCTGATCGGGCATCTCTATCTGTTTCTGGATTATCTTCTGCGTTCTGCGGCAGATGAACAGCTGGAACACGGCAGCAAACTGCGGGAATTCTACATTCACGAGGCACTGACCTACATTGAACACAACTTTCAAAATGAGATCACGATTGAAGATATTGCCGGTGTCTGCGGACTGAACCGCACTTATTTCGGCAAAATTTTCAAGGAAGCACTGGGGAAAACGCCACAGGAATTCCTGCTGAATTACCGCATGCTCAAAGCGGCGGAGCTGCTGAAGCTGACCAGCCTTTCTATCGGGGATGTTGGGCTGGCAGTGGGGTATGCCAACCAGATGCACTTTTCCAGAGCATTCAAGAACAACTACGGCATTTCCCCCAGAGAATGGCGGTATCAGAACCATATCAACAATACCGTTGACAGCGACGAAGAACATACACAATAAAAAACGAGCCTGTTTTCAACCGAAAAAACAGGCTCGTTTCTTGTTATGCAGAGGGCATTGTCTTTTTCCGGAAAGTTCGCAGCAGAATCGGAACAGACACCACAGCTGTAATGCATTCCGCCAGCGGGAACGCCCACCAGACCAGTTCTGCACCGCGTTCATACATCAGAAACAGCAGACAAAACGGAATCGGCAGCACAAGCAGGCGAAGCAGTGCCAGCAGCAGCGGCGAAAACACACAGCGAAAGCCCTGCAAGATGCCCTGTATCAGCACAGTGATTCCCATAAACACATAGCCCAGCGTACAGATACGCATAGACCGCATGCAAAGCTGCTGCACTTCCCTGCTGCCGTCGCTCTGAAACAAACCGGAGATCGGTGCTGCAAACAGCTGAAATAAAACTGTCACTATAAGCATCAGTCCGGCGGCGTACAGCAAGCCCGTAGCGAACACACTGCCGCAGACGTGCTTTTTCCCGTCTGCCATAATGAAACGCCACCACAGTAATCAGCGTGTTGCTCAAGCCGAACGCTGCAAAAAGGGCAAATTGCTGAATCTTATAATAAATGCCATAGGCAGCCTGCAATGGCTCCGCCAGATCTCCCTGTGTGCCGAATACCAGATTCACAAACAGCACCATGACAGAAAGCAGCCCCTGCATCACTGCGGCAGGAATCCCGATGGCGTAGATGCCGCGAATCAGTCCCCACCGAGGACGAATGCGTTTCCAGTCCTGCCGAATCTCCCGATCCCACCGGTAGTGAAACAGCATTGCCATGACCAGTGACGCTACCTGTCCCACAACGGTTGCCACAGCAGCACCGACAACGCCCATATCCAATCCAAAAATAAACAGCGGATCCAGCAGGATATTCAACGCGGCACCGGTGATTTGTGCAATTGTGGAAAGATTCGTGCGACCGGTTCCCTGCAAAAAACGTTCATAGACAGTATAACCAATGCTGCCAAAAGAACCCATACAGCAGATTCGCAGATACTGTTCACCCATTTCCTGCCGGAGAGCATTCCCGTTTGCCTGCATGGCGATAAACGGCTTCGTGCCGAAAATGCCGAACAGCAGAAAAACGGCATAGATGCAGATCGCCAGAAAAATTCCGTTTCCGGCAATACAAGCCGCCTTTTCCGAATTTCGCTCGCCCAGTGTCTTGGAAAGCAGAGCGTTGATGCCAATGCCAGTGCCCACGCCAACAGCCACGATCAGCAGCTGAATGGAATAAGAATCCGTCAGGGCGAGCACGGCAGTGGCTCCGTTCTTCATATGGCTGACAAAAACGGTGTCCACAATATTGTACACCGCCTGCAATACCATAGAGAGCACCATGGGCATTCCCATGCTCAGGATCAGGGTGCGGATTGGAAAATCCGCCAGTTTGTTCGGGGTTCCGGTTTGTGTCGCCGAGTGATTTTCTTGCATGATTTCTAAACCTCCAAAAGTCAATGGCGACACTGCACAAAACTCTGTGCAGTGTTGCCCAATATATGCAAAAACGGCGTAAACCCAGTCAGATTCTAACTGGATTTACGCCGTTTCGCTACACGTTATCAATTTATTTTATCACACCGCACCGAAAAATGCAAGTGCTTTTTACAAAAAATGTTACAGCAAAGCTGTCAGACAAACTATATGCAGTGTTTCCTTTACGCTTCGTCGTCCAGAACCGGAATACGGGACAGGATCTCCACGCCTTCCTTTGCCAGCTTCTGCTTGAATGCCTCTGCAGTCTTCTGGTCGCAGCCGCTGATCATGCAGCCGTTTTCTCTGGTGTTCAGCAGCTTTACGCCGACTTCGTCTGCGATCTTGGCAAATACACCGCTGCCGCAGGGAGAAGTCCGGTAGCAGCGTGCTGCAAAGAAGTCGTCAATGGGAGCCACGAAGTCTGCTCCTTCTTCTGCCGGTTCCCAGCTCTGGGATTCTACTGTATCGGTCTGCTTTACCTCGTCGATCAGGTCACCCAGTACGGCACTGGCAGTCGGCAGCTTGCCGGCACCACGGCCATAGAACATGGTCTTGTCCACACCGTCGCCCCATACCATGACAGCGTTGAACACGCCGTTGACATGAGAGATCAGGCTCTCGTTCATGACAACCATAGGCATCACTGTGGGCAGGATCTTTCCGCTTTCCAGACGCTTTACCGCACCGATCAGCTTCACTGCACCGCCGAAATCCTGTGCCAGCTGCACGTCTTCCAGTGTGATGTTGCGGATACCCTTGGTGTATACCTGTTCCGGATATACGTGCTTGCCGAATACCAGCGAGGACAGAATGCAGATCTTCCGGCAGGCATCACCGCCGTCAATGTCTGCGGAGGGGTCACGCTCTGCATAGCCCAGCTTCTGTGCCAGTGCCAGTGCATCATCAAAACGCATCTTGTCACAGAACATCTTTTCCAGAATGAAGTTGGTGGTACCGTTCAGAATGCCGGCAACTGCGGAGATGTCATTGGCAGCCAGACAGGTGTGCAGCGGACGAATGATCGGGATCGCACCGCCGACGCTGGCTTCGAAGAAGAAGTTCACGTGATGTGCCTTTGCCACCTGCAACAGAATGTCGCCTTTTTCAGCAACCAGCTGCTTGTTGGAAGTGGCAACGCTCTTGCCGGCTTCCAGACAACGGCGAACGAAGTCAAACGCCGGATTGACACCGCCCATGCACTCTGCCACGTAGCCGACCTCCGGATCGTCGAGAATCACCTGAATGTCGTGTACCACGCGGTCACCGTACGGATCATCCGGAAATTCCCGCAGATCCAGAATATATCCTATTTCCAGCTCTGTGCCGGTATTTTTTTCGATTTTCTTCTGATTGCGGTAGAACAGTTCCACAACACCGGAACCGACTACGCCATAACCCAATACTGCAATTTTCTTCATTACTTTACTTCCTCCAAGTTTCAGCAGACTTTGAGAATCCGCCGTTTATTCGCCGGACAGGAGCCGCACCTCTACAATGCCCTGCAGGGCAGAGATCTTGTGCGTAATGTCAATGGGATTTGCCATACCCTCGCCCATTTTCAGGGACAGAGAAACCTGTGCCACGCCGTCCACCGGAATGTTCTGGTTGACAGTCAGGATATTGGCACGCATGCTATATAATGTAGTCAGCACATTGGAAAGCACGCCTGCCTCGTCCCGCAGCGTTACCGAAAAGTTGACGATCTGCTGTGTCATCTTGTCATCATAGGCAAACACACAATCCCGATATTTATAAAAGGCACTGCGTGAGATCCCCATACGTTTGCACGCCGAGGAAAAGCTGCGTTCGGTCTTATCGGCGACCAGCTTTTTGACTTCCAGCACCTTTCCGAAAATTTCCGGAAGCACTGCGGTATCTACTACAATATATCGTGTCCGTTTGTCCATGTTCCTGTCTGCACAGTATCGAAAGCATGCTTCTGTGACAAAGCCTGCCCTCCGGCTGCGTTTCTCCTCCTCTTTCCGCAAAATGCAGGACCCTTTGCCGATCCCGCAGCAAACAGTCCGTGTACAAAAAACAATTGTACTTATATCAACTATATAACTATACCATGATTTCACCTGTTTGTCAAGGGCAATCTACTGTTTTTTCTGCGAAAACAGATTTTTTTTCCTTTTTGATGTATCCGCCGCCTGTGCCGGCACCCCACAGAATCCCGAATATGATTCTTTCAAAAAAAGCCGTTTTTTTCTTTTTTTTGATAGGAAAACAGATTTTTTCATTTTAAAATCAAGGCAATTGCAGAATCAGCGGAAAAGCACTTGACAAAGTCAGAAAATTCGAGTATGATAATATTGTCAACGGAACACAGAGGGATTTCACCTCATGCGTTTCCGGCAAATGATTGTGACAAGGAGAGCCGACTTGAAGAACAGACAGCAGCAGGACGAACAGCATATGCCCCAGAAACAGGGGAATATTTGCCGACAGATGCCGATGCAGAGTTCTCAAAGCGGTTCGAAGATGATACGTGAAACAAAGGCGTTTCCATGATGAAACCGGTACAAACAGACTGAAGCTTGTACAGAAAACGGTGAACCATGAAAATGCTTTTTATTTTTAGGAGGTAATTATCATGTCCAAAAATGTTGCTGAGTACTTTGCATGCGACGTCTTCAATGACGAAGTCATGAAGGCAAGACTCCCGAAGCCGGTTTATAAGGCAATGACCAAGACCCGCAAAATGGGGACTCCGCTGGATCCCACCTATGCAGATGTGGTTGCAAATGCCATTAAGGACTGGGCGATCGAGCACGGTGCCACACATTACACCCACTGGTTCCAGCCGATGACCGGTTCTACTGCTGAAAAGCACGATTCCTTTATCAGCCCCACTGACAACGGCATGGTAATTATGAACTTCTCCGGCAAGGAACTGGTCAAGGGCGAACCGGACGCTTCTTCTTTCCCGTCCGGCGGTCTGCGTGAAACCTGCTCTGCAAGAGGCTATACCGCATGGGATCCGACTTCCTACTGCTTCGTCAAGGAAGGCTCTCTGTATATCCCGACCGTATTCGTTTCCTACACCGGTGAAGCACTGGACAAGAAAACACCGCTGCTGCGTTCCATGGATGCTCTGAGCCAGCAGGCAGTCCGCATTCTGCGTCTGTTCGGCAACACCACCGCAACCAAGGTCACCTCTACCGTAGGTCCGGAACAGGAATACTTCCTGATCGACAAGAAGATGTACGATCAGCGTGAAGACCTGATTATGACCGGTCGTACCCTGTTCGGTGCAATGCCGCCGAAGGGACAGGAACTGGACGACCAGTATTTCGCAAACCTGAAGCCCCGCGTTGCTGCTTACATGGCTGATCTGGACGAGGCTCTGTGGAAGGTTGGCGTATTCGCTACCACCAAGCACAACGAAGTTGCTCCGGCACAGCACGAAATGGCTCCGGTATTCTCCACCACCAACATTTCCACCGACCAGAACGAACTGGCAATGGAAGTTATGGAAAAGGTTGCCCTGAAACACGGTCTGGTCTGCCTGCTGCACGAAAAGCCGTTCGCAGGTGTCAACGGTTCCGGTAAGCACAACAACTGGTCTATGGCAACCAACGACGGACAGAACCTGCTGGATCCGGGCTGCACACCGATGGAGAACATGCAGTTCCTCACCTTCCTGTGTGCAATCATCAAGGGTATTGATGAATATGCAGATCTGCTCCGCATCAGTGCTTCCTCTGCCGGCAACGACCACCGTCTGGGTGCAAATGAGGCTCCGCCGGCAATCATCTCCATTTTCATGGGCGAAGAATTACAGGGCGTTCTGGACGCACTGGAAGCAGGCACTTCCTACAAGAGCGAATCCAAGGTATTCGAGATCGGCGTAGACGCTCTGCCGGACTTCCCGAAGGATTCCACCGACCGGAACCGGACTTCTCCGTTCGCTTTCACCGGCAACCGTTTCGAATTCCGTATGGTTGGTTCTTCCGACAACATCGGCTGCCCGAACTCTCTGCTGAATGCCATTGTTGCCGGCGAACTCTCTGACATCGCCGACAAGATGGAAAGCGTTCCGGCTGATAAGTTCGATGACGAGCTGAAATCGCTGCTGGTTTCCATTATCAAGGAACACAAGCGTATCATCTTCAACGGCAACGGCTATTCCGACGAATGGGTCGCTGAAGCAGAAAAGCGTGGTCTGCCGAACTTCAGATCCACTGTTGACTGTGTTCCGCACTATGCAGATGCCAAGAATGTTGCTCTGCTCCAGAAATTCGGCGTACTGTCCGAAAAGGAAATCAAGGCTCGTATGGAAGTCCTGCTGGAAAACTATGCAAAGACCATCAATATTGAAGCCCTGACCATGATCGACATGACAAAGAAGAAGTATATCCCGACCTGCATTGCCTACACCAAGGAACTGTGCGATGCTGCCGCAGTGAAGCAGTCGCTGGACATCTGCTCCTGCGTCGAAAAGGAACTGGCAGAAAAGGTCAGCAGCCTGACAAAGGCAGCTTATGAAGCTACCGAGAAGCTGGAGACTGCTGTAGCTGCTGCTGCCGCAAAGGATGACTGCGTACTGTCTATGGCAAAGTCCTATCGGGAAGATGTCATTCCGGTAATGGACGATCTGCGTGCCGCTGTGGACGCTCTGGAAGTTATCACACCTTCTGAAAAGTGGCCGGTACCGGCATACAGCGACATCATCTTCAATGTCTGATCGCTCAAATCTAAAGTAATTACTGCAAAGAGTGGTTTACCTCCCATTCTTTGAGAAACCGTCTGTATTCCCATTTGCGGAATACAGGCGGTTTTTTGCGTTTTGCCCTTGACAATTTCACTGCACTGTGCTATACTAATATTGCAAACTGTTGTACGACATATACAACAGTTGAAACAGTTATAGCAAGGGAGTTGCGTTTTCTATGAAATCACATCGCATCAAGTTTCAAAAAATTCTCGCCGTGCTTCTGGCGATTCTGGCACTGGTGGGCGGACTGTTCGGGCTTTGCCGTGCAGTCGCCTCTGCACGTGCCTATGAAATTGCACCGCTGACTGACGAACGGCTGGCAGAACTGGATCTGACCGGCATCACCCACCTGATGATCGTGGCACACCCCGACGACGAAACCCTTTGGGGCGGTGCTCACATCGCAGACGGCGGGTATCTGGTGGTGTGCATTACCAACGGATATAACGCCACCCGTTCCGCAGAGTTTCAGGCAGTCATGCAGGCTTCGAACAATGTAGGACTGATCTTGTCTTATCCGGACAAAGTCGCCGGAAAACGGGACGACTGGACACATGTTCGTTCCCAGATACAGACAGACCTCGAAAAAGTTATGACCTATCAGCCGTGGGAGGACATTGTCACCCATAACGCCAAGGGCGAATACGGACACATTCACCACAAGATGACACACCAGATCGTCACCGCCCTGTACGATGCCAACCAATTGCAGGAGCCACTGTACGTCTTTGGAAAGTACTACCGTGCAGTAACGCTGCCTGACGTACAGGACAGCCTGACACCGATCTCCGATGACGTACTGCAACAAAAGGAAGCCCTGCTACAGCTGTACACTTCGCAGGCACATACCATTCAGAATCTGTCCCACATGAACCCCTATGAGATGTGGACACAGATTCGCGGAGGAAGCACTGATGACGACAACACGTAAAAAGACACTGCTGCACTGCGGGATTCTGACAGGGATTCTGGTAGCGGTAGTGCTGCTGATCTTTCTGGTGCACCCCGGCTGTGTATACGGGGCACAGACGGACTGGAGCAACCAGCACTTTGCCATTCCGGAATACTTCCGCACCCGTTTCTATGCCACCGGCAATTTCTTTCCCAATTTCGCCATGCAGCTGGGCAGCGGACAGAACATTTTCAATTTCGCCTACTACGGGCTGTACAGTCCGGTGATCCTGCTGTCCTTTGCGTTTCCGTGGCTGTCTATGGCGACGTACCTGCAAATCTCCAACATCCTGCTGACGCTGCTCAGTGCATTTCTCTGCTATTTCTGGCTGCGGAAATGGTTCGTTCCCAATCTGTCCCTTTTTATGGCAGTGCTCTACCTGCTGGCGGCACCGGTCATCTTCCACAGTCATCACCACATCATGTTCGTGAACTACTTTCCCTTTTTGTTCTGGGCATTGTTCGCCGTGCATCATGCTCTGGAGAAACGGTGCAGTCTTTCGCTGATCGCAGCATCTGTCTGCATTCTCCTCACCAGCTTCTTTTTCAGCGTAGGAGCCTTTTTCGCGATTCTCATCTACGCCGTTTTTCTCACCCTGCACCAGCATCATGTACACCTGTTCCGGCAGCTGATGCGGACAATTGGCATCACCTGTCTGCATTTGCTGCTGGGAGCCGTTCTCGCCGCGTTTCTGCTGCTGCCAGTGGCATGGACTCTGCTACACGGCAGAGATGTTTCCGGCAGCTCTCAGAGCCTCTGGAGCCTTCTGATGCCCGGCATGCACTTGAATTATCTGACATACAGTCCCTTTTCCATTGGCATGACCTCTTTCAGCATTCTGGCGATCTGTGCCATGCTTTGCTTTCCGCAAAGGGCATACCGGTTTCTCGCCGGTATCTTTGGCGTGATTCTGGCGTGTCCTCTGCTGCTGTACCTCATGAACGGCACGATGTATCTGGATCCCAAGGCGTACATTCCCCTGCTGCCACTGCTGCTGTTGCTGTGCGGATTCTTCTGGAAGACCTTACAGTCCCACCAGATTGCCCTGCGTTCCACGCTGCTGCTGTTTTCCGCAGTGCTGGGTATGGGTATCCTGTCCCAGACCGGAACTGATGCAGAGCGAATTGCAGTGATTCTGGACGGGCTTTCGATGCTGGCGGCATTCCTGTTCTATTTCCGCCGGCAGAATGCCAAGCCTTCCGGAAACGTCTCCACAAAAATCCTGCTGATCCCTACGCTGGCATTCAGCACCGCGACCTGTCTGACAGTCAATCTCTGCGACACCTACATGTCCAAGGAAGATGTCAGCATTGTCTATTCCTCGGAGATTCAAACACTGACAGATCAGATTGCAGCAGAAGACGACGGCTTTTACCGCATTTCCAACGAGTACCACGCCGGCGACACAGTAAACCGCATCTGGGGCAGCAATTACTACCGGAGTTCCGTCTATTCCTCTGTCCACAATGCCGCATTTTCCGACTTTTATTTCCGGCAGACCCACAACGAAAACGGCATTCGGAACGCCGCCATGATCGTACAGTCCAAGAATCCGGTTTTCGGCATTCTCATGGGAGAAAAATATCTGATCAGCCAAAAGCCCATTACCCGTTACGGATTCCGGCAGATCGGACAGGAGGGAGCGTATCTGCTGTACGAGAACACGCTTGCCTATCCCATTGGCTTCGCCACCTCCAACATCATGACTACCGAGGAACTGAAAGGACTTCGTTATCCCAATCAGCTGGAAGCACTGCTGGAAAATGCTGTAGTCAATGCCGCAGACCTGCCGGTGGATTCCACATTCCACGCCAAGCAGCCGGACAGCATTCATCAGATCGCCCCGTCCTATACTGCCACGGCATACAGTGACAAACAGATCACCGCCATTGGTGACGGCAAGTATTATGTGCACAGCAAAACGGACTTCTCGGTAACGGTCACACTCGATGAGCCGATCGATGATCTGCTTCTGCTGAAATTCCACGTGGACAATCACCTCGGGAACGGCACCACCACCGGCGACGTGGCAATTACCATTAACGGTATCCGCAACAAGTTGACAGACCCCCAGTGGAAGTACCAGAACAACAACAACAACTTCCAGTACACGCTTTCCTCCGACAAGCCCATTCAGAAGCTGAAACTGAAATTTTCTGCCGGCGATTATGTCATTTCCAAACCGGTGATGTACACTATGGAATACCAGGTGTTGGAGGACACCTCCGCGGAAATCAGCCCGTGGCAGCTGCACCACGACACCCTCGGTGACGACATCATGGCTGGCAGCATTCAGGTGAAGCAGGACGGCTGGTTCGTGCTGGCAGTCCCCTATGACACCGGCTTTCACGTCACCGTGGACGGAAAGGAAACCGCCTATTCCCGCACAGACACAGACTTTCTGGGATTCCCGATCACACAGGGAGAGCATCAAATCGGCATCACCTATACAGCTCCGCTGGCAAAAGCCGGCAAGTACTGCTCCGCCGCCGGAATTGGCTTGACGCTGCTGTTTTTCACCGGAAACTGTTGGCTGCGGCGGCGAAAACAAAAACAACATTTCTAAGGCAATACCGCACAAATATTTTCACACCGCATTTGCAGCACATGCTGCAAGTGCGGTTTTTTATCGGTTCATCTCCCGCTTGTCCGTCCGGTTCAGAAGATAGTCCACCGACACCTGATAAAAATCGGCAATGCGTACCAGCACTTCCGTGGGAATGTCATGCCCGCCGGACTCGTAATAGCTATAGGTTCGCTGGCTGATGAACAGCACCTTTGCCATGTCCGTCTGTGTCATGTCCATGTCCTCCCGTAAGTTCCGAATGCGAATATACTGCATAAAATATCACCCTTTCAAGAATATGGTTTTATTTTATGCTAGAACAAAACATTCTATTGACTTTTAGAATAAAACATGCTATAATGAGATTGTTCCATTTTGGAAAAAAGGGAAACATCATCAAAAAAGGAGGATATTACAACATGAAACACAAATGGCTTGCGGGACTGCTGGTCATCGCAATGCTCGGGGCAATGGGCGGCTGTTCCGGTGCCGGAAACAGCAGTGCTTCCCAGAAGGCGGAGGAATCTTCTGCCAAGGAAAGCAGTGCCGCAGAGGAGAGCAGCGATGCGGAAGAATCCCAGAACGAGGACAGCAGTGATGCAGAAAAAAGCGACAACACTGCTGACGAATCAAAGGTATTGTTCGAAGACAGCACTGTCCGAATCACCTACACCGGCACTGACGAAGAAAGCTGGATGGGCAAAGGGCTGAAAGTCACCATTGAGAATCTGTCCGACAAAAACATTTCCGTTCAGACCAGAGAAGCTTCCGTCAATGGTGTCATGGACGATCCGTATTTTTCCTGCGATGTGGCTTCCGGAAAAACGGCAAATGACACGATCTATTTTTCCACCAAGGACGAACTGGGAACCGTTGAACTTTCATTCCACATTTTCGACAGTGACACGTTCGATACCATTGCCGACACCGAAAAGGTCACGCTCGTTATTGATGACAGCATCACCAGCGAAAAAACAGAAGCTGACAAGATCTATGAAGTCAACGGCGTAGTCGTTTCCTATGCCGGCAAGGTGGACGACGACATCTGGGGCACGGAATTCCAATTTCTCATCGAGAACAACGGCACAGAAACATACACCGTTCATGCGGAAAACATTTCCATTGACAATACGATGTACGACGGTTCGATGTATGCCGAAGTAGCAGCCGGCAAATATGCCAACGAAACCATGTCGTTCATCGGCGAGGAACTGCCGGCAGAAATGAATGAGTTGGAATTCAAGCTGGTCATCAGCAACAGCAGTTACGAAACCGTAGCGGAATCTGATCCGATCAAGGTTTCCATACAGTAATCAGAAAGCAGAGGTATTTTATCATGGCAAAAGGACAAAAAACGATTTACAAAAACAGTGCAGTCATTCTGTGAACTGACCCCAAAAAGTTAGACAAAGATTCAAAAGAAAATCTATGCAAAGCGACTAAGAGGAATCTTGGTCGCTT
>ENA-ORLM01001048-ORLM01001048.1-human-gut-metagenome-genome-assembly--contig:-NODE-1048-length-19895-cov-8.402361_pt1 | contig 19895 bp, 16 predicted proteins | sample MGYA00243063_ERZ508815 | MGnify/ENA primary metagenome ERZ508815 (study PRJEB26277, sample SAMN04329768) | human gut metagenome | biome: human-associated habitat | host: Homo sapiens | place: USA...
GGCACCTTGACGAAGTCGTCGCCTGCCGAAACGCCGGTGCAATGGTAGCTGGACTGTTCGCCGCGTCGGGACTTGAATCGAGGATATCCGGCTTCCTTCTTGAAGAAGCGGCCATAGGCTTTGTTCAGATTGCGAACTGATTCCTGCAATGCCATGCAGTCGTATTCCGCCAGCCAGGCGTACTTCTTCGACTTCTTCGCAATGGCGATGAGCTTCTTGAGGTCGTGAATCGGGTGAAGATTGACGCCCTTCACCTTGTAGAAATGCGTCTTGAGATACAGCGCCTTGTTGTAGCAGAACCGCACGGCACCGAAAAGACCGGCCAGATATTTCTTTTGGTCGGGCGTCGGATAGAGTCGAATGCGGATGGCGCGGATCATTCGTGACAGAGGAAGGAACGGTATGGAAATTTGATTATATGAGGCTTCCTCTTTTAAGGAAGCTCTTCAAAAGCCCTCTTTAATTTTACGCCTCGAGAACTTTCATCTATTACACAGGCTAAATTACTGCACAAACGATTGTTCAGGGTACTTTTGAAGAGCTTCCTTAACGTATGCCTCGCATTTCGCCGTCTTTTCCGCCATTCCTCCCCGCCTCACCGAGGCGAGGGTTCCTGGCGGATTTGGCTGAGGGGGAAATTCTGTTGTCGCCGAAGAAGGCGTGCTACTATTTTCCTTGGTTCTAGCTTTTTTGAAGCCAAGAACCACCCCAAAATGCAAAGGCCCAGCTCTCGGTAACCGGCTGGGCCTTTGTTTTTTCAATTTTGGATTTTTTGGCGCGCTCCACCCTACTTTTGTATTATATAACGTGTTACACGTTACTTTTTATGCTATAATAGATTCATCAAACAAAGGAGTTGCTCATGTCCGAAACCACTATCCCAGAAGCCACTAAAGACAAAATCTTCGCCTTCCTCGACATTCTGGATGCAAAGGGCCAACCCATCCCATCCATCCGTGTGATTGCTGCAGAAGTCCACGCGTCCGCCTCCCACGTCAGCCCGGCATTGAAGCTGTGGCGTCAGCTCAAGGCGGAACAGAAGGCCCGCGAAATCAATACTCTCTCGTCTCGAGTTCTTGATGAAGGCGTTTCCAAGACGATTGACGACGCCATGGCCTCTATCCGCGCAGCCGTTGCGGAAGCACTGAGCGCTTCGATGGAGCAATATGCCGAAGCAGACAAACAGCGCGCACTCGAAGCTGCCGATCGCGAAGCTACTCTGCGCGACCGTGCGCTCGAGGCCGAAATGCGAGCGGACCAGTACCTTCAGGACAAAGGCTGGCTCGCACGCGAGCTTGACACCGAGACCATGACGCGCAAGGCTCGGGAAGCAGAAATCGACAGTCTTCGTGAACACAGCTACATGCTCGAATCCGAGCTCGAGGAGACAAAGAAGGCGCTCGCATCTCTGCAGGCTCTCAACGCCACCCTGACGATTGAAAACAAGAAGCTGGCGACCGAGCTCAAGGCCGCGGAAAAGAAGGAGGCCACGCTCTCTAGCAACGGCGATTAACGCATCGGCGAAGCGAGGGGCAAACCCTCGCGCTCCCGGCCTCGGTGGCTACCGCCCCCGCCTGCGATCCCCACACGCCTTGCCAGCAACCGGTCTGCGATCAGGCCGCGCACGACGCGCAGCGGCGTGGAGGCAGCAATCGTGTCGTCGCTCGTTTGCACGAGCGCGTCTGCGCTCGTGCTCAAAAGGGACAGCAGCGAAGCTGCCTCGAGGTTGAGATCTCGGCAGCTTGCAGGGAGATCCCTGCACCCCGCGTCCCGGCAAGCAGGCCGCCCGGGGACACTTCCCCGGGCCCCTTCCCGGTCCGCTCCACGCGGACCGCATCTCCGCGCGCGTCCATTCGCTCCCGCTCATGACGCAGCTCCGATGCGCAGCCTCTGCGGCTGCGGCGACTACCGTCGCCCGGCGGCAGAGCCGCGCATGGGGATACCCCCTGCACCCCACGGGAGCCTGCGGCTCCCCCGCCCCCTTTGGGCGGCCCTGGCGTAGGGGAGCACCCCTTACCACCTCCCGCAGCCCTGCGGGCTGCCCGGGGACGCATCCCCGGCCCCCTCTTCGGTCCGCTCCACGCGGACCGCATCTCCGCATGTAGCGTACTCGCTCCCGCTCGTCGCCCATGCTCCGATGTGCAGCCCTCCCGGGCTGCGGCGACCTTCGTCGCCCGGCGGCAGAGCCGCGCATGGGGATACCCCCTGCACCCCCTAGCGCGGCGATTGCCGCGCCAAAGTGCGACCCGCAAGCGGGCCGACACTTGCAGGGAGACACGCGGCCTCGTCCGCTCCGTCTCCCGCTATGTTACGTCTTCGCCGTCACATAGCGGGAGACATGAGGAGTTACACCCACTTTTCTACGCTCTATCCCTCTGCAAGTAAGAAATTGACGATAACCAAGTTTGAAATTTGGACAATGATTTTCCCCTTTAAAGTTGTCCATGACTCCTCATCCATAAAAAAGTTCAAAACTTCCTGAACTTCGTCTGTTTCTACGCAAGGAATGAGCCATTCCCGTGCGTAAACTCCTCATAAACCTAGAACACTTTCGCGCTCATGGTTTCGTGCTCATAGTTTTGATGTAAAATTATCGCATTCCAGTGGAGTGGTTCACCCCAACGAACCTCGTTCGCAAATCGATCTTTTGCGCGTCGACACTAGGTCTGAAACCGACGGACGTTACACGTCGAGACCAGCGACTTGAATCAGAAGCGCTGACCACCCCCTTGTCTTGGGATGTAAAAAGCACCCTTTGGAGTGCTTATATTTTTAGACCGGTTCGTGAATCCGGCCTCCTCGCTTCGGCTTGAGGGGAACGGTGCCAGAGGCACATTTGGGAACGCATTCCCGCTCACGAAAAAAATGCTCGTCAGCTTTCAGACGAAAGAAAAGGAAGCGCCATTCTCAGGCGAAAACAGGAGACGCGAGAACAGTCCGAGCGATACTGGGGCGAATAGGTAGCTTGAGCTGCGAAGCCTGGCTTCGTGGTTGCCGCTCTCCTCTCGAAAGAGAGAAGAGGAGTTCTTACAGAAGTTCTTTGAAAATTCAGGAGGTCCGCGTGACGCTGCATGACGAAGTCGAAGAGTTCAAAGACATGGCCGGCATCGGTCGTCAGGCACGTCCCTACAAGGAGCGGACGTCCGTTCTTGCCCCCCACAGCGCTACGATCTACGAGCTTCTTTTCTCAGAACAACTAACGATCTATCAGGTCTGGCAGTTTCTCTGCCGTCGACGCGGGCTTCGTGGCATCGCCTATTCGACCGTCCGGCGCTTCGTCATCAAGCAGGGCTGGCATCAGCCAGAGGTGAAGACGTAATGGCAAAGTTCGCTAAGCCTGAAAAACAAGCCGCCTCTGTCATGAAATGCCTACAAGGGCGCGGCAACGTCCTCGAATCAGTCGGCACCGTACGCAACTACGAATCTGCTCTTCGCGTAGCCGCAACTTGGGCTCACGAAAATCGCATTGAAGGCGGTCTTCGCGGCATGTCCGTTGAAGACGCAGTTCGTTTCCTCCAAGAACGAAGCACAGAAGTCGGACAAAAGACCATTGATCTTAATCGACAAGCGCTTCAGTGCATGATGCAGCATGTCACACACAAGCTCCAGGAAAACGAACGCCTTGAAATGGTCCAAGGCATTCCTCAACAACTTTCCTCTCGCATCTACACTCCCGAGCAGGTTCAGGCCATTGCCGACAACCAGCAACCGAAAAATGCGCTTGCAACTGAAATTGCCTACGCGACAGGTCTGCGTGCATCCGAATTGCTGACGCTGAGACCAATCGAAGACCGAACGCCGGACATTCGTCTTCGAGACGGTCGCGACCGCACACTTGAGACAAAATTCAGCGGTCGAGAAGATTCTGTTGCCTACACCGTCCACGGAAAAGGCGGATTAGTACGAGAAGTCCGAATCCCTACTGCGCTAGCCGAACGATTGGAAGCGATGCGCCTCCCAGAACCTGTCGTCGTGCAAGACCGCGGAATCAACCGTGAAACCTGGTACGGAATCGGCGGTGGTAACGCGTGGTCAGCGTCAGTTACCAGAGTCTCTGAAAAACTTTTCGGCTGGTCTCATGGTGCTCACGGCCTTCGGCATACCTACGCTCAAGAACGAATGGACGAATTGCGCAAACAAGGACTTCATGAGCCGGTCGCAAAAGAAACTGTATCTCAAGAGGTCGGGCATTTTAGACCCGACATCACTGACACATATTTGAGGTGAGCATGTTCGGTTTCGGAAAATCCGCCAAACTTGATGAACGAGAACGACTTCTCCAAGAACGCGAACAAGCACTTAATGCACGAGAAAAAGCGCTTAATGTGCGCGAACGGGAATTCAATATAAGAGAGAAACGCCTCAAGGAGCGTGAAACCGCTGTATCTCAATGGGAGAGAGAAGCTGCCGAAAAACTCAAAAGAGCGCATTTGCGCAAAGAAGAAGCTCTCAAGACCGAACTTTCGGCGCAAGCTAAACTGAACCTTCTTGACGAGGCCAGCTTTCAACTGCGGCTCGATCGCGAGAATTTTCTGCTTTGGAAGCAAAAGGAGACGAACAATCTGCAGAAAAACGCGAAAGCCCAGATCCAAGAACAGAGGAAGAAAGGCTTTCAAGAGGGACTTTTTCGCGGTCGGCTAGAAGGCCTCACTAGCGGCAAAAAAGACTACCGCGCTCTTGAGAGAGAGCGAGATGCTGCAACGAGGCGAGCGAGGAATGCTCGATTTGCAGCCATCCGGCGCAAGAAAAAAGAAGAAAATTGAAAAAATCAAGCAAGCCCCGGTAACGGGGCTTTTTTCATAGAAAGAAGCACCACATGTAATATGTAACGTGTTACACGTTACTGCGCTCTGCTGCCGACACGTGAATTTCCGTTAACCGATTAATTGCCTCTTTGAAAGTACAGCCAGTTAAGTGCATCACCAAATCAATTGCTCCTTTCTTGCCCACCTGTTTTCTCGTATCAAACCAAAGCGAATCAGTGATAACAAGCTCATGCTGGAATCCGCTAGGTTCAGAAGCAATAACCCGGATCGTTTTCAAATTTCCTGTCGGATGAAAATCACGATCCTTCTTAACGTACAAATGCAAGCCCTCAAGCACCAACACTAATGGCATTGCTTTCAAGAACGCGATCTTTTCTCTTGAAATTTGAAATTTTTTCTTAGGCATAGCCAATCCTCCACTCTTCAAGATCAAGAGCAAATAAACCTGTGGATAAGTTCCCTCCTGGGTCCTCTCCTTCCCCCTTACCCCCCTTTCTCTCGACTAGTCCTCTCTCGATAACCTCGAGAGGCAAATCTCCCTGCGCTTGGCGCAGAGGGTTCCCCAGATAATAGACAGCACTTTGAACACCCTTTGCTGAGGGAATTTCTTTTTTCAGATAGCCGGCGATTGAAGCAGGACTAAGTTCAAGCTCTTTAGCGATCGCTCGAATCGACAAGCCCTGAGCACGCAGCTCATGTGCTCTCGCACAGCGTTGCTCTGCGCGACTGAGATACAGTGCGCGCGGCATGATGTTCGCTTTCCGTCGACGTGCTTCACGTGCTTCCTTGCGGCGCTCATGCTTCACAGATGCGGAAGCAAGCGTTTTGAGCTGACGTTGCTCTTCAAGAGTGATCTCAAGATCAGAAATAAGCTTCTCGGTTTTCGGGGTGTACAGCTCGATGCGTTTCACGTCCTGAGACTTTCTGTGAGTCGAACGCATCTTCATGCGCACGGTCACTAAGTCGCCAAGACGGAAGTTCCAGTTCGGATCGATCTTCCTCGCCAACAGCGAAGCCATCGCGTCGAAATTGTCATCCGTCACACGACCGGCAAGACACATGAAATTCATCTGCCAGAAGAGACAAATCATGCGTTTACCTTCTGGCATTCCGCCTCGGATTTCGACGAGCTTTTCAAGATCATCCGACCGCATAGCATTGACGCTCTGCGGATTCCACTTCACTTTTTGGGCTTTGGTCTCTTTTGATTGCGCTTGCTCCTTCTTCCGATTGCGAAACTCACGAATCTGCTGACGTGTGAACGGAAGTACCTGATCGGCGAACTTGTCGAATTCGTAGCGACAGATCGAGCCGTCCAGCGTGCTTTCGACGTTGACGTACACAACTTCGCAACGATTTTTCTGCTTGGCCGCTTTCGTGTTCGTCGTAGCAACTAGTCGCAAGAAACGCGCAGCATCTGTGGCCTTCGGGTCAGCTCCGAAAGCTCTGAATTTTTCAACGAGATGCTTTTCAACTGCAGACCAGCGAGGAAGAGCAGGATGAGGAATGGCTTTCGTATAAAGCCATTTAAGATGCAACCCACGACCAGAATGAACGATGACTGATGGGCGTGGAATACGCGACTCGTCGCAGACCTGCAAGAGGAAATTCGCGCGGTCTACAGAGTTGAGATCTTTGGCCCAAGGGAGTTCATCGCAGTCGATGTCGACGAAGCTCAAAGCAACAGAGCGCACATTTTCAACAGTGCGTCGAGTGCGATAGAAAGTTGCTTGAGAGATCCAAACGTCAGACTTGGAATTTTGATGAAGAGCTAGAACCTCTTCAAGGCGATGAACCGGGTAGGCTTCAGTGAAGAAATCTGAGTCTTCGTTCTTCGTCATAACGAAGAAGAAGCCATCGTCCGCATCATTTAAGTACCAAAACGGTTCAGCGTAGGGCTCGATGACTGGGAGATCGAATTCTGGTGAAGTTCGATTTGTAGGGGGGGGGGGGAGTTGGCTATAATGACGCATAGGATGAGCGATGAATGAAGGATGAATCTAGGATGAAAGGATGAATCTGCATTCGTCTTCATTGAGTTCTTACGTCCTTCCCTGCAAAGAAATGCGTAAGACTCACCACTGTTCCGAACTTCTGCTAAAAGTTCGAAACAAACTCTTTTGAAAGACCGTGTTGAGGTGCGAACTCAACGCGGTCTTTCTTTATGAACAAAGTTTAATGCTTTTTCTGAAAACTTGAAGTCTTCGTGACGTCTCAAAAGATCCGAACCCAAAGCGAACACAAAGGGAACTGCAACGAGACTCAAACAACCATTTATAAGGGTTAACCCTTATAAATACCTAGGTATTGCCTAGGTAATGCCTAGGTATTGCCTAGGTATTTGTTTCAAATCATGTCCGTTGTCCTTTTCCTTACAGATTGACTTCGATCAACAATTTGCAAAAAAAATTAGTGCCGCTTCTTCTCTCTGAGAAACGCCCCTCGTTTGTGGGGCATGAAGACTTGTGACCTAGGCATTGGGATTTCAAAGCAAGCTTCAACTTTTTTATGAAAGTCAAACGAATGCAAAAAAGGCTGCCCCTTTAAGAACAGCCTCTTTCACTACTCACTTCGTCAATCGTCGACCCAATCCATCGACGACGTCTTCTGAACAGTATTCTTGATCAGCATGATCAGCATCTGCGACCTGGTGTAACCAAGCTCTTCGCAAGTTTCATCAAACTCATCCAAGAGTCCGGGATCAATGTTCAGAGTGATAACTGCTTTTCGGCCTCTCAGCTTTCGTACTTTACGAGGAGCAGGTGCCGCCTCTGGTTCCTCAGGAACTTGGGTTGGTGTCTTGAAAGCCCCGTCAGGTGCACCGGAAATGAATTGAAAAGCAGCTTCGTCATCGTCAAACCGTTCAGCTGCTTCTTTTTGCCGCATGGCCTCCTTGACCATTTTCATGGAAGCAATCGGCATATCAATCCTCCCATTCGGCAAAAACGGCCTCTGCTAAAGCCGCTAGTTCGGCTATAGCTTTCTTATCTTTCACCTTGAGCTCCATGACTCCCATCCCGAAGCCAGACGAGGTCGCAAAAGCCTTGCGGCGGCAAAGTTTCGTTTCTAGGAAAGTCAGTTCCGGAAAGTCCTGAAGGGCCTCGATCGAATCAGAATTTTCAGATGAACCGGGTGTCGTTTCTGCCGAGTTCAGCACAGCATAGGCTTTAAACGGACGGCCTCGACGTGCAGACGTCGCTTCTTGAACCAACTTCGACATCGCAGAAACGCCCCACAAGTCAAAGCTTCGAGGTTGGAAGGGCACGAGCAACACATCACAGATCAGAAGCGCTGCACGAAGTGTTGAGGAGTCAAAGCCGCCGACGTCAATGATGATCGTATCCCACTTATCCTTTTGAAGCTTGACTTGAGAAAGGAGCAGCTGGCCGTCAGGATACGACGCACATGCGATTCCAGGCTTCACCTTCTGAGAATCGCGCAACGTCAAGGCCGTGACAGCAGTCTGTTGGCGGTCGCCATCGATCAGCCAAACCTCCTTGCCTTTTTTGGCGCGAGCAATTGCAAGTTGCAAAGCAATTGTCGTTTTGCCAACGCCGCCTTTCGTCGCAGCTACAGCGATGATTTTGGGTTTCATAGCCGGTGCTCCTCATGTGTTTTTCGATGCGACCAGTATACCAGAATCACGAGCAAATTACCTATACACTACCTAGGCATTACCTAGGTAGTGTATAGGTAATGCCTAGGTGTTTTTGTTGCTCTCAAAATAAAAACGCCTGTTGGAGAGATTCAACAGACGTCATCAATTTACTTGTAGTAATATCTACTGGTCCCAGCGCTACGGAGGTCCAGCGCGTCAAAGGATTCGGAAGGGGTGGTTTCTTCCGAGTCGTCGGCGGCATCCTGTCGTCCGGCAGAGAACTCAAAGCCACCAAAAGTAAAGCGCCCTGAGGTTCGTAGCCACGGGCGCTTTGGAGGTAAGCGAAGATGGATGAGATCTTTCGCCATGCCTACATCTTAGCACAAAGGAAATTGCACATCGCATTTCGCCTGCGCATTTCGAAGTGGTTCGACCTGTCGTTCCATGTAGACCTTAGCTAAGAGGCTGACTTAATTGCAGAAGCACCCTCGGCGGGCAAGCACGCCGAGGGGTCAGTTATCTCACTACGAAATCATAGAGACACCAGTAAGTTACTAGTAACTTACTGGTGTTTTAATATTACTTCAACAGTAACTTACTACTAAGTTACTGTTACGCAGGCAGTCCTTCCACAAAGAAAAACGCCCCGAGAACTTGGGGTCTCGGGGCATCTGTTCGGTCTTGAGACTTCTAACCTCATTCTAGAAAAACGAGGCCTTCTTGATCTTGAGAAGCCCAGAACAGCCGTTCTACGACGTTATCAGCTTAAAAGAGCATCGACCTGAATCATAAGTTCCTCAACTTTTGAAACAACTAGACGTTGCTCTTCAACAGGAGGAACAGGAATCATTATCGACTCTATGCGTTTTATGGCCAATTTAGGCTGGCCTACTTTTGTTTTTCTTTCCCTAAACACGGTCTGACAGTATTTAGAAGAAAGAACTAGAAGCAACCAATCTCTAATTACAGAGTCCGTATTTAAGACGATCTTGTCAGCGTTTTCCGTTAGATTCGCGCCATCAAGCTCTTCTGGGATAATCCCAACTCTCCCAATTGTCCCTGCAACTGTCACATAAATATCATTACAAGAGATCGTATATCGTTTAATCTTTTCTCGACAGTCCTCTGTCAAATACAACAAGCCACTAGTATCCACGCCCCCATTCTTCATATCGCTCACACGAATATACGGATAGCCAGTGTTCTCTTCAATTAACTTAGCGCCAGCTGGGACACGTTTTCCCCCCATGACTTTTGCAATCTCTATCACCTTTTGCCATTTCCAAGATGAGGGTATCGTGAACGGCACTTCATCCAGCGCAGATCCAATCTGCTCGACAACACCTTCCTCCGCCCGTTGCGGAACCAACTTGCCTTTGATGGCTTCTTGAAGAATCTGTCCTCTGAGAACACCAGCAAGCGTCTGAAGTTCTTCATAGGCCTTCTCTGCGCGGTCAATTTCGGCAAAGGCTTCCTCAAGCTTTGCGACGATACGAATTTGTTCCTCAACTGGAGGCAAAGAGATAGGCAAATTCAAAAGCTCAGTAAGCTTTATGCCTTTAACTGTTGTTCCTGCACCTTCAATATTCATTCCTGAGTAGAAATGCAAGAAGTAATTCTTATCAATTTTTTCAGACAAGAACAAGGCTCGAAGATCTTGGTTAATCGCGACTGGTACAGTATTAATGGCTACCTTACCCAGCCCCATGCGAGTACAAACAATTACCGTCCCGGCAGGAATTAAGTTCGACGAGCTGTTGTTCAACCCTTCTTCAGTAATCGAGTCTTGCGTCGTTGACAAGACCGTTCCCTTTAAATCTTTAACGCTAGCCCATGGAATGTCGCCATTCCAAAAGCTCGCATTTAATTTTGACGGCGTACCGCCACCTAAATGTTTGAGAACTAAATCGCTTAACCTCACCCACTTCCACTTTTCCGGGATCGCAAACGGCACTTGCTCCGGCACAGCTCCGATCTGATCAACCGCACCTTCCTTAGCAAACTGAGGGACAAGCTCACCTCGAATAGCCTTAGCCAACAATAGCGACCTCATCCGATCAAAGTTCATGACGCAGCTCCTTCTGAAGCTTGTCAAAGGCGTTCTGAATGATTTTCACGCGTTCTGCCATGCGTTCAAGCACCTCATTCATCGTCAGACACTCTTCTTCGCTCTTAGCTTCCGTCATCCACGTGATGTCGAGATTGACCTGATCACGCTTCAAAAGCTCTTCAGCCGGATACTTGCGCCAGCGACCGTTCGGATTCGAATCCTTGTCGTAGGTCTCCTTGCGCTTCGTCATATCATCCGAGCAATAGCAGGCTACGAAGTCGTCGAGATGCTTGCGCGTCAACGGATTGGAGACGAGCGTGTGCTTGACGTCGGTGCGATAGTCGTAGTACCAGACATCCTTCGTCTGTTCGCCCTTCGTAAAGAAAAGCACATTCGTCTGAACGCCTTGAGCGTAAAAGATCCCGGTCGGAAGGCGCAGAATCGTATGAAGGTTGAAATTCTTCAGCAGCTGTTCACGAATAGGCGCACCTTCACGTTCGAACAAGACGTTGTCCGGCAGGACTACGCCGGCACGACCACCGCGCTCAAGAAGCGCCATGATGTGCTGCACAAAGTTCAGCTGGTTGTTCTTCGTTTCGATGATAAAGTCGGGACGATTGATTTCAACGGAACCGGAAGGACGGGCACCGAATGGCGGATTCGCAAGCACTACTCTGGCCAGATCCTGAGGCTCCTTCAAAAGCGAGTCTTCGCACTTGATCGGGCTGCTGTTCATCCCGACGCCATGCAGATACATGTTCATTGATCCCATCGTGACGACAAGCGGCGTAATGTCGCAGCCGTGCAGTGCATCGTTTCGCAGGAAGCGTTGCAACTTTTCGTCCATCGACTGGTCTTTCATGTGCGCGAAGGCGGAAAGCAGGAAGCCACCCGTACCGCAGGCTGGATCCGTCACCGTTTCGCCGATCTTCGGGTTCACCACATCAACGATGGCATCCACAAGAGGACGCGGCGTGAAGTACTGGCCTGCACCACTCTTCTTATCCTGGCCGTTCTTCTGAAGAATGCTTTCGTACAAAGCCCCCTTCACGTCGCCATCCATCAGCAGCCACTGCTGTTGGTCGATAAAGGCAATGAGTTTCTCAAGGTAGACGGGGCTTTCGATGCGATTGGCAGCCTTGGTGAAGATCGTGCCGACGAGGCCATGCTGACGGCTCAGAACATCCAGAGTCTGCTCGTACTGATCAAGCAAGTCTTCGCCGGTTTCCTTAAGAAGGTCTTCCCAACGGTAGCCATCCGGCACAGCAGAGGATTCGAGGAAGAACTCGACGCGCTCACGATCCATCTTCAAAAAGAGCAGATAGGTGAGCTGCGTGAGATAGTCGGTAAAGCCCACGCCTGCACCGGCCATGATGTCGGCCAACTGCCAGACCTTTTTCGTAATGGAAGCTTCCTTTGCTTGAGTTTCAGTCATTTTTCTTATGCTGCCTTGAGAATGAATTCGTTGAGAGTGAAGAGTTCCTTATTCGCGGCATCCGCAGACTTGCAGAAACGAATCAGGCTGCCGGCCACTTCCGGCATTGTCTGAATCAAACCGCGAATGTCGCAACTCCCGTTCTGAGCGATGTAGACCGCGATTTTCTTAAATAGTTCGCGCTGTTCCGGCGTAATGGAACGCTGCGCTTGACCACACCAAAGCGCAAAGCGCTGCGCGGCCAGTGAGGTGAGCGTATACAGAGAGTCGATTTGAGCGAACGCGTACCGAACAAGCTGAATCAGGTTCGTGACGGCCTGCTGATCGCTCATCAAAGGCTTGATCTTATCGGGATTGAGCAGAGCGTAATCGTTCCACAGGCGACCGACACGGAACCCCGGGAGGGATGCCGAGAGCTTCTTTTCCAGGTCGTCGATGGCGGCTCGCGTAAGTTTTCCGGTCTCCTGGTTGTAGATCATGCGCAAGGCTTCAATGTCGTCACGATGCGCTTCGACATACGCCTCAAAAGCCTGCGTCGAAGCCTGCGCATCTTCCGTCGAAAAGCCGGCAGAGATAACCGTATCGGTCTTGCCTACCACTTCCTTCACGTAGCCCTTGGCGATCTCCACCAACTTTTTGCGGGCTGGAATATTGGTGAGCAGGTCATGCACGACGGCCTTGCGTTCACGGTTGTCATCCGATGCAGAGGTGAAGGGTGGCAGCTTGCCTTCCTCCAACACGTCCATGATGGACTTTGCCCATTCAATAGGCGAGATTCTCGAAAGCTCCTCATACTCCTTCAGGTCTTCCGGATCTGCGCGATGTCCGATGCAACTCAACTTCGAAGCCAACAATTGGAAGTAATCATCCGGGAGATAACCAAGAGCCATCCTTTCAAACAACGCTTCCAGAGTCGGATTAAATGCACGTTCATCCTTTTCGTCCAGACTCGGCACGAATTTCTCGCTTTCCGTTACGCCAACCGCATCAATGAGATAAAAGAGTTCCTTGGTTGATGCATTAGGCGTGACGGTCTGAAGCTGCGTCGACGAAATGGTTCGGCAGCCTCGCCCCTTCATCTGGGCATAAAGCGTCTCTGAATGCACGTCATTCAGGAAGATCAAGACCTCCAACGGGCGAACGTCGGTACCTGTTGCAACCAACGTCACCGTAACCGCAATACGGAAATCCACATCATATCGGAACAACTTGATCAGCTCGTTGGTGTTCCCGCACGAATAGGTGATCTTCTGCACGAACCTGTCGTCCGTGCGACCGAATACTTCCTTCGCAATATCGACGATCAGCTGCGCGTGCGCTTCGGACACGGCGAAGATCAGGGTCTTCGGCAGGTAGTCGAAGTTCGCGTCTCGTTCCGGATAAAGCTTCGTGTAGACAGCCTCCTTGTATTCCTCAAGGATCTTGCGGATCTGGTCGCGCACGACAATGCTGCGATTCAGCTTGTTCTTGTCAAATTCCCGCTCGGAAACAGCAATCTGCTCGTGCTTTTTCGCATCGAGACGATTGGTGACGGCCAACACGTCGCCAGCATCAATCGTGCCACCTTCTTCCGTCAACTCGGTCTTGATGCGGTAGATGCGATACCCGACGTTCACGTCATCCAGCACGGACTGTTCGTAGGTGTAGTTCGCCACGCGGTTGTTGTCGAAGAATGCAAGCGTCTCGGGAATCGGCGTGGCCGTCATGCCAACCATGCGAGCCGTCTTGAAGTAGGTCAACACCTTCTGCCAGTCGCTGTAAATGGAGCGATGGCATTCGTCGATGATGATGAGATCGAAGAAATCGGACGGAAGAGCCGGATTCTCCGGCAGTTCAACCTCACTCCCTTCCCGATGTCCAAGACCGGCATCCTCGTCCTCTTCGGAATAGGCATCCATGTTCCCGGTCAACTGCGAATAGAGACGCTGAATCGTACTGACCACAACCCGCGTCCTGGACTCAATCGGACGATTCGAGAGTTGCTCGACCCAGAAGATTTCGGAGAGAGGCTTGCCGCTTTCCGTCAGCTTGAACGTTTGCAGAGCCGTAGCCGCAGCCGTACCAAGGTTGTTTCGGTCAACCAGGAACAGCACGCGCTTCATCGGCGTGTAGGCCAGCATGCGGTACGTCATCATGCAGGCCGTGAAGGTCTTGCCGGACCCCGTTGCCAACACCATTACGGCACGGCGCTTGCCTTCCTTGAAGGATTTCTCCAAGTTCGTCAATGCTTCGAACTGACACGCGCGAAGGCCTTCTGGAGAAAGGTAGGGCAATCCGTCGAACTCTCCGAGGTTGAGCTGGCGTACCAAGTCCCACGGTCGCATGAATTTCTGAACGATTTCGTACTTTGCATCCACCTGTCGGCAATCCTTGAAAGCGATTTCCTTCCCGTTCGAAAGATAGACGAACGGTAGCGGAAGCTCCCACGTCGGATACCAAGGCTGCACCTGTTTCGTGTAGTTCTCGGCCTGGGCAATCAGATGCGGATTGTCGAGCGCGATTTCTTCGCGCTTCGCTTCCAGGACGGCAGCGGCCTTCCCGTTGATCAGCAGCAGATAGTCGGCCTCGAGACCGCCACGCATGGCGGCTTCTCGGACGGCAACCGCCGTCATGCCAGGCGCATATTCGTCACGATTGATGACCTGCCAGCCAGCATCCTCGAGCTTGCGATCAATCCACTCACGTGCACGTTCTTCGGGTTTCAGTCCGCTCATGACGCACTCCCTTCTTGCAGATTCTGTGCATTCAAATACTTGTAGGCCGTCGTCCGACTGATGCCGACCTTCTTGACTGCCTTCGAGAGCGGCACGCCCATGTCGATCATGGAGCGAACTTCCTGAATCTGTTCGTCCGTAACGGAACGTTGCCGCCCCTTGTAGACGCCGCGCTCCTTGGCGAGCGCAATGCCTTCGGCCTGGCGGCGCTTGATCATGCTGCGCTCGAATTCGGCGAAGGCTCCGACCATGCTGAGCATTAGCTTCGCGACGGGCGAGGCTTCCTTGCCGGCATCGAAGTCGAGCCTTTCATTGAGGAACCGGACGCTGACACCGCGCCCGGTCAGATCCTGGACCATCGTGAGGAGGTCTGAGAGGTTGCGTGCCAGACGGTCGAGGCTGTGCACGACGAGCGTATCACCCTCGCGCACGAAGTTGAGCATGTTCTGCAGCTCCGGTCGCTCGACGTTCTTCCCAGACAACTTGTCCATGAAGATCTTCTCGACCTGCATGGCCTTCAGTTCTTCGAGCTGCCTCTCCGGATTTTGATCAAGCGAGCTGACTCGCACGTATCCCACGAGCATTGCCGTCCTCTTTGGATCCTTGGTTAACAATACTGTTAATTATGGATGAAATGAACCAAAAACGACAAGGATGGAGAGGGGTTAGGAGTGTGCGCCTAGGGCGTACGCTAAGAGAGCAAAAAACACCATTCCCACGCGGTAGAACACACGGTTCCGGAAGGTATTTTTCCACCTCTTTAGCCACAAAAAGCTAATCGACAAATATCGCTGTTGTACAGTATTTTTCGACATCTAGTTTAGACTTTCTCCATCAGATAGTTTATAATTTTGCCATATCTTAGTTTAGAAAAAAGCCAAGTGATAGTTTGGCATTTCTCCATCTTAAACTTTAGAGTTTCTCCATGGCAGGCTCTCCTATGATCATCCCGCGTTGGGCAATGCACGAACTTCTAGCTCAATTGGAAACGCATCGTGTGGTTTCCGTGGTTGGGTGTCGCCAATCCGGCAAAACCACGATACTCCTAACAACTCCACTGCCCAACGTCAAGTTTCAATCTCTTGACGTGCAGGCAAATTTTTCCGCAGCCGTAGCCGATCCCAGTTATTTCGTTCGGCGCACATCTCCTGAAATTTTTGTCATCGATGAAATTCAGAAGGTTCCCCAGCTGATCGGAGAAATCAAGTTCCAGGTCGACCGGAATCCGGAAAAAGGGCAATACATCATCTCCGGATCGTCGGACTACCGAAAGCTTCCTCAAGCCAATGAGTCATTGGCCGGTCGTGCCGGTCTGGTTCGTGTTCGAACGTTTTCCGAAGCCGAACAACGCGGCATGCAGCCTGGTTTTTTACAAGCATTGTTCGACGGGCTCCTTCCGCTCTCCCTCAAGTTTGAATGCAGCAAGGAAATGGTGCTAGAAGCCGCCATCCGTGGCGGATATCCCGAAATACTGTCGATCAAGACCCAGGCAGGAAGAAGCCGATGGTACGCGTCCTATTTGCAAAACCAGGTTCTTCTGGACATGAGGGCACAATGGGATACGCGCAAAATGCCCATCTGCGAGAAGGTCATGGAATGTGCCGCCATCTTCTCCAGCCGTGAGTTAAAGAAAGCCGCCTTGGCCAATCAATTTGCCATTGCCTGGCAGACGCTAGACAAATATTGGTCCGCCATTGAAGCCATGTTTCTCGTTGACATGGTCGACGGTTGGACTAAAAAAGATTACGACCGCCCTGGATCCAGTCCCAAAGGCTTTATGACGGACAGCGGCCTAATGGCTCACTACCTCCACATTCTTAATCCAGCCATGATTCTGGAAAGTAATGAGAAATCTCAAAATGAAGGTGGAAAGCTTGTTGAAACATGGGCCTACAACCAACTTATGCCGGAAGTTGACCTCAACCCAACCTGGCAGCTGAATTACTTCCGTTCTCGTAGCCATGAGATCGATTTTCTCATCACGAACGAGACAGGACATATTGTCGGTATTGAGGTGAAGGCTAGCGAAAGCGTCAGCTCCGATGACTTCAGGCATTTGAAATGGTTCCAGGATCTCGTCGGCAAAGACAACTTCAACGGGATCATTCTCTACGCCGGCAATGAAGTGCGATCCGGTGGAAACGGACTCTTCGCCCTTCCCATGTCTGCACTGTGGTCGGACTTCTCCAAGTGGGAAAAGCTATCGTGACGAATGTTATAAACATTGCAGCTCAGACCGTCGGCGTTGTCGAGGATCTTTCCGATCAGACCGCCCTCCTTCCCTTCCAGAAGCGCGTTGCGAAACTCCTTGAGCATCTGTTCCCCGTACCCGGTCAGGCCGAGGAACGTGAACGTCTCCTTCGGAATCAACATCCCGCTGTTGGCCAGCGAGGCGGACTTGTGGGCGTTGTGCTCTCTTCCCGGTCGGAAACTGATGTAGTAGCTCTTGATCCCGTTCTTGCGAAGCCAGTCGACAATCGGCTCATCCTGCACCCAGTGCTGTCCATTCGGGGCCGTGATTTCCATGTCCGTGAAAACTTTTCCGATGTCGTGCGCAAGCGCTGCCAAAACCGCCGTCAGGATCCAGCGTCGCTTATTCAGATAAAGATCCTTAGGCGAAGCAGAGCGGTCGAAGATCGTGGTCTTCGCATCGTTGGCGGCGTAGTAGGCCACTTCGAGGCTGTGCGTGAACAAGCCGCCGTAACCTTGGTGATGGTCATACTCGGAAGCCGGCGTCAGGTGCACGATGCGTGCGAGATTGGCAATGACCGGCAGAAGGAAATTCTCGGCTTCCTCTTCGGAAAGCGTCGTGGCGTAGCAGAGGTCCCGGATGAGCTTGCCATTGGCCCGAAACAGATCGTGAACCGACAACGCCTCCACCGGGTGCGGCGCGGGCGGCCACGCTGCGTCGATCTTGTCCGTCTCTGCCTCGGTCGGTATTTCGCTGAACTTCGGACACGCATCGTCCAGGATCTCAACCGTTTTCTTTTTCCGAAACGGAAGTTGGCGAAACAGCCAGCATGAAAGCGTGACCGGTGAGATGACAACGTTGTAGACGGCGTTGATGGTTTGATCGAAGAGATTCACGGGATGCCTCGGCTCGGATGAATTAATCCGAACATCATGCCCGAAACAACATTTCCAAATGACACGATAAAAAGCAGGTTTTGCTTTCTAGCACACAGAGAAAGCCGCCGATATTAATCCTGTTCTTCAAGGACAAAATGCGGGTTTCGTACTCCCTCAGCAGCCGGCAAAAAATATCGGATCGGACGATAGCGAACCTCGAAGCTGTAGACCCGGTTCTCTTTCGCTCCCGTTCGGGTCATGATTGAGATACTCTCATTCACTTTTCCCCTTTTCCAGCAATCAACCCCGCTTCGAAGAACGCACGTGTCAGGCTGTTTGAAGGGAAAAATTTCAGCATGACAAGCGGCGCAATCCGACTCTTGAAGAGAGGTATTCGCATTAGCTGCATTGCGAGCCGAAACGCCAACGCCAACCGCAGTGCCTACGACGACTGCACCCCCTCCGCTGCCTTTGGCAACTGCAACGCCAGCCCCAACTAACAATAAAACTGGAGATAAAACAAGACCCGCTGTTGGCTAAAACAACGGGTCTTGCAGAAGAAGATAGTGATGAAACTAGAATCGCCTCGCTTCCTGAGAGCACGAAAGATGGATTCTGGTGGGGCTGGTGCTCGTTGTCATTAGAGTGACGGCGATAAACGCGGCCAAAAGGCTTTGTGAACCGGGATGCAGTAAACAAAGCGACGAGTCCGTCTCTAACTCCTTCTTTTGCCTTGGTGAGGCCCCCTCAGAAAGGACTTCCGAGGGGGTGTAAAACAAAACACGCAGCCGGCAAAGCCGCAGGTCTTGCAAAGCACATCTTAACTTAAAAAACACCAGAAGTGTGATGCAATCGAAATTAATTTTTGACTGTGCCGCAGGAATTAAGCTGAAATTCCGACTCGGAATTTCAGCTCTTCTTCTCGCCTTTGTCCCCTCAAGCGAATCCCCCCAGTCCGCTCGTAGAAATACTCAGTTCAGAAGACCATCCAAACCAAATTCCTTCTGACGCACAACCAAAAGTGAAACCTCATCAGAACTTGCCCTCTTCAAAGTCGAGAAAATATCTCCATTCCACGGACGGTTAGCCAGCTCGACTGTTCGATGCAAGTCATACTCCCCGGTCCTCATGTCAATCTTGAGCATGATGCGCTCAAAATCTTCGCTCAACATCGCAATCAGAAGCGGTAGAACCCGACAGGCAATGACCCTACCACTGTGGCGCAAGACCTCACGCATGTCACCCTCAACATCGAGGCTTTCGACAAGTGGCGCGTAAGGACTGTCGTACGCGTAGTTCTCAACAATTTCCACCAGGCTCCTACCCTTCGGGAAGGGATAGGAATGGTAAAGCGCCGGATTGCACACGCCCGTGCGCGTCATGTGCTGAATCACCAGACGCAACTCACCGTCCTGCCGATCAAAGGTTACATAGGCTCCTTCATACAAGCGATCACTCCCCGTCGGATCTGCCATGTCATTGAAGCTGATGTAGATAGACCATGGCTTGAACCGCTCAAGAATGAAGTCGGTCGTGTAGTCGCGCCACCACTTCGTCCCCAAGAGTTGTTCAAGCTCACTCGAAGGCACCACCCCAATAACTTTCTGAATCGCCCACTGCGGCTCCAGCCAAGTTCTCAAGAACGGCGGCACGAAATGTTCAAGCGTCATTTTTCGAGCCTCCGCCTCGCTTGAGAAGAACGGCACCCTCAGCGCCTGCTCAACAAACGGTGCAACGTTGGGCGCATGTTCCTCAAAAACGCGCCTGTCGGCATCCTCCGATACAGATGTTGGCAACGGCATTCCTGCTCGAACCATTTCGTCGATGCCGTCCTCTTTTATCTCCAGCCAACGTCTGTAGGGTGGCCAAACAATGTCCTCAATGAGATTTTTTTTGAGCTGCTTCCGCATTTTCTTGTCTCTTCCTATCTACCGTGACTGCTCCCCGTCCGATTTGAAAACAAATCGGGCGAGGCTTCCTGCTTCTTCAACACAGCCCGGACGATCGTTCGGGTCTTACACGTCTCCACAGGCTTCGGCTCATGACGTTACGAGCGCAAGACGGTCAGCCCAGCCGCCTTCAACTTTCTTATGCCTTCCTGTTTGATATTCAGAGAGGCGTTTATGTCTCGGTCATGATGAGCGCCGCAATGTGGACACGTCCAGCTGCGTGTTGCAAGGCTCAATTCCTTGAGCTTGTGACCGCAGGCGGAACACGTCTTCGAAGACGGAAAGAAGGTGCCGATCTTTGCAAAGATTCTGCC